>CETM01204809.1_pt1 | contig 29360 bp, 28 predicted proteins | sample 361451 | NCBI WGS metagenome assembly CETM01 (sample SAMEA2622690, study PRJEB7988) | marine metagenome | isolation source: saline water (ENVO:00002010), including
AACAAATGTAAATTTCATAATGTGTATGGAAAAAATTAAAAACTACATTTTTTATGTTTCGTTTTTAGTTGTTTGTGTATGTGCTCAAACTACTAGAATTGATATGAGCTCTCAGATAGATGAAGATGAAATAACTATTAAAGAAAGAGAGTTGGAAGAACGAAGGCAATCTATTGAGCTTATGAAAATTGAAGCAGAAATGGATGCTGAAGCAAGGGCACTCCAAGACAGTATTAGATTAAAACAATATTATGGATATGATTTTTTTCAAACTGTTGATGATTCTCACAATGATGATGAACGATATGAAAATTTGCCTATACCAAAAGGGTATGTTGTTGGTCCTGGCGATAATATTGAAATTTTACTTTGGGGTCAGACTCAATTGCAGGTTACTTATCCTGTTAATAGGGACGGCAGGATATTTGTACCTGAAATTGGCCCCATTAATGTTTCTGGTAAGACCTTGGATGAGCTCCGACCATTTCTTCGAGATCAATTTGTTAAAATATATTCAACTATTAACAGTAGAACTGATCGAACTTATCTAGATGTTACATTAGGTGCTTTAGAATCAATTAATTTGCAAGTTGTTGGTGAAGTAGGATCCCCTGGCATTCATACAATTCACCCCTTTTCTACTATAACTACAGCATTGACTCAAGCCGGAGGGTTAGATACTACTGGTTCACTTCGCTCAATTAGGGTTATACGCGATGATAAATTGCATGCTGAAATTGATCTTTATGACTTAATGATGAAAGGAGATCAATCTTCTGAGTTTCGATTAAGGGAGAGTGATTTAATTTTGGTTCCAATAAGATTAACAAAGTTGACAATTTCTGGGGAAGTATATAGACCTGGAATTTATGAAATGAAGCCAGGTGAGACTATCCAACAATTAATTGAATATGCTGGAGGTTTAAAATCTACAGCAAGTTCTATAGTTGAGTTGCAAAGAATAACTCCTTTTAATGATAGAATGAATGATGATGATATTATTGATATCGACTATCTTAATTATAAGGCAATAAACTCTAAGGAGATCGCTGATGGTGATATTATAAAGATTCATCGAATTATGCCTGTGAATAAAGAAGTTGTAATTAATGGCCAGATTAAGCGTCCCGGGGTTTATGCTTTTCACGATTCATTAAGTTTAAAGAGACTGCTAGAACTTTCGGGTGGAATTAATGACCCTGATTTTATCCGATCGGTAAATCTCAGTAAAATAGATATTACGCGTCGAGATCCTGATTCGGATTACAGTGAAGTAATAAGTTTCAGTTTAGAAGAGTTTTTAGATGGAACAATCAAACCATTTTATATGGAGAATCATGATCAGGTTACTATATATCCGAATCTAAAATATTTACCGGCTAGAACTGTAAAAATCTCAGGGGAGATTCTCTTGCCAGGAGTTTATCCTATTCTTGGTGATTTTGAAACAATTAATAGCATAGTTGAGCGCGCTGGTGGTTTCACCTCACGTGCATTTAAAGAAGGAACAGAATTAATTAGAGATGAGCAGAGGTTGGTTATAGAAGAAATGTCAAATACAATGAAGGACGGTGATATTATAACTGTTCCAGAAAAATCAGATGTGGTAAATGTAACTGGAGCTATTTATAACCCTGGTTTAATAAGTTTTAAAAAAGGTCGTACTGTCTCGCAATATATAAGATTGTCTGGTGGGATGACACCTGATGGAAATAAAAATGATCTCATCGTAATTTACGCTGATGGGAGAGTTGTGCCAAAGCGGGCTTATATTAATCCCAAGCCAGCACCTGGTTGCACAATTCAAGTTAATAGTCGGCCTATTCAGACTCCTGTTGAGCAATTGCTTGTGTTTGTCAACGGAATTTCTAATACTATGACGCAGTTATTAACGACTTATATTGTTTTGAGTCAGCTTGGAACAATATTCGGAGGTTAGGTGCTTTTTACTGAACTCATTGAAATAATGTCTAGCAATGGGGTAAAATCTCTGGCTGGAATAGCCAGAGAATTGAAGGTAAGTCCTCAATCTGTAAGTAATTGGAAGGCAAGGAATCGTGTTCCTTACAAATATGTATTAGAAATTCAAAACCGTTTTATAGCTCAATCAAATGGTCACTCTTCTAATGTAAAAGATAATCTTAAAATTAAGGAAGATTTTTCTAAGCAATCTTTACCTTCTTCAAACCCACTTGAGGAGTTGTTACCACCATTCTTAAATGAAGAAAAATCCGATTTTTCACTTGCGGATTTTCTGATGCCAATAGCTCAAAATCTAAGATATATTGTAAAATCCACAATATTTATGACAATTTTTGGAATTTTAATTTTTCTTATTTCTACTTTACTATCATTTTTTAGTCAAGAAGAGCCTGAAATAATTTATGTGACTTCAGCAAAGATCGTAATTCCAGGAGGCATTTCAATTCCTGGCGGTGGCGGTGGCAGTGCATCTGGAATTTTAGGTAAGCTTGGAATAAATATGCCTTCAAGTGGCGGTGGTGGTGGCCCAGCTCCTACTTCTACACTCACTTCTCCAAAGTTATACCCAGAATTTTTAAGGACTAGAAGTTTTGCTAAACGTCTTTTAAGCAAGAAGTTTCAAACTAAAAAATATGGTGAACAAACTTTATTAGAAATAGTTTTGCGAGAGGAAGAGGAGAAATTAAATGAACCAAGTATCTTTGGTTCGAAAAAAGAAATTATTTTAGATAGAAGTCAGGGGCTTGATACTCTTGTGATGCAGTATATGGGTGTTTTATCTGATACATCCACTGGCATGGGGATGATTCAGTTCTCCCAAGAAGGTCCTTTTCAAACAATTACAACACGGGCTATAGAGCCTCAATTAGCTGTTGAAATTGCATATGTTGTACTTGATGAGCTTCAAGCATTTACAGAATATTTTACTCGTGTTGACCTTGACAAAACACAGAATTTTATTGAGCAACGTTTAGAAGTTGTTCAGGATGAATATGAATCTCTTGAAGAAGAGATGAAAAAATTTAGAGAAACGAATAGGCAAGTTACAAGTCCAGCTCTAATGCTACAGCAAGAACGGCTAACACGAGATCTTGGGATCTATAAAGGGATATATACAACTCTCTATCAAAATTTAGAACAGGTTAAAATTCAAAAGGAATATGAGTTTGCTCCTACAATTGAAATATTAGATTATCCAATAGCACCGCTAGGACCTCATACAATCCGTCAAACCTCTACGACTCAGAACCCTGTTTTGATTGTATTATTAGGTATAGTAGGCTTTGGTTTTGCTGTAGTCATGTCCCTAGCAAAAGGATATTTTGCAACAGTGGATGGTGATGAAAAAGTCCGTTTAAAGGGAGTAGTAGAAGAAGCAAAACAAACACTCAATTCCATATTTAAATCGAGGAAAAAGATTAAGAATCAAAGTTCTTTAGGTTCTTAAATAGCCTAAATTATTAGAATTAACCTAAAAAAAATGTGAATATAAAAGTAGCACAGATTGGGGTGGGCTATTGGGGCCCAAACCTTCTTAGGAATTTATTAGAAAATCCTAATTTTGAACTAAAAATTGTAGTAGATCTTTCTTCAAATCGTAGAGATTTTGTCGCTTCCTCATACCCTTTTTTAGATATCTCAGATAACGAAAAGGATATATTTTCAAATACAGAAATTGATGCAGTTGTAATTGCTACACCAATAAAATCTCATTTTGATCTTTCAATTAAGGCTCTTAATGCGGGCAAACACATTCTTGTTGAAAAACCTATGGTTAGAAGATTAGAGGAAATAGATGAGATTGATGTGGCGGCAAAAAAAAATGATCTTGTAGCTATGGTTGGTCATACATTTTTGTATAATCCGGCTGTTATAGCTGTAAAAAAAATTATTGACAGTGGAGAGCTTGGTGATATCCGTTATATTTATAGTCAGCGAGTTAACCTTGGTCGTATAAGGTCAGATGTTGATGCATTGTGGAATCTAGCGCCACACGATGTAAGTATTATTCAGTTTTGGCTAGATGAATTGGAACCAATTTCTATAAAACGTACTGGGATGGCTTACGTTCAATCAGATATTGAAGATGTATCTTTTTTAAATCTAAAATATCCAAACAATATTTTGGCTAATATTCATGTGAGTTGGCTAGACCCTCAAAAAGTTCGTCGAATGACAGTTGTGGGATCTGAGAAAATGGTGGTTTATGATGACCTTGCTAAAAATAAAGTCACATTGTATGATAAAGGAATAGATCGAATGGCTATACTTGGAGAAAATATGGATTTCGATCGAATTGATAATAACGGTTTTAATCATCGCTCAGGATTAATTGAATCCGTTAATATTGATTGGGAAGAACCTTTGAAAATGGAAATTCAGCATTTTGCTGATTGTATTCAAAAAAAGATAAGTTGTCTAACTGGTGTTGAACATGCTAAGAAGGTTATAAAAATCCTTGAAGCAGGAAGTTCTAAGGTACTATCAAATTAAATGATTTATTATAGTAGTAAAGAAGAGAACATTGAACTTAGCTAATTCATCATCAAAGAGTACCTGGGATCTAATTATATCTTCAGATCGTGGATGGTTTAATATTGATTTAAAGGCATTATGGCGTTATAGAGACTTGATTTTTTTCTTTGTGAGAAGAGATTTGGTAAGCCAATATAAACAAACAATCTTAGGCCCAATTTATTATGTTTTTACACCTATTATAGGTACTCTAATTAATACTTTTATATTTGGGAAAATTGCAAAACTTGAAACTGATGGAATTCCCCACTTCCTGTTTTATATGTCTGGTGGGCTTTTCTGGGGATATTTCAATAATTGTCTCAATGGAGCAAAAAATACATTTACAAATAATGTTGGTATATTTTCTCAGGTTTATTTCCCAAGGTTATCTGTACCTATTTCTCAAGCCATCAGTGCATTATTTAGATTGATTATTCAATTTGGGGTTTTCTTTTCTCTTTATATTTATTTTGTTGTTGATGGAATAGAATTAAGGCCTAGCATATGGATTGTATTTATCCCTATTCTTTTAGTCCAATGTGCTCTTTTGGGTATCGGTGTTGGTATTTTATTATCTTCATTTACAGTAAAATACAGGGATTTAAACTTTGTTTTTGGTTTTTTTGTTACTTCTTGGATGTATGCTAGTCCCGTGGTATATCCACTTTCTGTTATTTCAGAAAAATGGCATATTGTCATGAGTCTTAATCCAATGGTTGGTGTTATTGAATGCGCTCGGCAAATATTATTTGGAGTCAGCAGTTTACAATTAGAATACATTATATTTGGGGTCTTGGTAAATTTTGTTGCTTTAACTATAGGTATCCTTGTTTTTAATAAAGTTGAAAGGAATTTTTTGGATACTGTTTAGGGGTTTCTTGTTTGTGATGAACGCAACTCATTAAATTGAATTTATGTCTTCAAATGTAATTGAAGTAGAGCATCTATATAAAGAATATCGCTTAGGTCTCATTGGTTATGGTACTCTTCGCGAAGATATGCAAAGTTGGTGGGCTCGATTGAGGGGTAAGGAAGATCCAAATTCAATGCTTTTAACTTCAAATGGTTCAAATCAAGTAAAAGCGTCAGACCATATTCTTGCTCTTAATGATGTGAATATTGAGGTTAAATCAGGGGAACGTCTTGGTATCATTGGTGCAAATGGTGCGGGCAAGACTACGCTTTTGAAAATATTATCCCGTATTGCTTCTCCAACTAAAGGTGTAGCAAGAATCAAAGGTAGGGTTGCCAGTTTAATTGCAGTGGGGACAGGGTTTCACGGAGAGTTAACGGGTAGAGAAAATGTTTATCTCAATGGCTCAATTCTTGGGTTACGAAAATTTGAAATAGATGAATGTTTTGATGAAATTGTTGATTTCGCTGGTGTTAACCAATTTATTGATACTCCTGTTAAGCGTTATTCTTCAGGTATGTATGTTCGTCTTGGTTTCGCTGTTGCTGCTCATCTTGATCCGGATATATTGATTGTGGATGAAGTATTAGCAGTAGGAGATGCAGAATTTCGAAAAAAAGCATTGGGTAAGATGAGGAATGTTAGTGAGGACCAAGGACGTACAATATTATTTGTTAGTCATAATATGGAAACAATTGAAGAATTATGTGATAGATCTATTCTCTTAGATAATGGTGCTGTTTCATTTGACGGTAAAACGAGTGAGGCAATACACAAATATTTGGTACCTCAAATAGGAGATAAACTTTCTAGTAAAGGTAGGACTGCTTGGTTAGAAGAAGAAAAGCCTGGCAATGATTTTTTTCGAATTAATTCAATTGAGACAAAAACGGCAGATGGAGAAATAAGTGCAAGTTTTGATATAAATAAGCCTGTTATTCTTGAAGTAAAATACACATTGAGAAAATCGACATATCTAGCTCTTGAAATTGATTTTGATAAAAACGGTGCCTGGCTTTTTTCTACTGTTGATGATTCTTATTATGAATCTTCTAAAGGTATAGAAAGAGCTCCAGGGGATTATTTGGCTTCTTTCCAAATCCCCAAGAATATTCTTCAAGATGGTGAAATATCCATTATAATTCATGCATTTGATCCACGCTACAGACCTCAGCATTCATATCTATATAAAATGGATAGTTTATGTTTTTCCTTCAAATTAAAGGACAATTTTAATGATGATGGAGCTCGACGGAAATTTCCTTTTGAATGGTACAGATCATTAATGAGACCTGAGATAAAGGCGAAGACAGTACAATTAAATTCTATACTGAATAAAGAAACACCGAAAAAATGAATAATAGTGTTTTGACATTGGTGATAGCTACAAAAAATAGAAATCAGTGGATTGAACGAATAACTAGCTATTATAGTAATATTAGATTTTCACATAAAATTTTTATAGTTGACTCAAGTGATGAAAATAAATATACAACAAATAAACAGATAGTTTCTAATCATAGCAAAGAATTGGATATGACTCATTATTACCTGCCAAACACATCTAATAATTTGGCAATTGCAAAAATAATTGACCAGATAGAAACGGAATATACTATTGTTACTGGTGATGATGATTATCTTGTTCCAAGAACTTTAACTCACTGCATAGAATTTTTAGAGAAGAATAATGATTATGTTGCCGTAGCTGGAAAAGTTTTTTCACCTTATGTTTATTCCACCAGTGATTCCACCTTGGGAGTCGAGTTTATTATTGATTCCACTAATGATGTGGTGCGTACGATTGATGATGATTCAGCTATTCAACGTTTAATCAATAGTTTTTCCCCTTGGGATACGAGTGCATTTTCTCTTCAAAGATCATCAATGATAAAAACTGTTTATCAGAATTTAAAAAAACTAGATTTAGAATCACATCCAGATACATTCGATCTTGCTGAATGGGCAATTAATGGTATGAGTAAAATACTTGGAAAGCAAAAAAGATTGGACGATTTGCTATTAGTAATGACCCGTCACGCTTTAACTGGATCACAACGTTTGGATACAATGAAAACTAAACAAATTAGTACTGAAGGTTTATTGAAAATTGATCTAATGGAAGCAATCTTTCTTCTTGGAAATATGTGGCAAGATCTTTTGCCATCATCGGACAACCCAATAAAGGATAGACAAGCAATTATTGGTGTTTTGTCAAAATTTTATAGTAATCAAGTCAACAAAGATTTCGTTCAGTATAAAAATAAACAGGTTGAAAACGCTAGGAGAATAAATCAAGAAGCTATAAGAAAGTACCGGAATTCAATGTCTCGATTAATGAAAAGTTGTTCATTCTTGGATGAAAGTATTCGAAAGGTGAAAAATAAATTTACTACACGTACTAAACTGGAAAAAATTGTTAAAGACAAAAAGATAGGACATAAAGAAAAAAAACATATTAATTCCGAAATAAAATTAAATGAGATAAAAGAAGACCAGAACTTAAAGGAAGATTTTATGCCTATCTATAATAGCTTGACAAATTTTTCCCCGAAAAATAAGAGTGAATCTTATACTTTAAGACCCATTTAATTTTATTAGCTATTCATGATTTTTAAATTGTCGAAGCATGGCAGACAGCCCTTTCAATTTCAAGGGATTCGTTTAAATAAAATTGTTAATAAAATTGTTCTATTTTCAAATTTTCTCCTTTCCTTTTTTGAGTTTCTATTAGGATTTATTTGTCTCCATATTTTTGGATATTGGGGCAAAAAAAAATCATATAATAATGGAATTAAAAAAATTCTTATTTGTAGAAATAAATATTATGCTTCTAATAATTTTGGTGATTCTACAGAAAAACATATGGTTGATATCCCCTTAAAGAAAACCGGATTAGATATACGTGTATTTTATTGGGATTATGGCCAGAGAATTATTGGCTATCAAGCTTCTTTAATTAAGTTGTTATTTAAGTTTCAACCAGATGTGGTGATTTTTAGTTCTTATTCAATTTTTTTGCTAAAACGACCTCCATCCCATTTATGGCCCATTTTGCTTAGGTCAATTCAAAAAAAAGTGAAGGCATGTTATTTGGCTGTTTGGTATGATGTTGCTACTCCAGATTTCGTGATCAAACAATTGGCCCCAACGTTAGATTTATTTGATTTTCATCTTGTGGGGGTTAGTATAAATCAAGATAAAAATCTTGATCTTATTCCTGAAACAGGAAAATCCAAATTGCTTGAGATTGACCTACCTTATCCCGAAGAGATTTTTTTCCCTAGAAAAAAGGATATCGAAGTTGTTTTTTTAGGGCAAATAACATCTTATAGATCAAATAGAAGAGATTATATTTTTCATTTAATGAAAAACAATATACCAGGAGTTTTTTCAGGATTTGAACGTGAATCGCAACCAAGTTATCAGGAGTATCAAGAAATCTTAGGAAGGGCAAAGATTGGACTTAATTTTTCAGAAAGTTCTCTTGGCCATCAAATAAAAGGGCGTATGTTTGAAACCATGCTTTCTGGGGCTTTGTTCCTAGAGTCTAAAAACCCTCTTACTAGTATTTATTTTATTGAAGGGATCGATTATATTTCTTTTGATTCAAAGGATGACCTAATTGATAAAATCCGCTATTATTTATCCCATGATGAAGAGAGGGAAGAAATTGCATCAAATGGGAGAAACAAGATATTAACACAGTATTCGGGGGAAATTATTTGGAAAGGAATTATTGAAAGGTGCTCAGATGTACAAAGTAGGAATCATTATTCCTACAAAGAATCGGTTTGATTATCTAATCCGACAATTATTGTATTATTCAGCTGTCGGAAGTCCACATACTATATATGTAGGAGATGCGAGTGATAACCCTGATCGAGAAGCTTTTGAAGGGCGAATTAACTCTATAAAGAATATTAAAATAAAATTTTTTCATTGGCCTGACAAAAATGATCGACAAACAATTGCTGGTTTAGCTGGATTGGTTAGTGAAGAATATTGTGCTTTCGTTGGAGATGATGATTTTTTAGTACCTAACTCATTAAACAAAGCCGCAGCTTTTTTAGCTAGCAACCCTGAATATAGAACAGCTCAGGGTAAAGCGATTCTCTTTTCGATAAAAAATTCTGGTGCGTTTGGTCCCATTAATAGTCTTGGAGCGTATTGGGAGCAAAAAGATGCTGAAGAAAACTCTGCGGAAGGGCGCCTCTTAAATTTTGGAGAAAATTATTGGGTCCCTCAATTTTCTGTTCATAGAACAACTGAATTTGTAGAAGACTGTTTTAATTATGATACTATAGAGGATAAATCTTTTGGTGAATTACTCCATTCTTTTTCTTTCATCACAAAAGGTAAATCTCGTTATTTAGACTGTTTGTATCTTTTTCGTCAGAGTCATGGTGCAAGATATACTTTGCCTGACATTTTTGATTGGGTTACAAGTTCTAAATGGAATCCATCATATTGTGTTTTTAGAGACACCCTTGTTTCGTCATTGATGGATGCAGATGGTATTCTTGAAGAAGAAAAAGCAAGAGATGTGATCAAAAGAGCATTTTGGGGTTATCTAGGTAAAGCAGCGTATAACAAGTATCAAGGGAAATACAATAGGTTTGAATCCTTAACGAAAGATACTAATGATTTCAAATCAATTTCTCCAGCAAATATTTTTGAGAGACTAAAGAAAATTTCAAGAATACAACATGTAAAACAATTTCTGAGAAAGAATAAACTTTCTGCGGCAAAAAAATTAGGTCCTTTTAGGAAGGGTGAAGAATTAAAAAAAGAAGAACAGGATGGTAGACTTTCTCTTTCTGAACTTCTTCAAAAATCTTCTCCTTATTATGAAGATTTTATGCCAGTTTATAAATCAATTACAGCGAATGAGGAGAGTAGCAATTGAATAAAGAAAATAAAATATTTATTACTGGTGGTGCAGGATATATAGGCTCTACGCTTGTTCCTATTTTATTAAATAAAGGTTTTAAGGTTACCGTTCTTGACAGTTTAATCTTCAATCAGCCTGCCCTCCTCGATTGTTGTATTAACCCAAACTTTGAATTTATCCAAGGAGATATTTGTGACCATAGAATTGTGAACGAACTTATTTCTAATGCTAATATAGTTATTCCATTGGCGGCAATTGTTGGAGCACCGGCTTGTAAACGGAATCCATCCCTGACTAAGCTTGTTAATTATGAAGCTCATATGAACATAATTGATTCTATTTCAGAAGATCAAAAAGTTCTGTTCCCAACCACAAATAGTGGTTATGGTATTGGTCAAAAAGATAAGTATTGTACAGAAGAAACACCAATGAGACCTATTTCAGAATATGGAAGAACTAAAGTTGAGATAGAAAAAAGATTCTTAGATAAAGGGAATGCTGTAACTTTTAGATTAGCAACTGTATTTGGTATGAGCCAACGTATGCGGATGGATCTTTTAGTAAATGATTTTGTTTATAGATCTTTGACTGATGGAGCATTAGTGCTTTTTGAAGAACATTTTCGTCGAAATTATATTCATATTAGAGATGTTGCAAAAGCCTTCCAGTTTGGTATAGAGAATTATGAAAAGATGAAAGGAGAACCTTACAATGTGGGATTGTCTTCGGCAAACCTTACTAAGCGACAGCTTGCAGAAAAAATTAAGGAGTATATTCCAAAACTTTATATTCATTCTTCAGAAATAGGGGAGGATCCAGATAAAAGAGATTATGTTGTTAGTAATGAAAAGATAGAATCGCTTGGTTGGGCACCAGATCATTCATTAGATGATGGGATTATTGAATTAATTAAAGGTTATAAAATTATCCGACCAAACTTATTTGCTAATGTATAAATTTTCTGATATAACGACAATCATTCTTGCTGGTGGACTTGGGACAAGAATTAGAGATCTTGTTTCAGATCGACCTAAGGTTTTAGCAGAAATAAAAGGAAAACCTTTTATTTTTCATCTTTTAAATCAATTGGCTAGTTTAAATATTAAAGAGGTAATAATTAGCACAGGATACATGGCTGATGAAGTAGAGAAGGCTTTAGGTTCTAATTATAATGGACTAAAATTACAATATTCTCAAGAGGAGAAGCCGCTAGGAACAGCTGGTGCTCTAAGGTTCGCATCTGTCAAGATAAACTCTCCCGAATGTTTAATTATGAATGGAGACTCCTTTGTAGAGTTTGAATTAGATCCTTTGCGTAGCTTTCATAGAAAAAAAAATGCTGGAATTACAATGGTAGTAAAAAAAATAGATGATATTAAACGATTCGGTGTTGTTGAATTAAATAGTAATAATGAAATTATTCGTTTCGTAGAAAAAGGTTCTTTAGTTGGAGAAGGTTTTATCAATGCAGGCGTATATTTAATGGAAAGTGAACTTATTAATACAATACCATTAAAAATGCCTTGTTCATTAGAATATGATTTTTTCCCCATGCAGGTAAGTAAAAGTCTTTTTGCTCATGAAGTTTCGGGAAGTTTTATTGATATTGGAACGCATGAGTCTTTTTATGGAGCGGACAAATTTTTTGAAAGAATAGAGTTATAATGATTATTTCACGGACACCTTATCGAATTTCTTTTTTTGGTGGCGGGACAGATTATCCGGGTTGGTATATGGAAAACGATGGTCAAGTTTTATCAACTACTATAGATAAATATCTTCATATATCTTGCCGTTATTTACCACCTTTTTTTGAACATCGATTACGATTGGTTTATTCTCAAATTGAGGTTTGTCAAAAAAGTGGCGATCTAGATCATCCTTCAGCTAGAGAAGTACTAAAATTTTTGGGTATTGAGGATGGTCTTGAAATTCACTATGATGGTGATTTGCCTGGGAGGAGTGGGCTTGGTTCAAGCTCGTCTTTTACAGTAGGTCTACTCAATGCTCTTTATGCTTATAGAGGAAAGATGATTTCAAAGCGTCGTTTGGCGATGGAAAGTATTCATATTGAACAAAATCTTATTCAAGAAACAGTTGGGTCGCAAGATCAAACTAATGCAGCTTATGGAGGTCTAAATAGGATAAGATTTTCACGGGACGGAAAAATAACTGTTGATCCTATAACATTAAGTCCGGAACGTATTGAATGTTTAGATAAAAACCTGATGCTTTTTTACACTGGGATCGTGCGTACTGCGGAAAAAGTAGCAAAGAGTTATGTGCCTGATATTCAGACTAAGGAAAAACAACTACTTCGTTTATATGCAATGGTTGATGATGCAATCGAAATCTTAGGCGAGGGCGATCTAGATGATTTTGGCCACCTCTTAAATGAAGCGTGGCAAGAAAAAAGAAGTTTAAGTAAGCTAGTTACAAATCAGCAAGTAGATGAAATATATACGAAGGCAAAAAGAGCCGGCGCTTTAGGAGGGAAATTGTCAGGCGCTGGTGGAGGTGGCTTCCTATTACTTTATGTACCCTTAGAAAAACAGCATAATGTTAAAGAAGCGTTAAATCAACTCTTACATGTCCCTTTTCGTTTTGAATCCAATGGGAGTAAAATCATATTTTTTGATCCACATCAGGAATATAAAGAAGAAGAACTTGCACGATCCGAGCATTCTCATTCTCCGTTTGTCGAGCTCAAAAATCTAAAGTGAAAAAGAATTCATTAATTTTTGTAGCGGGTGAGAATACTATGGAAGGAAAATCTCTTATTCACTTACTAAAAGAGCAAAATTACATCAATATTGTAAATAAAGTTCATTCTGAGCCAGATCTTTGTGATAATGATTCTGTCAAAGATTATTTCTCTACAATACATCCAGATTATGTTTTCCTTTTTGCAGGAAAATCTGGTGGTATAAAGGCTAATCAAGAAATGCCTGCTACCTTAATGTTAGATAATTTGCGGATTATAAGTAATGTTTTAAGCGCAGCTCATGAGCATAAAGTACAAAAACTCCTTTTTCTTGCTAGTTCTTGTGTGTACCCAAAAGATGCTATTCAACCGTTAAAACCTCAAATGCTTATGACTGGCTCCTTAGAGCCAACCAATTCTGCTTATGCAATGGCCAAATTAGCAGGTATAGAGCTTTCTAGATCATATAAGAGAGAATATGGAAACAATTTTTTTTCAGCAATACCTGCTAATATATTTGGTCCTAGGGATGATTTCAGTAAAGATCATTCGCATGTGGTTGGTGCTTTGATTAGAAAGATTCATGAAGCTAAAATAAACCAAAAAGATAAAGTAATTCTTTGGGGGACAGGTTTACCTAAACGTGAATTCATTTTTGTAGATGATTTAGCAAAAGCTAGTTTATTTCTTATGAAAAATTTCAATAATAATGAGGTAATAAATATTGGCAGTAAAGAAACTCTTTCCATATCAGATATAGCTCAGAGTATAAAAACTGTTATTGGCTTTGAAGGATCTATTGAATTTGACATGAATTCCTTGGATGGAATGCCAATCAAAACTCTTGACTCAGAACCACTTTCAGCTTTAGGTTTTGAAGCACCGACATCTTTTATTTCGGGGGTTAAACTGACCTATGAATGGTTTCTTAAATCAAAATATATTAATAATTCGTGTTAGAGATAATTAGGAGTATTTAAATTGAGTTTACAAGATAGAAAAGAAGCATTTTCTTTACTAGCCTCTAGGTTCGAAAATACAAAAGTTAGTGATCTGCTTTTAGAACATAAAATTCCCAATTCCTTAAAAAAGTGGCTTCATTCATCTGTATTCATATATGTTTCAAAATGTCTTCCGGGCGATGAGCTATATTTAGATGAAAATAGTTTGATGAATGCTTTGGTAGAAAATTATGATAAAGACAAAATACCCAATATGACACCTAATGGTATGCTTGTTCCCAAAAAATATCTTGTACTAGAATATAATCAGCTTGTCAGATCCTTTGCTGCTATTATTGATAGTTTAAACATACGGGATCTCATATCTTCTTGGCATATTCCCCTTAACTTAAGGTTTAAAGCTGGAGAGGTTAATGAGAGTAATATGGTTAGACACCATCCAACCGAGCATATACATTCAGATAGTTGGGCTGGAGAATCAAGTGAGAGTGTTACTATTCAAATCCCAATTTTTGGAGATATAAAAAATAATCACGTTTCATTTTATGATCCTCCTGATGATTTTGAAGAAAGTTGGTTGGGTCCAAGATCATCTTATGAAGATGGATCTGATATTGCTAATAGATACTCAAAAGTTAATTTTGTACCAAATAAAGGTCATCTTCAATTCTCTGATTTTGCAGGGCTACATGCAAGTACGAGACTGCCAAATGCAGGCCCAAGACTATCAATAGATACCACTTTTGTTATAAAAAAACCCAATGATAATAGATCCCCTGAAACAATCCATAAATGGAGAGAAGGTGAAAGGGCTATGCCTAACCTTTTATCTAATCTAGGCTCAGACTCTTTACTTTATTTTCCTCATGGGATGAATGAATTTGTTGATAGTGAGGGTGGATTTAAACATCCGTCAAATTTAAAAGTAATTGATTTAGTCAATTCTTAGAACTTTTAAGATTCTTTTGATGTTTTATTAATATTAATCTAGATTGCTAACAGGAGAGTTTATTTATGAAGAAAGCACTTATTCTTACAGGAAATCTTGCGCAAGACCATGAATTTATTTATCCATTTTATAGAGTTCAAGAGGAAGGCTATGAAGTGGATGTTGCTGTTCGTGGAGGAGAACAGGTAAATGGTATAATCGGTTCAAAAATTATTCCAACAAAAGATATACCTGAGCTTGAGGTTAATGATTATTCGTTACTTGTTCTTCCTGGCGGAGCTAAGGCAATGGAATATATGAGGCAAGATCAGGATATTATTCAATTTATATCAGAGTTTAATTCTTCAGGAAAGACAATAGCTAGTATATGTCATGCCGCACAGTTACTTATATCGGCTAAAGTTGTGAAGGGTAAGAAGATATCTGGCTACTATAGTATAAAAGATGATATCAATAATGCTGGTGCAATCTATACAGATGAACCAGCGGTTGTTGATGGGAATATTGTATCAACAGCACATTATAAGGACTTAGGGCCTTGGATGAAAAAGGCTTTAGAGATATGTAGTAAGGATAATTGATTATTTTTATAATTATTTGATATAAACGTAATAGAAATAGAATAATGGATAAGAGAACTGATGCAAAGGCGAATCTCTTGTTGTTTCAACAAAATCAGGTGCTTTAGTTTTTCATCACGGATTACTTTGGCATGGGTCCAATATAAATATGTCAGAATATGATAGGATGTCTATTGCATGTCATTATATGCCACATGATTCACAATTTCATCATTCAATCAATAATCCTGTACTTAGTCATTACAAAATTCACGGAACTCTTGAAATGAAGGAAAGTTTTTTTCCAATTTTATGGTCTCAATCAAATAAAAGAAGTGAATTTCTTAATTAATTTGATTTCTGATCGTGAAATCATTTAAGATAAAATGACTCTGTCAGCATACAATACATCTTGTACCCATAATTGTTAGATACTTCTAGTTAATTAATAAATATAGCTTGATCTTTCAGCATAAATTTTATGAATCCTCAATCTAAGAGATTAAAGACAAGAGACTATAGTAAGACGATAGTCAAAAAACCATGGGGTTTTGAGTATTTAGTGTATCAAAATGAAAATATAGCACTTTGGTATTTATTTTTAAAGTATGATAATGAGACATCAATGCATTGCCATCCTAATAAAACTACTGGTTTAATAGTACTGGATGGAGAAGTTGAAGTTTCATTTTTGGGTAATATATTCAAATCAGGCCCACTTTCTAAGACAATGATTAGAAAAGGACTTTTTCATTCCACACGATCTATTTCAAAAGAAGGGTCTCATATTTTTGAAATTGAAACACCTGTTGATAAGCATGATTTGATTCGCTTAGAAGATAAATATGGACGTGAGGGTTCGCCATATGAGGATGAAACTTTTGAGGCACCAAAAAGAGATGATTGTTTGTGGATTGAAGAACCTCGTAATGGAGGGTCGTCTGAGTATTATTTTTGTAATTGTAAAATTCATCTTTTAACAATTTCTGATTTGAATAAGCTTTCAATAAATACTCCTGATGAAAATATTATGTTTATTAATGGTGGTATAATTACTAATGACGGGAAATTTGTTGCTCAAGCCGGTGATGTGATTACAGGTAAAGTCCTAATGAAATTAGCTCTTCTTTTCCCTAAAGTAGTTCCAAATACCACACTCATGAAAATAACACGTGATGAAAAATAATCTATTTCCTCCAGGGTTTGAAAAAGACAAGAAAAATTTAGCAATTGATTTTGATGGAGTTATACATGATTGGAGTAAAGGTTGGCATGATGGAACATGTTATGGTAAACCAATAAAAGGTGCTATAGAAGCAGTCAGATTTTTGTCTAGGGATTTTAATATTATTATTTTTTCTGCTAAATGCAAACCTGATAGGCCTTTAGTTAATAATAAAACAGGTAAAGAGCTTGTAACTGAATGGTTAGAAAAATATGGTTTATTGGAATATATTACTGAAATTACTCATGAAAAACCTAGGGCTATACTTTACATTGATGATAATGCGTATCGATTTGATAGTTGGGTAAATTCTCTAAACTTTATAAGAAAAACATTGTGAAAAATTATAGGCTAGAGGTTTTTCGCAAAGCGGCACTTTGTAGGAATTTTGAAGAAGCGACATTCAAACATGTTAAAAATAATCTTATTCAATTCCCAGTATATCTTTCTGCAGGACAAGAGTATATACCTTCTTCAATTTCCACAATTACAGAAAATGAATATAATCCAAACATTTTTATTCAACATAGAGGACATTCAACCTATTTAGCCTTTGGCGGTAATATAATCGAGCTAATTGATGAATTGCTTGGAAGAAAAACTGGGTGCGCAAATGGTATGGGTGGATCAGCTTCAATACAATCTAAAGAAAAAAATATTTTTGGACATGATGGTTTAATGGGAAGTCAAGTACCTATAGCCGTAGGGCATTGTTTTATAACTAGAAAACCTACAATTGTTTTTTGTGGCGACTCAGCTGGTGAAGAGGATTATGTGTTTAGTGCAATAGGTTGGGCCGCGACAAAAAAATTGCCAATACTTTTTGTAATTGAAGATAACAATTTATCAATTCTAACAGAGAAGAAAGTCAGAAGAAATTGGGAATTAGATGAGGTTGCTAAGGGATTTGGTGTCGAGTCATTTAATATATCAGATGATCCAATAGATATAAAGAAAAGCATGGAAAATACTTTTGAATATCCAATTCTTTTGAATATTAATACAGTGAGAAAGTTTTGGCATGCGGGAGCAGGTATAGATAATGAAGATGTTTTTGATAGATACTTAGATGAAATGGAAAGTTTAGGTGATGAAGCATTAAAAGTTCATAATCAAACGAAGAAACTAATTTCAGAGTTATGGGACAAACAGTTAGAGAAACAATAAAGAATATCACTTCAATACACCTTAAGAAAGAAAACAGTGTATGTCTTGGTCAATGCTTGACAGCTGTGGGTTGGGTTGGAGGAACTTTGCCAGAGCTATATGAAAAAGATGGAATGATTGAAATCCCAACATCAGATGTGGCTAATGGTGGTTTTGTTGTTGGCGCAGGTTTAACGGGTGTTCGGCCAATATATGTTGTGCGATACCAAGGCTTCCAATGGTATAATGCTCCAATGATAATAAATTATGCTTCCAAGTCTAAAGAAATTTGGGGTGTGCCCTGCCCTATTCTCGTAAGAAGTATAGCTATGGAGGGTGGAATTGGACCTGTTGCTGGTTCATCTCATCATTCAATTTTTGATCGAATGCCAGGAACAAAAATTTTGGCCCCAATGACTCCAAAAGAATATCAGTTTTCTTATGATAATTTTATGTTAAATGATGATGTGTATTATATATCTGAACATAGAATGTCTTATGATAATATGGATGAAACTAAAGACGTTATATATGATGACTCAGATATTGTTTTGTTTCCTATTTCAATTACGCGTTTTGAAGCAGAAAAAGCTAGAAAAATATTAACTAATAGAGGCTATAAAATTAGTATTATTCATCAATTATGGATTAAACCTTTTAATGAAAAGAAAGAATGGATAGAGTGTTTAAATAATTCAAAATTTGGCGGTTTAGTTTTGGATGATGATTATGTTGAGGGTGTAGCAAGTAGTATAGCCCATAGGTTAATGATTAAATCGACTAGTAAAGTCCATGCTTTAGGTTTGGAACATAAAACTGCCGGATTTCATCCTTCAGTAGATAATCTTCCACCAAATTCTGAAATTATAGTTCGGAATATTGAAAAAATAATGGATAAAAAAATATCATGAAGAAACTAGATATAATGATTATTGCTCCTTCAGCCAGGAACCTTTATCAGAAATTAGCAAACGATTTTTCTGCTAAAGAACCAAATATTTGGGCTGGACTCTTAGCCAATGCAACAAGAAAAGCTGGATTTACTGTAGTTATTTATGATATGGAAATAGAAAGGCCCAACAGAGAAGATTTTACAGAAATAATTAAAGAGTATAATCCCAGGCTGATTTTATTCGTAGTAACTGGACAAAACCCTAATGCCTCTACTGCTGCGATGGCTGGAGCTGTTGAAAGTGCGGAATGGGTTAAGGAAAAAGAGCCTAATAATTTAATTGGATTTGTTGGGCCACATATTAACGCCTTACCAAAAGAAACTCTTATAGCGCATGAGTTTATTGATATTGGATTTACTAATGAGGGGGTTTATGCATTAATAGATACTTTAAGTAGTGATTTGACGGAAGGAGATTTAAAAAAAATTAATGGTATTTGTTTTAGAGATAATGATGGAAATATACATATAAATAAACCTTCTGGAATTGTTCCTCAAGAAAAGTTAGAGGATGATATGCCTGGCGTTGCGTATGATTTGATGCCTTCCCTTAAAGAATATAGAACTAGTAGCTGGCATTCAAATTATCACGATTTAGATAGGAGCCCTTTCGCAAGTATTTATACTTCATTAGGGTGTATTTATCAGTGTGAGTTTTGCATGATTAATATAATTAATCGTACGGATAATGATTCAAATTTGGCCTCTGCAAATTTTAATAAATTCCGATTTTGGGATCCAGAATTCACAATTAAACAGTTGGATTATTTGGCTAAACAAGGTGTAAAGCAGATTAAAATTGCAGATGAAATGTGGGTGTTAAATCCTAAGCATTTTTTGACCTTGTGCGATTTAATTATTGAAAGAGATTATAATTTTAATATTTGGGCGTATACAAGAATTGATACTATTAAAGAAAAATATCTTGAAAAACTAAAAGCAGCTGGTGTTAATTGGCTCGCACCTGGAATTGAAGCAGGTAATCAATTAATTAGAAGAGAGGTAACTAAAGGGAAATTTGAAGACATTAACATTCGCCAAGTAGTAGGTATGATTAAAGAAGCGGGTATAAATGTTGGAGCAAATTACATTTTTGGATTGGGTAATGACAATTATGATAGCATTCAAGAAACATTGAATCTTGCTATTGAGCTGAACACAGAAAATGCAAATATGTATTGCGCTACAGCTCTTCCAGGTAGCCCTCTTTATAATAAAGCAAAAAATTTAGGTTGGGATCTTCCTAGTAAGTACGAAGAATATGGTTTCCTTTCGTATGAACATTTACCATCACAGACAAAATTTCTTTCATCGGAAGAAATATTGAGGTTTAGAGACTATGCTTTTCATACCTATTTTGAGAACCCTAGGTTTCTAAAAATGATTAATGAAAAGTTTGGTGCTCCAGCAATTGAAAACATTACTCAAATGACAAAAATAAGATTAAAGAGAAAGATATTAGGGGACTAATTTTTTTGACGAGAAGGAAGAAATATTATTTTGACTAGGGATCTTAAGAAAAAAGTTAAATTTCTAAAAGATTTCGAAGAAGAAATCTCTAGGATTTATGAAGAGAAAAAAATTTATGGACCTATTCATTTAAGAAATAATAATGAATCAGAATTAATTAAGATTTTTCAGGGTGTTAATAGTGAAGACTATGTTTTTTCTACTTGGGCAAGTCACTTACACGCTCTGCTTAAAGGAATCCCAGCTGATGAAGTTAAGAAAATGATTATTGAGGGAAATTCGATAACATTGACTTTTCCACAATATAATTTTTTCACTTCAGCAATTGTTGGAGGAATCTGTCCAATTGCAACAGGTGTAGCATGGGCATCAAAGCAAAAAGAAAAACTTAAAGGTCTTAAAGGTCCACGAGTTTGGATATTTATAGGCGATATGACAGCATTCACAGGTATAGCAAATGAATCAATAACATATAGTATTAATTTTGATCTTCCAATAACATGGATTATTGAAGATAATAAAAAGTCAGTTGGTACCCCTACAAAAAATGCTTGGAACCAAGATGCTGAATCTTTATTTGAGAGTTTATTAGAGAAAAAATCAATCGCTAAGGCAACAAATTTTGATATTAAATATTATCAATTTAAAAGTGACTGGCCTCATAGTGGAGTTGGAAAGTTTATAGAGTTTTAGGTATGACAAAATATCTAAGTGAAATAAAGAGAAGTATGAATATGCTTGCCAAAAATGAAAAAACAATTTTTGTTGGTCAAGCTATAGAATATCCAGGCACTGCTGTCACTCATCAAGTAAAAGAATTAGAAGTAATCAAAAAGCTTGAAATGCCGGTTGCGGAAGATTTTCAAGCTGGTTTCTGTTTGGGATTAGCTTTAGAAGGTCATATCCCCATATGTATTTACCCCCGATTTAATTTCGCATTTTTAGCATGTAATCAAATAGTGAATCACGTAGACAAATTCCCATATTTGATGAAAGAATCTCTACCAAAAATTATTTTTAAAGTTTGTGTTGGTTCGGACAAGCCCCTCGATCCTGGATATCAGCATAAGGGTAATTATACGCAAGCTTTCCGATTGCTATGTGATACAATTGAAGTAGTTGAATTGACTAACTCTACAATGGTTTATCCAGCATATGAACATGCATTAAATAGAGAAGATGGTAGATCGACAATAATTGTTGAGCATAGTAAAATGTATGCTTTTGAACCTGAATGGGAATGGTGATCCAGGGTAAAGAATGAATAGTTTAATTAATCATCCTTTAATGGAAAACAACATCACAAAATCTGATTTAAGCATTGTTATTGATTATCTAAAGAATGATAAAATAATTTTAACACAGTCATCTCAAGTCAAAGCCTTTGAAAAAGAATGGTCTAATTGGTTAGGGGTCAATTATAGTGTTTTTGTTAACTCAGGTTCTTCAGCAAATCAATTGACAATGGCTGTTATGAAAGAGCTCTTTGGAAAAGGTGAAATAATTGTGCCACCTTTAACTTGGGTCTCAGATATAGCCTCTGTACTGCAAAATGGATTTAAGCCAGTTTTCGTTGATATTAACCGTCGAAACCTTTGTATGGATGAAGAAAAAGTTATAAGAAACCTTAATGCAAATACGAAAGCTGTTTTCTTAACTCATGTTCAGGGTTTTAATGGTTTAACAGCAAATCTTCTGAAGGAACTTAAAGATAGAAATATTCCATTAATTGAAGATGTGTGCGAATCCCATGGTTCTAGTTTTTTAGGTAAAAAACTAGGTAGTTATGGCTTGATGTCTAATTTTTCGTTTTATTATGCTCATCATATGAGCACAATAGAAGGGGGAATGATATGTACCAATGATGAAAAGATTTATCAAATACTACGCATGCTCAGATCTCATGGAATGGTACGTGAAGCTGATAGTCAAAAAGTAAAAAATAAATATTATAATGAATTTCCTGACCTAAACCCAGACTTCATTTTTGCTTTTCCAGCATATAATGTTCGAAATACAGAAATTGGCGCTATAATTGGCAGGAATCAATTAAAAAGGCTTGATTCAAATAATAAAAAAAGAAATAAAAATTTTGAGCTTTTTCTTAAGTTATTAGATGACAATATTTTCCGAAAAAATTTTGTATTAGAAGGTAGTTCCAACTATGCCTTTCCTCTTGTTTTAAAAAAGCCAGACTTCAAACTTCGTGATGCATTAGAAAAACATATGGTTGCCAATGGGATTGAATTTCGTAGGGGGAATGCTGGTGGAGGGAACCAGATGCGACAGCCGTACCTAAAAGGATTAATTAAGGATAAAGAATGGGAGAAATATCCTGAAGTCGAGCATATTCACCACTTTGGCTGGTATATTGGAAACTATCCTGATCTTAATGAAGAAAAAATTATTCAAATTTCCTCAATATTAAATAATGTCAAAAAATAAAATAGCTAATAATAGAGAGGGGAAAGTTTTTGCAAAATGAACTGATTGTAACTGTCTTCATTTCCTCAACAAATAAACTTTCAGGAACTAATTAATTATTAAAAAGATACTTATAACTGGTGCTACTGGATTTATTGGATCCCATTTAGCCGAATGCTGTGTAACTGAAGGTTTGGATGTAGTGGCTTTTGATCGTTATAACCCTAGCAATAGTTGGGGTTGGCTAGAGGAATCAAAGTACAAAAATGAAATGGAAATCATTTTGGGCGATATTCGTGATTTTGATTCTGTATCAAATGCATTGGAAGATTGTGAAGCTGTTTTTCACTTAGCGGCATTAATTGGTATTCCATACTCCTATATTTCACCATTGGCTTATATACGTACTAATGTTGAAGGTACCTACAATATACTAGAAGCTTCTAAGAAGCAATCCCTTCAACAAGTACTTATCACATCAACCAGCGAAACTTATGGTACGGCCCAATATACCCCAATTGATGAGAATCATCCATTAATTGGTCAGTCGCCTTATTCAGCATCGAAGATAGCTGCTGATCATTTAGCATTGAGTTATTATAAATCTTTTGATCTTCCTATAAAAATAGTTCGACCTTTTAACACTTATGGTCCAAGACAATCATCAAGGGCAATAATTCCTACAATTATTACACAGATATTCAGTGGCTCTAATGAATTAACGCTTGGTAATATTGATCCAACAAGGGATCTTACTTTTGTAAAAGATACTTGTTCTGCCTTTTTGAGCATATTTCGATCAGACAATTTTTTCGGAGAAGTAACAAATGTTGGGATGAATAGTGAAATATCAATTAGAGATTTAGCAAAAAAAATTATGATTTTTACAGAAAAAAATATTTCCATAGAAAGTGAAAAAAGAAGGATACGACCAGAGAATAGTGAAGTTGAAAGATTAGTCTGTAGCAACAAAAAATTATTAGAAAATTCTTCTTGGAAGCCAAGCTATAATCTTGAAAAAGGTCTTAAAGAAACGGTTGAATGGTTCAAAGAAAATCCACAATTGAATAAGCCAAAATTATATCATGTCTAAAGTAAATCTCGGCATTATTGGTGCTGGGGAAATTGCTAAAGAACACCTAAAGGTTATTCAAGCTCTTAATGATTTAAACCCTATAGGTATTACTAGCCGGACTTTATCAAAGGCTAAAGAATTAGCTAAAACCTTTAGAATAAAGGATGTTTACAATTCAGTTGGTGACCTTACAAAAAATTGTGAAATGGATGGTATATTAATTTTGGTATCTGCTGATCAAATTTATGGTGTTGCAAAGGAACTTTTACCTTTAGGTCTTCCTATTTTTCTTGAGAAGCCTCCCGCATTAAAACTAAGTCAGCTCAAAAGCTTAGTAAAACTAGCTGAAAAATATGAAACTAAAAATATGGTGGGTTATAATCGGAGGTACTACTCCATTTTTATGAAAGGTCAAGAAATTATTCAAAAGCAAGGTGACCTTTTAGGCCTGGCGGTAGAAGGGCATGAAAGGTTTTGGAAAACCTCAAGAGGTGTAATACCTAAGAAAGTCCTTGAAAATTGGATATATGCGAACAGTACCCATACAATTGATCTCTTAAGATTTTTTGGTGGTGAAGTGAAAAAAATTAATGTATTGACAAAAAGAATTAAAGAAAAAAAGGGCGATCAATTTGTAGCCTCAATGGAGTTTCAATCAGGTTCATTAGGTACTTATACATCTCATTGGTATTCTCCTGGAGGATGGTCTGTAACATTATTTGGGGATGGAGTAACAGTTAAGTTTAAACCTTTAGAAAAAGGAGTTTTCATAGATACGAACTTAATAGAATCTGAAATAATACCAGATAATGTTGATATAACGTTTAAGCCTGGTTTTTACCGCCAAATGGAAAATTTTTCCAGTTTAATTAAGACTGGAAAACTCAATCGTCCTGGCGAGGATTTGTCTCAGTCGATTATGACAATTGAATTAGCTGAAATGTTTGCCCGTGGCTGATTATTCAGTTCCACTTTCCGTTCCAAATATTTCTGGGAATGAATGGAAATATGTAAAAGAGTGCCTTGATACTAATTGGGTGTCCTCGGCTGGAAAATATGTGAGTCTTTTTGAAAATAGTGTTGCAGAATATACTAAATCAAAAAATGCAATTGCATGCGTTAATGGAACTTCAGCTATTCAGGTTAGTTTGAAATTAGCTGGTGTAAAACCTAATGATGAAGTTATTGTACCCACATTAACTTTTATTGCACCAGTGAATGCTATTCGATACAACGGAGCAGATCCTGTATTTATGGATGTTGATGATTACTATAATATTGATGTAGTGAAGACTATTGAGTTTATAAAGAAAGAGACAATTTTTAAAGATGGGAATAGCTATAACAAGAATACCAATCAAAGAGTTGCGGCAATTATCCCAGTCCATGTTTTCGGAAATGCTGCTTGGCTCGATGAGTTGATCCCTATTTGTAAAGAATGCAATATTAGCATAGTAGAAGATGCCTCAGAAAGTCTGGGAACTCGTTACAAAAGTGGGAAGTTTTCGGGAAAACATACAGGTACGCTTGGACAGCTTGGGTGTCTTTCCTACAATGGCAACAAAATTATTACTGCCGGTGGTGGTGGTATGATTCTCACTGATGATAATTCTTTGGCTCAACGAGCCCGCTATCTAACAACTCAGGCTAAGGATGACCCAGTTCGGTATGTCCACAATGAAATTGGCTATAATTTTCGGTTAACCAACATTCAGGCTGCACTGGGAGTTGCCCAATTAGAACAGTTGCCTGAGTTTCTGAAACGAAAAAAAGAAATTATCCGCCAGTACACTGAAGCTCTAGAAAACATTAAAGGGCTGACTCTTGTGGAAAGTCCAGAATATGCTGATAACAACTATTGGCTGAATTTGCTTCAGATCAATCATGAGAGATATGGTTTAGATCGAGATGGTCTGATTACGAGGTTGGAAAAAAATGGGATTCAGTCCCGCCCTGTCTGGAGATTAAATCATTTGCAGAAACCTTATAAAAAATGTCAGTCATTTAGAATTGAAAATGCTATTAACCTAATAAATAAATCACTTTGTTTGCCATCATCAACTAATTTATCATCGATTGAATTTAATAAAGTCATCGCTTGTCTTAATAAAAATTGAAAATTTGTTTTCTTACAAAAAGAGAAAAGCCAGGAGTTGAAGATGCTATTGCATTTACAAAAAATGTTGCGCCTGCAATTGAAGTATACTACGGAAGTATTAATGATCCTTTTCCAAAAAAGGTTTTAACTAGAAAATATGACATTCTTATTTCTTATATATCGCCTTGGATCATACCTGCAAATACTTTAAGTAAAACTAAAAACTGGAACATCAATTTTCATCCCGGACCCCCAGAATATCCAGGCATAGGTTGTTTTAATTTTGCAATTTATGAATCATCTCAAAAATTTGGTGTAACAGCGCACGTTATGGAAGCAAAAGTAGATACTGGGAAAATCATTGGTGTAAAAAGATTTAAAATGGATAATAATGAAACCGTAAAAACTTTAAGTCAAAAAACATATAATGCTCAATTAAAACTTTATAAAGATGTTATGCATTTTATTTTTAATTATAAAACTTTGCCTGATTCTACAGAAACTTGGCAAAGAAAACCTTATAAAAGGATTCAACTTGAAGAATTAGCTACGATAAGTCCAAATATGAGTAAAGATGAAATCAGAAAAAGAATAAGAGCAACATATTATAAAGGGAAGCCTGCTCCTTATATCGAATTATATGGATCTAGATTTGAATATAATCCAGAAAGATAATAATGCTTAACAAAACTTTAATTATAGCTGAAGCAGGGGTTAATCATAATGGCAGCATTAAAATTGCAAAAAAACTTGTAGATATTGCTGTAGCGGCTGATACAGACTTCGTTAAGTTTCAGACATTTAAAGCAAAAACATTGCTAACCAAAAATGCTGAAAAAGCTGAATATCAAAAACTGCAAACTGACAAATGTGAATCTCAGTTTGATATGATTAAGAGATTAGAATTAAGCAAAAGTGATCATAAGATACTGCACAGTTATTGTAAAGAAAAAGGAATCCCATTCGTGTCTACAGCTTTTGATAAAGACAGCATTAATTTGCTTTTAGAATTTGATATTCCTTTCTTTAAGATTCCATCAGGAGATATTACAAACTTGCCTTACCTCCGATACATAGGTTCCATGGGAAAACCAGTGATTATGTCAACAGGAATGGCGGACCTTGAAGAGGTCAGAATTGCTATGGAGATTTTATTGGAAGGTGGTTTAAAAAAGAGTGAACTAACAATTTTACATTGTAGTACGGAATATCCCACACCTATGATAGATGTAAACCTTAAGGCGATGGAAACAATTAGAAACGAATTAGATGTAAAGGTGGGTTATTCTGACCATACTAATGGAATTGAAGTTGCTATCGCGGCAGTAGCTTTAGGTGCTTCAGTTATCGAAAAGCATTTTACTATTGATAGGAATTTATCAGGTCCTGACCATTCTGCAAGTTTAGAGCCAAAAGAATTACAGGCTATGGTCTCAGCTATTAGAAATATTGAATTAGCAACAGGAGATGGGAAAAAAACCCCAAATAAAAGTGAGAAGAAAAACATTGTTATTGCTAGAAAATCAATTGTTGCAAAAAAAAAGATAAAAAAAGGAGAATTTTTTTCAGAAAAAAATATAACAGTTAAAAGACCTGGGACAGGAATTTCACCTATGAAATGGGATGAAATATTAGGATCAATTGCGGGGGAAAATTATTATGAGAATGATTTAATTCAATGAAAAAGAGAAAAATTTGTATAGTAACAGGAACAAGAGCTGAATACGGGCTTTTATATTGGTTAATGAAAGATATAGAAAATGATAAAGCATTCAAATTGCAGATTATTGCAACAGGTATGCATTTATCAACTGAGTTCGGACTCACATATAAAGAAATTGAAAAAGATGGTTTTCAAATTGATAAAAAAGTAGAAATGCTTTTGTCATTGGATACTCCTTCAGCTATTTCAAAATCCACTGGTTTAGGTCTTATTGGTTTCTCTGATGCTTTAAATGATCTTGCCCCTGATATAGTAATTGTATTAGGAGATAGATTTGAAGTTTTTTCTGCAGCTTTAGCGGCAACATTTGCAAGAATTCCATTTGCGCATATTCATGGTGGAGAATCGACAGAAGGAGTGATTGATGAAGCTATTCGTCATTCGATAACTAAGATGGCTTGGTGGCATTTTGTTGCAGCCAAAGAATATGAAAAAAGGGTTCTTCAATTAGGAGAAAATCCTAAACAAATTTTTAATGTAGGTGGCCTTGGTGTGGATTCAATAAAAAGAACCAAATTTCTTTCTAAGCGAGAATTAGAGGCAAATATCGGAGTTCGATTTTTAAAAAAAAATTTACTAGTCACTTTTCATCCAGTAACTTTAGAGAAGAATAGTTCTAAAGAAAATTTCGAACAATTATTAGAGGTTTTGACTGAATTGAAGGATTGTTTAATAATTTTTACTATGCCTAATGCAGATTCATTTGGGCGAGTCATTAAAGAAATGATTCATCAATTCGTATCAAATAATTCAAAAAACTATGTAGTTTTTGATTCTATGGGAAGGTTGAATTATTTGTCCACACTCCAATTTGTGGATGGTATGATTGGGAACTCTTCTAGTGGGCTCTTAGAAGCTCCTTCATTCAAAATAGGAACAATAAATATTGGTGATAGGCAGAAAGGCAGGCTTAAATCAAAAAGTATTATTGATTGCGACCCTTCAAAAGAATCTATTTTAAAAGGAATAAAAAAGCTTTACAGTAAAGATTTTCAAAAGCTATTGTCTACTGTTGTCAATCCTTATGGAGATGGTTCTGCTTCTGAAAAAATTATAGAGGTTTTGAAAAATGATAAGATTCCTGCGGAGTTAAAAAAGGAGTTTCACAATTTATAAAGAAATAAATATTAAAGCTGATATATCTATCCATGACGCAATGAAAAAAATGACGAAAACAGGTGAAAAATGTTTAGTTATCACTAATGAAGATAATATTCTGCTTGGGACATTAAGTGATGGTGATTTGCGGAAAGCAATTTTACAGGGTGCTTCAATAAGTGATTCAATTAAAAATATTTACCAACAAAAACCAACGGTGCTTGTGGAAGGGGAGTATAATCTTGAAAAAGTAAAAAAACTATTCACAAAAAACAAATTTGATCTTATCCCTGTGGTAAATAATAGAGGTAAACTAGTTGACGTTCTCTTCTGGGAAACCGTATTCCAGAAAAGTGAAAAAAGACAGGAAAAAAAATTAGATGTTCCTGTTGTTATTATGGCTGGAGGGAAAGGAACTCGCCTCGAGCCATTTACTAAGGTGTTGCCTAAACCATTGGTGCCTATTCATGAAAAGCCGTTGATTGAGCATATTATTGAGCGTTTTACAGATGTAGGTGTAAAAGATTTCATCCTTACGATCAACTACAAAGCTAGAATAATGAAGGCCTTTTTTGAAGAATTAGAACCAAAATTTTCCGTCGAATTTTTAGAGGAACAGGAACCCCTAGGTACTGCAGGGAGCCTTAAATTTCTGAAAGGTAGGTTG
>CETM01038522.1_pt1 | contig 29342 bp, 30 predicted proteins | sample 361451 | NCBI WGS metagenome assembly CETM01 (sample SAMEA2622690, study PRJEB7988) | marine metagenome | isolation source: saline water (ENVO:00002010), including
CGCCATGTCAAGGCGACGTCATAACCCCTAGACCACGAGCCCAGTAACTTCGCGATACATACCTCACAAATGAATGATTCTCCATCTTTGCCATGGCTACGAAACGATTTTTGAAATTCTTCCACCACAGCCATCAACTGAACATGTGCCCTTTGCCCTGGTTCTACCATTTGCCATATTGACCATCTCGAGGTTCTGGATCAAACCATATGTTTTGCAACTCATGCAGTACCCACTGATGGCTGTCACGCTCCATTCAGCAGGTATCAGCATTTGAATCCCACATGTGGGGTATTTTACGTAAAATCATTGATGATATCGATATTCGTTACACTGAGGGGCTGTTTCCAATATCAAGTCAAAATATTATTCTGATAACTACTGTTATCGGAAACACGTAAATTGGAAATTTAGCAACATTAGCGATCATCCTCTGAATGGACCAGAATATAATTATGAATAATTATAATCATACTTTATTATCTAATATTCATTATTAATAGAATAGTAGTTATTTTCAAAGTATTACAATTCACCTCGAACGATTGTATCAGAGATCGGGTTCATCCCCGGTGTCTGACACCACATATCCACAGTCTCTGAAATCAGTATGTTCATGTTTGCTTGTGAGCCAATTGCTAGGGTGCCAACTGGAATCGAGTCTCCATACCCTAGAGTAGTTGATGGGTTTCTAGTGACAGCTGCTAGTGCACTAATGGGATCAATATTGCATCTGTGTACAGCCAATGACCCTACAAATGGAATCGATAGTGAGTTGCAATTGGGATTGAAGTCGCTCGCTAGTGAAAATGCCCATTGATTTTCTATGCAATCCGAGATTGGGGGAAAATCAACCGCCCCAATTACGTATGGCGTCCCTGGAAGGAATGTTTGCATAGTTCCTCGTCTACTGGCCGCACTTCTTGACTCATCGCTCGAATGAGCTACATGATCGGCACTGACTGAACCTAACTCTGCAGCTAGAGATAGGCCTCCCGAGTCTACAAACTCATCCACATGTACCCTGGATTGTAGTCCATACTCCTTTGACGCGTTAACTATGTCTTCTGTTTCCTCCAAATTGAACCATCCAGGCTCACAAAAAACATCGGTCCATTTGGAGATTCCCTGGCTAGCCACTAGAGGTAATTGCTCAGAAATCAACTCGTTCACATATTCACCTTTGCTCATTCCCTTGGGAACATCATGCGCCCCTAGCCATGTCGAATGAATATCTATGGGAGATATCTCGGCAATTTTTCCCGCAGCCTCAAGTAGCTTTAGTTCGGAATCTACACTCAATCCGTATCCACTCTTAACCTCCATTGTGGTTGTACCGTGGTAAATTGCTCTGGAAACCCTATCCTTACCGATTTGGACGAGCTCGTTGAATGACAGCTTCCTGGTTTCGCTCACGGTTTTTCCTATACCCCCTCCAGATTCTGCAATATCCGTGTACGACATGCCACTCTGTCGTAATGAAATCTCGTCGCTTCTATCGCCTCCCCATAGCAAGTGCGTATGTGAATCGACAAAACCGGGAATAATGGCCCTGCCCGTAGCATCGATAATGTTGATCCCATCAGAAAATCCACTACCTTCCTTCCATGATGGCACGAACTCATCAGTAATTTCCTTCGAATCATCGATTCTTGATATAACGCCTGACTCTACCAGTATCCCCATCCCCGGCTCGTGTACATTCGCATGCTTATCGCTCATTTCTTGTCCAAAAAGTGGCATTTTCGTATTGCCTTGAGACATATGTGCAATCTCTCCGGCATTCACAATGATGGTTCGCACGTGCTCCGATAGCCGCGACACTTGAAAGCCCTCCCTCCATGCAGAGTCATGGAAGGCGTCATTCTGGGCGTGGAGAGTACGGCCCATACCTTGTCGATAGGCATGGTGAGTGAGAGAGGGGAACTGATGCCATCAGAGTCTTCAGTATTTACACCTGAGGAGGGAGGGATACATCCCAGAGAGGCTGCTGATCATCATTCATTGGTTGCCTCTGACTTGGTATCCAGAGTCATGTCAAGGGAAGGTTTTGACCCGTCAAATGTAAAGGCGGTTTCTTTTAGTCAGGGACCGGGATTGGGCCCATGTCTTAGAGTCGGTGCTTCGTTGGCCAGAACCCTATCGAATACATGGCGTGTTCCTCTGATAGGCGTGAATCATTGTGTGGCTCACATAGAGGTCGGTAGGAATCAAACGGGGTGTAAAGACCCAGTGCTTCTCTATGCGAGCGGCGGAAACACCCAGGTTATTGCTAGAGCAGGATCTAGATACAGGGTTTTAGGCGAAACATTGGATATAGGGATAGGAAATATGTTAGACAAATTTGCTCGGACTCACGATATACCATTCCCTGGAGGACCTGTAATCGAGAGGATGGCATATGAGTGGGCAGGAGACCAAATTTCATACACGCCAGAATTGGAGCTTCCTTATGCCGTTCATGGGATGGATTTAGCATTCTCCGGGATTCTCACAGCAGCAATTTCCCTATCCGAAAGGGAAGGCCTAGGGGCTGCATCATGGAGCCTTCAGGAACATTCCTTTGCCAGCTGTATCGAGGTTTCAGAAAGAGCTCTCGCTCATACGGGAAAAACTGAGTTGTTACTTGGGGGCGGGGTAGCATGCAATGGAAGACTACGTGAGATGGCTGAAATCATGTGCGAGGAAAGGGGAGCCACAGCCCATTGGCCGGAAAAGCAGTACTGTATAGACAATGGAACAATGATCGCTGAACTGGGAAGGAGGGAAATTGAGATGGGCAGAATCACGCGACTCGAAGATAGCGCAATCAATCCCATGTTAAGGACCGACTCCTCTGCTATTTCGTGGAGTTAGTCCTGAGAAGCCTTATCAGAGACACCTATGACCAAGCGATAGGAGAATACTGTAGTGCAGAGACGTAGGAAGCCGAGGAGCAAGCCTCGGGACGTTTTCAGTAAGTCAGGATCATCGCAGAGCAAAACCCCTTCGAAGGCTAGGACAACTCCGGCTAAGGCACCCCCCCCAATTGCTCCTGAGCCAATTCCAGTATCTAGCAAAGTGGCGGAAACAGAAGCAATCGAGGCCGATCAAGAAACACCAGGAAATGCAGAATCTGTTAGTGAACCTGAAACTATGCAGGAGTCCATTCAAGAGGCAATTATTGAAGAGCAGCTACTGAGAGAGCCGAGAAAGGGCATCGGACTCCGTCCTTCTGATATGGAAAGTGATGAAGCAGAGGACGGAGGGACCCAAACTAGCAAGAAGGCACAGGACATCATTGACAAGAGCAAGGCTAGGGCCTCCGAAAAGGTCGTTCAGGAGGAAATTACTCCTGAGCCCGAAAATAAGCCATCGCCAATACAAGTAAGGAAGAAGAGGAGGGTCAAGCTATCATTCCAGCCCGCGGAAAGAAAGAAGAGGCTGGATAGGAGTAGGCATATGGAATACAAATACGAGGTGAGGAAGTTGTTGGTGGATATCAACGTAGCAGAAGAGCATCGTTCCAGTATCCTAGGATCCGTCTGGGCCAAGGGTGAAAGGCAGACAGTAGCTGATGCGAAAGAGTTTTTATCGGACAAATTCGATGAAGGCATACTTGACGATGAACAGCTAGACGCGATGTCCAAGATTGTGGATAATTACACTATTAGAAGGTAGTTCAATCACATCATTCATTTCATCCAACTGACTCGCGATAATGAAAATGGGAGCAGATGATACGAGAGAAAGGTCTGGCGAGCCCCCCTACACCAGGGGGATCCACGAGAATATGTACTCGGACCGATTGTGGACTATGCGGCAGTATGCCGGGTTCTCAACTGCGAAGCTAACAAATCAGAGATTTAGGATGTTGCTCAATGAGGGTCAAACAGGACTATCGGTTGCATTCGACCTGCCTACTCAATTAGGGCTGGATTCAGATGACTCGCTTTCTGAGGGGGAAGTGGGTAAGGTAGGAGTGAGCATTGACTCAATCAGAGATATGAGATCTCTACTGGATGGGATCGACCTTTCAGTTGTATCCACATCGATGACCATAAATGCCCCTGCAACCACCCTGTTAGCTCTATACGTCGCCGTAGCCGATGAAGAGGGAGTGGAGAGGAAACATCTCCGAGGCACTGTGCAAAATGACATCCTGAAGGAATACATCGCTCGTGGCCTCTACATTTACCCACCAGAACAGTCTCTAAGGCTAACTACAGATTTGATGAAGTGGTGCAGTGAAAACACCCCCGGATGGAATACTATTTCGGTGAGTGGGTATCATATGAGGGAGGCTGGTTGTACTGCAGTTGAGGAGGTGGCTATCACACTGTCCAATGCACTCGAATACGCCAGATATGCAACTGCATCTGGCATGGACATAGATGATTTTGCTCCTAGGATGTCATTTTTCTTCGCTTGTCACAATAATCTATTGGAGGAGGTGTCTAAGTTCAGGGCTGCTAGAAAATTGTGGTACGATCTAATTCAAGAGGAGTTTTCTCCCGTCAAAGAAAGATCGAGCCAACTAAGATTCCACACACAAACGGCGGGTGCTACCCTGACCGCACAGCAGCCAATGAACAATATTATGAGAGTCTCTTATCAAGCCCTATCAGCAGTACTTGGTGGAACCCAATCGCTCCACACAAACAGCTACGATGAGGCCATAGGCCTACCGACAGATGATGCCGTAACCATTGCCCTAAGGACGCAGCAGCTAATCGCTAGTGAGACAGGAGTCTCTGACCACCCGGATCCATTGGGTGGCTCATATTTGATAGAAGAGATGACATCAAAAATTTATGATGGGGCGAAAAGCATGGTAATGGAAATCGACAGGATGGGTGGGTCTCTCGAGTGTATCAAGTCTGGCTACCAGCAAGGCGTAATCCATGAAAGCGCCTGGAGATATTTGAAAGGCATCGAAGATGGAAGTATTGAGGTCATTGGAGTGAACAGGAACGTTTCAGAGAAGGAGTCAAGCTACGAGGGGCAGTTGCTCAATCCTAACGAAGTTTCCAAGCAGATAGAGTCACTTGAGAAGTTGAAGTTCGGGAGGGACGCGGAAACAGTGTCCAAGGCCCTAGATGTCCTAAGGGAAGCGTGCAAAGGCGATGAGAACATTATGGAGCCACTAATTGCCGCATTAAAGTTAGAGGCTACCGTAGGCGAAGTAAACGGAGTAATGAGGGAAGTATTTGGAACGTGGACCTCACCGAGTGGTGTTTGAAATGGCTAGAGTAGATCATATAGGAATAGCGACTGAATCAATAGACGAATCCTCCGAATTCTGGGCCATGCTAGGATTCAAGAGTTCGGGTGACGACATAGTTGAGAGCCAGGGAGTGAAAATTAGGTATATGGAAGGTGGTGGCGACTGCAGAATTGAACTCCTTGAACCACTTGGAGAACAAACCCCAGTAGGGAAATTTATTCGCAATAAGGGAGTCGGTATACAGCAAGTAGCCATTTCCGTGAAAAACATCGACAAGACTATCTCCAGTCTCCTTGGTAAAGGGGTAAGGATGATCAATGAAGAGGCTGTAGAGGGTTCAAGCGAACATCGGATCGCATTCATACACCCCTCCTCCACTGGTGGAGTCCTAGTCGAGTTAGTAGAGTATCATTGACAAGCATCAAAAGGGGGATGCGGGTCGCCGGGTCGTGATGTCATCAATAGAGATGCTAACAGGCAAAGGTGTGCCTAGTGCATCACAGGTTTCAGACGAAGTTAGCTTCCTCTCGGATACCTTATCATTGCTCAGGGATTCTGGGAAAATATCCAATGACGCGTTCCTAGAAGCGGGCATAATTCAGGGTGGTCTGAATGTACTATCCAGCATGATAACCAATGGGGCTGGAGAAGCGGACGTTAGACAACAAATGGAATCCCTAATTTCCAAGGTCGAAGGGATCCAAATGAGTCACCCTGAACTTGATAGTATGATCGAGATGCATAGATAATATTACCTTAATATTACTCTAGTAATACTTATCAATGGCCCCAATGGCCCGATATCATGCCAAAAGTTAGCCTTGACATGCCTAGCGAAATACTGGATGACTTGAAACAACATGTTGGAGACCACAAGAAGTTCGTCAGTGTTGCCGACGCCATTAGAACGGCGTGCAGGAAAATGCTCGATCAGTTGGATGAGATAGACGCCAGAAGGGGAAGAGGTGTTGAATGATGGTTGAACGGGATGAAGCGATAACCGCAGTAGAAACCCTCGTGAGGTATATTGAAAAATGCCAGGGAGAACTGAGGGAAGGACTCTCAGAAACGCCGGAAAGGGTAGTGAAATCATTCGATGAGATATTCTCAGGATATGGGGTAAATTCGGAGAATATTCTCGACTCCACATTCAATGCTGAAGGGTATGATGGAATAGTCCTGCTAAGGGACATGGAGTTCCATAGTACATGTGAGCATCATATGCAGCCCTTTAGCGGGAGGGGTCATATTGCATACATACCAATAGACAGAATTGTCGGCATCAGCAAACTAGCTAGGCTATTAGACGCTCATGCCAAGAGGCTGCAGAACCAAGAGAGAATCACCAAGTCAATTGCAGATGACATTGAGCAACATCTGAGTCCCCTTGGATGTGCCGTAATACTAGAGGCGCAGCATGGTTGCATGCGATGTAGGGGCATTAGGAAGCAGAATGCGGTCATGACAACCAGTGCAATGAGGGGTGTGTTCTTCGAGAAGGCTGATGCCAGAACCGAGTTACTGCAATTGATTAGGAGCCCCCCCGTACAAGGGTGATATTGTGACATCATACCCCATCGTAGAGATATTCCACTCCACCCAAGGAGAGGGTTTTCACGTGGGCATACCGCACGTTTTCATTAGATTCGGCAATTGTAACCTCAGGTGCGAATGGTGCGACACAGACTTTCTAAAATATGACGAAATGCCAATTGACGATATAGTGAAAGTGGTCCTATCATATGAGTGTGATAGAGTAATATTCACTGGAGGGGAGCCTGCAATGCAAGACCTGGGGACAATCGGCGGGAGGCTGAAAGAGCATGGTATCGCGCTATCGATAGAGACAAATGGTACGATCGAAGTCGACCCAATAATCGACTGGATATGTGTTAGTCCCAAGGACCAGCTTTACCCAAACGTCTCAATCAAACAAAGAACTGGAGACGAGCTGAAGGTGGTATACTGCGGACAAGATCTTGGAATATACGACGATCTGAAGGCGGGATTCGACCACCACTACCTTCAGCCATGCTATATCGAAACGGATACAGTAGAGCAGAATGGAATCAACTTCAGAGCCGTTGAGAATCTAGTGAAGAATGAGTCCGGATGGAGGTTGAGCCTACAAACCCACAAATGGATGGGGGTCCTATAATGAGGGCGGTAATGGCGCTCTCTGGAGGGATGGACAGCACTGGCCTGCTACTTCACCTATTATCAAAGGGATATACGGTAAATTGCATTTCATTCGATTATGGTCAGAAGCATGTAATTGAGATCGAGAGGGCCAAGGCGAACATGGAGTATCTCTCTAGCATGGGCATCTCTGTTGAACACGAGGTTGTCGACCTGCGCTCAGCTATGGGTATATTCAATTCGGCGCTGATCACTAGCGGTTATGATGTTCCAGAGGGCCATTACGAGAAGGAGCAGATGAAGGACACAGTCGTACCAAATAGAAACGCTATATTCACATCCGTGCTATACGGTTACGCCCTCAGCCTGGCAACAAAGGACGGCACTGATGTCGAAATTGCTCTCGGAGTTCATTCCGGCGATCACGCGATATACCCCGATTGTAGACCTGAATTCTACGAAGCGGTGTCAAGTGCATTCGCATTAGGTAACTGGGACTCAGAGAGGGTCTCTCTACTGCTTCCATACATTGAGTCGGATAAGGAAGGCATACTGAGGGACTCGTTGGAGTCCTGCACTAAACTTGGTTTGGACTTTGACACTGTCTTTGCAAACACGAATACATCATACAATCCAGACTCTCGAGGAAGGTCTTCTGGTACGAGTGGTGCGGATGTTGAGAGGGTTCTCGCATTCCATGCTATCGGTAGGAAGGACCCTGTTGAGTACGTAGATGATTGGGAAAGCGTTCTGGATTGGGCAATGAAGGCTGAATTACGGTACCATGTGATGAAGAGAAACGGTACTGAGAGACCGTATACGGGAGAGTATGACAAGCATTACGAGGAGGGATCCTACAATTGCGCTGAGTGCGGTAGGAGGCTCTTCGAGTCTGATTCCAAATTCGATTCGGGGTGCGGGTGGCCCGCCTTCTCAGAGGAAGCAGATGGTGCTGGAATCAATCAACTAACAGACCTGTCGCACGGTATGAGGAGGATCGAAGTTAGATGCAGTGGGTGCGACTCACACCTAGGCCACCTATTCCACGAGAGTCGCGGACCTCGTTACTGCATCAACTCGATATGCCTAGAATTTGAGGAGGGGAAGAAATGACGACCAGGATAAGGAGATGGATAGAGACGGATACGGGACACAGAGTTCCCAACCACAAGAGTAAGTGCAGGAACATGCATGGGCACAGGTACAGATGGGAAGCGGAGCTAGAGGGTGACGTAGTAACAGACGCAGGATCGTCCGATGAGGGTATGCTGATGGATTTCTCCGACATTTCGGAGATTCTCAAAGAGCACATCCATGATGTGGTTGATCATGCGTTCATCGTTTACAAGGGCGATGAGTCGGCAATTCAAGCACTATCACAGATGCATGACGGGCATAAGACAGTTGTTTTGCCGTTTATCCCCACAGCGGAGAACCTAGCAAAGTGGGCGTTCGAACAGGTCAACGAGCACATCGTTACATCATACGGCAATTCACTAAGACTGAGGGCTTTCCATGTCAGGGAGACGCCAAAGTCATGGGCATCATGGTCTGCTGAAACATAGTGAAGCCTCTATTCCAGTAGGGCTAAACTGAGTTTCATCACTTTCGAAGGCGTTACTTGCTAGATTACTCACCAAAAATAATCACTATCACCAAAGCTATTGCCAAGAATACTGCGGTGTCGACAATAATAAACTTCAGGATACTACCCCAATCCCTCTCCCCTGATGAGTCATCTGTCATGTTTTGTTCAATGAAAGGCTAATCATAACATATTCGGTAGGGTTGAGTCCCCAAAATATCTGGCCACAATACTAATCACAGTGGCCGATTGCAGAGTTTAATGTGAGTAGTGTTTACAGGTTCATTCCAGAGGAAATGACATGGCAAGAACACGACCATCGTGCTAGGGCGTTGGGAGGTCACCTCGCTAGCATCACTAGTGCTGAGGAGAACGAACAGGTCACTAGAATCTCTGGCGGGAAACCGGTATGGGTAGGCGGAATCAGGAAAGGTGATGGTAACGGTCCCGGCGCGGACCACTGGTACTGGTCAGATGGCCAACCTTGGAGTTACACCAATTGGCATCCTGGCGAGCCGAACAACGCCGGAGGGTGGGAAAACAGAGTGCACCTCGGTTTGCAGGCCCCCGGAACGTGGAACGACGTTCATGACGGATGGAGCGGACCCGCAGTTTACCAGATACCTGGGGCAGCCCCCACTGAATCCATGCCTCCGAATGTGTCCGTCACAGGTGCAGGAAGCCCGGAGGTGAACGGGACCTACGCGTTCGAGCCAGGCGAACATGAGAATAGGCACTGGGGCACTATCGCTGGCCATTACCAGCATACTCAGAATCCTGAGCTTTTCATCGCCTTCCAAGACTGCGGGACGGCCCATCAACGCCCGGAGTGGAACAAGTGGATGATCATCTCAAAGATTGGGGTCCTCTATGCCGCGCATACCGGTGGAAAGATCGGAGTTCCACCGCGTGAGGGCGTATGGGAAAATGTCGAAGGCTGGGGTAATCCGGGTGCCCCAGGCGGCAGGCATCCGGCGCCAACAGTCTATCACCCGCCCGACGCTACGACTCAAACTCAACAGCAACTCAGCACCGACCGTTCCTCCACGTTTGCTTCAGGTGAATCTATTCAGGTGCTGGAAGCCGTGTCTGGTAAACCCGTCCGCTTCAAACTCAACAACCCCCCAAACCACAATGATGCTTGGGTTGGCATCTATCCAACGGGCGCACCTGATCAGGATCACGGGGAGCAAAACCAGCGATGGAAATACATCAGGGACATCGACGTGAACAACGTTTCGTTATCAAACGGGGGGTCGGCTGAAGGCGATTGGAGCATACGTGTCTTTTCAGACGGCGGATACACACTGGCCGAACGAAAAGATTTCACCATCCACTCGGAGCATAAAATCCACTCAACTGAGTCGATATCAGTGGAGGAGAAGTTCGAATTCGTCCCCGTAAGTGAGTACGATGAGGTATGGAACGACAGTGGTTCCGGCGCAGAACAAGACGTCTCTGTCTGGAGGCCGCGCGTTCCTGCAGGGTGTCATTTGATTGGTATGACCGCCAAGAACGGGCACTCGCGTCCAACCTTCTCGACGCTGGTCATTCGTGCTGGTGGTAGAGACATCGCACCGCCCGAAAGGTTCGATCTAGTATGGTGGCAGGAACGCGGCAAGCGTCGCTTCTGGTGCTGGCGCCCTGTCCCGCCAGCGGGTTACGTGTCACTTGGTGACGTGGGGACAACTAGCGAAACCCCACCCTCACACAAGGATGTGGTCTGTGTTGCCTTGGCCTGCCTTAGCCCGAACAGGCAACCTTTGGGTGGACAGATATGGAACGATAGAGGCGGCGGCGCACCGAAAGACGCGGCATTCTTTGCGCAGCCCGGAGGTACAGGGCTCTTCCGATGCAGTGATGATGCTACTCACAACAAGCCACATGGCGAGTTCCCCATTCCTGCGGGAGCTTCGACTAGTCCCCATACAACTCAGGCGACCAATGGGATTGAGATTTTGGAAGCAGTAGTGGGCAAACCCGTTCGTTTCAGAATCAGCAATCGTCCAAGCAGCAACGATGCTTGGGTGGGCATCTACCCGCCGAATGCGAGCGACCAAGATCATGGAGAGCAAAACAAGCGATGGAAATGGCTCCGGGAAATCGATGTGAATAACTCATCGTTCCCTGAGCAATCAGAAGGGGATTGGAGCATACGCGTCTTCTCGGACGGCGGACACAGTCTGCACTCGAGAACAGACTTCTCAGTCAGGCCGAAACATGTTGTAGCAGCAAACCGGTCACCTCAATTAAACAAGCGTCTAGTGATTACCACATTCGTGACTGGCATGTTCCTGTTCGGTATCGGTTTACCACTTTTTATTGCGGGACACAGCCCAGAAGCCGAGGAGAATCTCGGAATGATTATTCCGGGCGCGATAATGTTCGGCATCGGTGGATTTCTGTTATTGGGCGCTTCGCTTGCTCTCATCTCTTCGTGGGCCAAATCTTATGCCGAATCCGGCAAGCCCACCCCTCTATGGACTAAGATCGCGGCGGTAATTGCCATAGTGCTCCTAGTTCCAGGCGTCGCCTTTCTGATTATTGGGGGCATAATGGCAGAATCGTTCGAAAACGAGGACACTTCAGCCACCCGTTTGTGGATTAGTGATACAGACGGCCTAGGGGATCAGGGGTTCATCATTTTCATCGAGGGAACACCGGGGGACTTCGACAAGAATGGAATACACGACTACTGTGAGGCCGTGGTGGTGAATGCCCATCATTCGGGGAGCTGGATGAGCGAACCATGGACCGCAACCGCGAAGTGGAACGAAGCAGATGCCACGAGGCAGGCATTCGAGCTAGAGATCGCCCATGCCGGGAGTGGGTGCAGCGCGGATGTTTGGCCCGAGCAGAAAGGAGAAAATCTGGTGAAGATCGGCCGGGCCTGTTATGGTTGTATGGCAGGTCACACAGACATTACCGCATTTACAAATGACTTCTCTTACACGACCCCCATGTGGATACAGGACGGAGAAAAAGTCGTGGAATCCATAGGCTTGACAATAGCCGGCTCGATTATCTCCGGCATCAGCACGCTATACCTAGTTGGTCTGGGCATCTTCCTCAAGGGCAAGAAGCGCAAGTCCACCTCTGCTCATAAAGACCCGCTAGCCCCTGTAATCGAGGTGCTCGAGGCGATAGAAGGCAAGCCAGTTCGATTCAGAATCAACGACCCGCCCGTTAGTAGCTCCGCATGGGTGGGGATTTACCCGTTCGGGGCAGGAGACGAGGACCACGGAGAGGAGGGGGAGAGATGGAAGTGGTTGAGGGACGTCGATGTCGCCGACGCATCATTCCCGGAGAGGCGTAGAGGAACGGTGAGCATACGAGTCTTCTCGGATGGGGGACACACCCTGCACAGCCGAGTCGACTTCGACATCGCCCGTAAGAGCGAAAGATGGTGGGAGAGCTGATCTAGCAACAGAATGGGTGATTGGTGGATAATAAATATGGATTTCAAATCTAATGATTTTCAAGAATTTGTATCATCAAGACATTCGACAAGGGATTTTTTATCTACTCCAGTTTCTGATGAAATAATAGAAGAAATCATTGCCGACGGACTCACTTCACCTAGCTGGAGTAATACTAGACCTATTCGGGTGGCAGTTGCCAAAGATGACGTACGTGATCGGCTTTCGAAAGAATTTCTTTCCAGATGGGATGCAATAAAAGGTGCCCAGGGGGGCTTTTTCGGTAAGATCAAAGCTGTTCTGAAAAGAAAGGGGCTGCCCACCAGTAATTGGATAATAACGAGACCCTATCACAAAGATTTGGTAGAGAGAAGCAAGAGTCAGGGGAGGGAGTTCTTTTCCCATATGGGTATCGACAAAGATGACAGAGAGTCCCGCGATGAGTCTTGGGCACGAAATTACGAATTTTTCGGGGCACCGGTTGAGCTGTTTATTTTCACTCACAAATCGTTGGGTAAATATTCCGCCTCTGATGCCGGCCTGTTTATGCAGAATCTGATACTTTCAGCACATTCCAAGGGTCTGGGAACATGTCCGCAAGGAGCTGTTGCGGTTTGGGAAGATGCGGTTCGAAAGGAGTTTGACATCAGTAAAAATTACTCTTTACTCTGTGGGATTTGTCTAGGTTATCCAAGTAACGAGAAAATAAATTCCTTCATGGCGAATCGTCCAGGACCATCGGAAATTATTGTGCCAATAAAGCGGTGATTGATATCGGGACCTTACTCTCGGGCTTTTTCGAAGGCATTAGCCGCCTCAGAAATCACAGATAGAATCCTATGTATCTCGTCATCCTTGGGAAGCCCCCTCATTATCACTCTCAGGAGGGTCTCTTCGATTCCCTCCCTCTTGTGATCCTTGGTTGGCATTGATGATGAGAGCCTGGATACCTCGGACCTGAGCCTATCTCGCAGAGCGGGATCGAGTAGCCTCATTTCCTCGGATTCGGCGAACTGGCGCTGCATGGATGTTACGAACCACGAATAGCATAATATCGATGCAGCGTGGCTCAGGTTGAGTATCGGGTACCCCTCCCATGTCGGTATGGTGACTAGCAGATCGCATTCATGTAGTTCCTCATTCGTCAAGCCGATGTCCTCGGGACCAAAAACGAACGCGACCCTCCCGACTATCCCGTCTAGTCTCTTTGGTAGCTCGTCTGGTAGCATGAAGTGCCTGAAGGAGACCTTGTCCCCAATTTCTCTCTTGCCAGATGTCCCAATGACAGCTGAGCAATCTCTTGTAGCCTCTTTTAGGGTAGCGAATCTCCCACACGAGTCTAGTATCTCCTGTGCGTGCTTCGCCCTGTTCCGAGTCTCATCGCTCCAATCACCATCCCTACCGACGATTCGTAAATCGCTAATCCCGAAGTTTAGCATGGACCTAGCCACTGCGCCTATGTTCCCATCGAACTTTGGATTCACAAGAACTATGCATAATCCTTCGGAGCTAGCAGGGAGTTCGACATTATGGCGCCCGCCCATGAGCTGGCGAGTAGGGCTTTACGGATGAGCTATCCGCTTAGTCGACGCGCCTTTGCTTGTAGCGAGTGATGTAGCCGGCTATCCAGTTCCTCATCCTTTTGTTGTCAACATCTGAGAACTCGCTAACAAGGTGCTTGTTGGCATCGAAGTCGTCCGAGAACTGATCGGGATAGAGTTCGATCAGCCTTAGAGCCCTAATCTTAACGAAAGAAGGTCTGATGTTGCCCATACTTATTCCTCCATAAGCTTGACTTCCAGCGGGAAGCCCTCCTCGCGTGTGCACACTACCGTGATCTTTCGTGGGGGCTTCTGCATCCCCCTGGACCATATGAAGTGGTTTACCGCCTCATCAATCCAGATGTCCTCGTCCTCGCTCATCTTCATGTGACGAGCGACATGCTTGCGAATCTCTGAGATGGCTCTGTTAGCCCTACGAGTCCTTGGAACAGACCATGCTGCCCTTAGGGGGATTGTCATTTCCTTTACCTCGGCCATGAAATCACCTCTGTAGCTTGCTCCTTCTCCACATGTGCCTCTTGGGGTGCGTATTGACCTTCCTGTTTGTCCTTAACATGACCCACACAGGTACCCTACGGTTCTGCTTCGTCACCTTCATCAGGCGCCTTTTCTTTGCATATGGTTTGTTCCTAGCCATAATAACGCCTCAGTAGTTGGATAGACCCGGGTGCCTCTCTATAGCCGCATCCAGAACTGAGTTAGCGACGTCATCGAGAAGGGCTTGTCCGGCAGGGGTCAGAACCTTGCCGTGATTTACGGTTCCTGCGACATTCATCTCACTTGCCACCAAGCCCGCAGATGTTAGTTGCTGAAGGATATTCCTAGCAATATTCCTAGAGCCAGAAACTGCCCTGTTAGACTTGACTCCTCTATCCTTTGGGCCTCCAAATTGCTGAGCCATGTGATTAGCTCCTATTGGACCTAGCTTGCCGACCTTGCGGAGTACGGCAGCCGTTCTAATGTACCACCAGTCATCCTGTACGGGAGGTCTTTCCCTGTGCGTCCCGGTCTTGACGATGTTAGCCCATTCTGGAGCCGAGATATCTTCTACGGTGGCCAGTCTCTTCGACAATTCGCCGATTAACAGGTCGGCGGGAACATCGTGATACGTAGTCATAGGCACACCAAGCGGCCGCCCGTCTTAGAGTCCCTATTTAACCGTGATGACGGCATTCAAGCTACTGCTTGTTTGCAACAAAGCTTAATCGGGACGACAAGGATTCAAATCCACTTGTCCTCTCGTTGGTCTGTGCGCAGGTCGATGTCGCAGAATCCAAACATGATCAGGACCATGATAGGCCTGGGAATGACGTTGATAATCATACTGGGATATGCGGTATATTCCAACACATTAGACTCCGAGTATTATGGCTATCGAACTACTAACGATCATGTAGAATTAGAGCTCTCTCAAGATGAGGCCTCAATTGCCGAGTGGTATGTCACCACTAATCAAGGGATTTCATGGATCAATACTACAGTAATTGGAGCTCCTGCCGATTCGATTCTCGCGGTTCAGGCAGAGGGTGCATCATGGTATCACTCACCGTCTCTTGGAGAAGATGTTGACTACCCATTCAACTGTAAGGAAATTAGTGGCGATTATTCCGAATACATAGAAGTATGTGAGTACTCGACGAGACACGAGCTAGTAATTCAGGATGACAAATCGATAATGAGGGGAATTGTGTCAATATCTCTCCCAATTGAGGGTCTTGGATACCTGCAGGCAGACGACATCAGTGAGGCTGAGGAGATGGCCGTGGAGTTGATCGACGGGGAGGCCGCGGTTATTACATGGAGAGTTGGCTTGTACAGTGATGAGGGGGCCATCGAATCGGCGGGGATAGAGGTCTTCCTAAATGCGTCTACGCACGAATATATGTACATAGAAGAATTCAACATTGATCCTGTACAGGAGTCCGTCTACGGAATGGCTACACTCGTAGGCTGCTTCGGTTTAATGCTGGTTATCCCCCTAGTGATCTATTTCGCAGCGGTTCACAAGGCAAAGAAGGACGAGAAGATCAGGATGGAGTCGCCCGACCTCAACGATGGATAGGCTCCGAAGGTGAAACATCCCACTCCCCTCTCATTGGGGAGGTCCTGATAACAGCGAGGTTCAGATCGACGAAATTTGATATCGATGAGCCACACCTTTCCCTGGCTGGAGCAATAGACTCGTTGAATTTAGAATCCATTATTCCAATAATCTCGCCAAATGTTCGTGAGCCATCCATTAACTCCCATAGGGTGGAGTTCATCTCATCCAGGGGCCTCCTGAGTTTCCCGGGAGCTCGAAGTGCCCATGCAATAATGGACTCGACCCTAGTGAAGTCCTTCTCAATCAAAATAACTACCATACTCTTGTCGTTATCGCTATCGACTATGGCCCAATGCACGGGTGCTCGAGTAGGGAATGATTCGAGTGGAGGGATGCTACTCATTCTACCAATACCCATATCACAAGGCTAACCATTGAAGCAATTCCAGCGAGAGAGAACAATCTAACAAGATCTCTCCGTTCGGTAAATGTATCGGCATGCCAGGAAAGAACTCCACACAGCATGCATATTAGTAGGAGCAGCTCTGAACCAGGAGGGAGGCTATTCAGAATACCACTATCTCCTGAGTTTTGTTGTGTTAGAGACAATTGATGATGCAAGAGCAGCGACCCTCTCCATAATCTTGTCATCTGCTAGAGTGCCATCATCGTTGAAGGCCTCTTTGATGTGTGGAACAGCGACTTGCTCGGGCGCAACCCAGCCGTATATCCACCTAGCAGCAATTCTCATGTGATTCAGTGTATTGTTGCTGGATTGGCCCCCTAAGGTGCTCATTAATCCGAACACCTTTCCCGATGTATGCTTGGAGTATAGCCAATCTAAGCTGTTCTTCATTACGCCACTCATAGTTCCATGATATTCGGGGCTCGATAGAACAAAGGCATCAGAGGATGTGGCTAGATCTTGGAATTCCTTTACATTTCCATCATCCCAACTTCCCTCTGCACCGACAAGAGGAAGAGGTTTTGCACCATGGTCCCAAACCACTGTCTCGGCGCCAAGCTTACTACATTCATCCAGAAGGAGCTCGAGCATCCTGCCGTTAGCTGAATCTAAATCATATGTTCCGCAAATCCCCATGATGCGGATAGGTTCTGACATGATGGTTCCTGTCAGGCTCGGAACTTCAACTATGTGTTTCAGACCGGGGGGGCCAATGCTTATGTTTCCTCCAATGAGCGAACATGTGTGAACGAAGGGGGAGTTGCGGAATTATTGGATTCAGCTCGTTCATATGCCGAAGCTGGTAACCTCCTTATGGCCGCGGAAAAATACAATGAGGCTGTAATTTCGGCCCCTTCAAGTGCATCTGCATGGTACGGCCTTGGTGTTGTACAGGCTAACAGAGGGATGACTGCTGACGCCATTGATGCATTTGAGAAATCACACTCTATCAATTCAAAACATGGAGCTACGGCTGCTAATTTGGCTGTTCTACTGGAGAACACAAATCCTAGGAGGGCATCTGAAATGGCTCGTATCGCAATTGATGAAGTTGGTGAGGTCGGAGAACTGGTCAGAATTTCGATGCTATATGGAACCGCAGATCCTATTGATTCCGTGGTGGATTCATCACCCGTAGAGGAGGAGGTAATGCTGGATTCATCACCCGTAGAGGAGGAGGTAATGCTGGATTCATCACCCGTAGAGGAGGAGGTAATGCTGGATTCATCACCCGTAGAGGAGGAGGTGTTCGTAGAGTCGACTGTGCCAATCCCGCTGAACGATCTAATTGACGTGGCCAGAGGAATGCTACGAGAAGGCGATGCACAGGGAGCATTGGATCTAGTTAAACCAAGACTCCAAAGCGATGGCTCAGATGACCCTAGTCTATGGGCGGTGTGCGGAACGTGTCTGTCAATGGTTGGGAATGAAGCGGAGGCAATACAGGCCATGGAATATTCTATTTCCATAGGAGAAGATTCGGCGAAAAACCACTACAATCTTGCACAGCTACTGAGGAGAAATGGCAGGAAGGTCGATGCCATGCAATCACTCGCTAACGCCCTCCTCTCCGATGCAGAGCACGTAAACAGCCTAATTGCACTCGGCGAGATGAGGTTAGAGGCGGGAAATTCAGACGAGGCCTTGTCTATCTGGAAAAGGGCGTTGGAATTTGACTCCGAGAATAATATTTCTGAAAGAGTAATGGAGCTGGAGTCCCAGATTGATGTCGAAGAGTCAGAAGTTGTTTCCCCGATTGGTGGGGCAGAAGTGGAAACAGTTGACCGCGTGGATAGCACAGTATCAATCGAAGACACGTTAGCGAATAGAATATCCATTGCCAGGGAGATGTCTGAATCCGGGGAACATGTTAGCGCAGTTAATGCCTGGAAGCTGCTACTCGAAGAAGACAGGGGATCATCTGAAATTTGGAATGGTATGGCCGACGCACTTTCGGCCGCAGGACACGTGGATCGCGCGTTCCAATGCAGGCAGAGAGCTAATGCTATCGAGGACGCCAAAGCCAGAGATGAGGAAATTGAAATCGAGGAAGGAGCAATAGATCTGATTACAGCAGGAGAAGAGGCACAAGAACGTCTAGATAGTATAGAGCCGAGAGAAAATGAGGATGTGAACATCTCAATTGAGTGGTATAATAGGGGTGTCACCCTGCTTGGGGAGGAGCAAGCCATAGAGGCCTTGAATTGCTTCGAGAAAGCAATAGGAGGAGCACCTAGGGACGAGTTGTCATTGAGAGTCAAGGCACAAGGTGGCAGGGGGCATGCTCTATACCAGCTTGGCAGGTTTGGGGACAGTATCAGATCATACCACACTGCAATATCGATGGATCCGAGTGGCGTAACTGCTAGAATGCTATACAATATGGGCTCCTCATATGCAGCATTAGAACTGTTCGAGGATGCGATAAAATGCTTCTCTCAATCTCTCGAAAGAGGATTAGATGATGAAGACAATGACCTGTGTAGGAAACAGATTAGTAGATGTAAAATTCTTGCAAAGGAGCAATCAAGAAGAGATCCTAGTCAGTAGAAACTCTGCTCGGTGTGCTGTAAATAGTCAATGACTCTTTCTTCGCGAATCCAATTAGAGTCAGTCCATGTTCCCTGGCCATCTCAACTGCCAGGGAGCTGGGTGCACCTACGGCAACCATAATTGAAAACCCCGCTCGAATCGCCTTATGCACTAATTCAAATGAAGCCCTCCCTGATACAATAAGCATCATTTCTCTTACGGGCAGTTGATTTTTGATGACAAGATGGCCAACTAGCTTGTCAAGGGCGTTATGCCTGCCGACGTCCTCTTCGATATGCAAAATATCGCCGTGTTCTGAAACTAATGCAGATGCATGAGATCCTCCAGTGGACACGAATAGTGGCTGGGCATTCCTTAGATCCCTCAGTGAGGCTTCAATTTCCCGTAAAGATATGATGGGGCCATCTGATAACCTTGGCCCATGAATATGTAACATGTTGGAGATGGAGTCCTTCCCACAAATCCCGCATGACGATGTTATTGTGGAAATTCTCTGGTAGTCCATTAGTACATCATTATTCACAGCGCTACAAAAAACCTCCACTGAGTCAGAAGAGGGGTTAATATCAATTATATCGGCAATTCCATTGATTAGACCTTCGGAATATAGAAATCCCAAAGCCAGTTCTCTATCCCTTCCAGGGGTGCGCATTGTTATGCCTAGTGATGTAGTTTTGTCATCGCACGAGACATTGATGCTCAAAGGAGACTCTACAGCAACAACGTCATGGATTCTTGTGGAGCCCTGCTGATTCAGCTTGGAAACATCGAACTGCTTCTCAGTGCTGACCATGGTCTGACATTGTGTCTGAGTATTCATACATGGCGGATGAGAGGTCGAAACCATTCAAATACCAGCTGTTACAGGGGGCAACATGGCACATGATGGATGTGAGGGGGTGTCCCTTCCCGTTATTACTTCGCTGAAGCGCGAGAATATCGACGATATCGAAATCAATCTCACGGATTCAGCCATTACTGCCCTTAAGACGTCACTGAAGGGGGACGAGTCCACTCACGTTCTGGTTGTAAGCGCGCAGGATGGGGGGTGCTCTGGGTACATGTATGATATGGCCATCATAGAGGACCCAGGCGATGAAAGCTATCAGAGGGTTGAGATTGGTGGTATGGCAATTCTAGTGCACAACAGGGATAGCTCACTGCTCAATGGGATTAATATTGACTTCAAGGACTCCTTGATGGGGGGCGGATTCCAAATTGAAAACCCGAACGCGGACAGATCCTGTGGATGTGGCCAGTCATTTGGCTAGACTACTGATTAGAGTGGGTTCCATCGGTGAATTCTATCTCTTCACCGTTCTCTATCCACTCCTCAAGCCTCATCAGTGGTGAAATCCTGAGAGTTCCTAGATGCCTAGTGAAAAGGTATACCATTGGATCATGCTCTTCGACTACCTGATTCTGGAATGTTTTTCTGACTACGTCACTCCTAGATACGAAGAACGCGTACTCCACTGCAACACCGATAATGGTAGCAGTATAGAGGACTAACAGTACACTTGTAGAGAACACCACGGGGTCTCCAAGCAAATCACCTGACCTCAATTTACTTCCATAAATTAGCTGTCGGGAGAGGAGGAATATGAGTCCTATTCCTACCGACGGTCCCAAGGCGTCGTCAACTAGAGAATGCATTGGTATCAGCCGTCTCTTGGTAGGGTCAGCAAAAACAAGAGAGTTTAGTGTGGCTGCTCTAATCACCGAGATTACGGAAACGAGGAAAATGTAAAACCCAGCACTTACCAAGAGGACTTCTGAAGGGCTCAATGGCAAATATAGGACAATCAAATAGGCGAATATTCCGAGAAAAACGGTGATTGGCATCCTGTGTGCAGACTCTAGTACCTTATTCAATGTTCCAGCACCATCATCTAGTGGGGGAATTCCGATTATCTCCCAGCGTGTTATCCTGCGAATAAGGCCGGCCACGCCCAGAAGGATCTTCTTGTCAATAAGTAGCCACTCGATGGGTCTGAACAGCAATGAAAGGATAACAGAAACGGGGAGTGCGAAAAGACCAAGCAATGGAGAGAACACCAATGCCGGCAATAGTAGGAAATGCTGAGTCCCAAGGGGCCTTAGGAGATCGGATTCGATCCTGGACTTACGTTCGTCGTCGATAAGCAATCTTCGTGCCTCGGAATCTAACTCCGTCCTGTAACGCCTGATTGGTATGCCCGAGTCGAGAACCCTCCTCACCTTCTCGCGATAGTGCTCATGCTCAGGCTCCATCCCAACCCACCACTTCCAGCCGAATCGCAATGGCAGGGAAAGCAGTAGTGGCAGGAATAGGATCAGCACTCCGGTTGCCATTCCCTCAATGGGTTCAGTCACGCCCGCTGCTTATGCGATGAGGATTAGAATGAACCGGTCATGGAGGTATGTGGTAGTGTAACTTGGGGGGTAAGCACTAGTTTCCAGAGGCGCTATGATAGTTTGCAGAAACCTGGGTCCAGTCAACAACATTCCACCATGCCGCGATATAATCCCCTCTTCCCGGTCCGAACTTCTTGTAGTAGGCATGTTCCCACACATCGATTCCCAAAATTGGATGTCCGCTGGAGTCCATCAATGGATTGTCCTGGTTGGGCGAAGAGCAAATGCATAGATGCCCATTGTTATCGACACATAGCCATGCCCAACCGCTGCCGAACCTGGTCATTGCAGCGTTGGCGAACTCTTCCTGGAATGACTCAAAGGAGCCGAATTTGTCTTCAATAGCTGATGCGAGTTCACCATCCGGTTGGCCGCCGCCATTGGGGCTCATAATATTCCAGAAAAGTCTGTGATTCCAGAAACCCCCACCATTATTCCTGACCGCATTATTCTCAGAATGATTGGAGAGTAGATCCTCTATACTAAGTCCGTCCATGCTTGTCCCCTCTATGGCGGCATTGAGGTTTGATGTATATCCAGCATGATGCTTGCTGTGATGTATCTCCATGGTCAGGGCGTCTATATGTGGTTCAAGAGCGTCATATTCATAATTTAGTTCGGGAAGTTCGAATGGCATATTCATCCTCGTAGCAACCGAGATGAGCAAGGGATATCAATTCTGTCATTGAGAATACGGAAAATCTTCATCGTATTCCTGACGATAGAGGAGTTCATGGCGAGAATCGCTGTGACTGACGGCATTGACGAAAATGCTGCTGAATCACTTAGAAATTTAGGCCATGATTTGGTGGTTGGGCACCATGATCAAGCCTCACTTAGAAGCGGATCATTGGCGGATTTTGACATTGTTGTCGTCAGAAGTGCAACTAAGATGGTTGAAGATGTGATTTCGGCTAATTCTGGCAATAAAGGATCGCTCAGGATGATAATTAGGGCTGGCGTGGGGGTTGATAATATCGATCTAGATGCGGCGACAACTAACGGCGTAACTGTGTGCAATACGCCCGGCGCATCGACGAATGCAGTAGTAGAGCTCACAATCGGTCATCTACTATCGTCTGTGAGGAATATCGCACATTCTGACAGGTTGCTCAGGGATGGGATATGGGCCAAGAAGCAGATGAGGGGGAGTGAGCTTAGGGGTAAGAAGCTAGGATTAATTGGCTACGGGAGGATAGCCAGAGGAGTTGCTGATGTTGCTAGGGCACTTGGGATGGAGATACATACATTTGACCCATACATTAGCTCCAATGAACATGGTGATGACTATGTTTTACACGACGATGTAGACTCATTGTTTGAGGAGTGCACACATATTTCTGTCCATTGTTTTCTGTCTGATGAGTCGAGGCACATGGTTGATTTTAGACGAGTCTCGATGATGCCAAAGATCGGGGCTGATGGTGTAGAGTGCGGTAATCACATTGTGAATTGTGCCAGAGGGGGGATTGTCAATGAAGGCGATATGAGAAAGGCGCTTGAATCCGGAATATTAACTTCTGCTGCGCTTGATGTGTTCGAGAATGAGCCGGCAACGGGGAACGAGCTTGTCGAACTAGATAGGTTCACTTCGACACCCCACATAGGAGCATCTACGAATGAAGCCCAAGCAAGAATTGGGGCTGAAATTATCGCCATAGTTGATGATTTCGAGTCAGGAAATGCTCCAGCCTCAAAATTGAACTAGAATTCTAATCTGTGCATTCTAGTCAGGGCCTCTGAGAGAATGCTAATATCCTCAGGAACTGCAATTCCTGATATTGGCGACTTTAGGGAAAGCCCCCCATCCTTTTTGGCCTTCCAGACTAGGGAGTTGAATTCCATAATCATCGGAGTCAAATCTGTCATTTCTCCGTTTTTGTCAGGAATTTCGATTTGAACTAAACTCGGGAAGTCCCTGATGTCAACAGCGCTAGTGAGATAAATCTCTGTAGAGAGGTAGTGTGTAAAGAAGGGGCATATCGGGGAGAAGGCAGTCAGCAAGTCCCTCACCATCCTATGGAGAGTCCATTCGGCGGATTTGTCTCCATCATATAGCCTAGATTTGGACATTTCCAACCAATGCCCTGGGAAAACTCCAGTCCAGAATCCTTTGATCGTCTGAGCTGCGTTATAGATATCCAACTCAGACCAAGCATTCGAAACTCGACTCATTACCTGATTGAATTCAGATAAAATCCACAAATCCTCTGTAATCAAACCGTTTGGTGCTGTCTCTAGATCATCAGGAACTCTGAATTGACTGGCGAACCTAGCTACATTGAACATCTTTGTAAGAACTCCGTAGTACTTAGACTCAATTTCTTCGGGATTAATGTGGAAATCATCGCCAACCTGTGCATCACATGCCTTCCATAAACGAAAACATTCGCTACCAATCTTATTGGCCTTCAGACTAACCTGCTTGCCCTCAGGACCTCTTATTTTCCATGATCCAGTTCTCCCACCAGCACCACATTCCAATACTGAATCTGCATCAATGCCATTTCCAAGCGACTTAGACATCTTCCTGCCCCATGGATCCATGCCGAGGCCATCTACCCAGATATTCTCGAAACCCGGCTTATCGAGGAGAAGGGCACTCTTGAGCAAGGTATAGTAAAGCCATGTCCTTACGATTTCCTTGCCCTGAGGCCTAATTGAGGTGGGGAATGCTCTCTCGAACATTTCAGGATCACTGATGTATCCTGAAACATAGAGGTTGGAGTTAGATGAGTCCATCCAAGTATCGAAGACCTTCTCCTCCCCATGGATGGCTCCAAGCGTATCAGCTAGGTCATCATAACTGCCTATTAGCTCCCTAGTAGTTCTATCTAGAACCTCGGAGCCAGTGGGTGGAGAGTCTCTCCACGGTTGTACGTACGTCCCATGCGGCGGGACAACAACCTTGGTACCGTCATCTGAATACCACACGGGGACCTCAGTATGGTACCATCTCCTCCTACTTATTGGCCAATCGATCGAGATTCCATCCATCCAGTCGTGTAGGAACTGCCGGTTTCTTTCGGGAATGAATATGGATTTGTCTGACAACTCCCTCAATCTCTTCAGGATGTGCGTCTGCCTGACATACCATTCCTTCAGAAGGATTATTTCTACAGGATTACCACCCCTCTCGCTTACAGGGACCTCCTGCATTCTCTTGTTTGCAGACACTAGCCGGCCTGACTCGGAGAGAATTTGTATTGCCGCATTTCTTGCATCTTCGGCCTTCATACCATGAAGGGGTCCTGAAATATCGGTGAGTTTTCCATCTAGGTCGATTGCTACAAACGGTTTTAACCCAAGTTCCCTGAAAACAGAAACGTCATTTTGATCGCCGAATGAGCATACCATTAGAACCCCACTGCCGAAATCTGATTTAACAGATGGATGGGTCGTTATCTCAACATTGCTTTCTCGACCATTCACGGGAAGGGGCAATGTGATCTTCTTCCCTACAAGGTGCGTATACCTCTCATCATCAGGATGCACAACGACGACACCGCAGGCGCAAATTAGCTCGGGCCTAGTGGTTGAGATTATCACGTCTTCTCCATCTTCTGTGGTCCATCTTACATCACACAGGAGAGTCTCCCTGGAAACTCTCTGAACCTCGGCATCTGCGATGGTTGTGCCCTCGACCGGATCGTAGATATTGGGTCTGAGATCCTCAACAATATCTCCTCTTCTGAATAGATCAACGAAGATAGACTGGGTTACTGCTCGATAGTCTGGGGCATCAGTAAGGTACTCGTTTGCGTAGTCACACGAAAGACCCACTCTCTTCGCGGTCCTCCTCATTGCTTGAGTGTACTCCTCAATTGTTTCGGAGCATAGCTCTAGGAATTCCCCTCTCTCATATGTCCTCATCTTCCTGCCCGTTTTTTTCTCGACTGTGAATTCAATATTGATACCGTTCCTATCGACGCCCCATGGAAAGTACACCTCTTTACCCATGAGCCTCTGGCTCCGAGCTATCACGTCAATCATGCTATACTGAGCGACTGCACCTATGTGCCATGTCCCACTTGGGTAAGGAGGCGGGGTGTCGATGACAAAAAGCTCCCTTTCACTCTTAGGGTCGAAGGAGTACCTGTCATCGAAAGAGGGTCCAAAATGCTCCTCTTGGATCCTCTTCTCGAGGTCGATTGTCCACCTCTTGTCACGTATAGTTGGGTCCCCCACTAAATCTCCTCGCAAACAATCCTGAGTACTCCCGTTCTTGACTGTTCCCGCCTACGGCGGGCATGTTCTAACCGCAATTAATGGGATAACTAGGGCGAGGGGTTGAAGTCCCCTCGTCTATCAGCGAGTTCCGAATAAGATGGACGAAGGAACCGAAGGAGGTGGATTCAGCGCCTCTGGAATGGCAGAAGGAGTCTCGAAAAGGGTCAGAGAAAGGACCGATGCCTTGCGGGCATCGGTTTCAGATATTGACTCCGAGACAGTATCTAAGGCCATAAAGAGGGCTCCTATTGCAATAAAACGGAATCTGCTAGATTCCACAATTACCGACATCATAACCAAGGTTCCGGCGGTCACTGTAGTTTTGTGCCTGGCCGTAACTGGTTTCTTCTCCATACATTCGGGAATCAATGATTGCAGGGATGGGTATAACCCGGACTGGTGTAGTGATGAGGGTGCACTCAATGTGAACGGGGACATGGCGATATACCTGCCACAGGGTTCAGAGGTACAAGCACAGATAGAGGATGTAGAAGAGGATTGGACGACTAATGTTATGGTCGTATACGTGGAGTCCAATACCACGGGCGTGGACAAGCTCCCAATTCTAACTCAGTTGGACCTAGTTGAGAACACACTTAACACCCACAGGAATGATGATGGGGGAGAGGACTTCGTAATCTACGTACTTTCAGTTTCTACGGTGGTAAAGGAGGTAAATTCCAGTGGCGGTAGGGTGATCAAGGCGTTCTTCTCCGGCATTGCTGAAGCCACAGGTAATAGCGACGTTTCTCAGTTTGTCAACGAAACGGTTGACGAGCAGTCGAACTTGATAGGTGACTACTCTATCCCCGACGAGCAAGAAAGGGTCGATCAAATACTCGATGAGATGCCTCAGAACGCTCTAGACAAACTTGTCAGAGACGTGGGCAAAAATCAGAATGAAACGGCTGGGTATTGGAATAGGGCTGTGATAATCATCGGGATTACTAGTCTTGTAGATATGGATGGTGATGGCGAGGACGACACTAGCGATTACATCGAGTTTGTTTCGAATGAAATTAACAGAATATCGATTGAGAACAATTGGGTTTGCAGGGACGAGGATGGGAGGGAGCTTAATCCGGAGAAGCAAGAAAATGAAGAGTTTTGTGACGAGCAGGACTACCTGGACCTCCGAATGACGCTGACTGGTCCGGTTCCACTTACCAACGCAATAACTGAGGAGTCATTCAAACTATTCTGGGGCGTTTTCCCAGTCGGAGTGATTCTAGTGGCATTCGGCCTATTCATATTCCATTGCGATCTTCTTCAGACTGGTAGAATCCGTCTAGTTCAGGGCATCAAGGTAGTGATTATCTCCGGCTTACCGACATTATGCTCGGTTTGGATTACTCTGGGCATGATCGGATTAACTGACTACGAAGTCACAATGACGGTGATAATTGTTGGGCCAATTGTCCTAGCCCTCGGAGTCTCATATGGACTGCACATTACAAACAGATACGCTGAGTCCAAAGGTTCCCCTAGGGAAAAGATGGCAGAGGCTCTTAGCTCAACAGGGCGGGCCGTATTGCTCTCAGCACTTACGACTATCATAGGATTCATATCGCTGACACTGGTTCCAATGAAACCCATTCAGACAATTGGATGGGCATTATCCGGTGGGATCGTAGTTGTCTATCTGATGACCATGTTGATGGTACCAAATCTGACAATGATGTTGGATTTGAAGAAGCCTTCTCATCCACCGCCAAAGATTTTCCAGGTCGCAGTTGAGACGCCGATTAAATGGACGAGGGTGACTCTAGCTATCTTCACTATAGCGATGCTAGTCTCTGCAGGAATAAACAGACCCAACGTTGAAGAGAACATTGACCTCTTGGAAATGGCCCCTGGCGGTGTAGATGCTGTGGACAAGATGGAAGTTTACTCGGACGAGTTCAATGCTGGCCAGCCCGGTTTCCTATTGATCACGGGCGATATCTCGGCAGATCCTAATCCCCTGCCTAACGCAGAGGCTGAGCAGAGTGACCCGTATGCAAATCTTGAGGGGATATCACAACTAGAAACTAAATGCAACTCAGTCGAAAATACGACTGCTGTGTCCATTGTTTTCCTGATGAAGGCGATAGGGGTAGGAGTGAATGTTACCGGGACTCCAATTTATGAACTGGTCAACAATACCGTAGGTGACTTGCTTCCAGAACCAATGAGGGACGTGGCCCAGCTAATATTTGACAACGAGCAATCAGGAAACGTCTCATTTTGGAGTGCTATGAACTATCTCGACCTGCAGGACACCGGCGGGATCCAGGCACAGAATTTCTTGATCTATGTGTTCTACAATAGCATGACTGATGAAATGAGGGGGCTTTTCATGTCTCCAGACTTCAAGAGGAGTCTGATTTACATCGACATGCCATTCATGGATGTCAAGGCGACATCAGAGGCCGTTGACTTGGTTGACGAGTATGCCGCGCAGGAAACTGATGGAGCGATAGATTCGACTCCACTCATAGGTGTTGCTTCAATAACTATTGAAGTCAACAACCTCATAGTAGGGTCTCAGTGGTCATCCCTAGGGTTCGCACTCTTATTCACGGTTCTGACCCTAGCTCTGGTTTTTAGAGACGTACGATATGCGATGCTCACGACTATGCCAGTAGGATTTACAGTGATGATGCAATGGCTGGCCATGGATGGATTGGACGTTCCACTATCCCTAGTTACTGTTATGATCGGTTCTATTCTAGTCGGCGTGGGAGTAGACTTCTCCATCCACATTGCGAATAGAATAAAAGAGCAAGGAGGGACTATAGATGCAATTCAAACCGCCTGCGCGAGTACGGGAATGAGTCTGTTTGAAGCGGTTACAGTAACCGCTTTTGGAATGACTTGTGCATACTTGATACCCATTGCTGCAATAAAGCCATTTGTAACTACGATAATCATACTTCTTCTTGTGGCAGCCATATCTGCCTTGATCTTGCTCCCTGCAATTTTTACTGCTATGATCAAGGCAAACATTGGTCTAACTGGTGGTGTAAATACGATGGTCAAAACCGCTGGTCTTCGCCGGGCGATAGCCCGCGACGAGGCCGATGTTATCGATGCTGCAATGGTCTTCGGCTCTTCTGATGACGCGTGGTAATACGACACGTTGATTCACCTAACTAATAGTCGCGAAGCATGACTGGGCTATGGCTGATGAAGAGCGAACCCCATGTTTATCCATGGGAACAGCTAGTAGAAGACAAGATGACACATTGGGACGGAGTGAGAAATTACCAAGCTCGCAATACCATGAGAGACCTGATGAAGATAGGCGACATGGTGCTATTCTACCACTCTAATTGCAAACCGCCACACGTTGCTGGTGTGGCAAGAGTTTGCAGGGAGGGGTATCCTGACTTCACCGCGCAAGATCCTGGATCCAAATATTTCGATCCCAAGGCAACCCCGGACAACCCCCGGTGGATGATGGTCGACATAGAGGCAGTAGTACCTATGGGGCAAATCGTCACACTTCCCGAAATGAGGGTGAATCCCGCTTTGGAGGGCATGCCTCTGCTGATGAAGGGGCAAAGGCTTTCAGTTCAGCCAGTACCAAAGGATTGCTTCGAAGTTGTCTGCAGAATGGGTGGATTAGAAGGAATCCCATGGTAGTGGGCGTGTCCTCGGTGGACGTTCGTCACTGCTGGCGATAATTCGCCGATCTCCTCAGCCCCGTTACCCCAAGGCATCCAGCATCCCCGGTCGGGCTGCTCGCTTCCGCGCCTG
>CETM01082760.1_pt1 | contig 29292 bp, 28 predicted proteins | sample 361451 | NCBI WGS metagenome assembly CETM01 (sample SAMEA2622690, study PRJEB7988) | marine metagenome | isolation source: saline water (ENVO:00002010), including
TCAGAGATTATAAAGTATTCACTATTCTTTCCATGATTTATTCGTTTGTAAAATTCTGCTCCTAAATTTTCTACATCTGAGTTTTTTAAATTATTTTTAATTGATACCAATACTATCTTTTTTTTGGAATTAACCTCAAAAACAAATAAATTTTTTTTTGAATCAATAGTTTTTAACAAATCGTTTGTGTAAGAAAACTCAGAATTAGAAAGATATTTTGTTAATCCACTAATGCTATATTTTTCATTACAAAATAAGACTATGTTCGATGATAATTTACTGCTTATTTTTTTTGAATAATTTAATTTAATAGACATAAATTTTTAAAAAAGATTTAATGAAAGTTGACAGGTATATAAGTCCAAATATATCAGATTTCAATGGAATATTGGTCATAGTTAAACCATAGATTGAAATTAATTCTATGTTGCTTTAAGTATATACATTTATACAAAAATGTTTAGTGATAAAATTTATAAGCACTTTTTTTCAGAATTAAGCAAGCATTTTTTCATCGTATTATTTGCACTATCAGCGGTAGTATGGGCTGTTCAGTCGGTTAATTTCCTGGACCTTATTGTGGAAGACGGCCACTCTGTTTTCCTTTATTTAAAATATTCTTTTTTAAATGTAGTCAAAATTTTAACCAAATTCATACCTTTATCTTTTTTAATTTCAATAATCATGACAATAGAAAAGTTTGATGGTGACAATGAACTCATGGCCCTTTGGACAGCAGGATTAAGCAAAATTAAGATAATTAATTTTTTTTTTAAAGTTTCAATTTTAGTTACACTTCTTCAATTGTTTTTAGCTTGTATAGTTAACCCTTTGGTTTTGAATCATTCTAGAAGTTTAATAAAATCTTCTGACATAAATTTCGTAACTGGAACTATAAAAACTAATCAGTTCAATGATACTGTTGCTGGACTAACTATATTTGTCGAAGAAAAAAGTGATGATGGTTATTTTAAAAATATTTTTATAAGAGAACTTGTTAGAGATGAAAGTAAACTTTTAAAATTAAATGGAGATAAAAGTGTTTCAAATTTAACTATTTTTGCAAAAAAAGCTAAGTTAATTGAAGCAAGTGATAGTCTTTTGGTTTTGGAAAAAGGTACCATACATTCTGAACAAAAAGGTGGAAAAGTTAAAGTAATCAATTTTGAAAAAACTAAATTAAATCTTTCAGGTATGAAAACAAAATCTATTACGCAAGCTAAAGTTCAAGAAACTACTTCAAAAACTTTGATCGATTGCTTTTTTAATAATGATCAGAAAAATTCAATCAATTGCCCTGCCAAAAAAAAATATGAGGTTTTGGCCGAGATAAATAGAAGATTTGGAATGCCTCTTTATATACCTTTTATATCTTTACTATGTTCTTTCCTTCTGATTAATAGAGAAGAAAGTAAGTTTGGTGGTTTTTTTAAATATCTTTATGGAGGCATAGCTTTGACTACTTTAATAACTGCTGAGATTTTAGTTAGATATTCTGGTTTGTCATATTATTACAGTCTAGTTTATTATTTGTTTCCATTGGTCTTTATTCCAATTTTGTACTTAGAAATTTTAAGAAAGTTTTCTTTTAGAACTTAAGGATGAAATATGCAAAATTTTATACTCAATAAATATTTGGTAAATCAATTTTTAAATAGTTTCTTAAAAGTAATTTTAGTTTTTGTTGCTCTTGGTTTGATTATGAATATTTTTGAGGAAATTAACTTTTTTAGAGAATTTGATGTTAATATTACTGTCCCAATTGGATTATCGTTTATGGTAATTCCAAGCACGTTAGTAAGTATTTTACCTTTTATTATTTTTTTGTCATCGATGCTCGTTTTTTTAAAACTAAAAAATAACAGAGATTTTCTTTCCATTAAAATTCTTGGATATTCTAATTTAAAATTTTTATTTATATTTGCCTCTACGGCATTTTTTTTGGGTGTACTCACACTGTTTGCCATTAATCCTTTGACCTCAGCAATCGTGAAATCCTACGAAGATGTTAAAGGTAAATATGATTTATATAAAAATCATTTAGCGTCAATTACAGCTAACGGGATATGGATAAAAGAAAAAATTGGTGAAGTGACACAAATAATACATGCTGATAATTTGAATAACAATGAATTGACGAATGTATCAATTTATAAATTTGACAATGAAAACATGCTATTTGAGCGAATTCATGCAAAAACTTCTGATATTTCAAATACCAAATGGATTGCTAAAAACGTAAAAAAATACAAATTTGGAGATGACAATACCAGGGAAAACTTCGAAACTTTTGTAATAAACTCTAATTATGATAGGGAGAAACTAAATTCCATTTATTCAAATTTAGATACCATTTCATTTTATAAGCTTTTGAGAAACACGGATGAACTAATTCGAAGAGGTTATAACCCAGCGCTGCTTGAGGAAAAAAAACATTTTTACCTTTCCTTACCTTTTTTTCTCGCTTTAATGGTGTGCTTGGCAGGAATATTTACATTAAATGATAATGAGAAAAAACAAAATACTTATTACGTTTTACTCTCAATAATAACCTGTGTCACAGTTTTTTACTTAAAAAATTTCTCTACTGCCTTGGGTGCAACCGAAAGAATTCCTTTGTTAATTTCTGTATGGTCGCCTGTTTTGATATTAAGTATTTTTTGCTCAGTTGGATTATTACAAGTATATGATAAATAAATTTTATATAAGCTTAATTATATTTTTTTTCTTTTGTTTTACGAAAAATTTAGTAGCAAAAGACCTTGATATAAACGCTAAAAGCATTGAAATAAGTAAATCTAACGAAATAATTACAGCAGAAGGAGATGTTGAGGTAATTGATTATCAAAACAACATAATAAGCTCGGAAAAAATTATATATGACAAAAAAAAACAAATATTAAAGACTTTTGGGGAAACAAAGATATTAACATCTGAAAAATACAAAATTAATTCTAAAAATATATTCTATGACAATAATAAGAGAATAGTATCATCTAATGAAAAAACTGAAATTATAGACAAAGATAAAAATGCAATTTCTGTAAGTATGTTCAACTATATTGTTGATAAAAATATGTTTCTCTCTGCTGGTGAAATAAAAATAATAGATAGCAAAAAAAACGAGTATTATTTTTCAGAGATCTATATTGATGAAAAAAAGAGAAAAATTGTCGGGAGTGACATAAGGGCATTTTTAAATGATGGTAGCTTTAAATACGATCCAAGAAATGAGCCAAGGTTTTTTGCTAATTCAGCAACAATAAGTGAGGATTTAACAGTTTTCAATAAAGCTGTTTTTACCGCATGTAAAAATAGAAAAGATGAAAAATGTCCACCTTGGTTAATAAGAGCTAAAGAAATAGAACACAATACTGCAAAGAAAACTATTTATTATGAAAGTGCAGTTTTAAAATTATATGATTTTCCAATTTTTTATTTTCCAAAATTCTTTCATCCTGATCCAACAGTAAAAAGAAAATCTGGATTTTTAATGCCTCAGTTTGCTGATAATTCTACTGTTGGTTTTTCAACTTCAATCCCCTATTTTTGGGCAATATCGAAAGACAAAGATATGACGATAACACCAAAAATTTATGCAGGTGAAAATATTTTGGTTAAAAATGAGTACAGACAGGCATTTGAAAATTCATTTTTAATTGTTGATAGTAGTTATACTAAAGGATACAAAAAAGTGACCAACAACAAAACCCCGGGGTCAAGAAGTCATATTTTTGCAAACTTCATACATAATTTCAAAGAAAAAGATAATTCATATAGCAACTTAGAAATAAATTTAGAACATGTATCAAATGATACTTATTTAAAAGTTCATGATGTAAATACAGAATTAGTTGATAGCGATAAACAAATTTTAAAAAACGAGATAAAATATCAATATCAAGATGAAAATGAATATTTTGGTTTAATTGCTTCTGCTTTTGAAGATTTAAACAAAACAGACAGGTCAAAATATGAATATATTCTTCCTAATGCTGTTTATGAAAGAAATCTATTTAGTGATGAAAAAATAGGAATGATCGATCTTTATACAAGTGCAATTGCAAAAAATTATAATGTAAATCAAACTACCAAATTTTTAGTAAACGATATTGGATGGAAATCTAGACTCTTTAGTAATGCTGCTGGCATACAATCAAATTTTGAGGGATTGTTAAAAGTAGTAACTTACGACGCAGAAAATACAGATAATTATAAAACCCAAGGATTAAACGCTGAAACATATGGAGCCTTATCATACAACGCTAGTCTACCGATGTTTAAAAATGACTTGGAAAAAAATAATATAAACTTTTTTACTCCTAAATTATCACTTAGATATGCACCAGGGCATATGAGAGATATAGATGATGACAACCTAAGATTAAACTATTCAAACCTTTATTCGCTTAATAAAAATTCACAACTAGATGTCGTTGAAAACGGAACGAGCGCAGCTATAGGATTGGAATTTTCTAATTTAGATTTTGAAAATAACCAAACCGGTAGTGAAAATTATTCTTTTTATATCGGGCAGGTTTATAACTTGAAAGAAAATTTCGATATGCCATCAAGAAGTTCTCTGGACCAAAAAGTCTCTGATTTGGTTGGTAAAGGTTCAGTTAAATTTAGTGAAAATTTTTCATTAAGTAATGAATTCTCGGTAGATCAAAATTTAAATGATATTAATTATAACAATTTAAAAGCAAGCTTTCTTTTGGGAAATGCAAAGTTTAATTTAGGATACCTTGAGGAAAATAATCATATAGGCAATAACTCTTATTTTAAATCTGATATTAAATTAGAAATAAACAAATCAAATAACTTAAGTTTTGATTTGAAAAAAAACCTAGAAACTGACTCTACTGAATTTTACAATTTGGCATACAATTATATGAATGACTGTCTAAAGGCTGGTCTAGTATATAGAAGAGAGTTTTACACTGATCGAGACGTTGAATCATCTGATACTTTAATGTTTAGTATTTCACTATTCCCATTTGGTGGTGTATCTCTACCTGCATTAGATAGATGAGAAAAAATTTGGTAAAAAAATTATTAATTATTTTTTTTTTATTTCTTAGCACAGAAAAATTAGTTTCGGAAACTAATAACTCAATAATTATAACTGTTGGAAATTATCCAATTACCCGTCTCGACTTGGTAAAAGAAATAAAATTTATAACGGTTTTATCAAAAATTCAAATAAATGAAAAAAATAGAGAGAGTATCAAAAACCTGGCAATACAAACTTTGGTTAAAAGGGCAATTAAGAAAAATGAAATAGATAGGCTCAAAATAACACAATACAGCTCCAGGGATCTTGAGCTTCAAATTTTAAATATAGCACGGAATCTTGGGCTGGATAAGGAAGGGTTAAAAATATTCTTAAGAGATAACAGCCTTGATTATGACGACTTTATAAAAAACTTTGAGATTGACTTGAAATGGAATACAGCAATTTTTAAATTGTATAAAAATAAAATAACATTAAATACTATTGAAATTGAAGACAAAATAAAATCTGAATTAGAAAAACTAGGAGATGGAAAATCTGTTCTTCTTTCTGAAATACAGGTAAACCTATTGGGTGAAGGAGTGGAAGCTACTGCTGATAAGGTGCTGTCAAAAATAAAAGAAAGTGGTTTTGAAATCGCCGCTAAAGATATAAGTATTTCAAGCTCAGCAAAAAATGGAGGGAGCATAGGTTGGATTGAAGAGGAAAAATTATCACAAAAAATTTATTCGAGTATTAAAAATTTAAAAAAAGGAGAAATAAGCAAACCAATAACAATTGGAGAAACTATTATTTTTATTAAAAAATATGATGAAAAATCTTTGTCATCTGATTTAGAGGGTATTAAAAAAAATATTGTAAAAAGAGAAAAAATGAAAAAGCTAGAGATGTTTTCAAATTCACATTACTCTGATCTAGAACGAAAAACTAAGGTAAGATTCTTATGAAAAAAGTAATTGGAATAATAGCCGGTGATCCAAACAGTATTAATTCTGAAATTATAGCCAAAGCATGGTTTAAAAAAAATAATTTTAAAAAATTAAATATTTTTATTATTGGAAGTTTGTTTTTGTTAGAAAAACAGATTTCAAAAATAGGTTATAATATAAGATTAAAAAAGATCGATAAATTTTCAAATCATAATTTTAAAAAGAATTTATATGTTTATGATGTTCCATTGAAATTTAAAGATCCTTTCAATATATCTATAAAAAATAAAACACATTATATTAAAGAATCTTTTAGAATTGCCTCAAAGCTAATAAATGAAAAAAAAATTATTGGTTTAATAAACTGCTCTATAAACAAAAAAGATCTATCTTTAAAAAAAAAATTTAATGGTGTTACTGAATTTTTAGCTAAAAAAAATGGTATTTTGGGTAAAGAGGCAATGCTTATTTATAACAACAAACTATCCGTATCGCCCATTACTACTCACGTAAAATTAGTTTCAGTTACTAAAAATATTTCAAAAAAAAGAATAATAAATAAAATAATTACTATTGATAAATTTTTTAAGGAAAAATTAAATATCAAACCCAAAATTGGTGTTTTGGGCCTAAATCCACACAATGATGAGCTTAGAAATAATTCAGAAGAGAAAAGAATTATTCTGCCATCAATTAAATTTTTAAAAAAAAAAGGAATACTAGTTTATGGTCCTATCTCTCCTGATACAGCATTCTTGGATTATAAAAAAAAAGGATTTGCTGTTATAGTGGGAATGTATCATGACCAAGTGCTTTCACCGTTTAAGGCTATTTTCAAATTTAACGCCATTAACATAACAGCCGGGCTTCCCTTTTTAAGAGTTTCTCCTGATCATGGTACGGGGAAAGATATTATTAAAAAAAATAAAGCTAATCCAGAAAGCTTGATTGACTGTATAAGTTTTTTTAAAAAAATTAATGTTAAAACTTAAAAAATCATTAGGTCAAAACTTCTTGGTTGATAATAATATTCTCAACAAAATTGTAAATTTAGAACCTTTAGAAAATCAAAGTGTTTTCGAGATTGGCCCTGGATCAGGTAACTTAACAAATTTCATAAGTATAAAAAAACCTAAATCCTTATTTCTTGTAGAAAAAGATAAAAGATTATTCAAAATTTTAAAAGAAAAATATAAACAGATGGATAACTACAAAGTAATAAACGAAGATATATTAAAATATGATTTTAATAACTATTTACACAATGAGACAATAGTATTTGGTAATCTTCCTTATAATATTTCAACTCAAATCTTAGCTAAATTTATAAAAATTAATTTATGGCCACCTTTTTATAAAAAAATTATATTTATGTTTCAAAATGAAGTTGCTGAAAGAATTCTTGCAAAACCAAAAACTAAAGATTTTGGGAGAATAACTATTTTAGCAAATTTAAAATTAGACATTATTCAACATTTTAAAATTTCAAGAAAATGTTTTTTTCCAACTCCAAAAGTTGACTCTAGGATTATAGTTTTTAAACCAAAAAATAAAATAAATTATAAAATATCTGAAATAAAAAATGTTGAGATAATAACCCAAGCTTTTTTTTCAAATAAAAGAAAAATGATAAACAAAACCTTTTCAAAACTTTTTAAAAATCCTGCAGAAATTGCTAAGAAATTAAAAATAAAACTTTCTTCAAGACCTTCAGAGTTATCTTGTGAAACTTATTATCAAATTGTAGAATTTTACGAGCAATTTAAAAGAAATTAATTTTTTCTTTTTAAGCGTATCGAGATAATTTCTTTTATTGATTTAAAACAATTTTCCACTTTGTCATTAACTATAACGTGATCGTAATTTTTAGAGTGAACAACATCTTTAGAATATGCGCTTAATCTTCTCTTAATTGCCTCTTTATCATCTTGATTTCTTAATTTAAGCCTTTTTTCTAGTTCTTCTATGCTGGGTGGTAGTATAAAAATTTTTAATAAGTTTAATTCTTTATGATTAGTTAATTGTTCGGCCCCTTGCCAATCTATATCAAATAAAACATTGTGTCCTTTTTCTGTAATTTTATTTATTGAAGATTTTGATGTTCCATAATAATTGTCAAATATTTTTGCATGTTCATAAAAAGCTTTTTCATTTATTAATTTTTGAAACTCTTCAGTGTTCACAAAATGATAATCTACGCCGTCAACCTCATTAGCGCGTGATTTTCTTGTTGTGTGTGAAACCGATACTTTAAATGAACTGTCGGACTCCTGAATCTTCTTTGTTAAAGTTGTCTTCCCTGCCCCAGACGGCGAAGATAACACGACCATAAGAGGCTTATTACTTTTTTCCATTAACTAAAAATAATTCTTAGTTAGATTTGCTCTCAATAAACTTGATAGCGTCTCCCACAGTAAGAATCTTTTCGGCTTCACTGTCTGAAATTTCGGATCCAAACTCTTCTTCGAAAGCCATAACCAGTTCGACGGTATCTAAGCTGTCTGCTCCTAGATCGTCAATGAAGCTTGCTTCATCAGTAACTTTTTGTTCATCAATTCCAAGATGATCTGCAACGATTTTTTTAACTGTAGCACTTACATTTTTTGTCATTTAATTTTCCTAAAGATTGTTTTAAAATCTTAATAAAGAATTTTATTTCTTTGTCAAGACATATACATTCCGCCATTAACATGTATAGTTTCTCCAGTAATGTATGAAGCTAGGTCAGAAGACAAAAAGGCAACACAGCTAGAAACATCGTCGCCTGAACCAAGTCTTCCCATTGGAATTCTAGAGGTTAAGTAAAGCCTCATCTTTTCCGCAATATTCATTGTCATGTTTGAGGTTATGAAGCCAGGGGAAACGCAATTAATAGTGATGTTTTTTTTAGCATATTCAATTGCTAAGCTCTTTGACATACCTATTATACCAGACTTAGAAGCTGAATAATTTGACTGGCCAACATTACCTGTATGTCCTACCACTGAGGTTATATTTACAATTCTCCCAAATTTATTTTTTAGCATTTTTTTAATTCCAAACTTCGTTAACAAAAAAGTTGAGGTTAAATTTATATCAATAACTTTTTTCCAATTTTTTTCATCCATTCTCAAAGAAAGGTTGTCCGAAGTAACACCAGCGTTATTTATAAGTATATCTATACCTCCTAATTCTAGAGAAACATCTTCAATAAATTCTTCTATTCTTGAATGTTCGGAAATATCAAACTTTTTTACTTTTACATTTGGGTTTTGTTTTTTTATTTCATCAAGCTTGTCCGTTTTTGTACCTGTTCCCAATACAATGCCGTCCAAAGAAGAAAATCTTTTTACCAAGGAGTTCCCTATTCCGCCAGTTGCTCCTGTTATTAGTATCTTTTTGTTTTTAAAATTAATCATTTCAAATTTTTTAATTCATCTATTGTATTTATACTTTTAGTCAAAACTTTGTCACTCATTCTTTTTATAAGTCCAGATAACACTTTTCCGGGCCCAATTTCAATAAATTCATTTACACCATTCTGAATCATATACAATGCACTTTCTCTCCACCTTACTCTTGAAACAATTTGCTTTACTAGAAGGTTTTTAATTTCTGATGAATCTTTTACTTCTTGGGCAGTAACATTGCTAACTATGCTTACATTGGGATTTTTAAATGAGATATTTTTTATTATTTCATTCATTTTTTCTGCTGCGGGCTTCATCAGTGAGCAATGAAATGGAGCACTTACAGGTAAAAAAATTGATCTTTTTTTTTTATCTTTTAGAATTCTATTTAATTCATTTAAAGCTTCTGTGTGACCGCTTAAAATAATTTGATTTTCTGAATTATCATTTGCTATTTCGCATACACCTAAATCATTGCTTGCTTCCTTAATAATTTTTTCAACATCTTCCAAACCCATACCCATTACAGCTAACATAGAACCAGTTCCCTCTGGCACCGATTCTTGCATAGATTTACCCCTTTCGTGTAAAAGATATAGTCCGTCTGAGAAGCTTAATGAGTCTGAAGATACAAGAGCACTGTATTCTCCAAGAGAGTGCCCGGCAAAATATTTCATATCTTTTAAATCAATATTAAATTCCTCTTTAATTAATTTAAAAATTGAATAACTAATTGTTAAAATTGCTGGTTGAGTATTTTTTGTTAATTTAAGATCGTTTTCTGGACCATTAAGGATAATTTTAGTAAGAGGATAATTCAATTTTTCGTCAGCATCTTTAAAAATTTTTTTTACTATATCAAATTTACTAAAAAGATCTTTGCCCATTCCTACAAATTGAGAGCCCTGACCAGGAAATAATAGTGCTTTCATTTTATTTTTTTTCGATTTACCTTTATTATTACTATTGTATAAACAAAATTAAAATAGTATAAGTCGCAACTTAAAAAAAAAATATCTAAAATGAGTTTTTACGAACATACATTTGTAGGGAAACAAGACAGCACCGATAAGGATATCAACAATATTATAGATGTTTGCACCGGTATAATAGAAAAATCAGGTAAATTGTTAAAAACAGAAAAATGGGGTCTATTAAATCTTTCTCACAAAATAAGAAAAAATAAAAAAGGTATTTTTGTCCATTTTAAATTCGAATCTGATAGCAAAGTTGTAAATGATATTGAAAAAAAACTCTCCATAGAAAATAAAGTAATACGATACTTAACGGTAAGATATAAAAAATTAGATATTAAAAAAAATTACTTTGAAGAAAGTAAGACGAAAACAGATGAGAAGAGATAGAAAAAAGAAAAAAGGTGAAAGATTTGGCGGTCAAAATAAACTTAGTTTATTCAAAAAGCCGAGTATAAGATTAAAAAGAAGCTGTCCTTTGTCAGCTAAAGATGCGCCTGAAATTGATTATAAAAATTTACGACTTCTTAAAAGATATATCTCTGATACAGGAAAAATTTTACCTTCAAGAATTACCTCGGTAAGTCAAAACAAACAGAGGAAGTTATCTTTGGCAATTAAAAGAGCGCAATTTTTAGGACTGATTTAAATGGAAGTAATTTTATTAGAAAATATCAGAAATTTAGGAAAGATGGGCGAGATTGTAAAGGTAAAAGATGGCTACGGAAGAAACTTTTTATTAAAAAGCGGCAAAGCGCTTAGGGCGGATGATGAAAACAAGCTTTTATTCAAAAAGAAAAAAGAGGAAATTATTAAAAAAAACGCTGAGATCAAAAATATTGCTAAAAAAATATTTGAAAAAATAAAAAATAAGAAATTGCTTTTTAAAAAAGAAACTAAAGAGAATGGTGACCTTTTTGCTTCGATAAAACCCAAAGAGATTTCATCTCACCTTTTAGAAAAATTTAAAGAAACAATTCATCCATCCCAAATAGATGTGAAAAAGGAAATAAGTAAAGCGGGCACATACCCTGTAACCATCAATTTACACTCTGAAGTAATAACTGAATTGCATGTTGTGGTTGAAAAAAAAGAAATTAAGTAAGATTATTTTTTCCACAGCCCAAAAAAAAAGTTAATAACTTTTATTTTTAAAAAGACCTCCTGCTAATATAAAACCTTCTTTAAAATGGAAAGTCTTAAAATAAATCAATTTAATCAAGAAAGAAGGTTGCCCTCAAATTTAGATGCTGAACAGGCTTTAATAGGTTCTGTCTTAGTGAATAACGACATAATTGATGAAGTAGCTAATATAATAAGTTTCAAAGAATTTTACGATCCTATTCATTCTAAAATATACAGCATGATAGAGAAACTTCATAATAAGGGTATGATTGCTAACCCAATTACTCTTAAGACCCCTTTTGAGAAAGACGAAAACTTGTCTGAGGTTGGTGGAACAGAGTATTTAGTTAAATTAACTCGTCTTTCATCATCAACTAAACAAGCAATTGATTATGCAAAAATTATACACGAAAAGTTTGTTAAAAGAGAATTGGTAAAAATATCTGAAAATCTTTCCGAAGATGCAATTGATGAGAAAACTGAAAAAAGTGGAGAAGATATAATTCAAGATACGGAGAAATTACTTTTCGATTTAGCTGAAAGAGGAACATTTAATCAATCTTTTCTAAAGTTCGACCAAGCCCTTGACCAAACTATTGAGATGGCAACAAATGCAATGAAAAGTGATCAAGGTATTGTGGGTATTCCGACAGGCTTGATAGATTTAGACGAAAGATTAGGAGGTTTGCATAAATCTGATTTAGTTATAATTGCTGGAAGACCCTCTATGGGTAAGACTGCATTAGCAACAAATATTGCTTATTATGCTGCCAAAAAAATATTAGATAGTGATGAAAAAACTTCAATAGCTTTTTTTTCTTTAGAAATGTCATCAGAGCAGTTAGCAACAAGAATTATTTCTGAGCAGTCAAGAATAAAGTCTAATGATATTAGAAGAGGGAAAGTAACAGAAGAAGAATTTAATAGACTAATAGAAACCTCAAGAAACATTCATGAGTTACCTTTAGTAATTGACGAAACGCCAGCAATAACTATTTCAACATTATCAAATAGAGCAAGAAGAATAAAAAGATTATTTGGATTAAGTTTAATAGTTGTAGATTACATTCAGTTGATGACAACCGGGTCCAAAAGATATGATGGTAGGGTTCAAGAAATTTCTGAAATTACCCAAGGTTTGAAAGCACTGGCAAAAGAGCTCGGTGTTCCTGTTCTTGCTTTATCTCAGCTATCAAGAGCTGTCGAACAAAGAGATGATAAAAAACCTCAGCTTTCAGATTTAAGAGAGTCGGGTTCTATAGAGCAAGACGCAGATGTTGTGATGTTTGTATTTAGAGAAGAATATTATTTAATGGGAAAAGAGCCAAAAATGGGAACAATTGAACATGCGGAGTGGCAATCTAAAATGAATGAAATTATTGGGCAGGCAGATTTGATTATTGGCAAGCAAAGACATGGTCCTACCGGTGTCGTTAAGGTAGAATTTGAGGGCATGTATACTAAATTTAAGAATGCCACAAAAACAATGCAGAAATAAGTAATTTTAAATTATCTTCTTTTAAGCTATATCTGAAAAAGTGATCTTTTCTAATTTATACAAAAATACTGTAGTAAAAAAACCTAAGTCTACTTTAATACTGCTTTTGCTTATACTTTTAAGTTTTGGATATTTTACAAAAAATTTTCAGCTAGATGCATCATCGGATACTTTGCTTTTAGAAAATGATCCTGATCTAAAATATTTGAGAGAAGTAAATAGTAAATATGGTTCTAAAGATTTTTTGGTCTTAACCTATAGTCCGCAAAATGAATTGTTGGCTTCTGATACAATAGAAAACCTTACAAAACTGAAAAAGGATTTGTCTAATCTAGGTTGGGTTAATAATGTAATAACTATTTTAGATGTTCCTTTGTTAAAAAATAACGACGATCCTTTGTCAGAAAGAATTAAAAATTACAAAACTTTGTCTAGTGATGATGTTGATGTGGATAGAGGATATGACGAAATTATAAATAGTCCAATTTACAGAAATTTTGTAATTAGCGAAGACGGCAAAACGACTGGTATTTTGGTTTATATAAAGCCCGATAAAGAACTGTCTTCATTTATTAAAAAAAAAAATGATTATTTAGAAAAAAAATATACGGGTGAATTAGAATCGAATGAGAAAAAAGAATTTAAAGAATTTTTGAAAAAATACGACTTATATAAAAAAAATTATAATAAAAGAAATCATAAAAATATTTTAGATATAAGAAGTTTAATTGATCAATATCAAAACACTGAATTGAGTTCACCAAAAATATATCTTGGCGGCATCCCAATGATTGCTGATGACATGATGACTTTTATAAAAAACGATATTGTGGTTTTTGGTATAGGTGTTTTCCTTTTTATAATACTTACGTTATGGTTTGTGTTTAGGAAAATTATTTGGGTTTTTATTCCACTATTAAGTTGTTTTTTTTCAGTTACTATAATGGTTGGTTTTTTGGGTTTAGTTGGTTGGAAGGTCACTGTAATATCATCAAATTTTATTGCTTTAATGTTGATATTGACTATGGCTATGAATATTCATATGAGTGTAAGATATTTACAATTTCGCAAAGAGAATCCTAATGTAAATAACAATGAAGCAATAAATTGGACTGCCGGTAAAATGTTTTGGCCAATTCTTTATACTGTCCTGACTACCATTTGTGCCTTTCTATCATTAATATTTAGCGAGATAAAACCTATCATAGATTTTGGTTGGATGATGACCGTAGGTTTAATTGTTTCTATGACAGTAACCTTTAGTTTGCTGCCAGCTGTTTTAAATATTTTAGGAAAAAACAGTTCAGGTATTCGAAAAGAGGAAAGATCAAAAATTACTTATTTCTTAAGCAGGGTAGCTCAAAAAAATACTAAGACAATTTTGACGTCAGCACTTGCTGTTATTGTTGTTAGTATTTATGGAATATCAAAACTTGAGGTTGAGAATAGTTTTATAAATTATTTTGATAAAGACACTGAGATTTATAAAGGCATGAAATTAATTGATGAAAAACTAGGCGGTACTACACCTCTTGATGTAATAATAAAATTCCCCAAAAAAGAAAAGGATGATGATGAAGATGAATGGGGTGACGAAGAAACGGATGATGCTAAGTATTGGTTTACTAGAAACAAAATCGATAGAATTACAAAAGTACATGATTATCTTGATAATCTAGACGCAGTAGGCAAAGTAATTTCTTTTGCTTCGATGGTTAGAGTTGCAGAAGATCTAAATGATGGGAAGAAACTTCAAGGTTTGGAAATGGGAGTCCTGTATACAAAATTACCAGAAACTATTAAAAAGGAAATTATAGATCCATATATTTCAATAGAAAATGATGAAGCAAGAATAAGTTTGAGGGTTTTAGACTCAAAAGAAAACCTTAGGAGAAATGAATTAATTAAAAAAATTAATTATGATTTAGAAAATAAATTAGATTTAAAAAAAGAGGAGTTTAAACTAGCTGGAGTACTAATACTATTTAATAACCTTTTACAAAGCTTGTTTAAATCACAAATTTTGACACTAGGTGTTGTAATGGCCGGTATAACACTGATGTTTTTAATTTTATTTAGAAATATAACATTGTCATTAATAGGTGTGGTTCCTAATTTTATGGCTGCATTTTTGATTTTAGGTATTATTGGTTTGCTCGGAATTCCTTTGGACATGATGACTATAACTATTGCCGCAATTACCATTGGTATAGCGGTAGATAATAGTATTCATTACATTTACAGATTTAAAGAAGAGTTTAAAAAATTAAATGACTACAACCAAACTCTCGTAAAATGTCATGATACTGTTGGTGTTGCTATCTTAAATACTTCTATAACAATAGTTTTTGGTTTCTCAATATTGGTTTTATCAAATTTTATACCAACTATATATTTTGGTGTTTTTACAGGTATAGCAATGCTTTTAGCAATGATTTCGGTTCTAACTTTATTGCCAAAGCTTATATTGATTTTTAAGCCTTTTAAAAATGGTAGATAGCTTGATCTCATTTATTAGAGAAAATATAGTTTTATTTGATATAATTTTTTTAATTTTTATTGTTTATTTTTCACTTCAGTGTTTTGCTAAAGGCTTCTTTATTAGCTTAATATCTTTTTTAAAGTGGGTTTTGGCTTTGGTAATTACAATAATCTTGGTACCTAAATTAGAGCCATATGTTTCAGATTATATTAATAACGAATATGTATCAGGAATTGGTATGGGTATAGCCATCTACATATTAACATTGTTTACTTTGATTCTATTGGGAAGGTCTTTGGGTCGGTTATTTTCATACACAGGTATGGGGTCTATTGATAAAGTTTTTGGATTTTTCTTTGGTATTTTCAAAGGATATGTTTTTGTTGTGTGTATATTTTCAATCGTTAATTGGTTTCATTCATATGAAAAATGGGATATTAGTCTTAAAAATTCTTACTTTTTCTCAATAACTGAAAAAGGAAGCAAAATATTAATAGAAGAATTTCCAAGCACAAAAGATATAGATGATACAAAAAAAGAAATTGAAAAGATTTAGAATGAAAGAAATAAAAGAAAAATGTGGAGTTTTTGGAATTTATAATATTGATGACGCTTCTGCATTGACTGCTTTGGGACTTCATGCTCTTCAACATCGAGGTCAAGAAGGTTGTGGTATTGTTTCATTTGATGGAAAAAATTTCCATTCTGAAAAGAGACAGGGTTTAGTCGGAGATAATTTTACAAATAAAGATGTTTTGAAAAAGTTACCTGGAAAATTTGCAATAGGCCATAACCGTTACTCAACAACAGGTGAGACTTCCCTAAGAAATATTCAACCTTTTTTTGCTGATCTGCATGGTGGTGGAATTTCTATAGCTCATAATGGAAATCTTACAAATGCAATTAGACTAAGAGAAAATTTAGTTAAAGATGGTGCGATTTTTAGAACCACTAGTGATACCGAAACTATTGTTCAACTAATTGCAAAATCTAAAAGAGCAAAAATTGTTGATAAAATAATAGATGCTCTCTTTCAAATACAGGGTGGTTATGCACTTACTATGATAACAAATAAAAAACTTGTGGGTGTAAGAGATCCGCTGGGAATAAGACCTTTGGTTCTAGGAAAAATAAAAAATTCATACGTTCTTGCCTCTGAAACTTGTGCTTTAGATATTATTGGAGCAAAATTTGTTAGAGAAGTAGAAAATGGCGAGATAGTAGTTATTGAAAAAAATGATATTCAAAGCATCAAACCATTTCCCAAAAAAAAAATTAGGCCATGTGTATTTGAATATATTTATTTTGCAAGACCTGACAGTCAACTAAACGGAAAAAGCGCATATGAATACAGAAAAAAACTGGGATATCAATTAGCAAAAGAAAGTGAAGATATTGGGGATATTGTTGTACCGGTACCTGATTCAGGGGTTCCGGCGGCTTTGGGTTTTGCTCAGCACAAAAAAATGAATTTTGAACTTGGATTAATAAGAAATCATTATGTAGGAAGAACTTTTATAGAACCAGTTCAAAATATCAGGAGTTTAGGTGTAAAGCTTAAACTAAGCGCAAATATGTCCTCTATTAAAAATAAATCTATTATTTTGATAGATGACTCATTGGTAAGAGGGACCACTTGTCATAAAATAGTTAAAATGCTTTACGAGTCTGGCGCTAAAGAAGTGCATGTAAGAATTTCCAGCCCAGAAATTAAATATCCAGATTTTTATGGGATCGATATGCCATCTAAAAAAGAACTTCTGGCAGCAAATAAAAGTTTAAAAGAGATGTGTGAATTTATTGGTGCTGACTCTTTAAAATTTTTAAGTTTAGATGGGCTTTACAAAGCATTGTGCTCAGAGCCAAGAAATAAAATTTACCCACAATTTACAGATCACTATTTTACCGGAGAATACCCTGTCGAAAGAGTGGATTTAATTGAGAACAGGAAAGTAAGTCAGCTATCTTTACTAAGTGGAAAATCTACAAATTAGTTTAATCAAACACTAAAACGTTCATGCTTTTGTCTATAATATAAATCTTGCCGTCCGCTAATGATGGTCTTGAGTAAAAACCTTTAGCGACTTTTGAATAATTGATTATTTCACCGTTCTCATAATTTACAAAAAAGAAATAGCCATTCTTTGTAGTAAAGAAGAGTTGATCAGACATTAAAAACAATGACGTTACATGCCCAGTCTTTTTTATGTTTGTATCTTTTGATTTGAGCAATTTTTTTGACCAAATGATTTTACCGTTCTTTCGGTTAACATTTAATAAAAAACCATCTTCAGAGATTAAAAAAATAAAATTGTCGGAAATAATTGGTCTTATAATTGTTCCAAAAGGAATTTCCCAAATAGTTTGGCCATTCAAAGAGTTAATTGACATTGTGGTCTGTGAAGAACTTATATAAACGAAACTGTTTTTGAATATAATCGGAGATGAATAAAACAATCCAAATTCGTCTGATGAATCTGTAACATTAATATTTTTTAACCAATTAATTTTATAATTTTGATGGTTAACTGAAAATACTTGTCCTGCTGAAGTTACAAAATACAAATTATCTCTAGAGTCTAAAGCAAGAGTTTGTTTGTTATTTTTCTTTAAAATAACTGGAAAGGTTTCAAAATCTAAAATTTTCTTTCCATTATTTGTTTGAAAAATATAAAACTTATTATCTTGGTTTAAGAGAAAAATCTTTTGATTAATTGATTTTAATTCAGAAGTTAGTGGAACACCTTGATTTTTTGCCCAAATTATTTGGCCTGTATCTAGGTTAATACAATAAAAATATCCCAAATTGTCTGAAGCTATTAAATTATCTAGCAATATAAGATTTATTTTTATCGGAATATTTTTAAATTTTTTATTGTAGAAGTTGAATTTCCATAATATTTTTTTTGAATTTATTGAGTACTTGAAAATATTGCCACTCAAATCGCTAAAAAGAATATTATTGTCATAAACTAATGGCTCTGAGATTGTAGATTCAATTGAATGACTATTTTTTCCAATTTTCTTACTTTTAAATATCCTATTTTTTTTATTATTATAAATTAAATGAGAAATATCATTAGTTTGATTGAGATTATATTCCAGCCAGTTTTGGTTTTCTATCTTTTTAGATACGATAACAACATCTCTGCTTTCAACTTCTCTATTAAATATTTCACTTTTTTTAAATATTTTTTCTGTTTTATTTTCACTTTTTGCGTTTTCTATTATATTTTTATTATGTTCTTTCCAAATTCCAGTTTTATTATCAAAGGAACAATTGTTTAAAAATATTAAGAAAAAAATATATAAACTTAATAATTTTCTCATTTTTTATAACTTTTGATTTTTCTTTTTACCTCATTGATATCAACATTTGAATTTTCTAAAGTCAGTAAAATAGAATAGTATTGATCAGCTTTATTATACTCTTTCATAGAAAAGTAATAATCTCCAATGAATTTAAGTGCTTGCGACCTCCAAACAGAGTCAGAATTAATTATGGGATTAAGTAGATCTAGTAGTTCTTTCTCGTTGCCATCGTTAGATATGAATATTCCTTTTTTAAATCTTATTAAATTTAAATCTTCTTTTTTTAAATTATTACTAGATAAAACTTTGTCGAAATAATTTAAAATTTTCCTATTATCATTTTCTAAGTTCTGATCAATAATAAGGTAAAGGGCAAGTGCTGAGTAAGTACTATCTTCTTTTTCGATAATATTCTTTAAAATATCAAAAGCCTGGTTGCTTTTATTTTCTGATAAAAGTATTTTTGCCTTTATATATTGTTCAGAAAGATTCGTTTTAGTAATGTCATCTTTATATTTAATCCATGAAAAAGTAAAAATTGAAACTAAAAATATAAATATTACTAATATAACAATTTTCGAATTAGATTTTAAAATATCAATAATTTTTTTTTTATTTGAGGTTTGTGCTTCCATATTTTAATATGCGTTATAATTGGTTGGAAATTTTTTATTTTTTACATCTTTTTTGAATTTTCTTACAGCACTTTCTATAATATTTTCTAAATTTGCATATTTTTTGACAAATCGAGGGTAGAAACCACTAAGACCTAATAAATCGTCAGTTACCAAGATCTGTCCATCACAAAAGCTTGAGGATCCTATTCCAATTGTTGGGATTTTAATTGTCTTAGTGATTCTTTCTGCTGTTCGTTTCTTAATGCACTCCAAAACAATTGAAAAAGCTCCGGCTTTTTCAATCATCTTTGCCTCTTGTATTAATTTTTTTTCATCTTTATTTTTCTGTCCTTGAATTTTAAAGCTTTTTTTAAATTGAGGCGTGAAACCTATGTGTCCCATTACTGGGATACCCGACTTAACAAGGCTTTTGATTATATTATAATTTCTACCGTTACTCTCAATCTTTACTGCATCGCATTTAATTGTTTTAATAATTTTTTTTGCATTTTTTTTTGCCTCTAATATTTTTCGATAAGTATTATGTGGCATATCAAAAACTAACAAACTTTTTTTTAATGATCTCTTTACACTTTTTCCATGGTTTAACATTGTTTCTAAATTTATCTCTCTAGTATTTTTCATACCATAAAATGCTGTTGCCACAGAATCTCCCACCAGAATAATGTCGCAATGTTTATCTAATATTTTAGATATAGGCTTAGAATAAGCAGTCAAACAAACAAGTTTTTTTTTTGACTTACTTTTTTTTATTAAATAGATTTTTTTTAACATAAGTTTTTATTCTAGTTCAATTGTGCTTGGTGGTTTCGAGGTTATATCATAGACTACTCTATTAATTCCAATAACATTATTAACAATTTTATTTGATATATTGTCTAAAAATTTCTTGGGAAAAGAAAAATAGTCAGCTGTCATTCCATCTTTTGATGTAACTGCTCTAAGAAGACAAGTGTACTCATAAGTTCTGGAGTCACCCATAACACCAACAGTTTTAATTGGTAGTAAAGCAGCATAAGCCTGCCAAATTTTAGAATAAAGTTTTTGTTTTTTAAGCTCGTTCATAAAGATATAATCAGCTTCTTGTAAAATTTTTATTTTTTGTGGAGTAATCTTTCCTATAATTCTTATAGCTAAACCAGGGCCTGGGAATGGATGGCGATTAACTATTTTTTTATCTAAACCAAGAGAGATACCCAATCTTCTAACCTCGTCTTTAAATAAATCTTTTAATGGTTCCAGCAATTTTAATTTCATCTTTTTCGGTAAACCACCAACATTGTGGTGAGATTTAATTTTTGAAGTTTTACTGCCTGTGGCTGATTTGCTCTCGATAATATCGGGATAAAGTGTTCCTTGCGCTAAATACTCAACGCCCTTAAATTTTTTAGCTTCCCTTTCAAAACACTCGATAAAAAGCTTTCCTATTATTTTTCTTTTTTTTTCTGGATCACTGACGTTTTTTAGTTTTTTTAAAAATAGAGATGATTTGTCAATTAATTTTACGTTAATTTTATATTTTTTTTTGAATACCTTGTATAAATCTTTAAATTCGTCTTTCCTCATAAGTCCTGTATCTACCATCACACAAATCAATTTGTTATTTATTGACCTACTCAAGGCTAAAGCAGTGACACTGCTATCAACGCCACCTGATAAAGCACACAAAGTTTTTTTGAAATTAGTTGTTTTTTTTATATCTTCAATAATAATTTTTTTATAACTGGATGTTTTCCAATTTTTTTTAGCTCCACATATTTTAAATACAAAATTTTTTAAAAGAATAGAACCATGGTTTGTATGACTAACTTCAGGATGAAACTGAATGCCAAATATATTTTTATTTTTATTCTCAATTATTGCATGTTTAGAAATCTTGCTGGAAGAAATTGAGTAAAAGTTCTTCGGTGGTTTTGTTACACAATCTTGATGGCTCATCCAAACTTCACTTTTATTATTTTTATAAAAGTTTTCCGTTAATATTGAATTCTTTCTCTTTAAAATGAGTGTTCTCCCATATTCACGTTTTTTTGTATTTGCCTTAATTTTTCCACCAAACTCTTTTGCGATAAGCTGAAGGCCATAACAAATTCCTAGTATAGGTATATTTAATAGGAAAATTCTTTTTGGTATTTTCGGAAATTTTTTTTTTGTTACTGTTGCTGGACCACCTGAAAAAATTAAACCATTAACATTTTTTAAAGAATTTGGTTTTTTCAAATCCTTTGTGTTTGCTATTTCGCAGTAAACACCAAAATCTCTTATTCTTCGTGCAATTAATTTTGTAACTTGTGAACCAAAATCAATTATTAAAATTTTTTTCTTGCCATGATCAATTATCATTTACTTTGGTTGTAAATTTTTAAGTTTTTTTGATAATTCACTTTCTTTAATACAAAGATCTACACAAATTTTTTTGAAAATATTAATTAATTCTTTTGATTTTGTGTAATCAGATTGTTTTACCTTTAATAATGTTAGCAGATAAATGGCCTCTTCATTTTTAGGGTTGAGGAGAATTACAGTATTTAAATTTTGTTCTTGTAGCCTGTCATTATTTTTTAATTTATAAATTTTTGCTAAATAAAGATAAGACTTTTCATTTTTAGGATTAAAAACTATATCTTTTTCAAACTTGAATTTTGATTTTTCTAAATTTTTTTTTAAAAAAAACTTTTCCCCTTCTTCATAAAAGTCCTTTTTTGCATAAAGAATATTGCTGAATAATGTTGATAACAAAAAAATAGATAAAATGAATATTATTTTTTTCATAATCTATAATTTTGACCATCGCTAGTTACTTCGACATTATGTACCATACTTTCATAAAAGCCAGCTTTTGTTATTTTTACAAATTTTGCTCTTTTTTGTAAATTTTTTATATCTTTTGCACCAATATAACCCATTGAAGATTTAAGACCTCCTTTAAGCTGATAAATAATTTTTTCAACCTTCCCTTTATAAACAACACGTCCCTCGACTCCTTCTGGTATAAACTTTGTTTTGTCCTTATAGTTTTTTTGAAAATATCTACCTGAAGATCCGTCCATCATTGCTCCTATAGAACCCATACCTCTAAATGATTTATAAAATTTTTTCTTATATTTGAATTTTTTTCCAGGGCTTTCTTCTGTTCCAGCAAAAACTGAGCCCATCATTACCGCGTCAGCTCCAGCAGCGAGAGCTTTCGCTGCATCTCCTAAAAATTTTATTCCTCCGTCAGATATTATTTTAACACTTTTATTCTTTTTAATACCATTTTTTGCTTCCATCACTGCACTAATTTGTGGAACGCCTATTCCAGAAACAATTCTAGTAGTGCATATGGATCCTGGGCCAATTCCAACTTTTAATATATCCGCTCCCTCATTGGCAAGAATTTTTGCAGACTCAGCAGTAGCTATATTTCCAGCGCATATTGGTATTTTTTTTACAATTTTTTTTAATTTTTTCAAAGTTAATAAAACTTTTTGGCTGTGGCCATGCGCTGTATCTATTACAATTAAATCAACATTACTTTCTAACAACTTGTTTGCTCTTAAAATGTCCTCTTTAGAAGTCCCAATAGCTGCTCCAACTATAAGTTTTTTATTTTTGACTTTTTTAACTTCTTTGCATTGTTCTTTTATAGCTAAGTTTCTGTGTATTACCCCGAGACCTCCTTCTTTTGCAATAGCAATAGCCATTTTAGACTCGGTTACAGTATCCATCGCGGAAGAGAGAAAAGGTATATCAAGATCAATATTATTACCAAGGCAAGTATTTATACGGGCTTCACTAGGTAAAATTGAGGAAAACTGCGGAACTAAAGTAACATCATCAAAGGTAAGAGATTCTTTTAATATCGCCATATACTTTTATATACAATTTTAAAAAATTATAAAGTATTTAATCCTGCGCAGTGTATATATGTTTCTCGAGACTCATCTCTGCTAGATTTTGGCTTAAAAAAATTAATTTTTTTAAAGTTTTTCCTTGCTATTAATTTAACTTCCTCAAAATCATCGCCCATAAAGAGTTTTGAGACAACTACGCCATTCTTTGAAAGAACTTTTCTTGAAAAATTTAGAACCTCTGAGCATAATTGATTTGTTCTAATACAATCTAGACTTTTATTTCCTGTGGTTTTTTCGGCTAGGTCTGACAAAATAACATCAACATCTGATTCGAAATTATTTAATATTTTTTGTCTTAGGTTGGCTTCTAAGAAGTCTCCGATTATGAAATTGACACCATTAATTTTGTCTAATTTTTTTTTATCTACACCTAAAATGGTTCCATCTTTTATTTTCTCTTTTGCTACTTGAGACCATCCGCCTGGAAAAGAACCCAAATCCAATAATTTAATTCTATTTTTCAAAAATTTAAATTTTTTATCTAGTTCTATGAGCTTAAAAGCCGATCTAGACCTGTACCCTTGAATTTTAGCTTTTTTAAAAAAATAATCTTGATAACTTTTGTCATCCATCTATTAAACTATAAAATATCTCTTTGATCTTCTTCTATAATTTCTTTTTGGGCATTTTTTTGTTTTGATTTATAGTTCATGATACTTATTGGGATTAAAGTTAAGTAAATTAGGCAACATATGGTTAAAGTTTCATAAGTAAACTGTATAATCGAAACAAAAAATAAGCCAACTCCTAATAAAAGAAACAGTGTCATATGTCTTTGAACTGCAATTTTTTTAAAAGAAAATGTTGGTATCTTACTGATTAAAAGAATTGAGGCAAAAACAACTAAAAAGGGACTTAGGTTTTTTATTTGAAATAAAGTACTAAAACTTGATAGTTCATACATTATTGGAAATAAAATAAGGCAACCCCCGGCTGGTGATGGTATCCCTTGAAAAAAATTCATTTTCCATTCTTCATTTTCCTCAAATTTAGTTAAATTAAACCTGGCGAGTCTTAAAACGCAACAAACAGAAAATAATAATACAATTAACCAACCAATCCTTCCAAACTGGTTGAGTTCCCAAAAATAAATCACAAAAACTGGGGCTATTCCAAAACTTACGAAATCAGTTAGTGAGTCTAACTCTTTACCAAATTCAGAAGTTCCTTTTATCATTCTAGCTACTCTTCCGTCGAGACCATCTAATATAGCTGCAACAACTATAAATAAAATTGCAAAACCAAATTTTCCATCCATCGCAAATTTTATTGAACTTATACCTAAACAAACACCAATCAGTGTCAATACGCTTGGTAAAATGTATCTAGTTTTATTAACTGAAACTACCTTAAATTTATTTTTTTTTTGCATTTATAATCTCGCTATTAAACTTTCACCAGCAATAACGTTCTGACCAACTTTTACCATAGTTTTTCGATTGTTGAAGTATAAATCAACCCTGCTACCAAACCTAATCATTCCAATCCTTTCACCTTGTTTAATCTCCTGGTTTTTTTCCGATTGTGTCACAATTCTTCGAGCAATTAATCCAGCAATCTGAACTATTATTATCTCATCGTCCGTTTTTTTATTTTTTATTTTAAAATAGTTTCTTTCATTTTCTTCACTGGCTTTGTCCAATGAAGCGTTTAAAAATTTACCTGGCTTGTAAAAAATATCATCTATTTTTCCTGTTGAAGGTGATCTGTTAACATGACAATTAAAAACATTCATGAATACACTTACTCTAGTGTATGTTTTGTTTTCAAGGCCTAATTCAATTGGTCCCTTAACTTCTTTGATTGCGGAGATAAGTCCATCTGCAGGACTCACAAGATAATTATCATCATCTATTATTGTTCTCTCAGGGTCTCTAAAAAAATAATAAACCCAAATAGTGATTAATGTAAAAATAAATCCAAAAAAATCAGAAATTGACCATAAAATTAATGTAACAACTACAGATATGGCCAAAAACTTATACCCTTCTTGGTGCAACTTTGGAAATATTTTTTCAAGCATCATAACTAATTATTTGATAATTATAATGTAATATGTATAAAAATTTTAAATTATCAAATTAAATTTAAATTATGCCTAAAATCAAAGTAAAAAATCCAGTAGTTGAGCTTGATGGTGATGAAATGACCCGAATAATTTGGTCATTTATCAAAGAGAAACTTATTAAGCCATACTTGGAGATTGATCTTAAGTACTTTGATCTTGGCATGGAGAATAGAGATAAGACAAATGATCAGGTAACAATTGATTGTGCTAAAGCAATTCAAAAATATGGGGCGGGAGTAAAATGCGCAACAATAACTCCTGATGAAGCTAGAGTAAAAGAATTTAATTTAAAAAAAATGTGGAGGTCTCCAAATGGAACGATTAGAAATATTGTGGGCGGAACAATTTTCAGAGAGCCAATAATTTGTAAAAATGTTCCTAGATTAGTTCCACATTGGACGGAAAGTGTTATAGTTGGGAGACACGCTTTTGGAGATCAGTATAGAGCCACAGATTTTAAAGTTCCAGGAAAAGGTAAAATGACAATCAAGTGGGAGTCAGAGGATGGGAAGAAAAAAATTGAACACGAAGTTTTTAAATTTAATGATTCGGGGATAGCTCTCTCAATGTATAACTTGGATAGTTCGATTAAAGATTTTGCAAGAGCGTGTTTAAATTATGGTTTGGCTAGAAAATGGCCGGTTTATTTTTCATCTAAAAATACTATTTTAAAAGTTTATGATGGAAGATTTAAAGATATTTTTGAAGATACATATCAAAAAGAATTCAAGAAAAAATTTGATGAATCTGGGATTGCTTATGAACATAGATTAATTGATGACATGGTTGCTTGCGCAATGAAATGGAGTGGTAAATATATTTGGGCTTGTAAAAATTATGATGGAGATGTTCAATCTGATACTGTAGCTCAAGGCTATGGTTCTCTTGGTTTAATGACAAGTGTACTTAGAACACCTGATGGCAAAATAGCAGAGGCTGAGGCTGCCCATGGAACTGTTACTAGACATTATAGACAACACCAAAAAGGAAAAGAAACATCTACAAATCCAATTGCATCTATTTTTGCATGGACTAGAGGTTTGGCTCATAGAGGTCAATTAGATGGGAATGATGAATTAGTTAAATTTTCAGATACCTTAGAAAGAGTTTGTATAGAGACAGTTGAAAGTGGATCAATGACTAAGGACTTAGCTATTTTAATTAGTAAAAGTCAAAAATATCTTACGACAAATCAATTCCTAGAAGCAATAGACTCTAATCTAAAAAAAAAACTTAATTAATTTTACTATTTAAAGTTTTAAAAACTTCTTCAATCTTATCTTTATTGGACCCCCCTGCTTGGGCAAAATCTTTTCTTCCACCTCCACCTTTTCCTCCAAGAACTTCTGAAGCAATTTTTACAAGTTGAACAGCGTCAAATTTTTTAGTTAATTCTTTGGTTAAACCTACTGCAACTCCAACTTTGTCTTCAAAAGTTGAGATGCTTACTATGATACCGTCTTTAATATCTTTTTTTCCTTGATCTATCACACCTCTTAATTCTTTAGGAGGAAAATCAGTTAAAACCTGCTGTCTAAATACAAAATTACCAACTTTTTTATCCTTTATGATATTCTTGTTTTTATCTTCAATAATATTTTTAATTTTAATTTTTTCTAATTGTTTATTAAGATTTTTAAAGTTTTCTGATAAATCAATATTATCTTTGTAATCCGGTTTTATTTTAAATTTTGATAACTCTTTTTTGACTAAATCAACTTGGTCTTTAAGGTTTTTTTCTTTTAAAGATATATCTTTTTTTAAAGATTTTTCATAATCATGAAGTTCCTTGTCTCTTAATGCTTCCACTCTTCTGACTCCCGATGCAATAGAAGATTGACTAATTACTTTAAATTCTCCAACTTCTTTAGTATTTTTAACGTGTGTTCCACCGCATAGTTCTGTTGAGAAGAAGCCATTACTTTCTTTACCCATAAAAACAACTCTTACCTCATCACCATATTTTTCACCAAATAAAGCTAGGGCTCCAAGACTAACTGCTTCTTTGGGTGTCATGATTCTAGTTTGTACATTGCTTGCACCCTCAACCATTTCATTAACAATTTTATTTATTTTAATCATTTCTTCTTTTTCAATAGGCTTGTTATGACTGAAATCAAATCTAAGTCTATCTGGACTTACTAGTGATCCCTTTTGAGTTACATGTTTACCAAGAGTCCTTCTTAAAGACTCGTGCAGCAAATGAGTTGCGGAATGATTGGCTCTTGAATTATTTCTTTTTTGAATATTTATTTCAAGATTTACACTTTCACCAACTTTAAGTGAACCTTTTTCAATTGTTCCATAATGAACAAATAGGTCTCCCATTTTTTTTTGAGTATCTTTGATATTAATTTTACATTTAGAGTTTGAAATGGTTCCTTGATCTCCTACTTGCCCACCTGACTCACCATAAAAAGGTGTTTGGTTTGTTATAACTTCAACTTCATCACCTTCTTTTACATTTTCAACAAATTCATTACCTTTTGATATTTTTAAGACTACTCCTTCAGCTTTATCAAATTCGTAACCTAAAAATTCTGTCGGATTTAATTGTTCTCTTACTTTAAACCATTTTTCCTCTAAAGACTTATCACCTGAGCCTTTCCAGCTTGCTCTGGCTAATTCTTTACTTTTTTGCATTGCTTTATCAAAAGCAGGATTATCAATTTTTATATTTTTATTTTTTAAAATATCAGCAGTAAGATCTAACGGAAATCCATATGTGTCATAAAGCTTAAAAGCTATTTCACCAGGCAAAGTATTGTTTTTTACTTTTTCTAAATTCTGATCTAAAATTTTCATTCCTCTATCTAAAAGAGATGAGAATTTTTCTTCCTCATTTTTCAATGTTTCTATAATTAAATCTTTTCCTGTATTTAATTCTGGATAGCTTTTTGACATTTCATTTAACAGAACTTCAAATAATTTGAAAAAAATTGGTTTTTTACTTCCAAGTGTGTGGGCGTGTCGCATACCTCTTCTCATTATTCTTCTAAGAACATATCCGCGTCCTTCATTAGAAGGTAAAACTCCCTCTGCTATTAAAAAACTACTAGCTCTTAAATGATCAGCGATAACTCTGTGGCTTGCGATCGTATCGTTATTTATTTTAGTTTTTGTAATTTCAGAGGATGCTGAAATTAGCTTTTTAAAGTGATCTATGTCATAATTATCATGGGTACCTTGTAGAACTGCCGTTATTCTCTCTAGACCCATTCCGGTATCAACTGAAGGTTTGGGTAAATCAATTCTTTTATTTTTAGAAATCTGTTCAAATTGCATAAAAACAAGGTTCCAAATTTCTATAAATCTATCTCCATCTTGATCTGGGCTTCCTGGGGGGCCTCCTTTTAATTTATTGCCGTGATCAAAGAATATTTCAGAACAAGGTCCGCAAGGACCGGTCTCTCCCATAGACCAAAAGTTATCTGCTGTTGAGATTTTTACAATTTTACTTTCTGGTAATCCTGCTACTTTTTTCCATAATTTAAAGGCTTCTTCATCCTCTGAATATACTGTTGCTGACAATCTATTCTTGGAAATACCGAAATCTTTAGTAAGTAATTCCCAAGCATAATAAATAGCCTTTTCTTTAAAGTAGTCCCCAAAAGAAAAATTTCCTAGCATTTCAAAAAAGGTATGGTGTCTTGGTGTGTATCCTACGTTATCCAAATCATTGTGTTTTCCTCCAGCCCTAATACATTTTTGAGAAGTGGCAGCTGTTTTAAAAGATTTTTTTTCTATTCCTGTAAAAACATTTTTAAATTGAACCATTCCCGAATTTGTAAACATTAGGGTTGGGTCATTATTTGGAACAATATTACTTGATTCGATTTTTTGGTGGCCATTTTTACCAAAATAATCAAGAAACTTCTTCCTAATTTCGCTCATTAAAATAAGGCTCATATATCTAATAAATACAGATATTTTATTTATTGTCTATAATTAGAAATACACGAAA
>CETM01039106.1_pt1 | contig 29266 bp, 23 predicted proteins | sample 361451 | NCBI WGS metagenome assembly CETM01 (sample SAMEA2622690, study PRJEB7988) | marine metagenome | isolation source: saline water (ENVO:00002010), including
CTCTAGCTCCCGCTCCTCTTAAACTAGCTGCCGAACCTTTGCCAACATCTCCATATCCAGCAACAACAGCAATCTTACCTGCCATCATAACATCTGTTCCTCTTCTTATACCATCTACCAAACTTTCTTTACATCCATACAAATTATCAAATTTTGATTTTGTAACAGAGTCGTTAACATTAATAGCAGGTACTTTAAGTAGTCCTTTTTTTTCCATATCTTTCAGACGATGAACGCCAGTAGTTGTTTCTTCTGATAGACCTCTAATGTCATTTAGAAGATCTGGGTACTTTTCATGAATTATTTGAGTAGCATCTCCCCCATCATCTAAAATCATGTTAGGCTTCCAATCATTTGGTCCAGTTAATGTTTGTTCTATACACCACCAAAATTCTTCTTCTGACATTCCCTTCCAAGCAAAAACAGGAATATTTTTTGAAGCAATTGCAGCAGCGGCTTGGTCCTGCGTTGAAAAAATATTACAAGAACTCCATCTAACTGATGCACCTAGGTGCACTAAAGTTTCAATTAAAACAGCAGTTTGTATAGTCATATGAAGGCATCCTACAATTCTTGCACCATGTAAAGGCTTTGTATCTCCATACTCTTCTCTTAAGGCCATTAGTCCTGGCATTTCAGTTTCTGCTATAGCAATCTCTTTCAAACCCCAATCAGCAAGGCTCATATCTTTTACTTTATAATCATCACTCATTTTTTATCCTATGTATAATAAAGATGTATTTTATCTCAGTTATGAAGAATGTCTTACAGGTAAAATAATTAAAAAACAAGCACCAGAATAGTCATTTTTATCTGGTTTATCTAATGTGATTTGGCCATTCATGTGGGTTACAATTTCTTTCACTATTGAAAGCCCTAAACCAGTATGGTTTTTTATATTATCCTCTCTATCTGTATAAAATCTATTAAAAATTTTGTCAGCGTCTTTAGGGTCAATTCCTATACCTTGATCATAAAATTTTAATCCAATAGAATGTTCGCCAATTTTGTATAATTCCAATAAAATTTTAGATCCGTTCGGAGAAAAAGAAATACTATTTTCTATCAAATTAACAAATACTTGAGTTAATTTATTCTTATTAGCTAATATTGTTATATCTTCATCAGGTTTTTTTAATATTAATTTAATATTTTTTGTATTGTTTGTAAAAATTTGAGGAACTTCATCAAAGAATTTATTTATATTAATAAATTCATTTTTTTCTAATTCAATTTCTGCTTTTATACGAGTAAAATAAGAAATATCTGTTATTAGCTGATTCATTCTTTTTAAGTCATTGTGAATATTTTTTGTTAAAAGATTTTTTTTCTCTTTTGAAATATTTTCTTTATTAATTAGCTCTATTGCAGATTGAAGACTTGTAAGAGGGTTTTTTAATTCATGCGATACATCTGCGCTAAATTTTTCTAATTGCTTAATTTGAGATTTTAACCCCCTAGACATATTTTCTATTTCTTTGGACAGTGCTCCTATTTCGTCTTTTCTATTGGGATATTTTATTTTTTTATCATCTACTCTTTCTCTTTCTAATATTGTTAACTTTGAAAGCCTTTTGATAGGGCTAACTAGACTTTGTGAAAAAACAAGTGACATAAAAATCATAATAAAAATAAATAAAAGAAAAAAAATAAATATATTCAGAGAAATATAACTTAACTCTTGCCCTTGACTAGTTATTATATAACTAAAAATAATTACTCCATAAACTTTGTTATTATTTATAATAGGTACAGTATTGTATTGATATAAATTATTATCTTTATCAAAAATAATATGTTCTTTTTTAACTCTATCTTTAATAGTTTCTGCTACATAAGAAATTTCTGCTTTTTTTATTATGGCTAAGTCTTGATATTGACTTTTAATAAAATAATCATAAAATTTAGAAAATTGTTTAGTATATACTTGTATTAAAGATCTATAAAAATCTAAATTATTTTCTTTATTAATATCTTCATTTAAATCTATTTCTTGCACAACAGACAAATCATATAAATCCATTGTATCAACCAATCTTATCCAATCATCATTATATATTTTTATATTATATTCAGAATTTAAATAATTATTGAGTATATATTCCTGAGTAATCTTAGGTTCAAGAACAGGATCAGATAATTCAAAATTTTTTTTATCTTTACATGTATTTAGATTTTCTCCTGTGCAGTTGTCATCAAAAAGTGGCACTCTTATAATAGAATTTTTCTCTAAAAAACTTTGAATATTTTTTAAATTTTGATTTGCGTTAATTTTTTTTTTTATAATTGTGTCATCATTAATAATTAAAAAGTAATTAAAAAAAATAAGAAATATAAAGCCAGCAATTATTATAAAAAAATTTATAACAAGAATTTGTATTGATAAAGGTAAATTGTATAATGCTAACTTCTTAAGTCTATTCACGCCATGAATATCCTGAGCCATATCTGGTTCTGATTTGATCGAATGATTGATCATAAGATTTAAATTTTTTTCTTAGTCTCTTAATATGACTATCTATAGTTCTATCATCAACATAAATACTATCACCATACATAGCATCCATTAATTGATTTCTATCTTTCACGACGCCCGGATATTTTGCTAGGGATTTTATTAGATTATATTCAGCAACAGTTAATTCAATAACTCGATTTTTCCAAAAACATAATTGTTTTAAATCATCCAGCTCTAAATTATCCCTTTTTAAATTTTGTGTCACCTTATCTTTGTTTTCTAAATCTATCTTTCTGTTTTGATAAATTCTTAAAACTGTTCTAATTCTTTCATTAAGTAGTTTTTGTGAAAACGGCTTTGTTATATAATCAGCTGCTCCCATTCGAAGTCCAATTATTTCATCTTGTTCTTGATCTTTTGAGGTCAAAAAAATTATTGGCATTTCTTTTAAGTTTGTATTTTTGCTTGCTCTTACTTTTGACAAAAGTTCGTTGCCATCCATTTTTGGCATTTTAATATCAAACAAACCTAAATCATAATCTTTGCTTTCTAAAGCCTCAAGTGCTTCTTCGCCATTTTGGAACACATCTACTTTATAACCTTCAGACTCAAGGGCAAGTGAAACAGAGGTCCGAATCGAGCTTTCATCATCTACTAGAGCTATTGTGGACATGTCTTAATTTAATCTCATTTTGTGGCAAATTTAAGTTAAAATTATTCATAAACTCATATTTGGATTTTAACAAAGTGTGACTTAGGTTGATAACTTAATTCATTAATTTCAATTAGTTGTTTGAATAAATTTATATTAAATTAAATATAAGGTTTGACATCAACATAAATTAAATTAATGTTCTTGTTTTGTTCTTATTGCGATATTGACCAAATGTTGTATTGTCTAAACACGGCGACACTACATATTGTGTTTTTCGACAATAAATTTAAAAAAAATGGATAATTTAGAAATGGCAGACAATTCACAGGTATCACAAAAAAACATAGTTGAAAAAAGTGTTAATTTATTAAGTCTAAATGTAGTTAGAAGAGACGGTTCAATCAGCTCATTTAAATCAGATAAGATATCAGATGCCATAAAAAAAGCATTTTTAGCTCAAACCAAAATAAGAAATAATAAAAGTAAAGATAAAGAACAAGAAGAAAGCATCCACAAAACTGTTGAGGAATTAACACACAAAGTTGTGTCTGCTCTAACTCGAAGAATAGCTGATGGAGACATGATTCATATAGAAGATATCCAGGATCAGGTTGAATTAGCACTAATGAGAGATGAACACCATAGAGTAGCAAGAGCATATGTATTATACAGAGAGCAAAGAGCAGCATCTAGATACCACACTAAAAAACTAAAAGAACAAGTTGGCGCTAAGGCATCTTCAATGACTGTAACAAAAAGAAATGGCGAAAAGGAACCTATATCTCTAGACAAGATAACAAATAGAGTTTCAGTTTTATCAACTGGGCTAAATATTGATCCTATTGTCGTAGTACAAAAAGCAGTTCCAGGTTTATATAATGAAATTACTTCTACAGAAATTGACATCTATTTAGCAGAAACTGCAGCATCACTTACCGTAGAGCATCCTGATTATTCATACCTTGCCGCTAGAATTAAAGCAAATTCACTTCATAAGGATACGCCGGGATTTATTATTGCCACTAAAAATCTTTTTGATGATGGACTGCTAAGAGAAGATTATTACAATAAAGTAATGGCAAGTGCTGAAGATATTGAATCAATAATTGATTATGACAGAGATTATAATTTTGATTACTTCGCTTTCACCACATTAACTAGAGCTTATTTATTAAAATTTGAAAACAAAACTGTAGAAAGACCTCAAGATTTATGGATGAGAGTAGCTTTAACAGTTGCAGGAAGTGCTTTTAACTATGATAAAGTAAAAGAAACTTATGATAGTCTTTCTAACGGATATTATACACACGCTACACCCACTTTATTTAATAGTGGATTAAAAATGCAGCAATTATCATCATGCTTTTTAATTGGTATGGAGGATGACTCAATAGAAGGTATCTTTAATACAATAAAAGATTGTGCTCTAATTTCTAAAACTGCTGGAGGGATTGGAATGCACGCCCATAATATAAGGGGGAGCGGAAGTAGAATTAAATCTACTAATGGAAAATCAAATGGTCTAATTCCTTTTTTAAAAATCTTTAATGAAACCGCAAAATCAGTTGATCAAGGTGGAGGTAAGAGAAAAGGATCATTCGCTGTTTATCTTGAGCCTTGGCATGCAGATATTGAACAATTTTTAGAATTAAGAAAAAATACTGGAGCTGAAGAGTTTAGGGCACGTGATTTATTTTACGCACTTTGGATTCCTGATCTTTTTATGAAGAGAGTTGAGGAAGATGGAGATTGGACATTAATGAGTGAACATGAATGTCCAGGTCTTTCGGATAAATTCGGTGACGAGTTTGAACAATTATATGAAAAATACGAAAAGAAAATGCCTCATCTTGAAAAAATTAAAGCAAGAGAACTTATGTCAAAAATAATTGAAGCACAGATTGAGACTGGACAACCATATATGCTTTATAAAGACTCCATAAATAATAAATCTAATCAAAAAAATATTGGTATTATAAAATCTTCAAACTTGTGTGCGGAAATTGTAGAATATTCAGATAAAACAGAAACATCTGTTTGTAATTTAGCATCTATTGCATTACCTAAATTTATAAAAAAATCAAAAAATAAAAAAGATAAAGAGTATGATTATAACGCGCTCTATAAAATTGCAAAATTAGCTACAAAAAATTTAGATGAGGTAATTGATATAAATTTCTATCCTACTGAAAAAACAGAAATATCTAATAACAAGCACAGACCAATTGGTCTAGGAATACAAGGTTTAGCTGATGTATATTTTGAACTAGAAATTGCTTATGATAGTGACGAGGCAAAAAAAATTAATAAACTAATATTTGAGACAATTTATTTTGGTGCATTAGAAGCTTCACATGAACTTGCGAAAGAAAAAGGGGCATATACCACTTTCAAAGGTTCTCCTTTATCAGAAGGTAAATTTCAATTTGACATGTGGAATATAGAGCCATCAAATATGTGGGATTGGGACATATTGAGAGAAAAAATTAAAAAAGATGGAGTAAGAAACTCACTTACCACTGCATGTATGCCAACTGCTTCTACAGGAATCATTTTAGGCAACACTGAAACATTCCAAATTCAAACTTCTAACATATATAAAAGACAAACTTTATCTGGTGAATTTTTATTAGTTAATCGACATCTAGTAAAAGCACTATCAAAAAGAAATTTATGGAACAAAGAAATGAGAGATAAAATAATATTAGAAAATGGTTCTGTACAAAATATATCTAATTTTCCAGAAGATCTAAAAGAAACATATAAAACAGTTTGGGAAACATCACAAAAATCAGTAATTGATATGGCGGCTGATAGAGCTCCATTTATTGATCAAACTCAGTCAATGAATTTATGGTTATCAACACCTACATTTGGTAAAGTTAATTCAATGCATATGTATGCTTGGAAAAAAGGACTTAAAACAGGAATGTACTACTTGAGAAGCAGATCTGCTGTTGATGCAGTAAAAGTGACTGTATCTTCAGAAAAAGCAGCAAAAGAAGATTTTGTTAAATCTCAAATAAATAATAATAACGAGCCAGATGAATGTCTAACATGCAGTGCGTAAAGGAGAATAAGTAATGATATCAAAGGGTGTTAAATCAATCTTTCCAATAAAACATCAAGATATTTGGGATAAATATAAACTTCATATTCAAGCTTTTTGGACACCTGAAGAAGTTTCTCTTCATGACGACCTTAGAGATCTCGAAACTTTAAATGATGGGGAAAAACATTTTATAAAACATGTTTTAGCCTATTTTGCAAATTCCGAAGCGATGATTAATGAAAATTTAGCAAGTAGGTTTTATAAAGAAATATTAATACCCGAAGCAAGATGTTTTATTTCTATGCAGATGTTGAACGAATCAATTCATGCTGAAATGTATGGATTACAAATTGAGGCATATGTTAAAGATCAAAAGGAAAAAGATTTACTTTTTGATGCAATTCAAAATGTCCCATGTATTAATCATAAGGCACAATGGGTATCAAAGTGGCTTAATGGGAATCAAAACCTGTTAACAAGATTGATAGGTTTTGGTCTCGTTGAGGGTTTATTTTTTGCTGGATCATTTTGTGCAATTTATTACTTTAGAAAAAGAGGTTTATTACCTGGTTTGGCATTATCCAATGATTGGATTGCAAGAGACGAAGGAATGCATTTTAGTTTTTCAGCTCTTATGTTTAAAACCTTAAGGGATAAATTTAATAATAATACTCTAACAGACACAGACATAACAGATCTAACGCTTATACCAAACAATGTTCCTCAATCACAATTTGAAGAAATAGTTAGAGAAGCAGTTTCATTTGAAAAAGAATTTGTTAAAGATGCACTTCCAGTAGACTTAATTGGAATGAACCAAGATTTAATGTGCCAATATATTGAAGCAGTTGCTGATAGAATTGCTGATTTATTTGAATTTGAAAGAGTATTTAATACGGAAAACCCATTTGATTTTATGCGTGCATTAGATGTTCAAAATGTAACAAACTTTTTTGAAAAAAGAGTTTCAGAATATCAAAGACCTACAGATAGAGCCTTAAGCTTTGATGATGCATTTTAATGGACGTAGAAATATACTCTAAAACTAACTGCATATTTTGTGATAAAGCTAAATTGCGATTAGCCAAAAAAAATCCAAAAATACATATGTTAGATAAAGATTATACTCATGAAGATTTTTTTAAAAAATTTCCAAATGCAAGAACATTTCCCCAGATTATAATTAATGGGAAAAATATAGGTGGATATCACGAGCTTGAAAAATGGCTAGCAATGAATTCTTTTGAAGAAGATTTTTAATGGGCATCACCCCAATTACTTCCCATTCCATAATCAACTAAAAGAGGGACTTTAAAATTTTTAAATTCTAAATGAGTATTTTCCATTATAAATTTAATTTTATCAATTATAGTATCTTTTTTTGAGTCATTTATTTCAAAAATTAATTCATCATGAACCTGTAAAAGAATTTTCACTTTTAATTCTTCATTAATAATTAATTTATTTAATTCTATCATTGCTAATTTTATTATATCTGCAGCAGTTCCTTGAATAGGAGCGTTGATTGCCTGTCGCTCTGCAAATCCTCTTACTGCAAAGTTTTTATCATTTATATTTTTTATATTACATTTTCTTCCAAATATTGTTTCTACAAATAAATTTGTTTTAGCAAACTCGATTTGATTATCCATATAATTTTTAATTTTTGGATATTTCTTGAAGTAGTTTTCAATATAAGTTTTTGCCTCAGTATTAGAGACACCTAATTGTTTAGCCAATCCATAAGGACTAATTCCATATAAAATTCCAAAGTTAATTGCTTTTGCTCTTCTTCTCATTTCGGAATCTAATTTTTTTGGATTAATTCCAAAAATTTGAGATGCAGTTGAGCTATGAATATCTTCATTATTCTTAAATGCATTTATGAAATTGTCATCACCAGAAATTTCAGCTGCAAGTCTTAATTCAATTTGTGAGTAATCAAAACTCATGAGTGTATTATTTGAGTCACAAACAAATGCTTTTCTTATTTTTTTTCCATTATTTGTCCGTATAGGAATATTTTGTAAATTTGGATCATTAGAGCTCAATCGACCCGTAAGTGTATTAGCAATACCATATGATGTGTGAACTCTAGATTTATGTTTTGTTGCCTGATTTTGTAAAGCATCAGTGTATGTTGATTTCAATTTTGTTAATTCTCTCCATTCCAAAATTAGACTTGCAATTTCATAGCCTTGATCTGATAAACTGGATAAAGTGGAGGAATCTGTTGAATAAGTACCTGTTTTAGTTTTTTTTCCTCCTTGAATATTTAAGTCAATAAATAAAATTTCACCTAATTGCTTAGGAGAGCCTATATTAAAATTTTTGCCTGCAAATTTATAAATTTTTTTTTCTAATGTTAAACTTTCTTTCTCAAATTCTTTACTTAATTTATTAAGATATTTTGTATCTACCTTAATTCCATTTCTTTCAATTGAATGTAAAACATCGATCAATGGTAGGTCAATGTCATAATATACAAAATTACTCTTTTCATTTTTTATTCTATTATTTAAAAAATTAAAAAGTTTCAAAGTAACGAGAGCATCTTCTGCAGCATATTCAAGTGCTTTATTTACATTTACGTAATCAAATGTAATTTCTTTTTTTCCAGAGCCTACAACTTCTTTGAACTTAATATTAGTATGATTAAAGTGTAAGTAAGCCAAGTCATCCATATTGTGTTTTGTTACACCATTATCTATTGCATATGATAGTAACATTGTATCTGCTATTGAGTTAAATTTGATACTATACTTATCTAAAATTCTGATATCATATTTAATATTATGCCCAATTTTCAAAATTGACTCATCAGCACATATCAACTGAAGGGCTTTAATTAATTTATCTTCTTTTATTTGTTCTTTAATTCTATCATTGTTATCAAGGTTTTTGTGATTAATAGGGATATAATAGGCAGACATTTCATCAATTGCTATAGAAACACCAACTAGAGTCGCTTTCTCAATATCTAGAGAATTAGTTTCTGTGTCTAAAGAACAATAACCCTTATTTTGAATATTTTTTATTAACTTATCTAAATCTTCTACTTTGTTAATAAGATTGTATTTTTTTTTTATTTTATGTTCACTAGTTTTATCATCTGAACTAAAATTATTTATAAATGAATTATTTTTTAATCTTTCAGCTATGCTCTTAAAGCCCTGATTTGATAGAAATATAGATAAGCTTTCATTACTAGCTATTGAAGAATATGTATGTATATCTTCAATTTTAAGAGGAAGTTCTATATCTTTTTTTAACTTTACTAGCTCAAGACTAATTAAAATTTCTTCTCTATTATCTAATATAATATTTCTTCTTTTTTCTTGCGGTATTTTAATGGCATTTTTAATCAAAGAGTTAATATCGCCAAATTCTTCAATTAGTTGAAGCGCAGTTTTTGGTCCTATACCTGGAGCTCCAGGTATATTGTCAACCTTATCGCCAGTCAAAGCTTGAATTTGAATTACTTTATCTGGTGGAAGACCAAATTTTTCTATGACTTGGTCAATACCAATTTTTTTATTTTTCATTGGATCAAGCATTGAAACGTTTTTATTAACTAATTGCATCAAATCTTTATCTGATGATACTATTATTGACTCAGTTTTATGTTTTTCTGCTAATTTACAATAGGTTGCAATAATATCATCTGCTTCAAAACCTTCTATTTCAATTTGTGGAATATTAAAAGCGTTAACACATTCTCTTATTATTTCAAACTGTGGTATTAAATCTTCAGGTGTTTCACCTCTATTAGCCTTATAGGCTTTAAAAATTTTGTTTCTAAAATTTTCTCTTGCCGCATCAAAGACAACAATCATTTTATCTTCTCTGTAATCTTCAATTAGCTTAACTAACATATTGGTAAAGCCAAAAACTGCATTAATTGGAGTACCATCTGCCCTGTTCATTGGTGGAAGCCCATAGTAAGCTCTAAAGATGTAAGCTGATCCATCAATAAGAATTAATCTATTTTGTTTATTCATTAGAAAATTAAATATATAGAGAATTAAAATAAATGTCAGATTATATTTACTCAATAGAAGCTAAAAAAGTTAATAAAATATTTAAAAAAAAATCAACTGAAGTAAGAGCATTAAATAATTTTAATATTAAAATTAAAAAAGGTTCTATCCATGGTTTATTAGGTCCAAATGGAGCGGGAAAATCAACGTTTATAAACATCTTAGGTGGATTAGTAAAAAAAAATTCAGGTGAAGTAAAAATTTGTGGACTTGATATTGATAAAAACCAAAAACAAAGTAAATTTAAAATAGGAATAGTTCCACAAGAATTAAATATTGATCCATTTTTCACACCTTATGAATTACTAGAATTGCAAGCAGGTTTGTATGGTATAGATAAAAAAAATAGAAAAACTGAAGAAATCTTAAATAATCTAAATTTAATTGATAAAAAAAATGCATATGCCAGATCATTATCTGGAGGAATGAGAAGAAGATTACTTATAGCCAAAGCTCTAGTTCATAATCCTGAAATGCTGGTACTTGATGAGCCGACAGCGGGTGTTGATATAAATTTAAGAACTTCATTATGGGAATATATAAAAAAAATAAATAAATCTGGAACAACAGTCTGCTTAACTACTCATTATTTAGAAGAAGCTGAAAAGTTATGTGAGTTTATTACGATATTAAATTTAGGTGATATTATTGCTGATGATACTAAAAAAAATTTGTTAGAAACCATTTCAACTAAAAAAGTTGCTTTTATTTTAAAAAATAAAATTAAGTTAGAAAATATTTCGAATGAATTTGAATATGAATTAAATGAAGGTATTTTAGAGATTATTTATGATAAGCAAAAAATAAACCTTAATAAAATAATACAAATACTTAATTCAAAAAATATAGAGTTTAATGAAATAAATACTTTTGAAAATAAGTTGGAAGATGCTTTTATAAAACTTACAAACCTTGAGGTAAATAATGATTGATGTGAAGGATAAGTTATTACTATTTCCTTTTATTTTAATATCACTTGTACCTATTACTTTGATTACGGGTCCAGCAATACCAGACTTGTCAATAACAGCATCATGTATTATATTTATATACTTTGTATATAAAAAAAAATTTGAAACCCAATACAATACTTTTTTTTATTATACACTTTTTTTTTGGATTTCACTTTTGATATTAAATTTAATTTCTATCAACTTATCGAAATCAATAGCTGAGTCATTTATTTTCTTAAGACTGCTTTTAATACCAATTATTATGTGTTTTTGGATTTTTATAAATCTTAAAAATATAAAATTTGTTTTGCTATTAGTTTTTATAGCAAATTGCATAGTTATTTTTGATACTTTTTTTCAATTTTTAAATTATGATAAACTGGAAGGTTTTGGGGAAGATATTTTTTCAAGAAAAGCAGAAATATATGGTCGTTTATCGGGTCCATTTTTGGATATGGTTCCTGGATCTTTTATAGCAAAGTTTTTTATTTTTGGATTTATATATTTAACTTTAACAATCAAAAACATTAATAAACTTTTTTTTGTATCAATTATTTATATTTCATTTTGTGGTCTTATCACATTTATTAGTGGTGAAAGAATGGCATTGGCAACATATCTACTTGGTTTATTTTTATCAATAATCTTAATAAAAAAATATCGATTTATTTTTTTTATAAGTTTTATCTTATTTTCAATAACATCTGTTTTACTTTATAAATCCCATGATTTTTACCAAAACTATAACGTGGTTGAATCAAAACCTCATCATCTAGGTCTTGTAATTGAAAAAATTGATAAAGATTGTATTAATGATACTAACTGCAGTAGAATTATTAAACTTCAGCCAAAACTTGATGTAGTTTTAAAAAATTTCTCCAAAACAGCCTATAATGATGCATTTCAATTAGCCTATCAAATGTTCAAATCTCATCCCTTTACTGGAGTTGGTATGAATAATTATAAATATGGCTGTTTAAACATAAATGAATTTAAAAGAGATGTTTGCTGGAATCATCCTCATAATTTTTATTTACAATTTTTAACAGAAACAGGATTAATAGGCTTAAGTATGTTTTTGTTCTATATCTTTCTTATTTTTAAAAATATAGCCATTGATTTTAAAACAAATATTTTTAGTAAATATTCATTTATTGGATTAGTAATTATTTTTTGGCCAATTATGTCTACAGGTAGTTTACTAAAAAATTGGCACGGGATTGAAACGTTTTTTATTATAGGATTATCATTATCTATTATGAACCTTTATAGAAAAAAAACTATTTAAATTTTTTTATAATAAAACATTTCATTTTAGTTGGCATTAAAAAAGCAGGAATTTTAATTAAACCAGGGAATGTGCCTAAAAGTGGATCGAGCCAGCCACTAGTTTTAATTTTCAAAATCTTAAGAGTTTGTTTGTCATAAAAATCCAGAATGTTCTTTCTTAAAATTTTTTCACTGTAAAAAAAAACCATATCTGTTTTCAGTTTTTCAAGCACGAAAAACGTAAATTTATAAAATAATTTTTCTATAAAAAAAAAGAATTTATTTAGTACTGGTTCAATAATAAAAAGTTCACCACTATTGTTGAGTTTTTTATTGGACTCTAACATTATCTTACGCAATGAAGTTATTGCTTCATTATAATTTTTACCATTGATATGGTGCAATGCAAAAATTATCAATATTACATCTATAGAATTATCAGGTATTTTATTCATATTTCTAGCATCTTGATTAATTTTTATAATTTTATTATTATCTAAAGAATTCAACATTTCAGTTGATACGTCTAAAACGTAGATTTTTTTTGATAAATCATGATTATAAAATACATGACCTCCACTGCCAATGTCTAAAATAATTTTATTTTTTATTAATGGATTAATTAGTTTATTAATTTCATGGTATATTTCTTTTTTATCACCTAAATTAATAAAATATTCTTTATTAATCCTATTAAAATGATTATGCATAAATACTTTTATTAATCAAAAAAAAATAAAATACAATTCAAAGTTTGGAATAATCTATATTAGTTTGCTTAATTTAGAATTTAAAAATTTCTTTTTTACATATCTAGCAATAATAATTCCAATTATAAAGAATATTAAAACTGATAAAGTCTTTGTATGAATTTCACCAAATAGTGAACCTATATAAATAAATAAAAAAATTAAAGACGACGTAAAAAAATAAAAATTAAAACCAATTATTGAACCTATAATAGAAAATAAAATTATAAATAAGATATTGCCAGTTCCCATACCAAAGTGCGAACCAACATACGCCATATAGATAGTTGAAAATATTAGAGAAATATTAGTAAATTTTTCATTATCAATAAATCTTACTTTAAATAAATAGTAAAGTGATTTTAATCCATCGATCCACGTAATTTTTTTACCCTGCAATTTTGTTCTAAAAAAATAAGAAACTCCATATTCATGTATAAAAAAATTATTCCTTACTATTTGAGAAGCAATATCCAACTCTATTCCAAAATCATTAACTGTAAGGTTTATTTTATTAATTACCTCTCTATGCATTATTTTTAGTCCACAATGAACATCAGTAAGTGAGTGCATAAAAAAAATTGTAAATATTAAAGAGTTAAGTTTTCCAACTAAATTATTAAAAAAGTAATTATTTCTTTTTAATTTACCTGATAAATATCTGCTCCCAAATATACATTTAATTTCTTCTTTACTTTGTATCATTTTGTACATTTCAAATGCATCTTTTGTGTCTAATTCAAGATCAGCATCTTGTAATAAAATATATTTACCAGTTGAAATATTTATTCCCTCTTGAATAGCTCTTCCTTTTCCAGAATTATTATCTAGAGTAGTATATTTATATGTAAATTTATGATCTTTTGTGTTTTTGAAATTTTCAATTAAACTTTTAGAATTATCTGTTGAACCGTCATTAACAAATATAACTTCTACATCATCATTATTAAAGTAAGCTATTAGCTGATTAAAAAGCTCATTTAGATAATTTTCTTCATTGTATACAGGTATTATTATCGATAAATTAAAATTATTCTCTTGGGGCATGCTTATTTAATATTCGTTGAAGTGTTCTTCTATGCATTCTTAATCTTCTTGCTGTTTCTGAAACATTTCTTTTACATAGTATAAACACTCTTTGAATATGTTCCCATCTTATTCTATCAGCAGTCATTGGATTTTCAGGTGGTGGGGGTAATATTTCTTCAGAATTTGTTAAAGCATCATAAATTTGATCAATTTCAGCTGGCTTTGGCAAATAATCAATTGCACCAGTTTTAATTGCAGCAACAGCAGTAGCTATATTACCATATCCTGTTAGCAGTAATGATTTTGTATCTGGAGAAATTTCTTTTATTTTTTTTATAAGCTCAAGACCTGAGCCATCCTCAAGCCTCATATCAATAACAGCATAATCAAATCTTTCCTCAAGAATTCTTTTTAAGCAGGTATTGTATCCGGAGTATGTTTCAACTTCAAAACCCTTTTTTTCCATAGATCTACCAAGTCTTTCTCGAAATGGTGTATCGTCATCTACAATTATAATTTTTTTTAACATTATAATAAAATAGTTTTTTCAAATTTAATTTCAACTACTGCACAATTATTTTTAGAATTATAAAAAAATATACTACCTTTCATATTTTCTATTAAATTTTTTGCAATAAAAATTCCTAATCCCAATCCTTTTTTATTTTTAGAAATATATGGCTCTCCTAATTTATCCAAAACATCTTTGGAAAAACCATTCCCATCATCTAATACTTTGATTAAAATATCTTTATTTGAGGATTCCAAAAAAATATTAACTTTCGATTTTGAATATTGAATAGAATTTTGAATAATATTACCTAAAGCGTAATTTATTTCATCTTTAAAATAAATTTTATTTTCTTTGCTAAAATTTTTGTAAAATATTTCTAAAATTTTATTATCGTTAAATTTATCAAAATTTAATTTTATTAAATCTACAATTCTTATTTTTTCAAAAAAATTATCTTTTAGGTTTTGCGGATTTTTGGATAATCTCAAAAGTATTTCTTTACATCTTTCTGCCTGAGATCTTAACAATTTTATATCATTCATTAAGATTGAGTTTTTAAGAAAAACTTTTTCTTTAATTAAATCATTTAATACAAGAAATATTGTATTCAAAGGGGTACTTAGTTCATGAACAGCCGCAGCACTAAGATAAGCAACTTCTGTTGTTTTTTTTTGATTTGTTAATTTTATTTTAGCTTCAGAAAGAGCGCTAGAAATCTTTCTTGATGAACTTGCAAATAAATACGCATAAATAGCAATAAATATTATTGTGATTATAAGAGCTATTAGAATACCAAAATTATATAGATAAGGAGTAATAAAATTTTGATCCCAATCTAGTGGAACGAAATTAAAATTTATAAATAAAATTAGAAATATAGAATATAGAGATAACAATATAGTCCACAAAGCCGGAAGGTATGAGGCAGAAATTATCACAGGAGCTAATATCAATATTATAAATGGATTGAATATTCCTCCTGTCAGATACAACAGTGCTATTAATTGAGAGATATCAAACATTAAAAAAAAGAAAGTTTTATTATATTTTAAAGTCGGATTATTTTTTTGAATGAAATATGAGAAAATATTAATAAAAATAGATAAAAGAACAACAAACAAACATTCTGCTAAAGGTATAGTGAAATTAAAAGCAAAATAGATAACTATTAATGTAATTAATTGACCAACAATTGCTAACCACCTAATTTTAATTAAGTTTGTTAATAAGACTGTATCCACTTGTAAAAAAATTAATTAAATATCTAAATTTGCAACTTTTAGTGAGTTGTCTTGAATGAAGCTTTTTCTTCCTTCGGTTACATCACCCATAAGAGTTTCAAACACAGCATTAGCTTGATCGACCTCATCTATTTTTACTTTTAGTAAAGATCTATAATTTTGATCGAGTGTGGTTTCCCACAATTGATCAGGATTCATTTCGCCAAGACCTTTGTATCTATTTATATTAAGACCTTGCTTTCCTAAATTTATCACAGTTTCTATTAAATCAACGGGTCCGTTTATTTTGTGCTCTGTTTCACCATTTTGAAGAATACCTGCCGAACCATTCTTTAATAAACCAAAATTTTCCATTAAATCCTTTCTGAATTCATTTAAAGACTTGGCTTCAGGAGTATGTAAAAAATCATTATTTATTGAGTATTTTTTTTCAATACCTTTATTTAATGAAACTATTTTTAAAGAAGAGTTTTCGAATGTAACATGCCATTGTTTAGGTTCAATTGTATTTAGTCTTAATTCTAAATATTGTGCAATCTCTTTGCCAATACTATTATCTTTATATGATTCTATTTTTAGAGCTGCTATAACTGCTGCTTGTTCAATAACTAATTTATTTTTAATTCTTCTGGTTAATCTATCTATTAACTTTTGAACAGTTTTGCTTAAATAAAGTAATTTAATTAATTCAGCGCCAGTTATTTTAACAGTTTCTTTTTTATTTTTTGGGACTTCGTAAATTATTTTTTTTGAACCCTCATCAATAAGATATTTTTCCATTTCATTTTCATCCTTGATATATTGAATAGAATTACCTTTCTTAGATCTAAACAGAGGGGGTTGTGCAATATACAACCTGCCACTTTCTATTAAAGGGCGCATATGCCTATAAAAAAAAGTTAATAGTAAAGTTCTTATATGACTTCCATCTACATCTGCGTCTGTCATAATTATAATTTTATGATACCTCATTTTTTCTATATCAAATTTACCTTCTGATTTGTCAGTGCTCTCATTACCCGTTGGATTTCCAACCCCAGCACCAATAGCAGTAATTAATACTCCAATTTCATTACTAGTTAAAATTTGTTTCTGGTTAGCTCTTTCTACGTTTAAAATTTTACCCCTCAAAGGAAGTATTGCTTGGTTTTTTCTATCTCTACCTTGTTTTGCAGATCCACCTGCTGAGTCGCCCTCTACAATAAACAATTCAGATAACTCAGGATTTTTTTCCTGACAATCTGCTAACTTGCCTGGTAAGGATGAATTTTCTAAACCGGTTTTTCTTCTGGTTAATTCACGTGCTTTTCGTGCAGCTTCCCTAGCATTTGATGCTTCTATTATTTTATCAATTACTTTTTTAATTTCATTTGGATTTTCTTCAATCCATTGTTCAAGCTTTTCTAAACTTACTGACTCAACAACAGGACGTACTTCAGAAGAAACAAGTTTATCTTTTGTTTGACTTGAAAATTTTGGATCTGGTAACTTAACCGATATAATACATGTAAGGCCTTCACGTGCATCATCTCCAGTAACACTAACTGAAGACTTGGAGCTTTTATTGATATAATTTACTATACTTCTTGTTAGCGCACCTCTAAAACCTGCCAAATGTGTTCCACCATCTCTTTGAATTATATTATTTGTAAAACATAGAGTATTTTCATGATAACTCTCAGTCCATTGAAGAGAACATTCAACATTCACATTATTTTTACTAGATTTAAAAAAAATAGGATCATTTATTATTTTATTTTTACCTTTATTTAAGAATTGAACATATTCATTAATACCACCTTCATATTTAAAATTTAATTCTTTTATTTCAGATGATCTTTTATCTTTCAAAATAATATTAACACCAGTATTTAAAAAAGCTAACTCTCTTAGTCTCTTTTCTATCGTTGTAAAATTAAAATCAATATTTTTGAAAGTATTATTAGAGGGAAGAAATGAAATAGCAGTTCCTGTAAAATAATTTTTATCTTTTTTTTCAGATTCTCCAACAACTTCTAATTTCTTTTTTACTGAACCATTTTCAAAATCAATTCGATATTTTTTTCCATCTCTATTAATTATTAATTCTAGTTTTTCAGATAAAGCATTTACAACTGAAACACCTACTCCATGTAAACCTCCAGATACTTTATAGCTGTTTTGGTCAAATTTTCCTCCAGCATGCAATTCTGTCATGATTAATTGAGCAGCTGAAACTCCCTCTGTTTTATGAATATCAACTGGGATACCCCTGCCATTATCTTCAACAGTAATAGTGCCATCTGAATTAAGAATAACTTCTATTTTATCACAATATCCAGCAAGTGCTTCATCTATTGAATTATCAACAACTTCATAAATCATTTGGTGAAGTCCAGATCCATCATCTGTATCACCTATGTACATACCTGGTCTTTTTCTTACTGCCTCAAGACCTTTTAAAACTTTAATTGACTCAGAAGAGTACGTTTCGCTGTTCATTAATCCTCTATATTACAAAAGTTAGTGTTTGTTGATAAAAAAGAAAATAAATTTTTAGTAGTGCCTGTCATAAAAACTTGTAAATTTAAAGTTTCTATTAAAGCTAGTAATATTTTTCTATTAATCTCATCCAAATGAGAACATATTTCATCAAGCAGCAAAATTGGACTTATACTGATTTCACCAATTAAGAATTCGCAATGAGAGAGATATATTAATAAAATAAGTGTTTTTTGCTGTCCTGTTGATAGTTGAGAAGCCAAAAATTTTTCATTTATCATGAAAATATAATCAGACTTATGAGGTCCAATTTTGGAACCACCTGTTATACTGTCTACTAATCTATTTTTTTTTAATTCCTTTTCATAAAATTCTTGGTCTAAATTTTTATCACAAAATACATCATTTACTCTAATATTGATATAATAGCTCAAATCAAATTTATTTAAATTATGATTTAAATATTCTGTGGTTATATTTATTTGCTTTTCTCTAAATTTATAAATTTGACATCCAAGTATTGAAATATTTTTTTCTAATTCAATTAGCCATGATTCATCCGCCACATCAGAGTTGAGTAGTTTTGATCTTTCTTGTAAATATTTATTATATTTATTAATTATTTTATTGTATGTATTTTTATAAGTAAAAATTAATTGATCTATAAAATTTCTTCGATTTGATGGTGAAGAGGTAAATAATCTTTCAGTTTCAGGTAAAAAATATAATAAAGGAAAGAATTCATAAATATTTTTAAGAGTATTTAGTTCTTTGTCATTATTCACTGATAAAATTTTTTTAAATCTATTATTTTCTAACTTTGTTTCTGAAACTAATTTATAAGTTGTATTATTATTTTCAAAATCTGATTTAATAACAAATTTATTAAAATTTTTATTTATAATATTTGATAACTTATCTTTTCTAAACCCTCTTCCTCTTGAAAGAAGAGATACACCTTCTAATACATTTGTTTTTCCAGATCCATTTTTTCCATAAAAGACATTATTATTACTTGAAAATTCTATTGAATACTGTTCGAAATTTCTAAAATTTAAAAAATTTATGTTTTTAAAATATCCCAAATATCAAACTCTCATAGGCATTAGAACATAAGTCACATCTGACTTAACCTGTTCCTGAGCTATTATTGGTGTCGAATTATCGTTAAAAGACATTTTAATTTCTTCGCCTTCCAAATTATCTAATATATCCATTATATACTTTGAATTAAAACCAATTTCTATTTCATCTCCATCATATGTTGATTGTATATCTTCAGTAGCAGTGCTGTTTTCATTATTAATTGTACTCAAATTTATTAAATTTTTAAAAAGTTTAAATTTAATTGATGGTGATTTTTCGTTTGCAATTGTACTTACTCTGTCAACTGCATCTAAAAGATTTAACCTATTAACAATTAAATGCTGCTGGTTATTTTTGGGTATAACTCTTACATAGTCTGGGAAATTACCATCAATTAATTTTGAAATTAAAATTAGATCTTTTACATAAAAAATAATTTTATTAGAAGATATATCAATTTCAATATCATCATTATCTTCAGCGAGAAGTTTTGATAATTCATAAATTGTTTTTTTTGGTATGATGACTCCTGGGACCTCATTATCAAAAATTTCAATTTTAGATGTAGATGTTGCCAATCTGTGTCCATCTGTTCCCACGAAAGTTAAGTAACTTGAGTCATCGTTTTTAGAAATATTAAAATACAATCCATTTAAAAAATATCTTGTTTCTTCATTAGAGATAGCAAATTTTGTTTTATTAATTAAATTATAAATTGTTTGAGATTTAACCACTAATCTTTTACCATCCGAAAAAGTGTCTATTATTGGAAACTCATCTTTTGGAAGGCATGATAATGAGAATTTGGAAACATTTGATCTAATAGTTAGCAACTTTCCATCATTTGAAATAAATTCTACTTCATTTGTGTCAGGAAGTTTTTTAATTATATCAAATATTATTTGGGCATTCAGAGTAGTTGCGCCTTTTTCAATAACATTACAGTTAATTTTTTCTTTCATAGAAATATCCATATCTGTGGAATATAATGTTAAAGAATTATTTTCAGCTTCAAATAATATATTTGAAAGTATTGGTAATGAGTTTTTTTTATTAACAATATTCTGTAAATGAGAGAGCGCTTTAAAAATAACAGGTTTATTAATAATAAATTTCATATCGAAAATATAAAGAAATTTATATTAAGAATCTATAAGTCTTTTTAACAATTCTATATCTTCATTAAAGTTAATATCTTGAAGCTTTAATTCCTCTATTTTTTTAACAGCATGCATAACGGTTGTATGATCCCTGCCACCAAATTTGCGCCCAATTTCAGGCAATGATCTTGAAGTAATTGATTTAGCTAAATACATTGCTATTTGTCTTGGTCTAGCTACAGATCTTGATCTTCTTGGCGAGTGCATATCTGTTATTCTTATGTTAAAATGTTCTGCTACTTTCTTTTGAATTTCCTCGATAGTAATTTTTTTATTTGAAGTTTTTAAAAGATCTTGAAGAACGACTTGGGCAGTTTCGACACTAATTGATGTTCCAACTAAAGTTGCATGTGCAACAAGTCTATTTAAAGCACCTTCCATTTCTCTTACATTTGATATTATTCTATGAGATAAAAATTCTAATACTTTAGAAGGAATCTCAACGCCTCTTTTTTGTGCTTTTTCTATTAATATCCCAAGTCTCAACTCATATGTTGTAGGATGGATATCAGCAACTAATCCACATCCAAGTCTTGACTTTAATCTTTCCTGAACACCATCCAAATCAGAAGGTGATTTATCAGCAGAAATAACTATCTGTTTATTCTGTTCAATTAAAGCATTAAAGGTGTGAAAAAACTCCTCTTGGGTATTGTCTTTACCACTAATAAACTGAACATCATCAATCATTAATACATCAATAGATCTAAATTGCTCCTTAAATGCAGAAGTATCTTTATATCTGAGAGCCCTTACAAATTGATACATAAATTTTTCAGCTGAAAGATAAATTACTTTTCTTTCTGGTTGTAATTCTTTTATCTTCCAACCAATTGCATGCATCAAGTGAGTTTTTCCTAACCCTACTCCACCGTATAGAAAAAGTGGGTTAAATGAAACAGTATCAGCTTCTGCTACTCTTTGAGAAGCTGCAAAGGCAAGTTCATTTGGTTTACCTACAACAAAGTTGTCAAAGGTAAATCTAGGATCCAAAGGTGCTCCAAATTCGTTTGGATATGCAGATTGTTGATTTGATCTAATATCCATAGAAGATTTCCATTGATTATCTGTACTTTTAATAGTCCTGGCTGTTCCTGGAACAACTCTTCCACCATTTGGCTTCACAACAAATTTGATAATATCTATGTTATCAATATATTTTTTTGACTCAATTTTTATTTTATCTGAATAATTATTAACTATCCAATCTCTTAGGAATTTTGTAGGTACTGAAAATGAAAGGGTATTATTTTCATATGAAATAAAGTTTAAATGTTTAATCCAATTATTATATGCACTTTCGCCAACTGAATTTTTTAGATCTTTTTTAAGAGAGAGCCAATTTTTTTCATCAGACAAATCTAAAGTGTTGCTCATTAGCCCCCTAATATTTTTGATTTTTTTTTTATTAAACCTTACGTAAAAAAATCAAACCCGCAAGATTATTCATTAATTATAATCACCAATTATAATAAAGATAATCAACACTCTTTACGTATTTTTATCAAGAATAAAAGTGAAAAAATTAAAAAAAAAATTAATTTTTTTTAATTTGATTTGATAACGAGGATAACTTTCTAGACATATATTGTTTTTTTAAAATCCCCTTTTTGACAGCTTTTGCCATTATAGAGTTGACTTCTCTAAGAGAATTTTGAATTTCTTCAGAATTATTAGCTTTTAGAGAACTACTAAACTTATTTAGATTGGATCTAATTTTAGATAAATATTGAGTATTTACAACATTTTTTGCTTTTGACTGTACAGATCTTTTCTTAGCTGATTTATGATTTGCCATTAAAAAAACCCTATAAATTTAATTATATTAAAGTCAACTTTTATATTTAATCATTTTTGTATCTGAGGACAAAAAAATGTTGACCTTCCACAAATGACAATTTTTTTAATAATGTATCCATTAATTTTTAATCCCTCTTTTCCGTATACACAAAAATTTTTTTGAAAATTACCCAAGGTACCGTCAGGAGAAACATAATCATTAATTGATGAACCTCCAGATTTTATAGCTTTTTTTAAAATTTTCTTTGTTGATTTTAAAATTGTACCAAATTGGTACTTTTTTAAATTTTTTCCTTTTCGCAGGGGTGATATTTTTGCATCAAATAAAATTTCACTTGCATAAATATTTCCAATGCCTGCTACTATATGTTGATTTAATAGAAGTTGCTTAATACAAACTTTAGATTTAAAAAATTTTTTGTAGAGGTATTCTTCTGACAGATTATTATCAAGTGCATCTATTCCTAATTTATTAATATATCTGAGATTATTTATATTATCTGACTTAAAAATATCCACAAAACCAAATCTTCTTGGATCATTAAATATAAGTGAAAGCTCATTATTAAATTCAAATATTAAATGATCATGTTTATCCTTTAATTTATAATTTTTACTTATTTTTAATCGACCAGACATTCCTAAATGAATAATTATTGATTTAAGATTATTAAAATCTATGATTATATATTTAGCAATTCTTCTGATATTTATGATTTTTGTATTTATTATCTTGAATAAATTGTTTCGTTGTAATGGATAACGTAGTTTTTTTACATAAATATTTAGTTTAATGACTTTTTTATTAATTAATATATTTAGGGAATTAACGGTAGTTTCAACTTCAGGTAATTCAGGCATAATATGAACAACTTATCAAACTTTGGTTATACAAAGGTAACACCTAAAGAAAAAACACGCTTAGTTCAAAAAGTTTTTTCAGATGTTGCTTTAAATTATGATTTGATGAATGATGTTATGAGCCTCGGAACACATAGATTGTGGAAAACAACATTTATAGATTTGGTTAATCCCTTTAAACAAGATAGGATTATTGATGTTGGTTCAGGATCTGGAGATTTAGTTTTAGAAATTCAAAAAAAACATTTTAATACTAAAATTGATGTTGTTGATCTTAATGCAGATATGCTTAAAGAGGGTAAAAAAAGAATTAAAAAAGGTAATGTAAAATTTTATTTACAAAATGCAGAGAATTTAAGTTTTGATAACAATACTTATGATAAATATTTAATCTCTTTTTGTTTAAGGAATATTACCAACATAGATAATTCTCTAAGAGAGGCTTATAGAATATTAAAACCAGGTGGACAATATTATTGTCTAGAATTTAACGAACCAACCTCAATCCCTTTATCAAAAATATATTCGTTCTATAAGTCAAATTTTATACCTTTTTTTGGTAAAATTTTTTCTAATAATCAAAAGGCATACAATTATCTAAATGAAAGCATTGATATGTTTCCAAATCAAGAAATTCTTAAAAATAAAATTGAAAAAGCAGGCTTTAAATCTGTAAAATATTTAAATCTATTTGATGGTATTGTATCTATACATAAGGGATATAAATATTAGTGAAAATACTTTTTATTATTACTGGATCGATTGCAATTTCAAGATGTTATGAAATACTAGAAAAATTAAAAGAAAATAATGTATCAATAGATTGTATTATTACAAATAATGCAAAAAAATTAACTAACATATCAAAATTAAAAAGAACCATAACTGGAAAAATTTATTCAGATTTAAGTGAAAATAATAAAAAAATGCTTCATATTAATTTATCAAGAAAAAATGATATTTTAGTTGTATGTCCAGCAACTGCTAATACTATTGCTAAATTTGCAAATGGTTATGGTGATAATTTGGCTTCAACAACCTTATTAGCATCAAATAAACCTATTTTTTTTATTCCTGCAATGAACACTGAGATGTGGGAGAATGAAATAAATAAAAAAAATATAAATTATTTAAAATCGATTGGTATAGATTTTATTGGACCTAAAACTGGAAAATTAAAATGTGGTGAATTTGGAATAGGAAGAATTGAAGAAACAAGATTTATTGTTGATTTTCTAATATCCAAAATTAATTTAAATAAAAGATTTATTGGAAAAAAATGCTTAATTACAGCCGGTCCAACAACAGAAAATATTGATCCAATAAGGTATATTTCTAATTATTCATCAGGAAAGCAGGGCTATGAAATTGCAAATGAACTTTCAAAATCTGGCGCAAAAGTAATATTAATATCTGGCCCAACCAACTTACAACCACCATCAAATGTAAAACTTATTAAAATAAAAACAGCTGATGAAATGTTGAAACAAATTAAAAAAGTAAACGAAAACATAGATATTGCTATATTTAGTGCTGCTGTAGCAGACTTTAAAATTAAGAAAACAAGTGCAAAAAAAATAAAAAAAGAAAATTTTAAAACATTAGAATTAAAAAAAAATATCGATATATTAAAATTTTTTTCAATGAAAAACAAAAGTAGACCAAAATATGTTGTAGGTTTTGCTGCTGAAACAGGGGGGAAAATCAATGCAGAAAAGAAATTAAAAGAAAAGAATTGTGATATGATTATTTATAACAAAATCAGTAATGATAATAAAGTTTTTGGTTTAAATAAAAATAGAATTTCAATTATTACTAAAAACAAAATAAAAAATTATTCTAAAACTTCCAAAACTAAATGTGCTAAATATGTTGTAGATTCAATATATAAACAAATAAATATTAAATGAGTTATTCAGATTTAGAATATGAGATTTTTTCTAGGCAATTTATTTTAAAAAATTTCAGTGAAACTAATATTGATAAATTGAATAATTCAAAAATTACTATCATAGGTCTTGGTGGGATAGGATGTCCTTTATCTCAATATTTAGTTTCTTCAGGACTAAAGAACATTACTTTATTTGATGGTGATCGTATAGAAAAAACTAATTTAGGAAGACAAATTTTATATAGTTTAGAAGATGTAGGTAAATTTAAAAGTATAATTGCAAAAAATAAACTATTAAAAACAAATCCATACTGTAAAATAAATGCATATTCTGAAAATTTAACTAAAAAGAATATTAATGTTTTGTTAGAAGCTGATATTATTATAGATACTAGCGATGATTGGTATTTATCTAAATTAATAAATAAATTTTGTGTTAAAAACTCATTACAATATATTTTTTCATCAGCAACAAATTATAATATTCAAATTTGTCTCTTTAAAAATAATGACAATCATACTTGTTTAAACTGTATATTTCCGAATGATCAAGATGTTGATCTAGCAAGATGTGAGATTGTTGGTATTTCTAGTATCTGTGCGGGAATTGCTGGCTTAATTACTGCTCAAAAAACTATAAATACTATTTTAAATATTAAAGATGAAAATAATATCTTATCTTTAATTAATACTGAAAATTTAAGTATTAGTAATATTAAAATAAAAAATAATCCTGATTGTGTATTAAATAATAGTTAACTTATAGCGTATTATCATTTAATAACTTATTTTTAATCATTATGAAGCAAAATTCATTTTCATATCAAGAATTAATAGATTGTGCTAATGGTATTCTTTTTGGAAAAGGTAACGCACAACTCCCAGCTCCACCAATGTTGATGTTTGATAGGGTTATAAATATAAATGAGACTGGCGGATTATTTAAAAAAGGAGAAATTGTTGCTGAACTAGATATCAAATCAGACTTATGGTTTTTTGATTGTCACTTCAGAGGTGACCCAGTAATGCCTGGTTGTCTAGGTCTGGATGCAATGTGGCAACTTGTTGGTTTTTATCTTGGTTGGTTAGGTCAACCTGGAAAAGGGAGAGCATTGGGTGTAGGAGAAGTAAAGTTTACTGGTCAAGTATTAAAAACGGTTAGAAAAGTGACTTATCATATCTCTTTAAAGAGATTAATTCTTAGAAAATTAATTTTAGGTGTTGCGGATGGTACTCTTAAAGCAGATGGAGAACCTATTTATGAAGCCAAAGATATGAAGGTTGGTCTTTTTCAATCTGAAGAAAAGTAAATATGAGAAGAGTTGTGGTAACAGGACTTGGTATAGTTTCATGTATAGGAAATGATGCTGATACAGTTATAAATAATTTAAAAAATTTAAACTCTGGGATATCTTCAGCCCCTGAATATGAAGAGTTTTCATTTAGAAGTCTAGTTCATGGAAAACCAGAAATTAATTTAGAAGAAAATATTGATCGTCGCCTTTTGCGATTTATGGGCGATGGTGCAGCATTTAACTACATTGCAATGAAAAATGCTATTGATGATTCTGGCTTAGAAGACAGAGAGATATCAAATGACATGACAGGTATAATTGTTGGTTCAGGTGGTCCATCAACAATGAATTTATATAAAGCTTCTGAGTTAGGGAAAAATAGTGGATCAAAAAAAGTTGGGCCTTTTATGGTTCCAAGAAGTATGTCTAGTACTAATTCTGCCACCTTGGCTACACCATTTAAAATAAAGGGTGTAAACTATTCCATAACTTCCGCCTGTTCAACAAGCTCACATTGTATAGGTAATGCTTATGAATTAATTCAGATGGGAAAACAAAATATAGTGTTTGCTGGTGGGGGTGAAGAACTGCATTGGACTTTATCAATATTATTTGATGCAATGGGTGCTCTATCATCAAAATATAATAATAGTCCCTCGATAGCATCGAGAGCATATGACTCTGATAGAGATGGTTTTGTCATTTCTGGTGGTGGTGGAACCTTAGTTCTTGAAGAGCTTGAGCATGCTAAAGCTAGAGGAGCTAAAATATATGGTGAAATAACTGGTTACGGAGCTACTTCTGATGGCTTTGATATGGTCCAACCTTCGGGTGAAGGAGCTGAAAGATGTATGAAAATGGCAATTAAGGATATTAATGGAAAGGTTGATTACATTAATTCACATGGAACTAGTACACCAATAGGTGATATTAAAGAATTAGAAGCAATTAAAAATGTGTTTGGTAACAATATCCCAAAAATTAGTTCAACTAAATCTTTGACAGGACACTCTTTGGGAGCAACAGGTGTTCATGAAGCAATATATTGCCTGCTAATGTTAAATAATAATTTTCTTTGTGGATCTGCTAACATTACTAACTTGGATGAGAGCGCTCAAAATCACAACATTCTTTTAGAGACAGAAAATAACAATCAAATTGAGAATGTTCTATCAAATAGTTTTGGGTTTGGTGGAACTAATGCAACTTTATTAATGTCTAGATATAATGATTAAAGGTAAAAAGGGCCTAATTTTTGGTATTGCCAATGATCATTCAATTGCTTGGGGAATTGCTAAAAAATTACATCAAAATGGTGCTGATTTGGCAATTACATATCAAAATAATACATTATTAAAAAGAGTTAAGCCTCTTGCTGATAAACTAAACTGTGATTGTTTAATTAAATGTAATGTAAGTAAAGAAGAAGATCTAAATAATACTTTAAATATTATAAAGAATAAATTTGAAAATATTGATTTTATTATTCACGCAGTAGCTTTTTCAGATAAAAATGAATTAAATGGACGTTATATTGAAACTTCAAAAAATAATTTTATTAATAGTCTTTCCGTATCATGTTATTCTCTCACAAAAATTTCAAAAGTATTTCAACCAATTATAAATAAAAATGGAAGTTTAGTAACACTTAGCTTTTATGGAGCAAATAAAGTAATGCCAAATTATAATGTTATGGGAGTTGCTAAAGCAGCTCTTGAAACTAGTGTAAAGTATTTAAGCGTAGATTTAGGTGAGCAAAATATAAGAGTAAATGCAATATCTGCAGGACCTATGAGAACACTTGCTGGTGCTGCAATAGCGAATGCAAGAGAGGTTTTTAAATACACAAATGAGAATTCTTCATTAAAAAGAAATGTTAACTTAGAAGAATTAGGAAATTCGGCATTATATTTAGTTAGCGAAATGTCATCCGCAGTAACTGGAGAAATACATTATGTTGACTGTGGTTTTAATATTGTAGGAATGCCTAAGGCTTAAGAATAATTTAAATAGTCACTAGGATCATCTACAAATAGGCTAGCAACATTTCTTTTCCACAAATTTTGTGCTTCTTCTATTGGAATATTTTTTCCTGAATAAACAGTTACTAATATATCACGGTTTGTTAGCTCATTTACAATTGAATCAGAAAATGACTCTAAATCTGTGCCACAACTAAAAAAATCATACCTTTTGCATATATCTATTGTATCCCTAAGATTAATTTTACTAAAATCATCATTTAAAAAACCACAAAGAACACCTGGTAATTTCTCTTTTAAATATACACAACTCTCAAGATCAAAACTTGAAAAGAAAATTTTGTCTAAGGAAAAATTTTTAATCTCATCTACTATTTTGTCTACATTTAATTTTTCTAATCCTTGGTTAGGCTTCAACTCAATATTTATAAATTTATTTTTATTGGTTATTTCTTTTAATACCTTATTTAGACTTGGTACTCTTACATTTGTTTTTAAATTATAAAAAAAATAACCAGCATCCAAATTTGAGATTTCATCAAATTTAAAGTTAGATACTAACCCGGAACCATTTGTTGTTCTATCTAGAGTATCATCATGAATCAGCAAAGGAATGTTATCTTTGCTAATTTTTACATCTATCTCAACGCAATCAAGACCAAGTTCAAATGCTTTTGAGATAGATTCTAAGGTATTTTCGGGGGCTAAGTCTTTTACACCTCTATGACCAATTATTTTAGGTAATGTAAA
>CETM01091938.1_pt1 | contig 28958 bp, 27 predicted proteins | sample 361451 | NCBI WGS metagenome assembly CETM01 (sample SAMEA2622690, study PRJEB7988) | marine metagenome | isolation source: saline water (ENVO:00002010), including
CCTTCAACCTCAGGATGTCCCTCATGACCGATTAGGATAATATCCTTGTCTGCTCTTCCATGCCTAATCACCTCCATATGAACTTTTGTAACAAGTGGACAAGTTGCATCAAAGAACTGGAGATTTCTTACTTTAACAGATTCTTCAACCTTACTGGAAACGCCATGGGCGCTAAAGATTACAATCGAGTTATCAGGTACATCCGAAATCTCTTCAATAAAAATAGCTCCTCTATTTTTTAAATCATTTACCACAGTTTTGTTGTGAACGACTTCATGTTTCACATATATGGGGCTTCCAAACATTTCTAAAGCTCTGTTCACTATCTCAATAGCTCTATCAACTCCTGCACAAAAACCTCTAGGGTTCGCAAGTGACAATTTAGTTTTTTGGTTCATTTGTGGATTTTAACAAAATTAGTTCGCTAATTATAAAAATTATTGCACCAATAGTAATATAAGCATCTGCAAAATTAAAAACAAAAAATGAATAATCAAAAAGTTTTAAGTGCAAGAAGTCGGTTACAACGCCATCAGGTATCCTATCAAAGAGGTTCCCTAAAGCACCGCCAATTATTAATATAAGTGACTTCTTTTTTAAACTATTTGATTCATCAAAAAAAATTTTTAAAAAATAAAGAGTTACGAAAAAAATTATTATCAATAATAAATATCTAGATAGAAAATTGTTAAAGTCTAGGAAGCTAAAAGCAATACCAGAATTAAAAACTATTAAAAAATCTATCAAAGGAAGAAAATCATTCTTCTGCAGTAATTCTAAATGATTCAGAGCAATTATTTTCGATATGAAATCAAAGAAAACAAGAAAAAATAGGGAGATTAAATAGCCTTTAGACAAATTTCCTAACTTCTCCATCACCGTAAACATTTGTATTACATCTATTGCAAATCTCAGGATCCTCAGCAATTGATCCTACTGAGGCAGATTTATTCCAACATCTTATGCATTTTATTTGATCAAAATTAGTTATATCGATATTTAAATCCGAATTTACTGATTTATTTAACTCAACCTCAGAAACAATGAAAACAAATTTGAGTTCATTTTCTATTTTATTTAATGCGTTAAAGATTTCTTCTCCACATGAAATACTTATCTTTGCATCAAGAGAACCTTTTATGATTGTGTCAGATCTTGCTTTCTCAATATTCTGATTGACTATATCCTTAACATAAAAAATGGTTTCCCAGTCTTTGTCTGATATCGAACTTTCAATTTTATTTAATATCTTTTGTGGACATAAAAATACTGATTTAGATTGTTTTTTGAAAAGCTCATGTGACTGCCAAATTTCCTCAGCAGTAAAAACGAGTATTGGTGATATGAGTCTTATTAAAATATCAGCGACTTCAAAAAGAGCATTCTGAGCGGAAATTCTTGCATGAGAATCACTTTTAGTAACATACATTCTGTCCTTAATTATGTCTAAATAAACTCCACCTAATTCATGAACGCAAAAATTATGAATCTTTTGGATAACATGATGATAGGCATAGTCTTCATTTAAGCTATTCACTTCCTCATGTAGCTTTATTGCTTCACTGATTATCCACTTATCAATTTCAACTAAATCATTTTCATTTATTTTTTTTGTATTTTCATCGAAGTCACTTAAATTGCCCATAATAAATCTGAAAGTATTTCTAATTCGCCGATACTGATCCGATACCTGTTTTAAAATTTCATCTGTGGCTACCATTTCACTTCTAAAATCAGTAGATGCAACCCAAAGTCTTAAAATATCTGCACCTAAGTTATTACAAACTTTTTGAGGAGAAACAACATTTCCTAGAGATTTTGATTGTTTTCTCCCATTTTCATCAACAACAAATCCATGGGTAAGAACAGCTTTATATGGAGCTTTACCATTTATAGCAATTCCCGTTAATAAAGAAGATTGGAACCATCCCCTATGCTGATCAGATCCCTCTAAATATAAATCTGCTATAAGGTCTTTTCCATATAGCTTATCTAACACACAAAAATGTGTTGATCCTGAATCAAACCAAACATCTAGGGTATCTGTGGATTTAACATAGTCATCATGGTCATCTATCAAATCCTTTAAGCTAACTTTATCCCAAGCCTCAATTCCCTCTTTATCAATAAGATCTGCGATTTCATTAAAAAGTAGATTTTGTTTAGGGTGTATTTCACCATTTTTCTTATTAATAATAAGAGGAATCGGTACTCCCCAGCTTCTTTGCCTCGAAATGCACCAATCAGGCCTGTCTTCAAGCATAGATTTAATTCTTTCATATCCCCACGAAGGCTCCCACTTCACTCCACTTACAGCTTGAATTGATCCCTCTAGGAGACCCGATTTATCCATCGAGATAAACCACTGTGGGGTTGAAGCAAAAATTAATGGTGTTTTATGCCTCCAGCAGGATGGATATGAATGATGGAAATCTTCTTCATTTATTAATGCGTCTGATTTTCTGAGAAAATCTATTACTATGGCATCTGCTTTTATTGCCGGCAATCCAGCTAAAGCTCCATATTCTGAATTAAAAAATCCATTTCCATCAAGAGCATGAATAGTATCAATGTTATATTTTTTACAAATGTTGTGATCATCAACACCATGAGCAGGTGCAGTGTGTACACAACCAGTTCCAGTTTCGGTTGTAACATGATCACCATGAATTAAAATGGATTCCCTTTCAAGGTATGGATGTTCTAAAATTATCTCCTTGATATCATTTCCAAAAACTTCAGTTATTTTTTTTAAGTCTGTACCCCAGCGCTCTGAACATTGCTCAATGAGATCACTTGCTAAAACCAATTTCCCAAACTTTGAATCGCATAGACTGTATCTAAGCTCTGGACCAATTGAAACTGCAGCATTTGCTGGTATTGTCCAAGGTGTAGTAGTCCAAATAACAAAGCTGCACTCATCTAATTCTTGAGAAAATATCTTACTTAAATTACTTAGACACTCTTTTTTTACTTTGAAGCTTACATCAATTGATTTAGAAACCTTATCTTCATATTCAACTTCAGCTTCTGCAAGTGCTGATTTACAGTCATAGCAAAAATGTACTGGTTTTTCTCCTTTTTGGAGGTGACCATTTGTTACTATTCTTCCAAGAGATCTAACTGTGTCAGCCTCGAATGATGCATCAAGTGATTTGTAGGAATTATCCCAATCGCCCAAAACTCCTAATCTTATAAAATCTTTTTTTTGATTTTCAATTTGAGTTATTGCATATTCACGACAAGCAGCAATAAATTTTGATTTATCTTTAACAGTGTCACTGTCTCTTCCAAACTTTTTTTCAACATTTAGTTCAATTGGTAACCCATGACAATCCCAGCCTGGCACATATGGTGCATCGAAACCTTGCAGCGTTTTTGTCTTTACGACTATATCTTTTAAGATTTTATTAACAGAGTGGCCTAAATGAATGTCTCCATTTGCATATGGCGGCCCGTCATGAAGAATAAATTTATCCTTTTTGGCATTTTCCTCTCTTATTGCATTATATAAATCAATTGAGTTCCAAAAAGAAAGGATTTCCGGCTCTTTTCTTGGTAATCCTGCCTTCATAGGTAAATCTGTTTTTGGCAGATTTAAGGTATTTTTGTAATCTTTTTCCATTTATCTAATTAAAAATCTTCTTTGCCTTCTCTATATCCTTTTTTATCTGAGATTTCAGAATTTCTACGCTATCAAATTTTTCTTCTTCCCTTATTTTTTCAACGAATTGTACAGTAATACGAGTTCCATAAATATCTTTTTCAAAATCAAATATGTGTGTCTCTAGTACCGGTCTACCACCTCCAACAGTTGGTCGAACCCCCATATTTGCTATTCCCAAATAATTTGATCCATTTACTGTGCATCTAACAGCATAAACACCTGAGATAGGCAGTTTTTGCTTCGGTATCCAAATATTTGCTGTTGGGACTCCAATTTCTCTGCCAAGCTGACTGCCGTAAACTACTTTGCCAGAATAGCTATAATCCCAATTAAGCATGGCATTAGCGCTTACAAAATCATTTAAAATTAAGGCTTCTCTAATCCTTGTACTGCTAACTCTTTTGCCATTAGTTTTTACAGTATCTGTTTTATGAATTTCTATGCCGTTTGAGTCACCCCAACTTTGCAGGAATGCATAATCACCTTTCCTATCTTTTCCAAATTTAAAATCGTCGCCGATTGTAAGGGACTTTATTTTAAGCTCTTCTAAGATTTTTTTAGTAAATTCTTCAGGAGTCATGGATTTAAGCGATTCATTAAATTTCAATAACATACAAAAATCTATTTCATTCATTGATATAAGTCTCAATTTATCTCTCCACGGAATAATTCTAGGAGGAGGCGTTGAGTTATTAATTTTTGAAAAATATTCAGCTGCATGAGGTTCTGTAAATATGACCAATGAAGATAAATTTCTTTCCAAAGCATTTTTCTTTACCTTTTCGAGAATTGCTTTGTGTCCTAGATGCATTCCATCAAAATTTCCAATCGTTGCACTAAGACCAATTTTTGGAAATCTTTTTTGGAAAAGCTCGATATTTTTTTGACCTCTAATTAAGTACATATTTATATATAAAAATCTTTATTTGAGACTCTAAAAATCCACTTTGAAACAAGAAAGTAAAATAAAGAACTTAGTATAACAATAACTCCAATAAGAGAGATTCTTATCAGGTCGCTGAATTCATAAAATTTTGACATCCATTCAGCATCGACTCCAACAAAATAGTCAAATCCTAAAAGCATTAATATTGAAGAGAATAATGCTGATAAATTAGTCCTATGTAAAATAATTTTTGAGCTAATGAGGTTTTGTTTAGCAAGAACAAAAAATAATATACTTGCGCTTACTAGAACAGCAAGAGAACTTCCAATAGCAAGTCCAGCATGTCCATACCCAAGCTCAAAAGCAAAAATGTAATTTAAGATTGCATTAAGAATCAAGCTCAGTAATGCAACATAAAATGGTGTTTTGGTATCCTTTCTTGAGAAAAAAGCTGGTGTTAAGACTTTCATTAACATAAAAAATGGTAGTCCATAGCAAAAGAATACGAGGCTATATGATGATTTAATAACATCATGTTCTGTAAATTCACCTCTAAAAAATAACGAGGCAATTATTGGTTCAGCAAAATATATCAAACCAATCAACGAAGGGACAGCTATAAAAATTACCAATCTGAAGCTATTATCAAGCAAAGATTTAAAATGATGTTCATCTTTTTTAACGGATGCTTTAGATAGTGAGGGTAGCAATACAGTCCCAATCGCAATTGCAAATATGCCAAGTGGAAATTGAATAAGTCTATCAGATATATATAACCATGTTGGACTTCCTGTTTCTAAAAGAGAGGCAAATATAGTATCTATTAGAAGATTTATTTGAGTGACTCCTCCAGCTAATATAGCAGGAACAATTAAGTTAAAGAATCTTGAAATCTCAGAGTTTTTTAAATTTATTTTTGGAACTGGTAGTCTATCAATCGCTTTTAAGGGAGCAAATTGGATAATTAGCTGCAATATCCCTGCAAGAAAAACACCCCATGATAAAGATAATAATGGAGCATTCATTTTTGGTGCGACTAATAAAGCAAAAATTATTAGAGTCAAATTAAAAATTATTGGGGTAGCTGCAGGTAATGAAAATCTTGAATGAGTATTTTGAATGCCTGCTGCAAAAGCTACCAATGATATTAATGCTAAATATGGAAACATAATCCGTAAAACATTTACTGCGAGAACCTGCTTTTGTGGATCAAAATAAAATCCTGGTGCAAAAATAAATATTACAAAAGGAGCAAATAATAGACAGATGATTGTGAAAATAAATAAAGTAGAAATTAAAATACCTGCCAAGCTATCAATGAAGTCTTTAACTTGCGTTTTGTCTTTTGAATGCTCTAAATCAGATAAAATTGGAACAAAAGCTTGATTAAATGCTCCTTCTGCAAAAAATCTTCTAAAAAGATTAGGTATCCTCAAAACAACAACAAAAATGTCATGGTACAGAGATGCACCAAATAAATTTGTCGTAGATATATCTCTAAGAAGTCCGAAAATTCTAGATGAAAAAGTCCAAAAACTGACTTTTACTGAACTAAAAAAGTTTTTTTTAGAAACTTGTTTATTTGCGCTCATTAAAATCTAAAGAGAGAGAATTAATGCAATATCGTAAAAATGTTGGTGGCGGCCCGTCATCAAAAACATGGCCCAAATGTGAATCACAATCGGAGCACCTTACCTCTGTTCTTATCATTCCATGAGATGAATCTTTAAATTCTGCAATACATGAATCATCAATTGGCTGAAAAAAACTCGGCCATCCGCAACCTGAATTGTATTTTGTTGTGGAAGAAAAAAGATCTCTTTTACAACATATACAAATATATGTACCTTCCTTTTTATTATCCAAAAACTTACCGGAATAAGGTGCTTCAGTAGCAAAACATCTAGTTACCTGATATGCATCTTCATCAAGGATCGATTTCCAATCTTTATTTATTAAATCTTCTTTTGACATCTCTAAATTATAACTAACAGAAACTAAATATTTTTATATAAATTAATAAATAGTCGAAGATTATCAGTCTTGGTAGATCTTTTGATTCCAGTAAAATCATTTTTTAACTCATAGTTATTCCTTACATTACTGAAAGAAATTCCTTTTTTTAGAAAAGATTCTTTAAATTCAAAAGATATTTTTTCTAAATCAATAAGATTATTAAAAAATTCTATTGGATATTGGTTGGTCAAAAAGTCATTATCCATTGACTGAGGGTTTTGAATTTCTAATTTATTAGATAAATTTCTCAATGTATTTTCTAAATCAAAAACTGAACAAAACTCTTTTAATATCATTAAAGTTCCTTTATGTTTTGCCTCGATGCTGTATCCCGCAATATGTGGAGTTGCTATCAGGCAGCTCGAGATAAGTCTTGGATTTGGACTTTGTTCATTCTTATAAACATCGGATAAGTAGGTAATTCTATTTTCGAGGATATCATTTTCGTTTACTATTTCCCCTCTTGCTGAGTTAATAATTATTTTTGTATGAGCTCTTTTTAAAAAATTGGAATTTATTAGATCATGTGATGGAAATTCGCCTCGTTTTGAATAAGATGCATGAACAGTTATTACGTTGCAATTCATAATATCTCTAATATTGCCAATAGACATATAAGGATCATAAATTACATTTTTAATCTGAAGATTATTAAGAATGTTTGATAATAATTTACCGACATTCCCATAACCAACAATTCCTATAGTTTCGCTTGATGAAATAAGCTTTTTGAAAAATAAAAGACTTATGCATGAAAGCACCCAATTTACTACAGCTGATGCATTACAACCTGAAGCAACAAATATCTCATATTTTGAGCAATCAAAAATACTTGGTTCAATATGATCATATCCAGACGTTGCTGAGCCAATAAATTTTATAGATGAATTAGATAATAGTTCTGTATCGATTTTTGTTGTAGATCTTATAAATAATGCATCTGCATCAATACAGTCATTATTAGTAAGTTCAGAGTCAGTGAAATATTCAATAGAAAGCTCTTTATAATTTTTAATCTTATGAAGATACTCTTTGAAAAAAGGTATTTTATTGTCTACCAATAATCTCATTAATTATCTTTTGAGGGTGCAAAAATACTCTTCAACCAACCAATAAAAGTATTATCCCTTAAATTGAACTTATCCAAGTTATCAAAGTCTTTTCCTAATTTAACTGGATTTTTGTAAAAATCTTTTCTAGAAATAAAATCACCTTGATCAAGGTTTTTAACCACTTTTGCAGGATTGCCAGCTGCTACAACATTTGCAGGAATATTTTTAGTGACTACAGCACCAGCGCCTATTATTGAATTTTCGCCAATTGTTACCCCCTTACAAATTATTGCGCTATCACCAATCCAAACATTATCTTTCAATATTATTGGTTTTGTCTTTCCAACTGGCTCACTTCTATCATAAATACCATGCCAATCTGCATCAGATATATATGCGCCATGAGCAAACATGCAAGCATCACCTATTTCAATTAATTCTGCTGCCATTATTCTTACACCAGGAGTAATTAGGCAATATTTACCAATTTTTAACTTTCCCTCCCAGTTTCCTATGTTCCAACTTGTAAATTGAACATTTGCATCTCTTGCTCCGATAATTGTAGGAAAGTCATCAATACTGATGTGAGATCCAAAAAGCTTAATATATTGTGGTTTAAAAAATGCACCGCCTTTGCCAAGAAAGTCAAATTGAGGTCGCAGGTAATATTTAACATAGAGACTTACAAGTCTTTTTGAGAGTTTTTTTAACCAGTATGGTCTATTATCTTTTCTGATTTTTATCTCCTTTTAAATATCAAACTATATGATAAAGTACATGAAAATTAATTGTGACCTTTTGTGAAGAAATATATATCCGAAATTAAAAATATTGTAATTATTGGCCTGCCAATTTTTGGCTCACAAACTTCATATATGTTAATGGGTGTAACAGACACTATTGTTGCTGGAAGAGCTAATACTACTGATCTTGCAGCGCTTGCAATAGGTAACTCAATATTCAATCCGTTGTGGTTTGCACTGAGTGGAGTTCTTTTTGCAGTAACTCCAATTGTTGCTCAATTATTTGGGGCAAAAAACTTTATTGAGATTGAAAATAAAGTAAGACAAATCTTGTGGATGTCGTTAGTTGTAGGCTTAGTCCTCTCAATAATACTAGTAAATATTGGTCCCTTAATAAAATTACTTCCAATTGATTTAGAGGTTTCAGTTATTACAAGTGAATATTTAAAAGCTCTTGCTATTGGTGCCGTTTTTATGGGTTTATTCACTTGCTTAAGATGCTTTAGTGAGGGTATGACATTAACACTTCCAGTTTTTTATGTTGCCTTTGCTGGAATGCTTATAAACATCCCACTAGATATTATTCTTGTTAATGGTTTATTTGGTTTTCCAAAGCTGGGTGGAGTAGGATGCGGTTATGCAACATCTCTCATTGCAATTTTCCAAACAATAGCTATTTCTGTTCTCATTATAAAATCCCAAAAATATAAAAAGGTTAGGATCTTTAAGGCTATCAAATTACCAAAAATGGAAACTATCAAAGAAGTATTCAAGCTTGGGATGCCAATTGGCTTTGGTATTTTTATTGAATTGAGCATGTTTAGTGGCGCAGCTCTAATAATTAGTGCATTGGGTGTTGGAGTAATAGCAAGTCATACAATTGCAATCAATATTACAAGTACATTTTTTATGCTTCCTCTTGCATTTGGTCTAGCAACAGCAACACGAGTAGGAAATCTGATTGGTGAAGAAAGATTGTTAGATGCAAAGTTTTCTGCAGGTAGCTCGCTACTCCTATGCTTCATGATTGCAATAGTTACAACGGCTACTATCTTTATATTCAGAGAATTTCTTGTCTCTTTATATACAAGTGATCCAGAAGTAATTGCTCTTGGTGTAAGTTTATTATTATATGCAGCTATCTTCCAAATACCTGATGGGGTGCAGATGTCTGCAGTTGGAAGCTTAAGAGGTTTTAAAGATACCTTTGTCCCAATGATTTTAATATTAATTTCATATTGGTTGATTGCTCTGCCAGCAGGTTTTTTTATGACTTACGGAGTGATTGGACCAAAACTTGGAGCTTCAGGAATGTGGATTGGTATGATTTTAGGTTTAACAGTATTTTGCTTTCTTGGAATAATAAGATTAAAGCGCGTTATTGATACAAACCTTAAGACAGTAATGACTTAGTTGTAGAACCAATTTCAAGAAGATTTTTAGCAACAACTACTCCACTTTCGTTAAGCTTTTTTATTTTGTCCTCAGCCGTACCTTTCCCACCAGAAATAATTGCTCCTGCATGTCCCATTCTTTTTCCAGGTGGAGCTGTTTGACCAGCAATATAAGAGACCACTGGCTTACTGATGTTATTAGATATAAATTCAGCAGCCTCCTCCTCTGCACTCCCTCCAATTTCTCCAACCATAACAATTGCATCTGTTTGATTATCAGCCTCAAAGAGTTTCAAAATATCAATAAAAGATGATCCTGGAATCGGGTCACCTCCAATACCAATACAACTAGATTGTCCTAGACCAAGATCAGTAGTTTGCTTAACTGCTTCATAAGTTAGTGTTCCAGATCTTGAAATAATTCCAATTCTTCCTGGAAGATGAATTTCACCAGGCATTATGCCCATTTTTCCTACGCCAGGAGTTATTACGCCAGGGCAGTTTGGTCCAATAAGTCTTATATCATTATCATCTACAATTTTTTTTACTTCCAACATATCTAAAGTTGGAACTCCCTCAGTGATACACACTATAAATTTTATTCCAGCATTTGCAGCTTCAATAATTGCACTTTTGCAAAACGGAGCAGGAACAAATATTAGGGACGCATTTGGTTGAACTTTATCAACTGCTTCCTCTACTGAATTAAAAACAGGCAAATTTAAATGAGAGCTTCCTCCTTTTCCAGGAGTGACACCACCTACTACATTAGTGCCATACTCAATTGATTGAGCAGAATGAAGAGTCCCTTGAGATCCTGTAAAACCCTGAACAAGAACTCTAGTATCTTTATTTATTAGGATACTCATTTAGCTAGCTCTACAGCAGTTCTAGCTGCTTCCTCCAAACTGTTTGCACTTTGTATCTTTGTTGAAGATTTAGAAAGAATAGATAATCCTTTTTCAGCATTATTTCCTTCAAGCCTGACAACAACAGGGATTTCAACTTCCACTTCATCTATCGCTGCAACAATACCTTCTGCAATTAAGTCACATCTGACAATACCACCAAAAATATTTACTAGAACCACCTTTACTTCTGGATCAGCTAAAATAATCTTAAAAGCTTTTGCAACTCTTTCTTGAGTGGCCGTTCCACCAACATCAAGAAAGTTTGCTGGATTTCCATTAAAAAATTTAATCGTATCCATTGTGCCCATCGCCAAACCAGCCCCATTTACCATACATCCAATATTTCCATCCAAGGATACATAACTTAAGTCATATTTTGCAGCTTCTGACTCTCTTGGATCCTCTTGAGTAGGATCATGCATTTGATGTAAGTCTTTTTGTCTAAAAAGAGCATTTGAATCAATATTAATTTTTGCATCAAGGCAATGTAGATTTCCGTCCTGTTTTATTACAAGTGGATTAATTTCTAAAAGGCTGAGATCACACTCAAAAAACATAGAAATTGTCTTCTTTACAATATTTTTCATTTGGGATGATTGACTATCATTCAATTCGAGCGTACTACAAATCTTTTCAAGATCATCAATAGAAATATCATTACCATCAAGGTTAATGGAAGCTATCTTTTCAGGGCTCTCCTCTGCTACTTTTTCAATATTTACACCGCCCTCTGATGAGGCAATGATTGCAACTTCCTTAGAGGATCTATCAACAACAGCACTATAATAAAGTTCGTCAGCAATATCGGTACACTCCTCAATAAGGATGCAGTTTACAAGTTGTCCATTTTTATCAGTCTGATAGGTGACTAATTTTTGTCCTATCCATCTTTTAGCAAAATCTGAAACCTCTTCTACGGTGTCACATAATGCAACTCCTCCAGATTTACCTCTTCCGCCAGCATGAACTTGAGCTTTTGCTACCCAACGATTACCACCTATTTCATTACATGCTTGCTTTACTTCACTCACACTCCTCACAACCTTCCCTTTTGAGACAGGTAGATCATATTTTGCAAAGATCTCTTTGCCTTGATACTCATGAAGATTCATTTTCTTTTATTGCCTATGTGAATTGCAGAATTATTTGCAGCTAATGCCGCTTCATGAAAGGCTTCACTCACGGTTGGATGACTAAATACAGTTAATCCTATATCTTCAGCGCTTGAACCAAATTCCATAGCAATAACAGCTTGTTGAACAATGTCCGCAGCTGATGGGCCAAAAACATGTACTCCTAAAATAGTGTCATCTCTTTTATCAGCTAAAACCTTGACAGAGCCAACAGAGTCGGCTGCAGCCAAAGCTCTTCCACTGGCAGCAAATGGGAAACTTCCAATCTTAAAGTCTTTACCTTCATTTTCAAGATCTTGCTGAGTTTTTCCAACCCAAGCAACTTCAGGATGTGTATAAATTACATTTGGAACTAGCTCATAATTCATTCTAGCTTTTTTCCCAGCTATTCTTTCTGCAACCATTACTCCTTCTTCTGAACCTTTATGCGCCAACATTGGCCCCCTAACAATATCTCCAATTGCATAAATATTTTCGGATTTTGTTTTACAAAAATCATCTACTATGACCCTTCCATGATCATCGAGCTCAATGGGAAAAGTTTCATCAGAAATATCAGCTGTATTTGGTTGTCTACCTACAGCTACAATCAACTTATCAAAATTAACTTTATGTTCTTCACCCTTTGAATCATAAGTAACTTCAACGCCTTTATCATTGTCACTTGCTGATATTACTTTTGATCCTAAATGTATATCTAAACCTTGTTTTTTAAACTCTCTATGGCATTCCTTGGAAATTTGCTTATCTACAATAGGTAGGAAGTCATCCATTGCTTCTATAACAGTAACCTGTGATCCTAATCTTGACCATACACTACCTAACTCTAATCCGATCACACCAGCACCAATAATTCCAAGCTTTTTTGGAACCTCAGTAAAGTTAAGAGCACCCGTACTATCCACAATATTTTTAGACCACTTCGCAATTGGTATTTCAATTGGAGTTGAGCCTGTAGCTAGAATGATGAATTTTGTTTCAAGGTTAGTCTTTTCTCCATCATTGGATACTTCCACAAGGTTTTCATTAACTATTTTTCCTCTTCCAGAAATTGCATCAACACCATTTGCTTTAAAGAGTCCTGTTATCCCAGTTGTAAGTTTATTAACAACTTCATCTTTTCTTTTCATCATAGATGGAATATTTATAGATAAACCATTTAAATCTATTCCATGTGATTCAAAATCTTTTTGAGCCTCATAATATTTATGAGAAGAATCTAATAAAGATTTTGAGGGTATACAACCAACATTTAGGCAAGTTCCGCCATACTTTTGATTGCCCTTCTCATCAGAAGCATATTCAACACAAGCCGTATTAAGACCTAATTGGGAAGCTTTAATTGCTGCAACATAACCTGCAGGCCCTCCACCAATTACCACCACATCATACATATTTACACCTATAGATTAAGTAAAAGTTTTTCCGGATTTTCTAATTGCTCTTTTATTGATACAAGGAAAGATACAGCCTCTTTTCCATCAAGCATCCTATGATCATAACTCATAGCTAGATACATCATTGGCCTTATTACAATTTCTCCATCTACCACAACTGGTCTATCCTCAATCTTGTGCATGCCTAAGATTGCTGTCTGAGGAGCATTTAAAATTGGGGTTGAGAGCAAAGATCCAAAAATACCACCATTTGAAACTGTGAAAGTTCCACCTTGCATCTCTTCAATTGATAGCTTTCCATCTCTAGCTTTATCAGCATATTCGGAAATAGACCTTTCAATTTCAGAAATTGATTTTATATCAGCATCCTTAATAACTGGAACAACTAAACCTCTATCAGTTGAAACGGCTACGCCAATATCTTTATATCCATGATAAACGATATCTTTACCATCAATACTTGCATTCACTTGAGGAAACTTTTCTAGAGCATTAACTGAGGCAGCAACAAAAAATCCCATAAATCCTAACTTTACGCCATGCTCTTTAAGAAAATCTTCACCATACTTTGATCTAATATCTTTTATTGGTTTCATATCAACTTCATTAAAAGTTGTTAACATTGCTGTCTCTTGTTGAACTTCGACCAACCGCTTTGCAATTGTTGATCTTAATCTAGTCATCGGTACTCTTTTTGTTTCTCTATCAAGACCTTTGTGAGTTTTTTCAAATGATTTTTCACTCACTGAATCACTCTCAACATGATCAATTACATCTGCCTTTGTAATTCTTCCATCTTTACCGCTTCCTTTAATTTCAGCAGCATCTAATTCTTTTTCTTCAATTATTCTTTTAGCTGCTGGACCCGATTTTTTTGTTTCAATAAAATCGTTTTCAGAATTTTCTTCTTCAACAATTTCATCTTTTGGCTCCTCTACCACATCTACTTTTATCTCCGTTTCCTCAATATCTCCAGATATAAATTCACCAATTAATTCAGCACTTAAAACTGTATCTCCTTCATTTTTATGAATCTTTGAGATTTTCCCATCTGAGGGAGCTAATACTTCTAATACCACCTTATCGGTTTCAATTTCAGCTATAACTTCATCTTGTGATACGGCTTCACCTTCTTTTTTGACCCAGTTAGCAATTGTTCCGTCTGCAACGGATTCTGGGAAAGTTGGAGACTTAATTTCTTCACTCATTTGTTATCTCTGCAGAGTACATTATCAACTAATTCTTGTTGTTGTTGAAGATGTAATTTCATTAAACCAACCGCCGGTGCTGCAGCTGGAGGTCTCGAAATAGGCACAAATGAAGTATCTAACTTAAGCTTCTTAAGAACTCTTTCAAGCCTATGTCTGTGACTAAACCATGCACCTTGATTTTGGGGTTCTTCTTGAGCCCATACAAAATCTTTGACATGTGAATAATCTTTTAACATTTCTTCAACTTCAAAATATGGGAAAGGATAGAGTTGCTCTAATCTTAATAATGCTATGTCAGTAATTCCATTTTCATCTCGAGCTTTTTTAAGATCATAAAAAACTTTACCACTGCAAAGAACTACTCTTTTGATATCCTCCTTTGGAAGATTATCATCAATAATACAATTAAAGGCTCCATCTGTAAGTTCTGATAAATCACTAGCTGCTTCTGGAAGCCTCAACAGACTTTTTGGAGTAATAACTACAAGAGGTCTTCGCATTTTTCTTATCGCTTGCCTGCGGAGAAGATGAAAAATCTGAGCTGGTGAGCTTGGCATACAAACTTGAATATTATTTGCAGCACATAGTTGAAGGAATCTCTCTAAACGAGCACTGCTATGCTCAGGGCCCATGCCTTCAAATCCATGCGGTAGTAACATAACTAATCCTGACAGTCTTTCCCATTTATGCTCTGCGCTCACTATGAATTGGTCTATAACTACTTGAGCTCCATTAACAAAATCACCAAACTGAGCTTCCCAGATAACAAGACCGCTTGGCCAAGTAGATGCATATCCATACTCAAAGCCAAGGACGGCTTCCTCTGATAATAATGAATCGTAAATATCGACGATTGTTTTTCCTTTTTCCGCAATTGAATTAAGGGAAAGAAAGCCTTCACCATTTTCTTGATCAAAAATAACTGCATGACGATGATCAAATGTTCCGCGTCTTACATCTTGGCCAGTAAATCTTATAGGATAACCTTCCTTTAAGAGGCTCGAATAGGCCATCATTTCTGCGAATCCCCAATTTAACTTTATCTCACCCTTAGACATTTTTAATCGTTCATCAAAAATCTTTTGAACCTTCCTTTGAACTTCAAAATTTTCAGGAGTTTTTACAATTGACATAGCATTGCTTTCGATTTCTTTTCTAGAGACGGAAGTTATAACGTTCTCATACCATTTTTTATTCATGAAAGGTTCCCAGTCAAACCATTGGTCATCATTTGACCTCGGAGCCAAATTAGGAGTAACTGATTCACCATTTTCAATTCGTTTTCTATAAGATTTCTTAAAATCTTTTATTTCTTCAGCTGAAATTACTGAATCGTCTATTAAATTATTTTCATACATCTCAAGAACAGTATTGTGATTTTTTATTGCTTTATACATGACTGGCTGCGTCGAGGATGGATCATCAGCTTCATTGTGCCCACTCCTTCTGTAACACACTAAGTCAATAACAATGTCTTTTTTAAAGTTTTCTCTATACTCACATGCAAGCTCAGCAACAAAGACGACTGCTTCTGGATCGTCAGCATTTACATGTATTACTGGTGCTTCAATAAATTTACTAATGTCTGTTGAGTACCTAGTTGATCTTGCATCTCTAGCATGGCTTGTAGTGAACCCAATTTGATTGTTGACTACAACATGGATTGTTCCTCCGACACCATATGCTCTTGTCTGTGACATTTGCAAAGTTTCCATTACAACTCCCTGACCAGAAAAAGCTGCATCCCCATGAATTAAAATTGGTACAACTCGATTTTTAAAGGTATCACCAAGTCTATCTTGACGAGCCCTAACAGATCCTACTACAACAGGATTCACAATTTCTAAATGAGAAGGGTTATTTGTCAGCGAAACATGAACATCTCCGTGATCCGTTCTTATATTTGAGGAGTATCCCAAATGATATTTTACGTCACCTGTACTTGATCCTTTAAGATCAAAGTCCTCTTCAAAAGCCGCGAAAAGTTCTTTTGATACTTTTCCAAGAACATTTACTAATAAATTCAGCCTGCCTCTGTGGGCCATTCCAAAACAAATTTGTTCTGCTCCGTTTTTTGAAGTTGTCTTAATTAAAGTATCCACCAAAGGTATCAGTGATTCACATCCATCAATACCAAATCTTTTCATGCCAGGATATTTTGATGAAAGAAATTGAGCGAGTCCTCTAGCAGATATTAGTCTTTTTAGGATCTCTTTTTTTCTTTCTTGGTCTGAAATCTTATGATCAGCATTTTCAAACTTTTCAATAATCCAACTTCTTTCTCTTTTATTTGAGATATGCTGAAATTCTATACCAATATTTTTACAATATGTGTCCTTAAGCTCTCTTATCAAACTTCCCAATACATGGTTTCTATTGCTTCCAATAGGGAAATCACAATTAATCTCATCTAAAAGCTCTTCTTTGTTAAATAAACTTTCTGTTTTGTATAGGTCTGAATGTATAACCTTTTCAGCAATACCCAAAGGATCAAGATCAGCAGCGGTATGACCATAGTCTCTAAAAGCTTTTATCAAAGTCTGAACTTTTGCTTCAAGAGGACTAGCATCTTTTGAAGCAGTAGTTGTTTTTGGAGCTTCTTTTCTGGATACATTTTGAAAATATTTAATTACGTCATGATGGGAACTATCTTTATTGGTACCATTTTGAAACGGTAAATCGTTAAAGTAAGTTTTCCACTCCTCTGAAACTGAATTAGGATCTTGCAAATAGCTCTCATACAAATCCTCCAAATATGAGAGATGTCCGCCAGATGTATGAGAATCACTCATATACTCTGACATTGTTTTTTTCATTAGCCTACTCCAAACCTACAACCTTTATTTTTTCCTCTTTAGAACCTGTCAAAAGCATTGATTTAATTTCACCAATTGCTTTATTAGGATTTAAACCTTTAGGGCATACATTCACACAATTCATAATGCCGTGACATCGATAAACACTGAAGGGATCACCTAGCTCTTCAAGTCTTTCTTGTTTTTTTGTATCTCTGCTATCTGCTAAAAATCTATAAGCTTGAAGAAGTGCAGCAGGACCAACAAATTTATCAGGATTCCACCAAAAGGATGGGCAACTTGTTGAGCAACATGCGCACAATATGCATTCATATAAACCATCTAGCTTATCTCTATCTTGAGGAGATTGAAGTCGTTCTTGCGCGGGAGGCTCTGAATCAGATTGAAGAAAGGGCTTAATCTTTTCATATTGATCATAAAACTGAGTCATATCGACAATTAAATCTCTTATTACTGGTAGTCCAGGAAGTGGCCTAAGCTCTAATTTATTTCCCCTTAAAACATCTGATAAGGGGGTTATACAAGCTAAGCCATTCTTGCCATTGATGTTCATTCCATCTGAACCACATACACCCTCACGACATGATCTTCTATAAGAAATTGAAGTATCTTCTTCTTTTAGTAAGTTTAATAAATCAAGCACCATAATATCTTTTTCGGGCTTCGGTATGGTGTATTTTTTCATGTAAGGAAATTCATCCTTTTCAGGATTATATCTATACAAACTTACATTCAGTTCCATTAATAAGACCTCATTTTAGGAGGGAAAGCTTCCACCTGTTTTGGTTCGTAATTCACTTTTCTCTTAGAAATATCTTTTTTCAATGGATCATATAAAGAATGACAAAGCCAATTTTCATCATCTCTTTCTGGATAATCGTCTCTTGCATGAGCGCCTCTACTCTCGGTTCTTTTCAATGCTGATATAGCTGTTGCCTGAGCCACCTCAAACAGATTTTGTAATTCAAGCGCTTCTACTCTGCTAGTATTAAAAGATACGCTTTTGTCTTTGAGGTGCAAGTTATCAACTTTAAATTTAATTTCTTCTAACTCCTTAACACCCTTTTCCATGAACTCCCCTCTCCTAAAAACACCAAAATAATTTTGCATGCATGTTTGTAGTTCCTTCTTAATCCTAGCAACATCGAATCCGTCCTGAGATTCATTTAGCTTATTTAGTCTTTGCATTGCTTCATCAATGTCCTCACTGGTAGAGTTATCTACTCCACCACCTGATTTAATAGCTTCGTTGATATGTTTTCCAGCTGCTCTTCCAAATACAACTAAATCAAGCAATGAGTTACCACCGAGTCTATTTGCTCCATGCACAGAGACACATGCAGCCTCGCCTACTGAGAAAAGTCCAGGTACAGTATAGTCTTCTCCATTTTTTTGAGAAAAAGCCTGACCATGAATATTTGTTGGTGTTCCTCCCATCATATAATGACAGGTTGGAACAACTGGAATAGGTTCTTTCACAGGGTCAACATGAGCAAATGTTCTTGAAAGTTCACATATGCCTGGAAGTTTAGAATTTAAAACATCAGCTCCAAGGTGATCTAACTTGAGAAAAACATGATCTTTTTCTTCACCACAACCTCTTCCCTCCAAGATTTCTAAAACCATAGATCTTGCTACAACATCTCTTCCAGCTAAATCCTTTGCATTGGGAGCATATCTTTCCATAAACCTTTCCCCGTCAGCATTTATAAGATAACCGCCTTCCCCTCTGCATCCCTCTGTTACAAGTGATCCCGCTCCATATATACCAGTTGGATGAAATTGCCACATTTCCATATCTTGTGCCGGAAAACCTGATCTAAGTGTCATACCTAAGCCATCTCCAGTGTTAATCAGAGCATTTGTAGTAGAGGCATATATCCTTCCAGCTCCACCAGTAGCCAAAACTGTAGCTTGGGCTTTGAAGTAGCAAACCTCTCCAGACTCAATGGAAAAAGCTATAACACCTGTTATTTCTTCTTTAGAATTCTTAACTAAATCAACAGCAAACCACTCGTTAAGAAAATTTGTACCCTCTTTTACATTATTTTGATACAAGGTATGAAGCAAAGCATGTCCTGTTCTATCTGCTGCTGCGCATGTCCTGGCAGCTTGACCACCCTTTCCAAAGTCTTTAGATTGCCCGCCGAATGGTCTTTGATAAATCCTTCCATTATCAAATCTTGAGAAAGGAAGTCCCATATGCTCTAGTTCATATACTGCTTTTGGACCCTCAGAACACATGTACTCAATAGCATCTTGATCTCCAATATAATCAGAGCCTTTCACTGTGTCATACATATGCCATCTCCAATCATCATTGGGATCCGCGCTCTGAATAGCACATGTAATCCCACCTTGGGCAGAAACTGTATGAGATCTAGTAGGAAAAACTTTAGAAATTACAGCTGTTTTAAGTCCAGATCTTGCAAGCTCTAATGATGTTCTCATGCCAGAACCGCCACCGCCAATTATCAAAGCATCAAATTCTTTAACCTGTTTATTGTTAAATAAATTTACAACTGTATTCATTAAGAGTTCACCAAAATTATTAAAAGAGAGCCTACTAAATAACTAAGTCCAAAAGTGAAAAAAACAACAGTGTATGCAGACCTAAATAAGTCCGCATATTTTGAAATTCTAAAACTCAAAAAACCAATTGTTCTTTTAGTTAAATAGTCAGTTCCAACCGTCCAAAGACCTATAAAAGAATGTATCAAGACTGAGGCAACAAAGAGAATTGTCAGAAAGATTGTTAAATTAGAATAGAAGAAACTTACCCATAAATCGAATGTGATACTGCTTGATGAAATAAAAAAGAAAAACATATAGCTCACATAAAACAAATTTACAATTGCGCTTGATCTTTGAAGAAACCATATTGTTGATCCTTTCATGCTAATAAACTCCAAAAAACATAACCTGAAGTTAAAACCCAAAATGATATTGTAAAAATCGCAGAGTAATGAGATGCAGTAAGAGATTCTCCAATGTGAGCATCCATTATTAAATGTCGAACTCCACTTAAAATGTGGTACCAAAGAACACAAAAGCTAAAAATGATTATGATTTTCAAGACTAAGTTTCCATTAAGAAAATTAACTACCGAATTAAATGTATTAACATTTTTGGTAGAAAAATATACCAGACAAAGGGCTACGGGCAATGTTACAAAAAACACATACATGCCAGATATTCTATGCGTTATAGAAATAAGTGCCGAGACAGGTAAATTAATCTTTCGGAGATCAATATAAACCGGCCGGTGATCTGTATTCATAGAGTAGACAAATGTTTACTTATACTTTCCTTTTATGCCTCAATTATACGTAAAAGAGAGAGAATTAGTACTTTATTTTTTGCCTTTTTTTACGAATGATAAAAGTCTTTTTCTTTTCTTAATCTGCCTATCGGTAAGAGTGTTTTTGTCTTTATAAGGATTGTCTGATTTTCTAAAAATTATCTTTAATTGAATGCTTTTTAGCTCTAGATGCTTTTTAAATGAATTATAGATATATTTTCTATAATTTGCTGGAACCTTTTTGTCTTGTGAGGCATGAATCACTAATGTTGTAGGATTAATTCCAGCAAAATGGATATACCTAAATTTTAAAACTTTTCCCGCTACAGATGGAGGCGATCTATCTACTAAAATACGATTTAATATTCTATTAAGTTTTGATGTAGTAAATTTTGTAACAGATTTCTTTAAAGTATCGTCAATTTCACTAAAAAGTTTCTTAAAACCTTTTCCTTTTAATGCAGAAATTTTTACAAGCTTTAAATCTTCGAAATATCTTTTTTGCACTTTTTTGTCTTCAAAAAATTTTTTAATTTTTGTTCTACTAAGCAAGTCAATTTTATTGATTGCTAGTAATATCGGCTTACCAAACTTTTCAACCATTGATAAGATCTTAAGATCTTGATCAACGAGTCCCGAATCTGCATCAATTAACAGAATTGTAATATCTGATTCAGAGGCTGCATGCATTGCTCTTACATAAGAGAAATACTCAATATTTGTTTTAGTTTTATAACCTTTCCTTATGCCTGCTGTATCAAATAATTCATATCTTTTTCCCGCATATTCAATGGGTACATTTATGGCATCAATAGTTGTTCCAGCTAAAGGAGAAACGATTACTCTTTCTTCTGATGAAAGTGAATTAATTAAAGTAGACTTACCAGCATTTGGTCTTCCAATAATTGAAATTTTTGGTGAGTTACTCTCATTACTATCAGAAACATTTTCAGGGATATTTGATTTTAAATATTTTTTCAAATTATCAAGCCCTATTGAGTGTTCTGCACTAATTGATAGTGACTCTTTGATACCTTTTTGCGATAGATCATAAACAGCATTAGAAACATTTTTTTTATCATTCTTATTTAGTATAGGAATAAATTTTTTATCTCTTTTTCTGAGATTTTCTAAAATTCCTTGGTCAAGATTTGTTAACTCTTCGGAACCATCAATAACAAACAAAACTAATGATGACTCATCAACTGCAACCCATGCTTGCTCAGAAATTTCATTCTCTAAACCTTCTCTACCATCGTCAATTCCACCTGTATCAATCAAAAAAATATTGCTCTCTCCATGAGATAAAAGACCATAATTTCTATCTTTTGTAAGTCCAGAGAAATTAGAAACGATCGCGCTTCTAGATTTAGTTAACTTATTAAAAAGTGTGGATTTGCCTACGTTTGGCCTGCCGATTATTGCAACTGTATTTAACATGATTGATATTCATTCTAAAAACTTAAACTAAAGAGTCTCATCTTTTCATCGATTGCATAGAAGGAATCTGATCGGCTTATTAAGGTTATTATTTTATTACGAGATATTTTTTTTCTTGCAACAGTAATTCCAGTCAATGGATCAATTGCATGAATATAACCTTCAAGATCGCCAATTAAAATATAACCTTTAAAAGTTTCAGGATTTGAAAGCTCTCTAAGAGCATATTCGTCCAATTTCCATGAGCCCTCAAATGTTCTTGAAGAATATGTAGATATTTTCGAATCGGCAGAAATTATTCCTAACACTCCTCTTAAAATAAAAGGTTCATAGAAAGATGATTCCTTAGACTCCCAGACTGTTCTTCTTTGGGCAGAGTCAAAGACAGATAAATTTCCTTGAAAATTCACTGTATAAATTCTACTACCCTCAAGAACTGGTGAAGAATCAGCATCTATTAAGTTATCCAATTCAGAAACTCCCTCTGTAAAAGATATTGCTCCATCCCAAATTGGCAGACCTGTTTTAAGGTTAAAAGCACCAATTCTTCCATTGTCAAAAGTTGCATAAACTATGTTGTTATCAATAACGGGTGAGCTGCTTCCTCTTACTGTAAGATTAGGTGCTTGAGAGCGATATGACCATTCTTCAGAACCATTTTCTAAATCAAAAGCATTTAAAAATCCACTTGCAGTTTTTACAACGACGAGACCAGCATCAACATCTACATTAGCTAATACCTCACCGCCGGCAAAAGTTTTCCAAAGCAAGGAACCATCATCTTGATCAAGACAAATTAAATTTCCTTGATCATCAGAAAGGAATAGTCTTCCAAAACCTGCAACAATTCCAGCACTTACGATAGTTTCTAGTTCTGAATCCCAAAGCACTTCACCTGAGTTAATATCAATACTTGTTACATTTCCTTCTGGATCTACAAAAAATAAACTATTACCTGCAAAAGCAGGAATAAAGCTATTAAGATTACTCTCTCCTTTAAATTTCGTTTCCCAGTTCTCAGTAAATTCAAATCTTTCATTAAAATCAATGAGCTCTCTCGGTTCATCCAGGTCAACTTCATCTGATTGCCAAAATGCAATAGATGAACAAGAGCTAATTGTTAGTATTAAGATTAGAGATAAAAATTTATTCATTTGTGCCTAAATTATTAATTTTTAATTCTACAAGATTCCTTAATCCATTATCTGTGTATTTTTCAATAGCGCTTTGATATTGTTGAATTGCTAACTCATTGCTGCCTACTCCGCTCAAAGCATCACCCTTAAGCTCATGAGTATAAGCATCTTCGTCACTAGAATATTTTTCAAGAACACTTAGCGCATCTTCAAATTTACCAAGCGCAATTGATATTCGAGCTATATTTGTCCTTGCAATTCCGTTAATTAGACTATTTCCAAAAAATCCATCGCTGTTTTCTTTGAGTTGATAGAATATTTCTAGACTAGCTTCAAGATTATCATCCCTGGCTAAATCAGACCCCTTTTTAAGTAATGCCAAATATGAATAACCAGTATTAGAGTAGTTAACGGTTAAATCTTCAAAAAGCTGATCACTATCCTCTTGAGTTGAAGCCATCTGCCAATCCTCATAGATAACTTTTGCTGCTTGTATTTGATTTGTTTTCAAATTATTTGAAAAGAGATATCCACCAATAGAAATAGCTGTGACAAAAATGAATGAAAAAATATAAAATTTATAATCCTTGAAGAAATTAATTATAGATTGGACTCTTTCCTCGTCGCTTCTTACTGTAACCATAATATTTTTATTTATATATTTTTATAAAAATCTAGAATCTCATCAAAACTCATATTTACTTGATAACCGTCTTCATCAAATGATTTAACAGTTATAGTATTAGATTCAAATTCTTCTTCTCCTATTATAAAGACAAATTTAGCTCCAAGCTTGCTTGCCTTTCTAAGTTTCGCTTTGAGGCTTGCATCAGTAAAATTCGTTTCAAGACGAATATCGTAATTATGGCTTCTCAAAAGTTGTGCTATTTTAAATGCTAAAGCATTCATTTTGCTAGAGGTTGTTACAAAAGAAATAACTTTGTTAGATTTCGTATTTTTATGTTTTTTAATGAGATTTAGTCTTTCTAGCCCTATTGCAAAACCAACAGCAGGCATTTCTTTACCTCCAAGGTCCTTTGAGAGGTCATCATATCTGCCTCCTCCTAAGAAAGAATCCTGTGCTCCTAGATTCTTAGATACTGCTTCAAAAACAAGACCTGTGTAATAATCTAAACCTCTTACAAGAGAGCTATCGAGCTCAATTTCAACATACTTGCCGAAAATGCTTTGAATAGTGTCTAGAAGATTTAATTGTTCTGTTGATAGAAAATCAATTATTTTTGGGCCTTTATTAAGAAAATCTTGAAGATGTTCGTCTTTTGAATCAAGCAATCTCAAAGGATTTTTTGTAAGCTTTTCCTTGTCGTTATCATTTAATTCTCCTTTAAAAGTTTTTAAATATTTTAAAAGTTCTGAAAGAAATCTTTCTTTAGTTTTTTTATCACCAAGATGATTTATTTTTAAAACTGAATCTTCAAGCTCTAATTCAATAAAAATATCACAAACAATTGAAATAATTTCTAGATCAGAGGAACCCTCTGAAAATCCAAGTAATTCAACTCCTGCTTGGTTAAATTGTCTAAATCTTCCTTTTTGAGGTCTTTCATATCTAAACATTGGTCCCTGATACCAGAGTTTGTGTTCAGAATTATCAAGTTTCTTTTGAATTATTGATCTTACAACTCCAGCAGTTCCCTCAGGCCTTAGTGAAAGACTTTGCTCATTACGATCATTAAAACTGTAAATTTCTTTATTTACAATATCGGATGTTGCTCCTGTTGATCTAACAAATAATTCAGTTTGTTCCAATATTGGAGTATTGACCTCTTTTAGATTATGAGACAAAAATATTTTACTGAGGATTTCATTTAATTCTGAAAGATAATTTGCATCAGCTTCAAAAACATCAGGCATTCCTCTGATTGAGCTTATTTTATCCATTTTAGCCTCTTGCAATAATTGTATCAGATGGTGAAGAATTAATTTTATCTCTTACTTGTGATTCAATTTCATCAACCAACTGTTCATTTGTGAGCTTTTTAGAAGGTAGGCCATTAATATATAAAAGATTGTTAGGGCTGGCGCCAGTAAGCCCTATATCTGCTGCTTTAGACTCTCCAGGACCGTTAACATAGCACCCAATTATTGCTACCTCTAAATCCTCTGAAATGTCTTCAAACCTTGACTCAAGCTCATTAACCACCTCAATAACATTAAAGTTCATTCTAGAACAACTAGGACAAGCAATAATTTTCACACCTCTACTTCTAAGATTTAAACTTTTAAGAATGTCCCAACCAACCTTAATTTCGTCAACTGGATCTGAAGCAAGTGATATTCTTATCGTATCTCCAATACCCTCGGACAAAAGCATTCCAACTCCAATTGAAGACTTTACGGTCCCTCCCCTAAAACTGCCAGCTTCAGTTATTCCTAGGTGGAGAGGCTGATCTATTAGGTTTGATATTTTCCTATATGCATCAACAGTCATCTCTATATTTGATGCCTTAAGGCTCATTTTATAATGATCAAAGTTATGTTTAGCAAGAATATCAATATGCCTTTGGGCTGATTCAACTAGAGCATCTGAATTAGGCTCACCATATTTCTTTTGAAGATCTTTTTCGAGAGACCCTGCATTAACTCCGACCCTTATTGGAACACCATTATGCTTTGCTGCATTGATAACCTCTATCACTTTTTTCTCTTTACCAATGTTACCAGGATTGATTCGCAAACAATCTGCAGAATCTGCAACCTCTAAAGCAAGCATATAATCAAAATGAATATCGGCAACAAGGGGTATAGATACAGCTTTTTTTATTTTTTTGAATGCCACAGCTGAGTCTTCATCTGGAACCGATACCCTTACTATGTCAGCTCCAGCTGCAACAAGGCTATTTATCTGATCAATCGTTCCATTGACATCACATGTATTCGTATTAGTCATTGACTGAACTGATATGGGATTTAAATCGCCAACTTTTACGTTGCCAACTCTTACAAGTTTAGTAGGTTTTCTTTTAATCCAGTCTGTCACAATTATATTAACTATTTTTAAAAGTAGTATAAGTTAGATATAAAAAAATCCGAAGCAATAAGATAAAATTAGTGAAGATTTTGAGCCGATATTTGCTTACTTTTCAACTTTTTTGAGCCTATTGGATTAATTAATTTTCCAACAAGTTGACCACAAGCACCATCTATCTCATCACCTCTTGTAACTCTAACAGTAGCAATAAAATTATTCTTGATAAGGTAACTTTTAAAAGCATCAACTTTTTGATCTGTAGATCGTTCATACTCTGATTGAGGAAATGGATTGAATGGTATTAAATTTATCTTACATTTTAAATCTGATAAAAGATTTACTAAATTTCTTGCATCCTTAATAGAGTCATTTACATCCTTTATAAGAATATACTCAATCGTGATATATGATTTGCTACTGAGTGATTTCAAATATTTTTTGCTACTTGATAGTAAATCTTTAATGGGATATTTTTTATTTATAGGAACAATCTTATTTCTTAAATCGTCATTCGATGCATGAAGTGAAATGGCTAATGATACGTCTGTTTTTCCTGTTATTGCATCAATTTGAGGAACAATACCAGATGTACTTAGCGTAATTCTCCTTTTAGATAAAGAATAGCATTTTTGATCTTGCATTATATTTATTGTTTTGAGAACGTTTTCAGTGTTCATTAATGGTTCTCCCATTCCCATAAACACTACATTAGAAACTCTGTTTGAATCATTTTCATAATAATTTGCAAGCCATAGTTGACTAATAATTTCTGAGGATGTTAAGTTTCTTTTAAATCCATTGAACCCCGTAGCACAAAAAGAGCATTGCAAAGCACAACCAGCTTGTGAAGAGATACATAGTGTTTGCCTTTTTTTTTCTGGAATCTTTACCATTTCAATAAAAGAATCATTATCTAATTTGAGAAGAAATTTTTTTGTTCCCTCTGATGAGGTGCTTACATCTACAACTTCTGGAACTTCAATTGTAGAATTCTGTTTTAATTTTTCTATAAGCTCACTACCTAGATTTGTCATAGAGTCAAAATCTATAATGCCTTTATTATGTATCCATTCAAAGATTTGCAATCCGCGATATGGTTTCTCATTGAGTGAAATTAAATAATCTTGAAGTTCTTCACGAGTTAATCCTAGAAGATTATTTTTTTCTAACATTTATTTAATTAAAGATCGCCAAAGAAAAATGATATTTCTCTCTTAGCGCTTTCTTCAGAATCAGACCCATGAACAGCATTCGCATCGATTGTATGCGCAAAGTCTGCTCGAATTGTTCCAGGATTTGCTTTTGTTGGATCGGTATTACCCATCAATTCTCTATTTTTATTTATTGCATCTTCACCCTCTAAAACTTGAATAAAAACTGGTCCTGATGTCATAAATGCGATTAGGTCTTTGTAAAATGGCTTACCTTCATGTTCTGCATAGAAACCACCAGCCTCAGAGTCTGATAAAGAAATTAATTTTGCAGCTACTATTTTTAGATTATTCGTTTCAAATCTTGAAATAATTTCTCCAATTACATTTTTAGCAACTGCATCTGGTTTAATTATTGATAATGTTTGCTGAATTGCCATAATCTTCTCCAAAAAAAACCGTATTATAGGGAATTTATTGAGTTTCTTCTATCCATGCCATCTGAATTGCTTCAAGGATTTTTTCATTTGATCTGCTAGGATCATCTTTAAAGCAATCTAAATCACAAATTTTTTGATACAAATCAGGAAAGCTTATCCATTGTGGATCTATTTCTTCGTGTTTTTCGCTAAGCTCAATAGCAATATCAATTACATCTTGCCAGTACAAATCCCTCATATTTCTTCTGATACCTGATTAACTGTATATTTTGGTAGCTCAACTACTAAGTCTTTCTTCCCAGGATAGATTTGACAGCTTAAACGAGACTCAGGCTCAAGACCCCATGCTTTATCAAGCATGTCTTCCTCGGTTTCAGAAGGCTCATCTAATGATTCAATTCCCTCTCTTACAATACAATGACAAGTCGTGCATGCACAGGACAATTCACAAGCATGTTCGATTTTAAGTCCATTTCTTAAAGCTCCCTCACACAAAGATTCATCTTCGTTAAGTTCAAACTCGGCTCCCTCAGGACAAATTTCTGGGTGAGGTAAGATCTTTACCTTTGGCATATCAGATACTGAAGCTTTCGCCACAGCCGCATGTTACTTTTGCATTAGGATTATTAAAGATTATGCCTTGATTCAATCCAGTTGAAACAAAATCAACCTCGCTTCCTTTAAGAAATTCAAAACTCTGATTGTCAACATGAATCTTAAATGATGATTCACTAAATAAAATATCATCATCCCTTTCTTCGTTTGTATATTCAAAGAAATATTCATAGCCAGAGCATCCAGCTTCTTTCACACCAATGCGGATACCAAAATTTTCAGGTTTACCGACTAAAGAGTTTTTAAAGTGGCTTATAGCTGCTTCAGTAAAAGATATACTGGATGGATTAAAGCTTTCCATTATTATTGTTTTGACTCGTAATCTTCAATGGCCTGTTTAATTGAGTCTTCTGCTAATACTGAACAATGAATTTTGATAGGTGGTAACTCAAGAACTTCAGCTAAATCTTTATTTTTAATTTGTTTGGCTTCATCAAGAGTTTTGCCAATAAGCATCTCAACAAGCTCAGCTGATGAAGCTATTGCAGAACCACAGCCATAGGTTTTGAACTTAACATCCTCAATAATATGCTTATTCCCCTCTTGTTTGCATTTTATCTGGAGCTTCATTACATCTCCACATGCCGGAGCGCCAACCATTCCAGTTCCCACATCTCCATCTTGAGGATCAAATCTTCCAACATTAAATTTGTCAGG
>CETM01009102.1_pt1 | contig 28639 bp, 22 predicted proteins | sample 361451 | NCBI WGS metagenome assembly CETM01 (sample SAMEA2622690, study PRJEB7988) | marine metagenome | isolation source: saline water (ENVO:00002010), including
CCGGCGAGACCCAATAGAGTCTGGCGACGTAGGCCGCAGCCAATAACGCCACTCCAGTAATGCCAACGATAAAACGTCGGCGTGCACGACGTGCTTCCACGACTTCCAGATAATCTTTGCTATCGCGTGTTTGGCTTTGTTTGCCACTCATCGGATGCTCCTTAACCAATCAATTCCATTTGATCGTCAAGGGACTGTTTGCGTCCCCCACAATCCTCACGAGATATTGCCATACCAAAGTGCGCAAAACCCCCCAAGGTTCGGTGAGTATAGTGGTTTACACAAATTCGGGTCAATACAGTATCAGACCAACTCAGGGGTGAACCAGGAGTCTCCGTCAGAACGGCCGGAATTAAGTGGAATCAGGGAGTTAACACTATTTTTCCGGCAAGGGAGCCTTGCATGCCGAGCGTGTTGTCTTCCTGCATTTGATGAGCTTTAGCAGCTTCGGCCAGCGGCATTGTTTGGCTAATTTGGGCCTTGAGCGAACCATCGGACAACCACCGATTGATGTCGCCTGCACACGATCTCAATTCGTCTGCTGAAGCCTTAAACATGACAAATCCAAACAACTGTAAGCATTTTACATAGAAGGGGCCTACCGGAAATTCCGGCCTGGCATCCCGGCCAGCCATGATGACTATCCGGCCACGTTCTTTCATGACCGAGACAATCTGTTCGAGGTTGGGTTCACGCAAGGTTTCCCAAAATACGTCCACTCCCTGCGGAGCGGCAGCAAGGATTGCTTCCTGCTCGTCTTCCTGTTTGTAATTGATGACTACATCAGCGCCGAGTTGTTTACAGCGTTCGGCTTTTTCGGCTGAGCCTGCTGTGGCAATAACCCGAGCACCTGCGGCTTTGGCCATTTGCAATACCATTGCACCAACGCCTCCCGTACCTCCATGAACAAAGATCGTCTCGTCAGGCTGGAGCCGAGCGTCTCGAAAGAGTCCCAGATGAGCCGTCACTCCCACTAACGAGCAAGCGGCGGCGTCGTTATCCGAGACGTTGTCTGGAGTTGCGTACAACCAATCCTCATCGACACTACAATACTCTGCAAATGTTCCCTGCCGACCAAGCAAACCCTGATTGGTTCCCCAGACTCGATCCCCTACCTTAAAACGAGTGACATTTTCTCCAACCGCTTCGACAGTACCGGCCAAATCGCAGCCAACGACAAAGGGATTGGGGAGCTCCCAGTAGTTCGCTCCGTTTCGAATGTATGTATCCACCGGATTCAGTGAGACCGCTCCGACTTTGACTAAAACCTGACTCGCTGTCGCGGTTGGTTTTTCAATCTCTCCGTATTGAATATTCTGAGCAGGACCACATTCGGTTATATAAGCAGCTTTCATCATCGGTTTCACAAATTAATACAAAGACAATTAAACAGTTAGACAGTTAGACAGTTATACAATTAAACTGTCACATTGCCCAACGCTCTAATTGTCTAATCGTCTATCATGCTTGACCTCCAACTATTACTTGACGCAGTGTCTCAGGCCGAGGCCGATGGAAAACTGTCTACATCGGCGAGTGAAAACCTGAGTCGCTGGATTACTGAACCGAGATACGGTAAATATGTTCCCGCGATTGTCGAACATATTCAGACGGAACAATGGAAGGCACTCGATGATGCCTTTTGGAAAGTGCTGGAGTTTGGCACTGGTGGCAGACGGGGCCGGATGTATCCGATTGGCTCCAACGCAATCAACGACCGTACGATTGGAGAAAGTGCTCAGGGGCTAGCTAACTACGTCAGGAAGCATCTAAGTAATGAAGAGGCGCTCCGTTGTGCCATTGCCTATGACACACGTCATGGGTCACGTGAATTTGCTGAATTGTGTGCAGGCATTATGGTTGCCAACGGATTTCAGGTGTTCTTTTTGGATGACTATCGAGCAACACCTCAGTTGTCCTATTTGGTGAGGCAGAAACAATGTCATTGCGGGATCATGGTAACGGCCAGTCATAATCCACCGTCGGATAACGCCGTGAAAGTCTATTGGTCCACCGGTGGGCAAATCCTGCCACCCCATGACTCGGCAATTATTCAGGAGGTCATGGAAAACGTAGAGCAGATCGAAGTCACCGATTTTCAGTCTGCCTTAGCTGCCGAGCAGATTACGATTTGCACTGAGGAAATCGACCAGGGATTTGAAGATACATTAGCTTCTTTGAGTCAGACTGGTGCTCGCGATTTGAAATTGGTTTATTCGCCTTTGCACGGAGTTGGTGGGAACGTGATTCCTCGAGTCCTCGCGAGAGTCGGATTTGAAGAGGTGCTTGTGTTTCCCGATCACGCGCAGCCGGATCCCGATTTCACCAATGTAGCCGGTCATGTTTCCAACCCTGAGAATGCCGAAATCTATGAGCCTATTATTCAATATGCCAGACAGCACCAGGCTGATGCTGTGATTGTGACAGATCCGGATGCGGATCGTTTGGGATGTGCAGTTCCGCTCGGCCTTGATGCAGATTCTCACTGGCAAATCTTTAATGGCAATCAGCTTTGCGCCATGCTGGGCGGCTACCGATTGGAATCCCTGCAGGAGGCGGGTCAGCTGACAGAGAATAGTTTTCAAGTGACGACGCTGGTCACATCGCAGATGTTAAGGCGGATCGGCGACAGTTATGGCGTCACGACGCGTGATGATTTACTTGTGGGGTTTAAGTGGATTGCCGGAGCGATTGACGAAGGTGGGGCTCAGGATTTCATCTTCGGTACAGAAGAATCTCATGGATTTATGATTAGTGATTATTGCCGTGATAAAGATGGAGCGGTGGCCTGTATGATGCTTGCCGAACTGGCTGCCCGTTTGAAATCAGAAGGCCGTACGCTTAATGACTATTTAGAATCTCTGTACTGGCAACATGGTTATCATCAGGAAAGTCTGACCACGATTTATATGGAAGGTAGTGAAGGGATGGGAAGGATGAACCGTCTGATGGAGTACCTGCGAACCGTCATACCTGAGTCGATCGGTGGTCTGCGTGTAACCCAAAAACGTGATTTTCTAACACACCAGAGGCTCACTGCCGACGGTGGTGTTTCCGACCTGGCAGGGCCCACGGGAAATCTCATCTTCTTCGATCTGGAAGCCGCAGGGAATTACCTCGCCGTCCGACCTTCCGGTACGGAACCGAAAATCAAAATCTACACATTCACTTTTGAGCCCGCTGAGATGTTAGCAGATCTTGATCTTGCTCGCGCGCAGATGACGAAACGGATTCAGGCGATCGAAGCTGATTTTCAAACGCTTGTCGATAGTATCAAGTAGACGAAATTAGGTTTCTGTATCGGTGTTGGCGATGGCAAGTGCCAGTAATCCAACGATACGACAAAGCACGACTAGACTGATCCAGATCATAATCGCTGCCAGGATTACCTGGAATTTGGCTTTATTCAGTAGCATGACCGAGCCAACGATGGCGATGAATACCGCAGGTATTCCGAACAAAATAAATTTCACCAGCAAATCCATACGATGTCGCAGACGTTGATTCAGATTCCTGGAGATGGGCTGCCAGATTGAACCGGAATCCATAATTCCCAATAAGAAATAGGGGAAGAGCGTCGTTAAAGTGATCGCACATAAAATAACCGGGACGATGCCCAGCAGGCCGCTGAGAAAGAAATCGGTGACCCAAAACAGGATTCCTGCAGGAATCGAAGCATAGGCAATGGTGAGTCCGATCATCCCCATTTCCCCCAACCAATCCCAGAGATTAAATGCCGGCCATTCGTGAATCCGAACATCCCCCATAGCAGTCTGACGTACGATGTTCAAAAGAGTGGAAAACGCAAAAGCACTGACGGCTAAGAAAGCGACGGCAAAGACGACTAATAATCCGAGCGACCCCATGATGCTAATGATCGAACCATCACTTGATTGATGAGTACCTGCATGTCCGATTCCGGCCGTGATACCATAACCAACGGATAAAATCACGATGCGAGCAACGACTGTGGGGAGCGTTGCGAGTTGGATGATGGCTTTGATCCAGCTATCCTGTTCCAGTTGAATAGCCACCGCTTCTTCATTCTGTTTTTCCTGTTCCTGTTTGGCTCGTTCCAGGATTTGGCGACTGGCGATATGCTCGTCTCTTTCGATTTGTTCCCGCATATCGGGCGTTTGACTGAGGACTTGTTTCGTCGATGCTGCTGCCGGACTTAAAAGATCCTCATTGTCCTCTAATTCATCCCGGATGGCGCGTTTCACAGGGGCAGGCATTTTGGCCGGTGCAGTGATCGTGAGGAGCTTGAAACAATCAGGGCACTTGAGCTGTTTTCCAACGTCTCCGGGAGTCGCGGATATTCCCGTGCCACACACATCGCAGGCGACTTGCCACTCAACCACCGATTGATAGGTAATTTCTTTTTTTTGTTTAGGTTGTTGCTCCGCCAGTAAAGCTAGCCTTGTTTGTCCCCCGATAGACTGGTGAGTCAGCTTTAGAATGCGTTCCGGGCGCGGGAGCGGTTGCCGTGTTTCCACAGTAACCGGTTGGCTACAGTTTTCGCATTGCACTGTTTGTTCCATGTCAAATTGATAGACCACCAGATGAGCCTGACAGGAGGGGCAGGGAGTGATCCAGCGAACAGCTAATTCATATTCGGCCGTTGGAGGTGTATCCTGGTCGCCCGGGTTGGCCGGAGTTCCAATCGGTGTTAAGGGCTGAACAGGGATGGAAGGTGCCTGCCCGACGGCTTCCAATTCGATGATTTCTTCTTCTGCTGCCGGAGAAGAGTTTGCGGTTGGCTCAGCAGAAGCAGACTGATTCGGCGTGGAAGAGGGTTGACTCACTGTGGGGGGGGGAGCATTAGCAGGGATGGCCGGTGCAGTCTGAGTCGGTAGTGGTTGGTTTGTTTCGAGCGGTTCCAGACTGAATTCACTACTTTGTGAGTCATCGCTTTCGACCGCAGTTGTTGGTGGAGGGGGTACCGGGATTGCTTCTTTAGACTGAGCCAGATGCAGGTCAGCGTTCAAGTCATTTGACTTCCTTACGGCATCGGATGGGGACGCAGCTTTGGGAGTTTTTGAATTCCTGGTTGCCTGAGGCACAGGTACGGACTCGAGGCAGGTTTCGCAAAGAATTTCCTGGCCAGCTTTGTCGGCAGAGGCATACAGGGTATTACTACACAGCGGGCAGGTGACCATGATGGCACCGGCCTGCGTTGTGTGTCCTGCCTGATCTGTGGGTGTCGCCTTGCTGCCAATCGCCGAAGGAAGTCGCATCGGTTTACCGCACATGGAGCAGGGTTGTCGATTCCCGGCGAACTGTGCAGGTAGGTGGTGAGCGGCGTTGCAATGCGGGCATTGAAAATCCAGCATGTTTTCAGACATGAGGCAACTTCCCGCAGAGTTTGGAACGGATGGGTAACCGGATGAGATGGGTGACGCTACTTAGGCGTCTTCCATTACCTCAGCTTCTCGGTTTTTCGCAGCATCATTGACTTTGTCTTCGTAGCTGTTGGTCAGTTTTTGGATTTCTTCTTTGAGCAAATCCCGGTCATCTTCGGTCAACGCATTATCCTTTTGACCTTGATCTGCTGCCTTGTTTCCATCGCGTCTTACATTTCGAATGGATACTTTGGCTTCTTCGGCGAGTTCTTTAATACGCGTCACCATCTTTTTGCGAACTTCGCCAGAGAGTGCCGGGACGTTGATACGAATAACCCGCCCGTCACCTTGAGGGTTATATCCCAGATCACTAGCCACGATGGCCTTTTCAATATCCTTAATGACGCTAGGGTCGTAAGGGCGAATAACGATTTGCTGCGGCTCTGGACAACCCACATTGGCGAGTTGTTTCAGAGGTGTTTGAGAGCCATAGCACTCCACGCGGATGGAATCAACGAGTCCCGGATTAGCTCGGCCTGTGCGGATTCCCGCCAGATTGTTCCGCAGGTGCTCGAGGGCTTTGTCCATGCGTTCTTCAGTGTCTAAGAGTATTTCGTCGTACATAATATTGATTTCAGCTCAAAAGGTGTCTGAGGGATTCAGTTAAAGGCAATTATCTGAAAGTCTAAGGCCTCTGTAAAGTTTTGCGTTGACTGAGTAGGAAATTACTCGATTGAGAATCCCCTGTCCCGGGGCAGCCCAACGTCAATTCGGCGTCATTAGCCGATGTAAGTTCCCAGAGTTTCTCCCTGGACGGCACGTTCAATGTTACCGTTGACTTTGTAGTTGAATACAAGAATCGGCATTTTGTTTTCCATACAGTGAGTGATCGCTGTGCTGTCCATGACCTGTAAGCCCTGATCTCGCACGGTCTCAAAACTCAGTTCAGGATAAAAGACGGCATGTGGATTCTTTTCAGGGTCTTCGCTATACACGCCATCGACTCGAGTTGCTTTCAACAGAATGTCTGCTTCGAGCTCTAAGGCTCGTTGAGCGGCCGCAGTGTCGGTGGTCACAAAAGGACTACCGATTCCTGCAGCGATGATCACCACCCGGCCCTTTTCCAAATGCCGTTTGGCTCGGCGTCGAATATAAGGCTCGGCAACTCCGTCCATGTGAATGGCGGACATGACTCGTGTTTGTGCTCCCAGCGACTCTAAAGCATCCTGCAGTGCCAGAGCATTGATCACGGTGGCCAGCATACCCATGTAATGAGCGGTGGCTTCATGAATACTGACGTTCTTTTCTTTGAACTGAGCACCTCGCAGGATGTTGCCTCCTCCGCAGACAATCGCAATTTCGCAGCCGAGTTGTTGTGCCTGGCTGATTTGTCGGGAGATATCTGCCACTTCTTCCATGCTGATTCCACGTTCACCAGCCTTGGCCAGACTTTCTCCGGAGAGCTTTAGGACGACGCGTTTGTATTTGGGGTTTTGAGTATTCTCTTGGTCTGACATCCGTGAGGCCTTTGTGAGTGTGATCGAGTTTGGCAGCAACAGCCTGAGCAGCGATTGCGGTGGTAAAAAACGTATAGGCAAAAAGTAAGCCCCGATTCTACTCGGGGCTTATTTTTTGTGCGAATACTTATGGCTTATTCTTCGCCGGCCGATTCTGAATCGTCCGCGTCGTCACCGAGTTCCCAGTGAACGAATTGCTTAAGAATCAAACCGACGCTGGCTGCGTAATCGCCAACAGTTTCTTTGTTTTCAGCTTTGACATATTCCTGAGAAGTTAAAACACGTTCTGCGAAGAAGTTTCGCATTCGGCCTTCCACCATTTTGTCGACGATATTCTCAGGCTTTCCTTCTGCCAATGCCGCTTCCCGCAAGATGTTGCGTTCGTTATCAACGATATCGGATGGCAGATCTTCGGGGCTGAGTCCGGCAGGTCGCATGGCAGCGATGTGCTGGCTAATACCACGAGCCGCTTCGTCATCACTACCGTCGGCAGCCAGTAACACTCCGGAAACAGTTCCGGCATTGTGACTATATCCACCACAACTGTTGTCGATGCAAATCATGCGACCGATGTTAAACACTTCTCGGATTCGGTTGAACAGGTCACTCTTAATGTCATTTAAGGTGCTACCAGGCTGGCTGGGACATTCGAGTGCCAGCAACGCATCGGCGTCTGCCGTTTCAGGATTGGCGGCCAATGCGGCAGCCAGATCATCGGCAAATTGAATGAATTCTTCGTTGGTGGTTACCGGTGCACTTTCGCATTTCAGTTCGACCATGGCACCTGCTTCTTTTTCCAGGCCAATGTAGAGCCCAAAGCGGCCAAAGGCAGTGGCTCGACCGGAACGTTTCTCAAAAACCTGAGCTCCACGTTCTCGCAACCACTGGACAGCGGCGTCCTGATCTCCATCACATTCGGTCAACGCCTTCTTGCAGTCCATCATAGGAAGGCCGGTTTTTTCTCGAAGTTCTTTAACTGCGGCGGCAGTAACTGCCATAACAGATCTCCTTCAATATTTGATTTTAGATTCTTGTATTTATGAAAACTCTTACCCGAGCTGGCTTGGCGTCAAGCCATTAAAAATGTGGCTCTGGTGCGAGTGATTAGATGATTTGCAGACAACTTGCAGTCAGCGAGCTATCGGCTAACTGACCGCCAGATGACTTAACCCTCTTCAGCCGGAGTATCTTCCTGAGTTGCTTCCTCAGCTGGAGCTGCTTCGGTTGATTCTTCAGCAGGCGTTTGTTCGGCTGCCGTCGCTTCTTCAGCTTCCGGTGCAGCAGCAGTTTCTGCCGCAGGTGCTTCTTCTGCAGCGGTTTCGACTGGAGCCGCTTCAGCAACTTCCTCGGCAGCTGGTTCTGCTGCAGGAGCTTCTTCAGCAGGAGCCTCGGCCGGTGCTGCTGGTGTCACAGCCACGGGAGCCGGTTCAGGAGTGGGGTCTTCGGCTGGTGGAGCCATTCCTGTTTTGCCTTCCATGATGGCATCAGCCAGGTGCTTAAAGATGATTTCAATACTTCGCAGGCCATCGTCGTTACCTGGGATTGGCAGATCGACAGTGTCCGGGTCACAGTCAGTATCAATCAGAGCGATGGTGGCAATGCCCATCGCTTTGGCTTCACGGATTGCGTTTTTCTCTTTGTTTGGATCAACCACAACAACACATTCGGGCATGCGGTTCATCGTGCGAATCCCATTGAGGTTGCGGTACATCTTGCGGTATTCACGATTAAGTGAAGACTGCATTTTTTTCGAGTACTGATTGATGTCTTCGCTGGCACGCAATGCTTCGAGTTCCTCGAGTCGTCCGAGTCGGTTTCGAATAGTGCGGAAGTTGGTAAGTGTTCCACCCAACCAGCGTTCTGAAACGAAAGGCATGCCACAACGAGCTGCTTCACGTTCGATAATGCCACTTGCCTGGCGTTTGGTTCCTGCAAACAGAATCAGGCTTCCACCTTCGGCGACTCGCTTCAGGTATTTCTTTGCTCGCAATAAACCTCGAACGGTTTCGCGAATATCCATCACGTGGATTTGGTTTTTCTTCGCATAGATGTAGGGTGCCATCTTCGGGTTCCAGCGACTTGTGCGGTGACCGAAGTGCACTCCAGCGGTGATTAAATCTTTAACCAGATTCTCAGCCATAGTATTTTCCTTTTAATGATTGGATCCAGGCGATAACACGGACGGTGTATGGCTTTGCAACCTTCAAGGTATTTCCTTGAACCGTATTACAGGGGTTCCCTTGGCCTGTGTACCAAAAGGTTTGGGGTGCCCGCTCAATTCCAGCTTCCTATTAAGCCGGGGAAAACCAAGTGGGTAATCCCTAAATTTACACCCCGAATTCCGTTCGGTCAATTGACGAATCCCTAAATCGAGAGATTCTGACAGAGTCGCAGCGAGCTTTTTCCGAAAATAGCTCGAGCATTCCATAGCCGAGGTAACAGCCAGACCGTGGTTCTTGATTTTTGAGCATGCTGATTCCTGATAAACCGATTGGTCTGGATACTTGACCGTACCGCGACAGCAATTCACAATGGCTTGTTTGTGTAATTAATGTCGGGATATCCTGTCTTGGTGAAGAGACGGGTGTACACAATCCCAAATTCAATTCAGGCTCGTACTACAAGGGAGAATCACTGTGCCGGGCACCTGTGTGATTGGTTTGCAGTGGGGCGACGAAGCCAAAGGAAAGCTTGTCGACCTATTAACTCCGAATTTTGATATCGTTTGTCGTTACCAGGGTGGGTCCAATGCCGGACATACCGTTGTTACTGGTGACCAGGTCTATAAACTTCATCTCATTCCCAGTGGAATTCTCAATCCCGATACGATGAATATCATCGCTCCGGGAGTCGTGCTCAATCCGGGTACGATCATCGAAGAATTGGAAGGCCTGAAGGCCAAAGGAATCACCGCTGAAAACCTGATGATTAGTGAGCGAGTGCACGTCGTCTTTCCGTGGCACATTGCCGAAGACCGGGCGTTAAATGCCAAGAAGGTTAAAGGCGAGTCGATTGGGACGACTCTGCGAGGAATTGGCCCCTGTTATCGGGATAAAGTCGGACGCTCATTTGCCGTGCGTCTGGCCGATATGTTGCGGGAGGACTTCCCTGAACGTGTCGCTTCGATCGTGGAAGCTAAAAATGCCATGCTGGCTCCGATTGCCGGAGAAGATTTCGAGCCACTCGATGCCGCTGCGATCACCGCAGAGTTTTCCGGATATGCCGAAACCCTGCGACCTTTCGTGGCCGATACGACGAATTACCTGCTGGATGCCGTCGATGAATCCAAATCGATTCTGTTTGAAGGCGCTCAGGGATCACTGCTGGATATCGATCATGGCACGTTTCCATTTGTAACCAGTTCAAATTCCTCCGGCGTGGGAATCTCATCAGGCTCCGGCGTACCCGCTCGGTCCATTAATAAAGTGGTCGGAGTGATCAAAGCCTACAGCACTCGTGTTGGCGGTGGGCCGTTTCCAACCGAACAGGAAAACGAGATTGGTCAGCAGATTCGCGATCTGGGTAATGAATATGGAACCACGACCGGACGCCCTCGCCGTTGCGGATGGTTCGATGCAGTGGCGGTTCGCTATACCGCTCGGCTTAGTGGCGTTAGTGCTTTATCGCTGATGATGATGGATGTCGTTTCATTGCTGCCGGAAGTGAAAATCTGTGTGGCTTACGAATTGGACGGTCAACGCATCACACATTTCCCAAGTGATGCGGATGATCTTCGTCGAGTACAACCGATCTATGAAACCTTTGAAGGTTGGGATACGGATTTGACAGCAGCTACCAGTTACGACGAATTCCCGGATGCTGCGAAAGCTTATATTAATCGCATCGGTGAATTAATCGGCATCCCTGTCGAAGTAGCTTCCGTTGGGCCGGACCGTGCTCAGACGATTGTTTTGGCGGAGTCGGTCAGTCACCTAGCTGGATTGGCCTAAGCCGTTTCTGGCTTCCCCGACGGTGGAAGTCATACTCGCAATTTGCCAGCATTCTAGACCCATAAAGGTCTCTAGAGATTGGATTTCCGCTGCGCCGAGCTTTTGAACTTTTGGGCCAATCGCTTCGTATCTCGATGTATGACCTTGAGTTACGTCCTCACTCTACCGGATAATACACCTATGCCAGGATTCATGAGAGTCAGGCTCCACAGACTACTCAGACTACTAGATAACATGGAAAACTAATACCGAATGTCGACCAGTATCCCAGAACGATCCACCACGCTCTCTGCGGAGGTTCAACACGCTGATGAACAGCAATTGCCTCGGCATATTGCCATCATCATGGACGGAAATGGACGCTGGGCTCAACATCGGGATCTCCCTCGAATAGAAGGACATCGAAACGGAGTTAGCAGCGTCCGCAGAACCGTGGAAGAATGTGCTCGCTTAGATGTTCAGCAGCTAACGCTGTTTTGTCTTTCCAGCGAAAACTGGAAACGCCCGTCGCACGAACTCGATTTCCTCATGCATTTGTTAGAGCAATATATGATTGAGGAGCGAGCTTTGCTGATGGAACAGGGGATTCGAGTGCAGGTGATCGGACGTCGTGAAGGTATTCCGGATCGCGTGCTTCAGGAGATCAATAAAACCATCGAAATGACCAGCAATAATCCGGGGACGACATTATGCCTGGCGATTAATTATGGTGGTCGGGGGGAGATCTCAGATGCACTTAAAAAGATCGCTCGGCGAGTCGAGCAGGGTACTTTGACCGCTGATGAAATCGACGAACAATTGATTTCTGAAAGCCTGTATACATCAGGGATGCCCGATCCGGATTTATTGATCCGTACCAGCGGCGAGATGAGGATCAGTAACTTCCTGCTCTGGCAAATAAGTTACTCGGAGCTTTGGGTGACCGAAAAATTCTGGCCCGAGTTCATGGAAGAGGATCTACATCTCGCTATGCAGGCCTTTGCTAACCGCAACCGCCGCTTCGGCGGACTCACGTCATAAACATCTATAGGATTCAACGGTGCTTCATAAACGACTTGCTGCTTCGGCGGTTATTTTAACCGCTTTGGGTATTCTCCTTCATTTTGATTTTCATCATCCACTGTTGGGCGTCGGTGGACTGTTGCTCTTGCCTTTGCTGCTGGCGATTGCATTGATGGCTACAGCTGAACTAGGTGAAATGTTTCTTAAAGGTGGACTGACGCTCCGCCTCAAACATGTGATGTTCAGTGTCGCTCTGGTTCACCTGCTCACCTTTATCCCCCCGCTGATGGATGCTTTTGCCACCCAAGGCTATCCGGTGGATTGTCCGATTGGTCGAGTGGGCTGGATAGGCATTGGAATCGTCCTGGCGATGTGCTGGTTGTTTTTGGTGGAAATGCGAGCCTTTAAGGAGCCCGGCGGAGCGATTCAGCGTTTAGCCAATTCCATGTTGGTGGTCATGTATACCGGTGCAGCAATGAGTTTCCTCACCATTTTGCGGACATTGCAAATCGGGGATTCCGAGTTTCATTCGGCCTGGGGAATGTGTGCGATTATTTCAGTGATTGTTATTACCAAGTGTGGTGACAGCGGAGCCTACTTCACAGGCAAGTCGATTGGCAAACATAAGATGTCACCGATTCTAAGCCCAAAGAAAACGATCGAAGGTGCTGTTGGTGCTTTCGTTTGCGGCATGGCTGCTGCGGTGGCCTTTGGAACCTGGCTGGTGCCGGCTATTTTGGCGATGGTCAGTGAATCTACCGAAGCGGTGACGACCGGGCCGCTCTGGGCCTGGGCTCTGTACGGATTTGTGATAACGGCAGCCGGCATGGTGGGTGATTTGGCCGAGTCGCTGATCAAACGCGATACTCAGGTCAAGGATTCGAGCACCTGGGTTCCGGGCCTGGGAGGAGTACTGGATATTATGGACTCGATCACCTTTTCACTCGTGCCGACTTATCTATTCTGGGTCTCGGGCTGGCTTACCGGCAACTAACAGTCCGAATTGGCTGGCAGTAGCTGGAGATTGCCTGGCACAGTCCTGTTTTTCTCGAAACAGCATTGGAGACTGTCATAACCGGTATAAACGGAAACCCTGCCGTCCCGGCAAGCCGATTTCATCCCTACTTTTCATGCAAAAGAAGTAGGGCTTGGGGTATAGTTAACAGGCGAAGAGAATAACGAATTTCCAGCTGTTCTCATTCAAGTTACTTATTCCATCTAATCCATGATCGAAGCCACTCTCCCGTTTCCTCGACAACAAGATCTGCTGGTACTGTTCGGTACTAAAGATCAGAATCTCCGTCTGCTGCGAGATCAGTTACGTGTCAATGTCACGCATGGTGACGGTGCGTTGGTGGTTCGCGGTGAGGAAGAGAGTGTGCATAAAGCAACGGATGTGCTTGAACAGTTAAAGGATATTGTTCAACGCAGCGGAGAACTCTCCTTCGATGAAGCCAAACGTGTGGTGGATCGAGTCACCGGCGTGTTCGGTAAATTCATGGACACTGAAATTGATGTGATGGCGGCTAGCCAGCCGATTGTTCCACGGACCGCTGGTCAGGCCCGGTACATCAACGCCATCCGCGAGAATGACCTGGTATTTGCTCTGGGGCCCGCCGGAACAGGCAAGACATTCCTCGCAGTCGCTTTGGCTGTCGAAGCGCTAAAACACAAGCTGATCCGCAAAATAGTCCTGGTGCGGCCGGCTGTCGAAGCCGGCGAAAGCCTGGGCTTTTTGCCAGGCGACATGCATGCCAAAATCAATCCGTATCTGCGACCATTATTGGATTCCTTGCACAGCATGATCGACTTTGATGTCGTACAGCAGTACATGGAAAAGGACGTCATCGAAGTGGTGCCGCTAGCGTATATGCGAGGCCGTACACTCGACGAGGCATTCATAATTCTCGATGAAGCTCAAAATGCGACGATTAGTCAGATGAAGATGTTTCTGACGCGGATGGGAGCTAAATCCAAAATTGTGGTTTCCGGTGACGGTACTCAGATCGATTTACCCAACAACGTGAAAAGTGGTCTATTGGATGCCACACGACGGCTCGCAAAAATCTCGGGCGTTGCCTCGGTCAAACTCGATGCCTCAGATATCGTTCGCCACCGACTCGTACAGGAAATTGTTGATGCGTATGAGCCCGTGAGTAGTGCGAACGGAAAGGCGAAAAAATAGGCTGACGTATGGCTAGCGGTTCGTCCAAAAAATCCCGATCCTCACGAACAGACTCTTTTCAATTGTCCAGACGACGGCTGCGTGAAGTCTTTTTCGAAAGTCTGCGGAGTGGAAAAAATTGGGGACACATCGGTTTGTGCCTCGTGGCAGCACTCTTAATGTGGGGAATCACTCAGGGGTGGACGCCACCATTCCAGTATCGCATTGGCTACATCCCTGAACGCGATATCGTGGCTGCTGTTTCCTTTAAAGTGGAGGACGAAATCGGTACTGAAGTGATGCAGCGACGCGCGGTAGCCGAGACGTTGTGCATCTATGCTAACGATACCTATCAGCTTGCCAAGCAAAAGAAAGATTTGCTGTTGGCCGTCGACGAATTGGTCGGGGCTGAGTCCTGGGAGCAAGCTCCTCAACAGTTATGGAAAGCCTTTGTCACAGACAGTGAAGGAGATTCGACGGACTCGGACACGATGGTCACCGATGCCGAAACGATGGCTCAGACCAAAGAAGACTATCAACGATTTGTCGAATTGCTGGGTACGGAGGATCAGCGAGCATTACTGGCTCTGGCTTTGGACGAGTTATACAAACCCTGGATTGAAAATGGGGTCTTGGAAAAACTTGGTCATACCGAAGAAGAAGGGCGACTCGATTCCATTCAAATCAGCAGTGAAAATGATGGTGCCGACGTGATTGTTAATGTGTCGGACGTGCGTCAAAGCGAAATACTTCGCATGTTTCCCGAGTCTTTGGCGACCGCATTGATGAAGTTGAATCTGGAGCCTACTGACGCGACGTTTGTTGGTGGGTTGCTGGAGACGTGGATTCGTGCAACGGGTGTACGGGAGACGTTGACGATCGATAGTGCATTGAGCATGAAGCGACGTCAAAGTGAACGCGAAAGTGTAGATGCACAGTTTCGAGGGTATCAGCCGGGGCAAAAACTTGCCAGCAAAGGTGAACCTCTGCAAGCCACTGAAATTACGCTGCTGCGTCAGGAATATGATGCCAGGTATAACACGCAACTTCTCGAGTTTAGCAGGTTGCTTGGTTTCGGAATTGCCAGCTTCGGAATGTTCTTAGCCGTCTTTTTACTGTGTGGAGTCTACCTGGCTGTCTATGAGAGGAATGTGGTAAGTGACACTGCCAGTCTGATTCGCTTGCTAGTGCTTTCAACGATTGTCGTGCTGCTGGCAACAACGACTGCCAACGATACCTGGCGGGCAGAGTTAATCCCGCTTTCGATGTACGCCATGATCCTGACCATTTCGTTTCGGCGGGAATCGGCATTGTTGGTGGCCTCTGCAATCTCGCTGGTGGTGGCCGTCGCCAATGGGAATTCACTGCCCGGTTTTATCATTGTGTTTTCTGCTGTAGCTTCTTCCTGTTTGCTGATGGGACGAGTGCGATCCCGAGTGCGATTGATTAGTGTCGGGTTGGGTGCTGGTGTGATTACGCTGGCAACTACGATTGGTGTCAGTACATTGGCGGGGCAAACTTTTGGTTCCACCGGCCTGGATTTTTGGGATCAGTTGCTAAGCCAGGACGCTGCAGATGCAAACTATGTAACCAATCTGTTACAGGGAGCCGGTTGGTATGGGATCTGCGTTTTACTAGCTGGATTCTTTATGACCGGATTGTTGCCCATCATTGAGTGGATCTTCGGAGTGCAGACTGATATCAGCTTGATGGAGTTAGGAGATCCTGCCCATCCGCTGCTACAGGAATTGAAGAATCGGGCGCCGGGTACGTTTACGCATTCACTGAATGTCGGGATGCTCTCAGAACCTGCCGCAGATGCGATCGGAGCGAATGGACTGCTGTGTCGGGTGGGAGCCTATTTTCACGACATCGGTAAGATGATTAAACCTGAGTACTTTGCTGAAAATCAGGATGAGAATCGTCATGAACAGTTGTTACCCTCGATGAGTCGACTGGTTATTATTTCCCATGTGAAAGACGGTGCTGATCTCGGTAGAAAACACCACTTGCCGCGTTCCTTTATTGACCTCATTGAACAACATCACGGGACGACGGTGGTGGAGTACTTCTATCATCAGGCCAAGACCGCCACCTCCGAAGCTGAAGTGGAAGAATCAGATTATCGTTACCCGGGTCCCAAACCACAAACCAGAGAAGCTGCCGTGATGATGCTCGCCGATGCAGTGGAAAGTGCGAGTCGTACGCTGGACGAACCAGCACCGTCACGGGTCGAGCATCTAGTAAGTGAACTGGCGATGAAGCGACTTCTTGATGGCCAGTTTGACGAATGTGGTTTGACGCTCTCTGAGTTAAACTCGATTCAACAATCTCTAGTCAAGTCGCTCCTGGCGCTGCTGCATACTCGAGTTGAGTATCCGGAAGACGAAAGTACAAAAAAACTAACAGGTTAAAAGGATAGGTTTGTCCGCCGGACGGTTTCCGGGGATGAGCTGTCGGGCCCGCGTGGTAACGAGTTAGTATGTTTTCAGTTCTCATAACCAACGAACAATCAACGGTTGAAATTGATACCGCTCAGATCGAACTGGCGGTGAATCAGGTTGTTGAAGAGGCCGGAGTGATCACGGGGGATGTGAGTGTGGCCATTGTGGATGATCCCACCATGCATCAACTCAATATTGAATACCTCAATCATGATTACCCCACCGATGTTCTGAGTTTTGTACTCGAGCGTGACGAGGAACATCTCGAAGGTGAAATTATCGTAAGCGTTGATACTGCCGTTGAACTAGCCAGGGATTATCAATGGAGTTGGGAAAACGAGTTTCTGTTGTATATCATCCACGGCTGTTTACATTTAGTTGGTTACGATGATAAAGATCCGAGTGCCAAGCTGGTGATGCAGGAAGCAGAACGTCGGCATCTACTGCGATTTGGTATAGAGCATCGCGTCGAGCCTCCGAAGAATTAAGCGATAAGAATGCTAAAAGCAGGCATTCTTTCCTATAATGTCAGCGTTGTCTTTCTCGTTTTTGGAGGTGTTAGCCATCGTGCTTGCAATGAGCACATTAATCCTGTTGTCCTGGGTAGCCATCGCGCTGGTAGCGATCGGTGCCATCGGCTCGAAAATCTTCGATGATTATTCGCGGTCCGAGTTGAAGCGGTATTGCCGGCAAAAAGGACGGATTGAATTTTTCAACCTTGTTCGGGATCGATACCAGAACATCTCTTTGGCATCCGAAACGTTAGTGGCGTTGGCCGCCAGTGTGGCGATCGTCAGTCTGGCTTTGGCTGTGATTGCGAATCCACAGAATGCAGTTCAGGATACAGTTGGATTGGAGCGTCTGATTCAGGTGCCTCCTGCTGACAGCGATGGTCAATTGGTGTCAGGACAAGTTTGGACAGCCGTCTTTTCGATTGCGATCAGCTTGTTGTTACTCGGCGTGTGGATTCCCCGGGCCTTGGTCTCGGTATGGTCGGCTCAGATTATCTTTCAGACGTGGCCATTCTGGGTCGGTCTGACCTGGATGATGACTCCCTTTACGCTGGGGGTTCGGGTTGTTGGAAACGTAGCCTGGCGATTGTCGGGCCGGGAGCGCCAACTGGAAGATGATGAAGAAGCATTGGAAGACGAAATCCGATCCATCGTAACGGCCGGAATGCGTGATGGTTTGGTGGAGGAAAATGAATGGGACATGATCGAGGGAGTGATGGAGCTTGACGATGTCGATGTTCGCAATATTATGACTCCTCGCAATGAGATCGACGCGTTGCCACTCCATTCAAGCTGGTCGGATGTTTTGGATTTGTTTGAGCGAGTAAGACGGACTCGGATCCCGGTTTACGACCAAACACTCGATAACTGTGTGGGCATTCTCTATGTCAAAGATTTACTGGCCGTCTTTGGTAAACCGGGTAGTGAAGACGTCACCACGATCGAGGAATTATTGCGTCCGGCAGAATTTGTGCCGGCATCTAAAGCCGTGGATGAGTTATTGCGAGGTTTTCAGAAAGACCGTATTCACCTGGCTTTAGTGGTGGATGAATTCAATGCAGTGGTTGGATTGGTGACCATCGAAGATGCCCTGGAAGAAATAGTTGGTGAGATCATTGATGAAGATGATGACCTTCCTGAAGAGATCTTTGTCATGCCGGATCAGCGTATCGAAGCGTTAGGCAAAGCACATATTGATGAACTCAACGGGATGCTGGGAATGCGGTTGCCTGAGAGTGATGAAGTTGATACTGTCGCGGGACTTGTGATACATCAACTGGGATACATTCCTGAAGTCGGTGAGCGTATTGAGGTGGCTGGCACCTGTATTCAGGTTATCGAAGCCACAAAGCGGCGGATTGAACGTGTTCGATTATCGCTGATCCAGGAATCCTAACGCCTGTAGCACGAGGATTGAGAAGATTTGTGTGAGTAAGTCGGATGGCAAGTGAGAAAACAGATGCGATTATGATTCGCATCGTAGAATTCAGTGAATCGAGCTGTATTGCCACGATGTTCACTCGGGATTTTGGAAAAATCGGTGCTATGGTCAAAGGTGCCAGGCGTCCGAAAAGCCCGTTTGAGTCTGCTATTGACCTTCTAACCATATCTCGAATAGTCTTCATTCACAAATCCTCGGACTCCCTGGATTTACTTACTGAAGCAAAGCTACAGCGGCGTTTTCGAGCGGCGACTCGTAGTTTGCCTCACCTGTACGCAGGATATTACATTGCGGAACTGCTGGATGCTCTGACTCACACCGGAGATCCCCATCCGGATTTATACGACTTAACCCAAGAGACGGTGATTCAACTTGATCAGTTGCAGGATCCGTTAAGTCTGATAGCTCGCTTTGAATTAAACCTGTTACGGATGATTGGACAAAAACCTTCATTTAAGCACTGCACGTTGTGTGGCGGAGAAATTCCGCAGCAACCACGGATTGCCTTTGGGCAGCTTTCCGGTGGCGTGTTGTGCCGCCAATGCCGGGTGGGCCAGTCACGGGTTATCAGTATTTCATGGGGAGTTCTGGAAGCCATGAGGTTGTTTTCAGTTTGTGATACACCCTTACCCTCGATTGATTCAGTGGTACTGGGGGAATTGCGAGGCGTGTTAAACAATTACATGGCAAACCTGATGGGGCGTCGACCTCGCATGCAACGATTGTTGAGCGTGCTGGGAAGACCAACGACTGTTAGAGATGATGCGTTAAGTCTGCTTAGGAAGGCAGACCAGACCGCATCACCTAATCCACGAAAATCGACTAACGAGAGACCGGACAAGGATGTCCTTGATGAATCAAAGATCGCCAAATAGCACTTGCCAACGAATTCTAGGGTGGACAGGATGTCTGCTTTTTCTCGTTTCGGTAACGGCAGGGTGCCAGTCAGGCCCGAAAGTAACCGGTGATGAACTGCTGGGTCCGGGCAATCAATTTGGCGCCAAATGGAATGACAGTCAGGGAGAATATGAACAAGTTCGTCATGTTAAACCCAAATTAGTTGCCTCCACCCCTACCGGAAAACGAAAGACAGCAGAACAAAAGTTTCTGGATGATGTGCTCACGGCAAATCCGGAAATCAATAAAGCCAAACAGTACTTTGGCGAAGCGGAAAGCATTTACAACGATGCCGTACGTGTGAGGCACTCAGCCAATGGCAGTACCTCGCAAATTCGAGAAGCCGGAAAACTCTTTATGCAGGCTGGCCAACGATACGAAGACGCCGCCGAGTACTGGCCGGCATCAGCTCTTCAGGAAGATGCCTGGTTTATGGCAGCTGAATGCTACTTCTACATCGATTATTACGAACATGCTAATGAAATCTATAACGAGATGCTGAAGGAGTATCCCAATACCAGACACCTCGACAAGATTCAGGAAAAGCGATTTCAGATTGCCAGATTCTGGATCGAGGCTGACCGTAAAAAGGAACAGGGATTCTTCGATTTCAATTTCACCGACAAGTCGATGCCGTTTAATTCACGGTTTACCGAAGCCATCGCGATTCTCGATAAATTGCGTCATGATGACCCAACCAGTGATATGGCCGATGATGCTACGATGCTTGTCGCCGATTCCTATTTTGAACAGAAAAAATACGATAAAGCTCACATCGCTTTTAACGACCTGGTCACCGTGTTTCCCGAAAGCCCGCATCAGTTTGTTGCCAATTATCTGATGCTGCAATGTAAATTCCTGCTTTATCGCGGGCCTGAGTACTCGGGGGTTTACCTCGATGAAGGCGAAAAACAAATCAAGGATATGCGTCGACAGTTTCCTCAGGAAGCCCAACAGTACGACGATCAGTTGAGCAAATACGCCAGGCAATTCCGTTACATGCAGGCCGAACGTCAATGGTGGGTGGCTCAGTTTTATGAAGGTAAGGACGAAATTGGAGCCGCTCGGTTCTACTACCAGAAAGTTGCGAAAGACTTTGCTGACACGCCTTTTGCGAATCGTGCCTTTACCAGATTCAACGACCTGAAAAACTTGCCCGATAAACCGGAAACTCCGGTCAAATGGCTGGTGGATCTGTTCCCCGAAAATGATCCAGTCAAACCATTAATTGCCAATGAGTCGGGTGGGGCCTTCAGGTAGTCAGGGATTCGTAAGGAGACCCATGAGATTATTCTCAGCTAGCTTGACGTTTAATTTGCTCATCCTGACTCTGGTGGGATGTACCGGATACCGGTTTGGTAATCAAAGCCTCTTCCGCCCGGATGTACGAACCGTCCATGTGCCGATTGTTCACTCCGAAAGTTTTCGCAGAGGATTGGGAGAACGTTTGACTGAGGCTATCGTCAAAGAGATTGAATTGCGGACGCCCTATAAAGTAGTGGATGCCGCCGATGCTGACAGTATCTTTCAGGCGAGGTTGGTTGATGAGCATAAACGTGTCATCGCTGAGAATCAATTTGACGAAGCTCGCGATATTGAAACGCAAATGATTCTGGAAGTGTCCTGGCTTGACCGGCAGGGACAACAACTGATTCAACGATCGGAGATTCCGCTTGACGAAGGAATCTATATTACACAGGCGGCCTCCTTCGTTCCCGAAGGTGGTCAGTCACTGGTGACAGCGCAGCAGGAAGTCATTCAAAAGCTGGCTTCCCAAATCGTTGCTCAAATGGAACTGCCCTGGTAATCACTCCCTCTTGGGAACCGGCTGAGCTCGAGGCATAATGAACTCTATGAGCAAACATTCTCGCAGCCAATGTTGGGCGCTTCGGTCTCGAACTCTCGAGTTCACTTCGTTGCCGGTTATTATGGGCATTGTGAATGTGACCCCCGATAGCTTTTCTGACGGAGGAAAGTACTTTGGGGCTCCGAATGCAGTGGAACACGCTTTGCAACTGGTGACCGATGGTGCCGGCATTCTCGATATCGGAGGAGAAAGCACACGGCCTTATTCTGATCCGGTCGGCCTTCAGCAAGAGCTGGATCGAGTCATCCCTGTGATTGAACAAGTTGCACGGCAAACCGACGTACCCATCTCCATTGATACCTCCAAAGCAGAGGTAGCTCGAGCAGCAATCGAAGCCGGAGCTGAAATTATTAATGATGTCACCGGACTGGAAGGTGACCCACAGATGATTGAAGTTGCGCGGCAAAGTGCTGCCGGGATTTGTGCGATGCATATGCAGGGGACGCCGCAGACCATGCAGGACAATCCTGTTTATGAGGATGTCGTGGAGGACATTTATCGATATCTTGGTCAACGGCGTGATGTATTAGTGCAGGCAGGCATTGCGATCGAAAAGATCTGTCTGGATCCGGGAATTGGCTTTGGTAAGACCCATGCCCACAATCTGCAGCTCCTGAAGTCCTGTGACCGATTCCATGCCTTGGACTGTCCTGTCCTGGTAGGCCATTCCCGAAAAGGGTTTATCGCGCATGTGCTCGATGATCGTGAGTGCGAACGCATGAGTGGTACCGTCGGGGCCGCCTTAGGACTTGCCACTCAGGGCGTGCAAATAATTCGTGTTCATGACGTTGCTGAATTGCATCGAGCACTGATCCTCTTTCAAGAGACTTTTCCGCAGCGAAATTTGAGCCGTTGACGCTCTGCCGGTTTTTAATGAGAATTCGAAGAGAAGCGTTGTGAAACCATTTGAGCAATCCATGAGATCGCTTTTTGGGGTTTCGAACGCCAGATCAACGAAATAGTTACTCCCTGTAGAAGGTAAACCGAGATGTCCACTACTGACCAGGACCTAGCTCAATATTGTCGCACTGTTGCTCAAAATGCTCATCAAGCGTCGTCTCAATTGCAGCTCTGTTCGGGGGAATTGAAGAATCGTTGGTTAAACGAAAGCGCTCAGGCACTGCGAGCGTCAGTAGCGAGCATTCTGGAGTCTAATGCCAAAGATATTGCGGCAGCTCCCGAGTATGGACTTACCGATGCCCAGATCGATCGATTGGTTTTGGATGAGCAGAGGATCGATGGCATTGCCACGGCTCTCGAGCAAATTGCGATGCTGCCGGATCCGGTAGGCCAAACGATACAGGGTTCCGTGCGTCCCAATGGATTGGAGATCAATAAAGTACGAGTGCCTTTGGGAGTGGTGTTTTTCATTTATGAATCCAGACCCAATGTCACTGCGGATGCGGCTGCCATTTGTCTTAAAAGTGGCAACGCTGTGATCTTACGTGGAGGTAAGGAAGCCGCTCATTCAAGTCGTGCCATTGTCGACGTTTTGATGGAAGTAGCCGCGACAGTCGGGATTCCCGAAAACTCAGTGCAACTGGTCAATACAACAGACCGTGAAGCCGTGGGCCAGTTCCTTAAACTCGATGAATTCATCGATGTGGCGATTCCTCGCGGAGGAGAAGGGCTCATTCGACGCGTCTCTGCCGAAGCAACGATGCCCGTTATAAAGCACTTTGACGGTAATTGTCACGTGTACATTGATAAACAGGCCTGTTTAGACATGGCAACTGAGATCGTCATCAACTCGAAATGCCAACGCATGGGGGTCTGCAATGCTTGTGAATCGTTGGTGATTCATCGTGACATTGCCGAGCAGGCGATTAGTCAGGTCGTCGGAGCATTGGTCGAGCAGGGGATCACGATTCACGGTGACCAGACGGTTTGCGAGTTGATCGAAAGTGCTGTGGCAGCGACCGATGACGATTATGGGACCGAATACTTAGGGCCTGCAATTTCGGTCAAAGTGGTTGAGGATGTTGATAGTGCAATTGAACACATTAATCGTTATAGTTCTCACCACACCGAAGCGATTGTGACATCAGATATTGTTACGGCGCGACGGTTCGTTGCCGCTATCGATAGTTCGGCTGTCATGATCAATGCCAGTACGAGGTTTAATGATGGGGGTGAATTTGGACTGGGAGCGGAAATTGGAATTAGTACGGATAAATTCCATGCTCGAGGCCCTTGTGGCTTGGAGGAGCTAACCAGTTACAAGTACATTGTGACCGGTAACGGCCAGATCCGCGGATAGGTCGTGAACAGAAACCATGGATGGAATTCAAATGCAGGATGCAAGGAAACCTACGGGACAGCCAATAGGTTATGAAGTTCTCGGCGGCCTTAATCGCCTGTTCGCCGATGCTTTAGAGTTGATCTCTTCCACCTGGACTACGCAATTCGACGTTCAGGTTGACCTGGGTTTGGAGTTGGCATCGGTTCGTTCCTTCAGGCAGTTTGCCTACGCTCAGCAACCTCCATTCAATCTCTTGCAATTACGTAATCGCGCAGATCACACCAGTTGGTGGCTTGTTATCCAATCTTCTGCCGCTTCGGCATTGCTCGACCTGTTACTCGGTTCGAAGCATGCCGAGTGGGAATCTTTGCCACGACCTCTCAATGCCATTGAGTCAGAGTTGCTGACTCCGCTCTGTGAAGAGATCATCCATGTGATTGAAGATGTTTGGCGGCCGGTTACCGAATTAGACTTGTCTGTTTTTCAGTGGTTTCAGGATTTGCCGGAAATCGAAACAGACCTTGAAGAACTCCTCGATGTTGAAATGGTTTGCCTCAAATGGCGTTTGACGATTGGAAGTCATCAGTCGCAGATGGGGTTGTGCTTACCGGCAGGTTTTGTTTTGGCCTGGGCTAAGAAACTGATTCAGCATCATTATGGTGAATTGCCATTGGAACCACAGTACGAAGCGGTCGTTGAGTTTTCGACAGGCAACGTGGACTTATCTCAACTCGAAGTCGGGGGCGTTATCGAAACCGGGCATTCACCAGAGAAACCACTGAAGCTGACCATCACCAATGGCGACCAACATCAGGTACGACTTGGTGCGAAAGACGGAATGAAAGCGTTTCAGATTGTCGAGTAGTCCCCTTGGGCTAATTCGCATCAGCGGTTTCTAACGGTGGAAGCATCTCTTCCAATACGCCGCGACTTTTCGGCATCAGTAAGACGCCTTCGATGATCATCCAGACCTGCAGGCATAATGTACCAATGCCAATCGATCCTAGCAGGTAGTTCTTACTTTCATTGCCAGCAGCCAGCCAGCCGGTTTCATCGTTGAATAGCTGCCAGGACAACGCCCAGGCGGGCATAATCAGCATGATTCCCATCGGGATGGCAGCGAACCAGATCGGTTTGTTACGACGCCACAGGTAAAAGACGATCACCATGAAGGCCAGACCGGCGAGTAGCTGATTCGTTGCTCCAAACAGCGGCCATAACAGCAGACCTCCGGAGCCGGGACCCTTAGGACCGGGAACCATCGCCATCGCTCCACCCAGAATGACGGCCAGACCGGTTGCACAATATTTATTGTTCAATTGAGAGACACTGATGGTGGATCCGATTTCCTGAACGACATAACGTTGTAATCGTGTTGCTGTATCCAGCGTGGTCGCGGCAAAACTGGCAACCAGCACTGCCACGATTCCAGTTGCAAGCTCAAGGGAAATTCCCAGAGTGCTGATGAAGTTGGCGCCTCCTTCCACAAACGCTCCAACTTTTTGAGGTAAGCCAAATCCAGCCCAGGATCCATTGGCATCGTACTTAGTATGCCAGGCTGCGAGTCCCGTTAAATTAACCTCATCGATACCTTCTCCGTTGGTCACTCCCATGCCAACGCCTGCACAACAGGCCAGGATGACGATCACCGCCAGAGCGCCTTCGAGCAGCATGGCACCATAGCCAACGTATTGAGCATCTGATTCGGATTCGAGCTGCTTGCTTGATGTACCGCTGCTGACCAGACAATGGAAACCGCTGATCGCTCCACAGGCAATAGTGATAAACAGGAACGGCCAGATCGGCGGTGCGCCGGAAGGTAGATTTTCAGCCACTGCCGGAGCGCTCTCAATCAGGTCAGCCTGACCTGTTGCTGCTGCAATCAGCAGTCCTCCTACGAGTAATGCCAGTGCCACCATCAGTTGATGACTGTTGATGTAGTCGCGAGGCTGCAACAATGTCCAAACCGGTAGGATTGAAGCAATAAAGCAATACACCATCAGGATCAGCGTCCAGATCACGACAGCGTTCTCCCCAAAGGGTTGGATCTGATAGTGATAGACGCCAATATAAATGCAGAGGTATAGGACGCCGAGTGCGACCAGTGACGGGATGAGTAATCCGCCTCCTCGTTTATAGACGTGGTAGCCTATTAAGATCGCGATCGGAATTTCAATCCAAACGGAAAGCACGGCTTCCGGATAGACGTTGAATATCACAGCGATGACTAATCCGAAAATGGCTAAAACAACCGTGAGTGCTGAAAACAGGATTAATAAGAAAAGTAGTCGTGCGCGAGGGCTAATCAGGCGACCGGCCACTTCACCAACGGTCTGTCCCCGGTTTCTCAACGAGACAACCAAAGCTCCGAAGTCGTGGACGGCCCCGATGAAGATAGATCCGAGTACAACCCAAATGAGTGCGGGTAACCAGCCCCAAAACACGGCAATGGCCGGACCTACAATTGGCCCCGTTCCTGCAATAGAAGTAAAATGGTGTCCGAAGATCACTTCTTTTTTCGTGGGGACGTAATCCACACCGTCCTTCAGTTCGGCCGAAGGCACCTTGGCTTGCGGATCCAGCCGGAAAATCTTATGAGCAAGCCATTTGCCATAGGTGTGGTAGGCTACGATAAAGCCAACAAAAGAACCGACTGCGATAAGTAATGTTTCCATGGAGAGTGCTTTTTGAAGTACTTTTGAGGGAGGAAAGGCGAATTTTGGCCAGCTAGCATGCTGTTCCGGCATTTTAGCAGAATCTCCAGTTCTATGTCCCGCAGATACTTCACCCATAGCTAGCAAAACTCTTATAATGACCTCTTTCAAATTCAAACCATTACTACGATCTAACATGAAGCGTTTTTTCAGCTTGACGTGTTAGTTTGCCTATAGAAGGATTTTCACAGTGGCAGAACATGTTGTCATTATTGGAAGTGGCCCGGCAGGATGGACCTCTGCCATTTATGCATCTCGAGCGAGTCTCAACCCGTTGGTTTTTGAAGGAGCTGTTACCGAGGAAAACCGACAACAGGGTACGTTGCCGCTGGGGCAGTTGGCGCTGACGACAGAAGTCGAAAACTATCCTGGATTCCCGTCCGGTGATCTGGAAGGATATCTGGATAACTCCATCGAAAAATCCCGCCGACAGTACATGGCACCTCATATGAAAGAAGGTGTCAGTGGTCCGGAATTAATGGAATTGATGCGACAGCAAGCACTCAATTTCGGCACTCGGGTTGTTACTGATGATATTGTCGAGGTTGATTTCGACGTGCGGCCATTCAAATTGACAGCCCGCAGCGGCGACGTTGTGGAAGCTCACACGGTCATCATTGCGACCGGTGCCCGAGCTAACTATCTGGGACTGGATTCGGAAGAAAACTTCAAGAATCGCGGTGTCAGTGCTTGTGCCGTCTGTGATGGTGCACTTCCTCGTTTTCGCGAGAATCCGGTTGTCGTGATAGGCGGTGGAGACTCGGCAGTCGAAGAAGCTGATTACCTGGCCAAGTTTGCATCCAAGGTGCTGTTGGTTCATCGGCGAGATGAATTGCGAGCATCCAAAATCATGGCACAACGTGCGATTGATAACCCCAAGATCGAAATTCTATGGAATTCCCAATGTGTCGAAGTACTGGGCAATGATGAAACAGGAGTCACCGGGGCTCGCCTGCAAAGTACGGTGGACGACTCGACTCAGGAAGTTGACGCGACAGGATTCTTTGTTGCCATCGGACACACACCGAATACGAACTTCCTTCAGGGGGCTTTAGACATGAATGACAAGGGTTATATCGTCTGGACTCAGTCGCACCGTACCAACACCAGTGTCGAGGGCGTTTTTGCGGCAGGAGATGTGGCCGATGATTATTATCGTCAGGCGATCACAGCAGCTGGTACGGGTTGTCAGGCAGCTCTGGATGCCGAGCGATATTTGGCAAGTCAGGGACTATAGATCCAATAAATACAAATCAAACAACTGAGTTCATCAGTTTTGAATAGACTACTTCGGAGTGAACATAATGAGTGACCAAGTCGCTAAGAACAGAGAGATGATCGTCAAAGCCCAGCAGGAAGGTTTGGGTTCGACACTTCTGGCATATACAAAGCTTTCAGGGCCTGGTTGGCTGCAGAGTGCTATCACGCTGGGCGGCGGTTCGCTTTCAGGCGCTTTGTTCCTCGGTATTTTGACCGGAACAAATCTACTTTGGATTCAACTGATCATGATCGTCATGGGTGTGATTATGTTGTCGGCGATCAGTCATGTCACCCTTTCAACCGGGAAGAAACCTTTCGAGCAAATCAATACGCACGTCAATCCTGTACTTGGATGGGGCTGGTTGATTGCGACCTGTGCTGCCAACATGCTGTGGTGTATGCCGCAGTTTAGCCTGAGCTTTGCAGCTCTGAATAAGAATCTTTTACCGGATTTCGTGGAAGATACGATGAACGGCAAAATGATGGTGTCGGGAGTCCTGTTGGCAGCTGCTGTCTTTGTTCTGTATCTGAATAACAAGCAAGGCCGCGCTGCTAAAGCATTCGACTATATCCTCAAAGGAATGGTCGCCATCGTTGTTATTTCGTTTTTCGCAGCTGTCATGATTATGGCTGGTGACGGTAAGGTGAACTGGGGAGAAGTCTTCGGTGGCTTTATTCCTGATCTCAGTCAATGGTCCAGCCCCACAGGTGAATTGGCAGCGTTGATTCAGAGTCTTGGTGCTGGTGCCGGAGATTTCTGGAATGAAAAGATCGTGGATCAACAGAGGGCTGTCATTATTGGAGCGGCAGCCACAGCAGTGGGGATCAATATGACCTTCCTGTTGCCCTACTCGATGCTGGCTCGGGGATGGGATAAACCGTTCCGTGGAATGGCGAAGTTTGATTTATCTACGGGAATGGTGATTCCTTATCTGTTGGTTACCACCTGCGTTGTGATTGCCTCGGCAACCATGTTCCATGCCGGTGGCGAAGGATTTGAAAACACACCTTTGGCTAGTGCTGATTTGTCAACCATGAAGTCAAGTCAGTATTACGACGCCGTCTTTGTAACACTTTCTGAAAGATTGGGAGATTCGGCAAAAGACTTGGTGGATGCTCACACAGCAAATGAAAAAAAGTTGTTTTCATTACTAGGGATTAAGAAAAATGATCAACTGCAAGACGCTTTAGCAAAGCTCGAGGAGAATAAAGATGGTCAGGATCCTGACTTAGCACAAGCGATTGAAGACTATTCAATGAGTGAAGCGAAACTAATTGCCAAACATG
>CETM01096074.1_pt1 | contig 28557 bp, 24 predicted proteins | sample 361451 | NCBI WGS metagenome assembly CETM01 (sample SAMEA2622690, study PRJEB7988) | marine metagenome | isolation source: saline water (ENVO:00002010), including
TAGCTGGACGTGTTCACTCTCCGGATTGGATTTACACTTACTTAAGGTCCTTTTATAACGATAGCTCAAGACCCCTTGGAACCAACAATACGATTTATGAAAACGTTGGTATGCCTAACGTTCTGTATGAGCTCCAAGGCGATGTCTCAAGGGAATGTGATGATAATGGAGAACATTGCGAACTCCATTCGGCCGGAAATGGATTGTTGTCAGAGACTGAATTTGACACTGCCATCGCTGATCTAACAAATTTCCTTTACTATGTCGGAGAGCCTGTTCGAGAGCGCCGGCAAAGTATCGGTTTTTGGGTCTTGGCATTTTTAGGAATTCTTTACATACTTGTGTTCTTAATGAGTAAAGAATTTTCAAAAGACTACCATTGATAAAAGAATTTATAAAAATTTAGAATTCATAAAAGGGCATAATATGGGTGTTGTGGCAAAGCGGTCTTCTATGACATTTTACTCTGATGGGGAAAGTCACTATAGTCATCGAGTACGAATTGTTCTGGCAGAAAAAGGTGTTACTGTTGAAACCATCGATGTTGACCCGAATAACAAACCAGAAGATTTAGCAAGTCTGAATCCTTACAATACACTGCCGACTCTAATTGATCGTGACTTGGTTTTGTATGAAGCGGACATAATGATGGAATATCTAGATGAACGTTTTCCCCATCCCCCACTTTTTCCGGTGTATCCTGTCGCGCGGGCGCACAGTAGATTGTGGATTTATAGAATCCGCCGGGATTGGTGCTCTCTAGTAGATTCGCTTTTAGATGACGACGGCACAGCATCTGAGTTGGATAAAATGAGGAAAGAGTTAACTGATAGCATCGTCTCAATTGCGCCGATTTTCGGAGAAAAACCTTTCTTCATGAGTGATGATTTTACGATTGTAGATTGTTGCGTTTGTCCTATTTTATGGCGATTGCCAAAAATGGGTATACGACTTCCAAATAACAAAGCCACCAAACCACTCTTAAGTTACCGAGACCGTCTTTTTGAAAGAGAATCGGTTATGGATAGCCTTTCGGAAAAAGAAAAGGACATGATGTAGTTTACGCTGAATAGTTATAGGTTATTGCTATGACAATGAATTCAAGTAGACCGTATATTATTCGAGCTCTGTATGATTGGATCCTCGAAAATCAATGCACTCCATATATTTTAGTGGATGCTTTTGGGGAAGGTGTTGAAGTTCCGCAGGATCATGTTAAAGATGGCCAAATTATTCTAAACATTTCTCCAACAGCAGTGCAATCTGCTTCAATCTCAAATGACGCAGTCGAATTTAATGGAAGATTTGGTGGTATCCCGAAGAAAGTGCTGGTTCCCATAAAATATATACTTGGAATATATGCTAAAGAAAACGGTCAGGGTATGATTTTCGAATCAGACGAGTTGCCTGACCCACCTGACCCACCTGACCCACCAGAGGAACCCTTAAATTTTAGAAAGAAAGGATCTCTAGACAAGAGGCCAGTTAAGCCTTCGCTTAAAATTGTAAAATGATTCATGAATAGCTAAGTGACGTATTCGAAAACTTTGATTACTTTTTTTACTCCAACGACGTTCCTTGCTACATTCGCTGCTTTATCACCTTCGGCTTCGGTTAGAATACCCATCAAATAGACGACTCCGTTTTCGACAGTTACCTTAACCTGGTTCGAGGGAACTTCGTCATTTGCTAGTATAAGTGTTCGAACTTTGGTAGCTATCCACGAATCATTGCCGCGAGAAAGGATTCCTCTTTTTTCTGATATTTCCAACTCATTATGTATGCGTTTAATTTTAGAACTAGCTTTCGACATGATTTCTGTTGCTTTTTGCTTCAATGATTGATTCCGAATTTGGCCGACCAATAGTACCACGCCATTATGGCTAACTACATTGAAATGAGCTTCCCGAAAAGCTTGATTATCCGCCTTTAAATTCACTGCTACGATGGTTTCGATTGATCGATCTTCAATGACCGCCCCAGGAGTTCTGCGCGCAGGGTCTTCTTGGATACCATCTTTATTCGTTGTGTTCACTAGGATTGTTGAACAAGAAGTTGCTAGAACAAAATAAAGAGAGGTAAAAAATATACGTTGTTTCATGTTTCCACTCCCCCAAATAATATTGCGTCTATAATGTCGCACAAACAATGAATAACTAAAAGATGAATTTCTTGAATTCTTGCTGTCCGGTCGGAAGGAACCCGTATTTCAATATCATCACCTTTTAAAAGTTTCGCTAACTTACCTCCTTTGTTTCCCGTGAGGCTTAAAACTTGCATATTTCTCTCGTGTGCAGCTTGAACAGCTTTTATAATATTTGATGAATTACCACTTGTTGAGATAGCCAGTAACACATCTCTGTTAGTGCCCAGAGCGAGAATTTGTTTTGAAAAAATCTGATCATACTCGTAATCATTAGCAATTGCAGTAAGGGTTGAGCTATCTGTCGTTAACGCGACAGCAGGCAGACCGGGTCTTTCTATTTCAAATCGATTGAGCAACTCTGCCGAAAAATGTTGTGCGTCGCCCGCAGACCCACCGTTGCCGCAACTGAGAATTTTTCCCTCATTTAGTAAGCTGTCAGAAATACAATTCGCCGCATGTTTGATCGGGATAATTAATTCTTCTAATGCATGTCTTTTTGTGTCTATACTGTCTAAAAAGTGATTTCTAATTCTTAGCTCTATATCCATCTTTGAATCCGAAGATTTTACAAAACTGACTATTGTTTATCGGCAGACAACCAATGAGTGTTACATTTTTTAATATTGCTTTTTAATTATTATTTATGAGGATCCGGAATTCTCTGGCAAATTGTCTACAAAATATTATTTCTTGGAAAATCGCATCTTATTTTTCGATAAGAGTGGCAATCCCATCGACAAATCGTGCTGCTTCTAGTTGGCGGTGAAAGACCTGATTTTCGTTCATAAAAATTTTTCCTGTGGCTCCTCGCAGTAACGTGATGTTACCGCTACTGAATTGTTGGAGTCTTGGATATAGTCTGAAGCTGTCTACTCCCATCGCTCGAAGTCTTTCAAGTGGTCCGCTGGTCTGACGAAGATAGTCCTCTGCAGGCCGATTTTGAATATCGCTGGGTCTCAGCATCCATGGTGAGTCAACGAAAGTAATACCGTTTAAATCTCTATTACCCGGGGGATTGTGAGTTCCTTCGTAAATAGATGGAATTGAGTAAACAGGAATATTTTCGGCAAAATAAAATGCAAGAGTTGGTTTTATTTGCCTGCCTGCATCAGGATCAGCGACTAAGAAGATGAAATCAATATCATTCCTTCTTCTGGGGACGAACTCCATGTTCCTGCGCGGCAATAAATTGAGGAGTTTTTCAGAGCGAAGTTCACTTCCATCTATGGCCACTAGTTTTTTTACGATTTCCGCATAATTTGCTCCTTCTTGAAAATTTACTTTCGAAGCAATTCTTCCCCCTTTTTGAGTCCATGTTTGCTCAAAAAATTCTTGTAGTTCTTTATAATTTGCGCTCTCAGGCATGAGGATAGATGCTGTACGATGACCATTTTCCCAAGCTAGGTTTGCCACTTCAATGATCTCATCTTGTGGTGCTAGCCCGAATTGAAAAAGGTTGTTGTTAGAGCTCGGACTATCCGCATAGTTCAATGCTAGGGTATCGACTGGCAAATCTTCCTTTTTCAGCAACTCATTCACGAATGATTTCTTGAGTGGACCAATAATTAAATCGGCTCGCCCTAAAGCGGCCTGGTTATATAATTCCATAATTGAAAGCACATTTGAGCTATCATAAATGGATACTTTTGGAACTTCTTGCGAAACAAGAAGCTCTTGATAATATGCGCTCAAAAAGCCCTCATAAATTGCATTACCAGCTGGTTGCAGTACTGGAAGAATAAGTGCAATGTTGGTTGGGCGTGTTTGCCAAACGCTTTGTAAATCTTTTATAGGTTGAGGAAGTCGAGCTACTGCAGAGTGTCTGACCCAAGTCCTCCTCCATTGATCTATCGCATCTAGCTGTTTTTTGATACTGGTTTCTTCCGAATTAAAGGCTCTGGCTAATTCAATCCAACCTCTGAGCTCATAGCTTGTTGAATCTTCCGCGATGACAGATAGTTGCTGGTCGTTTACATTTTGTAGAGCGCCCCATAGATCTTCGTAAAGAGTGATTTCGGTGTCCATTGACCAGTGTTCTGTGATCTTTGCAAGAGTAAGTATCGCCGACTCTGGTTGGTTTAATGTTATGTAAGCTCGACCTTTAGCTAGCAGGAAATCTCTACCCAATTTAGATGTCGCATCTATTTCAGTTGCCAGAGGATCATCAAGCCATTGAATAACAGCTTCATTTTGACCATTGACTTGTGCAATGTGCGCATTAAATAACAAATATTTTAGTATCGCTTTATGCTCGAACGAATCGGCGACGCTTATCCTCTCAATCTCATATTGCGCTCTTTCGAGTAAACTATTTTCAATTAACTTTTCAATAGCCTCTATTTTAAGGACAAATGCTCCATTCCCTGAAAGCAAGGCGGCTTGGCTAAATAGCTCATTTATCAAGTCTGTTGTAGACTCTACTGATGACGTAAGATCCTCGGTGACAGGTGTGGATGTGCCACAACTAATCAGAAAACTGAGCATAACGATATGTGTTAAGTTCTTCATGAAGCTTTCTAGTCGGCCATAAGTAGTAAACAATTATTAGGATCTAAACATAGGAGACTATTACAAGAATTGTGGATGGGCAATTTTAAAACTAACTATTTTAAACGAGTTTAGAGCAAATAAACTCAGAAACAGGTATTGGCGAATGGGAAAAATTGGTAACTTATTTGTTGTTGCGACACCTATAGGTAATATGGGTGATATTACCTATAGAGCAGTGGATGTTCTCCGAACCGTAGATTTTATAGCAGCCGAAGATACCAGAGTTACCAAGAAAATTCTGCAGAGATATGGAGTGAGCACGCCTGTTAAGTCCTATCATGATTTTAGCTCTGAGGAAGATAGAGAAAAGATTTTGTCCTCTCTGCTGAAGGGTAATTCTATTGCACTGGTGTCTGATGCCGGAACACCTTTGGTTTCTGATCCCGGTTATAAACTGGTTAATATGGCAAGATCGTTAAATATTCGGGTCGAACCAGTTCCGGGCGCATGTTCGGTAATTGCTGCGCTCTGCGTCTCTGGGTTAGCTACAAATAGTTTTCAGTTCGATGGTTTCGTTCCAGCAAAAACTTCATCCAAAAAAAACTACTTTGAATCAATTCTGTTTCAAGAGCGCAGTGTGGTCCTTTTTGAGTCAAAACACCGAATATTAGAGTCTTTAGTTTTGCTATCCGAAATGCTGCAAACACATCGTGAAGTATTTATAGCTAAGGAAATTACTAAAAAGTTTGAATGTCATTTTAAAGGGTCTGCAATAGCATGTGTGGATTGGCTAAGAGCAGACAGTGATCATATGAAAGGTGAGTTTGTTCTAGTCATCGCGGGTTGCGGTGCATCTGCTATAATACAGGAACGTAACTCTGCAGGGATGAAAATTTTGGATATCCTTAAGGATAGGGTGTCATCAAGAGATGCTGTAAGGATCGCGAGCGAAATATCTGGTGCGAAAAAAAATGTGCTATATGACATAGCGATCGATAAGAAGCTGATAAATTGACACTCTTGTCTAAAGGCAAATAATCCTATAATCTGCCTCTTGAGTCAGCTGGGCAATTGCCGCTTGTTAGATAATACGCGCTTTGCGCATAAGGAAGATGAGGGGAGGAAAGTCCGGGCTCCGAAGAGCAGGGTGCCAGGTAACGCCTGGGGGGTGAGAACTCACGGCGAGTGCAACAGAAAATATACCGCCCTGATCCGATTTTAATCGGCGATGGGTAAGGGTGAAATGGTGCGGTAAGAGCGCACCGCGCAGCTGGTAACAGCTCGTGGCTAGGTAAACCCCACTTGGAGTAAGGCCAAATAGGAATCTAATAATGTTGCTCGCATTGGATTCGGGTAGGCTGCTAAAGGTCTGCGGTGACGTAGGCCATAGATGAATAATTGCCCTCGACAGAACCCGGCTTATAGGCTGGCTCACCTTCATGACTTGATAATTGCAATTCACAATTTTCGATAAATTACTCTAGATTTAGTTCATAAATCTCTGATATTACTAATTTATAGATTTACACTCCTTAACTAAAGCCTGCAAAGCTTAGACGTTTGGTTTTGACTCCTTTTCTCCCGATTGAATTAAATATCTCTTGCAAGGTCGATATTGTCTTAATATAGTGTTTAATAGTGGATAATTGTGGGGTATTTTGTCATTATATGGGAAATTATGGGAAAAATAGCAGCTCCAATAAAACTCTGTGAGGCGATGAATGTTCCGAGGGATAAACTCCGTAAATTTAGATGCAAAGGGTCGTTTGGCCTTACCCTCACGCTATCGAGATCATTTACTAAAAATTTGCTCTGGCCTTTTAGTAGTCACAATTGATATTAACCACCGTTGTTTACTTCTTTATCCGAGAAAAGAGTGGGAGCAAATTGAGCGCAAAATTGAATCCTTACCAAGCTTTGATACTTACTCGGGACGAGTAAAACATTTGCTGATAGGTCACGCTAATGATTTAGAGTTAGACAAGAATAATCGTATTTTATTGCCGCAAGAACTTCGGCTGTATGCAGGGCTTGAGAAACACCTATGTCTAATAGGTCAGGGTAAGAAACTTGAAATTTGGAATCAAGAAGCTTGGAATAGTCAGAGAGAAAAATGGTTTACGGAGAATATGATTGATGGTGACTTGCCAGAAAAACTAAAAACATTAGTGCTGTAGGGATAAAAGTATGCTGCGTAATGAGTTGCATGAGTCTGTGCTTAAGACCGAAGTGATTAAGGCGTTGTCGATTAAGCCTGATGGCGTTTACATAGACGCGACTTTTGGTAGAGGTGGACACTCGGAATCAATTTTAAGCTCACTTGGACCTCATGGCAGATTGGTTGCAATCGATAGAGATCCCGAAGCAGTTGAAGCTGCTTTGAAATTACAAAAATGTGATACACGACTCTCAGTAGCTCACACTAATTTTGGTCGAATGGGTATGATTCCAGAAACTTCACAACTACTAAATTCTACTGATGGTATTTTGTTCGACTTAGGTGTGTCGTCACCCCAATTACAAGACCCAAATAGGGGATTTAGCTTTATGAGGGATGGCCCTTTGGATATGCGAATGAATCCCGGAGAGGGCGTGCCTGCAAGTGATTGGATTAATGCTGCAACGGAAACAGAGATAGCCGACACTCTCTATGAATTTGGAGAAGAGCGTTTTTCTCGACGTATTGCTCGACGAATCATAACAGCAAGAGAGTCAAAGTATATTTCGACGACTGGTGAGCTTGCTGAAATAGTGAAAGAGGCAATTCCTGTTTGGAAGAAAGAAAAGCATCCGGCTACTCAAGTATTTCAAGCTATTCGTATATTAATTAATCGAGAATTAGATGAACTCAAATTAGGTTTGGTCGAAGCTCTCAATTTGCTGAAGTTAGGTGGACGGCTTGTGGTGATAAGCTTCCATTCTTTGGAAGACCGTATCGTTAAGCAATTTATTATGACTCGAGTGACAGGTGATAAGTTTCCAAGAGATCTCCCTATAACTTCTGATGTTTTGAGACCGCAGTTAAAAAAGATTCAAAACGCCCGTAAAGCAAGACCTGAAGAGGTCTCGAAGAATCCCCGTGCGAGGAGCGCGGTAATGAGAGTGGCTGAAAAATTGAATTAGCTTTGTAAAGCATTACTGAAGAGGCTTTTTTATGCAATGTGGAATTCCAAATCAAAAGACCCTATCGGGTTCTTCTCGTTCTCGAAGTGAAATCCCACCTATAATCGATTGGATGGGTATCAATAATATTTCCGCGCTGATCTTAATTTTCATGATGACTCTTACGATGGTTTCTGGAATCGCAGTCGTACTTAAGGAACATCAGAATCGCGCTGCGTTTAATGAGTTGCAAGAACTTAAAGATGAAGGTAATGAGCTTGAAGTGAAGTGGGGACAATTGCTTATTGAGCAAAGTACTTTTGGCGTTGAGGGTCGAGTCGAAGAGAAAGCAATAAACGAATTGCAGATGCAACTTCCTGTGCCAGCAGAGATAGTGATGGTTAATTATGACTGACTTTTCTTTTAAGGAATATTTCGCTTACTGGCGAATTCATTTGATTCTGTTCGGCATGTTTTTGTGTGTTTTAGCTATTATTTGGAAAGTGGCGAGCTTGCACATAACGGAGAGAGACTTCTTACAAGATCAAGGTGATCGGAGGACAATCAGAACAGTTCCATTGGTCGCAAACAGAGGTTTGATTACAGATCGAAATGGAGAACCTTTGGCGGTAAGTACTCCAGTTCAGTCTATTTGGGTAGATCCCAGCAAAATTTCGGGTGATCTCAAGACTATCAAGGATTTAGCAAGGAACTTAGAATTAAATGAAGAAGTTCTTATTCAAAATCTAAAACTTAAGTCAAATCTTAAATTCCATTACATAAAACGTAGGCTTCCTCCTTCAGAGGCTGAAAAAATCTTGAGTCTGAGCGTTGAGGGGGTGTATTCACAGCAAGAGTATCAAAGATTTTATCCTCAAGGCGAAGTTGCAGCTCACTTGGTGGGGTTTAGTAACATGGATGATGTCGGGCAGGAGGGACTAGAATTAACTTATGATAATTGGTTGAAGGGTGTGCCTGGACGAAGGCAAGTCATGCAGGATCGTAGAGGCAAAATAATTGAGGAATTAAATACGATTCAAACAGCTCAGCCTGGTAATAGGTTAGAGTTAAGCATCGACTTTCGGATTCAAAACATAGCGTATCGAGAGCTTAAAGAGGAGTTTGTAGCTAGGCGAGCTCGAGCAGCCTCCATAGTGATATTAGACGTTAACACCGGTGAAGTTTTAGCGATGGCAAATCAGCCTTCGTATAATCCAAATGCTAAGTCCGATATAAAAGATTTTAGTGTTATTAGAAACCGTGCGATAACCGACGTCTTTGAGCCCGGTTCAACGGTTAAAGCTTTCACAATAGCTGCAGCCCTTGAAACGGGCTTGTATCAGCCAGATACCATTATTGAGACGAGTCCCGGATGGATGATGGTGAGTGGAAATGAGGTCAAGGATTTATTTGATTACGGGACTTTAACAACCTCTGGTGTAATAACAAAATCGAGCAATGTAGGCTCAAGCAAAATAGCGTTGGATATAGGCGCAGAGCCAATTCGTGATTTGTTATCGCGCTTGGGCTTCGGAGAAGTGTTGGGTACAGGTTTCCCTGGAGAAAGGACAGGGGTATTACCTAATCCCAGAAAATGGGGGCGTCATGTGACAGCAACTTTTTCATTTGGTTATGGTTTGTCAGCCACAGCTTTACAGCTTGCTAGTGCATATTCTGTTCTAGCTGATAATGGCATTCGTAAGCCAGTTTCATTATTGAAATTATCTGATGAAGCGGTGAGTGATTTGCCAAGGCAACAAGTTTTGAGTCCAGAAATTACAGTGAATTTAAGGAAAATGTTACGGACCGTAGTTGATGCAGAAAGTGGTGGCTCCGCTTTAGAAGCCAACGTCCCTTTTTATTCTGTTGCAGGTAAGACTGGAACTGCTCATGTTGTTGGAGAAAAAGGTTATGAAGAAAATCTTCATAATTCGTTGTTTGTGGGCATGGTTCCCGCATCAAATCCGCAGATTGTAATTGTCATAGTTGTAAATGAACCAAAAGGAGAAGAGCACTATGGTGGGCAGGTAGCGGCGCCAGTGTTTTCAAGAGTCGCATCGGGAGCAATGAGAATTTTGAATATCCCACCTGATTTGTTGCCAGTGGGTAAGAATTTATAAATATGTAATGGTACTAATGAATAAATTAGAAGAAAAAATTGTCCCAAAGACTTTGTTCGAACTTTTGAAAGGTCAATTAGAGATTTCCAATTGTGATTTCATGGATAGGAAGATTACGGGAATTCAGTTAGATAGTCGGCTTGTTGATACTGGTGATTTATTCATAGCCTGTTTTGGCCGTAATCACGACGCTAGAAATTTTATTGACCAAGCTATAAGAAAAGGGTGTGGTGCTGTTTTAGCAGAGTTTACCCCCGGCATGGATAAATTAGGAATGAGAGCAAATGTTCCGATTATAGGGATAGAAAATCTCTCAAGAAAAGTAAGTGAAATAGCTAATCGTTTTTATAATTACCCTAGTACGCAATTGAAGGTGATTGGCATTACGGGCACGAACGGTAAAACGAGTTGCAGTAAATTTCTTGCTACTGCTTTACAAGAACTTGGTTATCGATGCGGGATGATGGGAACCTTAGGTTGTGGTGTTCCAGACGCTCTTGAAAGGACATTACTAACAACGCCAGATGCAGTGTTTTCTCAATGGCAGTTAGCGCAAATGGTTAGCAAAAATTGTGAACACGTTGCGATGGAAGTGTCTTCGGTTGGTCTTGATCAAAAGCGAGTTGAAGCTATTCGATTCGACACCGCTGTGTTTACTAATCTGACACGTGATCATCTAGACTATCATAAAACCATGTCTGCATATGCTGATAGTAAGGGAAGGTTGTTTCAATGGCCTGATCTAAAATCTGCAGTTCTTAATTTAGATGATGAATTTAGCTTATCTTTAATCAACGACATTCGAAAAGAGATTGAGGTTTTTACGTATAGCGTGAGTAATAAAAGTGCGTCGGTTTATTCTGAGGATTTGACTTTCAGTAAATCTGGGTATTCAGCATTTGTTAACACTCCCTTTGGATGTAAAAAACTATCAGGGGAACTGTTGGGTCGTTTTAACTTTAGTAATATATTAGCCGTAATAGCAACTTTAATTTCCCTTATGTCAAGGGAAGATTCAGGGCATATAGACCTGGCGAAAATATTGGATAGTATTTCTTCGCTTAGTTCCGCCGATGGGCGCATGGAAATTGTAAATGGATCAAATGAAATTACGACTATAGTCGACTATGCGCATACGCCAGATAGTCTAAGGAATGCCCTAGAAACATTGAAGTGTCATTTTAAAGGTGAAATATGGTGTGTGTTTGGTTGCGGCGGTAATCGGGATGAAGGAAAACGCCCCATTATGGGGGAAATCGCTGAATCGTTTGCAGATCATATTGTTATTACTGATGACAATCCAAGGAATGAACCGGGAGACCGAATAGTATCTCAAATCCTCAGCGGTATTCAAAAGCATCATAATGTTTCTATTATTCGAAATCGCGCGAAAGCTATTAGTCACGCAATTACCAACGCATCGCCAGCAGACCTTATATTTATAGCAGGTAAAGGACACGAAACATATCAAGAAATTTCCGGTAGAAGAGTAATTTTTAGTGACAAGGTACATGCAAAGTCTGCTCTTAGAGCAAGAGGTAGTGTCGCATGATAGGCGAATATAGCCTCTCGGAAATAGCTAAGGAATGCAAGGGCATAGTCATTGGGAGTGATGTCAAAATTTGCCGCTTTTCAACAGATAGTCGGGATATGCTGGAGGGAGATGCCTTTATAGCCTTGAAAGGCAAAAACTTTGATGGTAACGACCTCGTTGTAGAAGCAGCTAAAAAAGGCGCAGTGGCTGCTGTCGTAACGAGAAAAATAGATACTAATTTACCGATGTTGCACGTTGATGATGGTCTTAATGCTTTGGCAGCAGTCGCGAGAATTACCAGAGAACGTAGCGGCGCACAGATAATTGGTATAACTGGTAGTCAAGGGAAAACGACAGTAAAAGAAATGACAGGTTCTATTCTTAGTCAAGCAGGTTCGACACTGATAACGCCTAAAAATCAAAACAATACAATAGGTGTTCCCTTGACCCTTCTATCCTTAACTGATCAGCATGAGTTTGCGGTTATTGAAATGGGTGCCGATCGGCATGGAGAAATAAAATTTAGCGCTAGTTCTGCGAAGCCGAATATTGCGTTAATTACAAATGCCAAAGAAGCACATGTAGAGGGATTCGGAAGTTTAACTGGGGTAGTTGAAGCAAAAGGAGAGATTATTGACGCCACAGATCCGATGGGCAGGTTGGTTCTAAACCATGACGATGCTAATGTCGAAACATGGGTAGCACGTGCAGAATCTAGAGTTGTCAAGAAATTTAGTGGGCAAAATCCTAGTGCTGATTACTTTGCATCAGATGTTTCTATTGGTTCTAAAGGCACAGCAGAATTTATTCTAAATACGCCGGTTGGGTCTCAACCCATCAAACTTGGATTATTGGGAAATCATAATGTACTGAATGCCGTAGCTTCATCAGCAGCCGCGATGGAAGCAGGTGCCAGTCTAATGCATGTTAAAACCGGATTAGAATCCGTAAAGCCAGTCTGTGGACGTCTTTCTCTTGCCAGGGGAATTAAGCAATGCAAAGTGCTTGATGACACATATAACGCGAGCCCTTCTTCCTTCAAAGCAGCCATTGATGTTTTAAAGCTGTTTTCTGGTGAAAAAGTATTGGTGGCAGGAGATATGAGAGAGCTCGGTACAAAGTCGGAAGAATTTCATGGAGTGATTGGTGAATATGCGGCAAATGCGGGAATCGAAAGACTTTATGCAATTGGTGAGAAAAGCCGTCATATGGTTCGGGCTTTTGGTTCTGGTGCAAAACACTTTCCGAGTAGAACTCAATTAATTGATGAATGCCGTGAAATTGCTTCGCCTAATCTAGTCTTTTTGATTAAAGGCTCGAGAGGGAGTCGCATGGAAGCGGTTATGAAAAAGCTAAGGAAAGCTGAGGAGGATTAATGCTGGTTTGGTTTTCTGATTACTTAATGCAATTCAATCCAGATTTTGGCGTGCTTCAGTATATTACGGTTCGAGGTATCTTCAGTGTTTTAACAGCTTTATTTGTCTCTCTAATCATAGGCCCGTATCTGATTGACAAGTTGCAATACCACCAAATTGGACAGGTGGTAAGAGATGACGGTCCAGAAACTCATTTTAGCAAAGCCGGCACTCCTACTATGGGTGGAGCCTTAATTCTGGTAAGTATAGCTATTAGCACCTTGCTTTGGTCTAACTTAAATAATCACTACGTTTGGGTTCTCTTATCAGTGACCCTCCTTTTTGGAGGTATTGGGTGGGTTGACGACTATCGAAAGGTTTTTGACGGAAATTCAGCAGGGCTCTCAGCAAGATGGAAGTATTTTTGGCAATCATTAGTTGGGTTAGCAGCCGCTCTGATTTTGTATTCATCAGCTTCAAGCCCGATTGAAACGTCATACATTGTTCCGTTTTTTAAGGATGTAATAATTGATTTTGGTTTCTTTTATGTAGTGATTAGCTACTTTGTAATAGTTGGCTTCAGCAATGCGGTGAATTTAACCGATGGTTTGGATGGGTTGGCTATTCTACCAACTGTTATGGTAGGAGGGGCATTGGGGGTTATTGCTTATCTAGCTGGACACAGTGAATTTTCAGCGTATTTAAATATCCCTAATGTTTTAGGTTCTGGCGAAATTGTAATATTTGCCGGAGCATTGGTTGGAGCTGGGATGGGCTTTCTATGGTTTAACACCTATCCAGCACAAATATTCATGGGTGATGTAGGAGCCCTCGCGCTTGGTGCTGCTCTTGGTGTCATGGCTATTGTTGCTCGTCATGAAATTGTACTGTTCATCATGGGAGGAGTTTTTGTTGTAGAGACAGCTTCAGTAATATTGCAAGTTGCTTCATACAAATTGACGGGTAAAAGAATTTTCAGAATGGCTCCATTGCACCACCACTTTGAATTGAAGGGTTGGCCAGAGCCTAGAGTAATAGTGCGATTTTGGATAATAACTGTGATGCTTGTCCTTTTTGGTCTTGCAACATTGAAGCTACGATAGGAATCATTGGGTAAAACCTTGAAAAATTCAGACTTAGGACGAAAAAGCATCATTATCGGATTAGGTAAAACAGGATTATCTGTTGCAAAGTATTTTTTGGCTAAAGGCTTACCTTTTGAGTTTATGGACACCAGAACAAGTCCCCCTATGATTGAACAATTCAAAACGCATTTTCCTGATATTAAAATTGAGGTTGGGGAGTTAAAGGAGAGTTCACTACTTGGCGCTAAAGAATTGATAATCAGTCCCGGCTTAAGTATTAAAACACCAGAAATACAAAGAGCAAAGGAGTTTGGTATACCTGTGCGAGGGGATATCGATATTTTTTCGAAAGCTGTCAAAGCTCCAATAATTGGTGTTACTGGCTCAAATGGTAAAAGCACCGTTGTTGCTCTTTTGAGTTCTATTTTGAAAAGTGCTGGAATGAGTGTCGGGCTTGGTGGTAATTTAGATGGACCAAACACAAAGTCTGCCTTAGACCTACTTGAGGGTGAGGATAAAGATATTTACTTGTTGGAGCTATCCAGCTTCCAACTTGAAACGACAGAATCTCTAGGCGCAGAAGTTGCAGTCATTTTAAACCTTAGTGAGGATCATATGGACCGTTATGACACTCTTAAGGAGTATCATGATGCAAAACTTCGCGTTTTCAATGGTTGTCGTCAGTTAGTAATCAATAGAGATGACGTTTATTCATATCCAAAGAAAAATATTGCTGTACCTGTTTGGGATTTTGGTGTCGAGCATCCGAATTCCAATAGTCTGGGTATTTCCGAAGATCAAGGTGAGCAATATATTACGTATAAATTTGAAACCATTGTTGCAGTAAGGGACTTAAAACTTTCTGGACAGCATAATATTTCTAATGTTCTCGCCGCTGTTGCGTTGGCACTGTCTTTAGGCGTAGATATCAAACATATTAAATCTGCAGTTATTAACTTCTCAGGCCTACCACATCGATGTCAATGGATACGAAACGTATCTGGAGTGGGTTTTTACAATGACTCAAAAGGCACTAATGTTGGTGCAACGATGGCCGCTATCGAGGGCTTGGGACAGAGGATTAATGGACATATCGTTTTGATCGCGGGTGGTGTTGCAAAAGGAGCAGACTTTACTCCTTTGGCTCCTGTAATAAATAAATGGGCTAAAGAATTAGTTCTAATTGGTAAAGATGCTGAGGAGATGGCTTCTAATTTTTATCAGGATATTCCAACTAATTTTGCGAAAGATATGGAGGGTGCTGTTGGAATTGCGAGTGAAAAGGCATCACCAGGAGATGTTGTTTTGCTTTCTCCAGCGTGCGCGAGTTTTGATATGTATACAAATTTCGAACATAGAGGGCAGGCATTCATCGATTCGGTGAAAAATCTATTATGAATAATATCAAACCAGAAGCTATTCGTCAGATAGGAGAATCCAACGAAGTAACATTCAATAGTTTGCTGTTCGTTATTTGCCTGCTTTTTACCCTTGGCTTGCTTATGATGACATCTGCCTCTATCGAAATTGCTAGCAGTCAATACCAAGACCCATTTTACTTTTTAAAGAGGCAAGGGGTATTTTCCATAATTGGGTTAGTGGTGGTTATTTTCACTTTGCATGTACCTCTGATTTTTTGGAAGAAGGTAAGCGGGTTTCTCTTGTTGGGCTCCTTCTCGTTATTAGTTTTAGTTCTTGTACCAGGTGTGGGTAAAGTGGTAAATGGAAGTGCTAGATGGATTGATATTGGGATCTTTAATTTACAGCCTTCTGAGTTGGCTAAAATATTCATCGTAATCTACCTTTCATCCTATTTAGATCGACATTTAATCGAGGTAAGGGAGAGGTGGTCTGGATTTTTTAAACCTATGATTATAGTTTCAGCAGCTGCAGTGCTTTTACAGCTTGAGCCGGATCATGGGGCTTTAGTCATTCTGACTTTAACAGCATTTTGTATGATTTTTTTAGCTGGAGCAAAATTACACCGACTTTTTCTAATGCTTTTACTATTTCTGGGTGCGGTGGTTTATGTAGCCATGACAAAACCTTATGTAATTGTGAGGTTTTCTTCATACTTAAATCCTTGGGCGGCAGAAAATGTGTTCGGTGGAAGTTATCAATTAACTCAAGCCCTTATCGCTTTTGGTAGAGGCGAATGGTTTGGTGTTGGATTGGGTAATAGTATACAGAAGCTATATTTCTTACCTGAAGCCCATAATGACTTTGTTTTAGCAATTATTGGTGAGGAGTTAGGTTTAGTCGGGGTAGCCACCATAATTATCCTCTTTTGCCTATTAGTTAAGACAGCTTTTTTAATTGGACGAAATGCCGAAAGAAAGGAGGCAATATTTGAAGCTTTTATCGCATATGGAATAGGTCTTCTATTTGCCGGTCAAGCGATGGTTAATATTGGAGTGAATACGGGCTTACTCCCTACAAAAGGATTGACACTTCCTTTCTTAAGTTACGGCGGAGCAAGTTTAATTGTGAGTTTTTTTATGGCTGCTTTGTTATTGCGCGTTCAGTATGAAACGGAGTGTTTCGAATTTGAAAGTACGGTTACTTCATGAGATTCCTTATGATGAAATTTTGGATAAAAGACTTAATTAATGAGTTCTGATCGAATAAAGATCCTCGTAATGGCAGCGGGAACTGGAGGTCATGTCTTTCCAGCTTTGTCTATTGCAAATCTGCTAATGTCTCAATCGATACAAGTTGAATGGTTGGGGACGCCGAAAGGGATGGAGAACCAATTGTTGGCTGATACTGGAATCCCGCTACATAAAATTTCAGTGAGCGGTCTGAGAGGGTCCGGTTTCGTAAGAAAATTTCTGGCTCCATTCATGTTGTTTAAAGCATTTTTTCAGTCACTCCTTGTAATATTTAAGGTTCGTCCCACTTTTGTGCTTGGTATGGGGGGGTTTGTCTGTGGTCCTGCCGGTGTTGCGGCAAAAATTTTAGGCAAACCTCTTTTTATTCATGAACAAAATGCCGTCGCTGGTCTGACAAATCGATTGCTCTCTAACTTAGCAGATCAAGTGTTTGAGGCATACCCCGATACATTTGCACGTTCGGTAAAAGCTATTTTTACTGGTAATCCGTTGCGAACAAAAATTTTGAGAGTTAAAAAAAAATTCGATGCAAAAAATGAATCGGCATTGCGTCTTCTTGTTTTAGGTGGTTCCCAAGGGGCATTAAGCATCAACTCGGTTATCCCCGAATTTTTTGCTAATAATGGTGTCATCGAAGACATCCATCTTCTTCATCAAACTGGATATGAATTCTTCACTAAGACGGTTGAAAAATATGAAAGGCAGGGCATTTCTTTTGGAGAGCGTTGTCGAGTTCTCCCATTTATTGAAGAAGTAGCTGAAGCCTATGCTTGGGCAGATTTAGTTATTTCGCGTTCAGGCGCAAGCACGGTAAGTGAGCTCGCTGCTATAGGGTTACCTTCAATTTTGATCCCTTATCCTTATCATTCAGATAATCAGCAATTATTAAATGCGAAGTGGTTGGTTGATGAAAAGGCAGCCATATTGATTCGGCAGGCAGATTTCAATGTTCAAAGGTTGAAAGAAATGGTTCGACCTTTAATAAAGGATAAGTCGCAGTTAAAAGATATGGCATTAAACGCGAGGAGGATTGGTGTTAGGGATGCGGCACAAAAAATAGTTCAGCTCTGCATAAAGGCTTCACATGATTGAAAATAATACCAGTCATGAATTTCCAGAAATGAGACGCATCAAGACTATTCATTTTGTAGGTATTGGTGGTGCTGGTATGTGTGGTATCGCTGAGGTGTTATGTAATCAAGGCTATAAGATTACAGGGTCGGATATTAGTGAATCCGCTAACACCAAAAGATTGTCTAATCTGGGAGTAGAGATATTTTTTGGGCACAAGAAGGAAAACGTAGAGCAAGCAGATGCGGTTATTTTTTCTAGTGCAGTTGATTCGAAAAACCCAGAGATTGTGTCGGCTGTTGAAAAAGGAAAACCGATATTGGCCAGAGCTGAAATGCTTGCCGAGTTAATGCGATATAGGCACTCAATTGCTATTGCCGGGACTCATGGTAAAACAACCACGACTAGTATAGTTGCGTCAATTTTAGCAGAGGGCGGGTGTGATCCTACTTTTGTGATTGGAGGTGTTCTAAAGAGCGTTGGCGCAAGTGCTCGGCTTGGAGGAAGTAAATACTTTGTGGCCGAGGCAGATGAAAGCGACGCCTCTTTTTTGCATTTACAGCCAATGGTAGCGGTCGTTACAAACATCGAATCCGATCATATGGATACTTACCAAGGAGATTTTGGAAACCTAAAGACGCATTTTATAGAATTTTTACATAATCTGCCTTTTTATGGTCTCGCTGTCCTTTGTATTGATGAGGAGGTAATTAAAGAAATTCTGCCTAAAATATCCCGACCTAAAATTACATATGGTTTTTCAAAAGAGGCTGATTTTAGAATTATGAATTACAGGCAAACGGGCACCAGAATTAGCTTTGATGTCTCGAGACCCAATAATGAAGATTTGTTGAGTGTTAGCTTAAATATGCCTGGACGGCATAATGCTTTGAATGCTACTGCAGCCATCGCTATTGCCTCTGATGAGGGTATTAATGACTCTGATATATGTGCCGGTATAGAAAAATTCTCTGGAGTTGGCAGAAGATTCGATATTCAGGGGAAGTTCTCCTACTCAAATGGCGAGGTAATGCTAATTGATGACTATGGTCACCATCCAACCGAGGTTGCGGCTACAATAAAAGCATTAAGAGAGGGTTGGCCAAAACAAAGATTGGTAATGATCTACCAGCCTCATCGATATAGTCGAACGAAGGATTTATATGAAGATTTTGTTGAAGTTCTTTCCGATGTAGATGCACTCATTCTTCTTGAGGTTTACCCTGCTGGAGAGAAAAAAATACAAGGGGCTGACTCCAGGGCGTTATGTCGGAGTATTAGACTGCGGGGTAAGTTAGACCCTTTTTATTTGCAATATGAGAATGACGTACTGGATCTCCTGCCAGGCGTATTGCAGTCAGGAGATATCTTATTGACGCAAGGAGCTGGTAGTGTTGGGGCATTATCAAAATTGATAGCTAGAAATTTGTTTCTTGTGGAGTAATTTATTGATTTTTATAGAAGAAATCTCTAGAAATGGTTAAGAAAAAACTAATGAAACCGATAAATATTAATGACCTGATTGAAAAACTAGGCCATATAGTTGTGTTAAAGGGTGGCATATCCTCGGAGCGAGAAATTTCTCTTTCCAGCGGAGCAGCGGTTTATGCTGGATTGCAAAGATTAGGATTTCATGTTTCTGAAATGGACGTAAGCCATGACATCATTGAGCGGCTTCAAGAATTAAAACCAGATTTCGCTTTTATTACATTACATGGTGAAAATGGTGAAGATGGTGTAATTCAAGGCCTTTTAGAAACCATGGAGATCAATTATACCGGTAGTGATGTGCTCTCCTCGGCTCTCGCTATGAATAAGGTGGTAAGTAAGCAAATTTGGTTTCAATTAGGCTTAAAAACCCCAGAATATGAAATATTGAATGATCGTTCTAATTGGGGATGTGTAATTGAAAGGCTTAAAAAAGTAGTTGTCAAGCCAGTAAGCGGGGGCTCGAGCTTGGGGATATCTATGACTAGCAATCCAACTGAACTAGAGAGTTATTATGGTAAAGCTCTTAGTTTTGGCTCCGAGGTTTTCGCAGAGCGATGCATTGAAGGTGTCGAGTATTCAACAGGCATAATTGGTGATGAGGTTCTTCCTACATTGCAACTAGAAACCCCACGAAAGTTTTTTGATTACGAGGCAAAATACATCGATTCTGAGACAAAAATGATTTGTCCTCCTAATTTACATGCCAATAAGTTAGCAGAATTGGAAAATTTGATTTTAAGTGCATATAAAGGGTTGAGATGTAAAGGTTTGGCGAGAGTTGATGTGATTCAAGATATGAGCGGAGATTTTTTTTTACTGGAGTTAAATACTATACCTGGAATGACGAATCATAGTTTTATTCCTTCCGCAATGAAGGCGGTAGGTATAGATTATGACGGCATGTTAGTAAAAATATTAAAAAATGAAGTTGAAAGTATATAGAAATGAGACCTGATCCCACTGATATTATTATAAAGAAGCGGTTGCGCCGTAGTCGAAAAAAAACGGACTACGGCAATGCGTTAGCTAAAATTTTACGCCGTCTATCAGGAGTTATTTTTTTATTCTCTATGACAGCATTGATTTCTCTGAATTTCGAAAAATTCGTAAATTATATTGATAGGCCTATAACAAAAATAAGAATTAAAAATCAATGGAGTTATGTTGATGGCGAAGAAATTAAGAAAGTGGTTTCAACAAAGATGGGAACTGGGTTTTTCAGATTCGATCTGAGGGGGATGAAACATGATTTAGAAAGTCTTCCGTGGGTAGATGAAGCGACTATTAACCGGTTGTGGCCTGATACTGTGTCTTTCAATCTAAGAGAACAGGTGGCGATAGCGTATTGGAATAACGAGGGACTGTTAAATCCTAAAGGAGAAATTTTTACTCCAACTAATTTAAGTCAAGTGACAGGAATTCCGCATTTGAAGGGACCAGATGGCAGTCAACTGGAGATAATGGAGCAATTTGAGGCTTTTAATAAAATTCTTAAACCTTCTGGATTAAAGTTGAGTGGAATCAGACTCTCAGATAGGGGGAGTTGGAATCTGACGGTAAACGATTCGATACATATCACTGTAGGTAGGTCAAAATTAAACAGTCGTTTAGAGAGATTTATCAAACTCTATAAAACGAATGGATTTAACGAAGATTATAGAAATAGCGAAATCGACTTAAGATATGAAAATGGTATTGCGGCGAAAAAATTAGTTAAAGAGTTCACCGAGTTGGCTTATCGATAATGTCAATTTCATTGAGTATTAACATTACACTGCCTGCTTGTGGAGAAACACGGAGATGAGTGATTTGGACCGCGAGAATATGATTGTCGGGCTTGATATCGGAACTTCTAAGGTTGTGGCCATAGTAGGCCAGATTAATGAAGACGGTGGACTTCACGTAGTAGGAATTGGTAGTCATAAATCTAGGGGACTTAAAAAAGGAACAGTTGTAAATATCGAATCGACTGTTGAATCAATTCAAAGGGCAATAGAAGAAGCAGAGTTAATGGCGGGCTGCCACATTCATTCAGTTTATGCGGGCATTGCAGGAAGTCACATTCGAAGTATGAATTCTCATGGAATTGTCGCGATTCGGGATAGAGAGGTCATGAGGCAAGATATTGAGCGAGTCATTGATGCGGCTCAAGCGGTCGCGATTCCTGCAGACCAAAAAATCCTTCATATCCTCCCTCAAGAGTACATAATTGACTCTCAGGATGGGGTAAAAGAACCAATGGGTATGTCAGGTGTTAGGTTAGAGGCAAAAGTTCATCTTGTAACTTGTGCAATCAATGCTGTTCAAAATATTGAGAAATGCATAAAACGTTGTGGTTTGGACACCGATGAAATTATTTTAGAACAACTAGCTTCTAGTTACTCTGTATTGACCGAAGATGAGCGTGAGTTGGGGGTTTGTCTGGTAGATATCGGTGGAGGCACAAGTGATATTGCCGTTTTTACAGATGGGGCAATAAGACATACTGGTGTCATTCCAATAGCGGGGGATCAGGTTACAAACGATATAGCAATGGCATTAAGGACCCCTACTGAGAACGCTGATGATATAAAAATAAAATACGCTTGTGCTTTAACTCAATTGGCAAGTTCTGACGAAACCATCAAAGTGCCAAGTGTCGGTGATAGAGTCTCTAGAGAGTTATCGCGTCAAGCATTAGCAGAAGTTGTCGAGCCTCGTTATGACGAATTATTTAATCTGGTCCAAGCAGAACTTAGACGCAGTGGTTTTGAAAATTTGCTTGCAGCAGGTGTGGTCTTGACTGGAGGAACTAGCAAAATGGAGGGCGTTATTGAGTTGGCTGAGGAAATATTTCATGCCCCGGTTAGATTAGGTAAACCACACAGCGTTACAGGTCTATCCGATATTGTAGAGAATCCAATATATTCGACCGGCGTGGGATTGCTTCAATATGGTTTAAAACAACAACAACAAGAAGAAGATCCGGTCGTAAATCGAGATACCCAAAGTCAGATCGTGGGGAAAATGAAAAATTGGTTCCAGGGTCACTTTTAAATGAGTAATTATGTTTGCTAAAACCAAGAGATGTGAACTTTAAGGAGACTATATATGTTTGAATTAGTCGAGAATATTCCACAAAACGCAGTTATAAAAGTAATTGGTGTAGGAGGTGGGGGAGGGAATGCTGTTCATCATATGATAAGTAACCAAGTTGATGGCGTAGAATTTATATGCGCTAACACAGATGCTCAAGCTCTAAATAACCTGAATGCAAAAACTATACTTCAAATGGGAAGCGGCATAACAAAAGGTCTTGGAGCAGGAGCTAATCCTGCAGTTGGCAGACAAGCTGCACTTGAGGATAGAGATGAGATCGCAGAGATTCTGTCTGGTGCTGATATGGTATTTATAACTGCTGGTATGGGAGGTGGCACGGGAACAGGTGCAGCGCCAATTGTTGCTGAGGTTGCCAGAGATATGGGTATTTTAACTGTGGCTGTTGTGACAAAACCTTTTGTTTTTGAGGGTAAAAAGCGTCTAAAAATCGCACAAGAAGGTATTCTTGAGCTTTCTGATAGTGTTGACTCCTTAATAACAATTCCGAACGAAAAATTACTTGATGTTCTTGGTAAAGAATCTTCTTTGCTTGAGGCATTTAAAGCGGCAAACGATGTCTTGTTAGGCGCGGTAAAAGGTATTGCAGACCTTATCATTCACCCAGGTATGATAAACGTGGATTTTGCTGATGTAAAAACTGTAATGTCTGAAATGGGTATGGCAATGATGGGGAGTGGGCTAGGGAAAACTGGCGAAGATCGAGCTCGAGAGGCGGCTGAAGCTGCGATTCGCAGTCCATTGTTAGAGGATATTAATCTTCAAGGAGCAAAAGGCATACTTGTAAACATAACTGCCGGGGAAAATTTGTCCTTAGGTGAATTCTCAGAGGTTGGAGACACAATTGAAGAGTTTGCATCAGATGATGCGACTGTAGTGGTTGGTACCGTAATAGACCCAGAACTTGATGATGAAATCAGAGTCACTGTTGTGGCTACAGGACTGGGTCAGGACAATCAAAAGCCAACCAAAGTTATAGACAACACTTTGAACAGTAATGGTATGCCGGATTACGATGAGTTAGAAAGACCGCCTTTTATGAGAAATAAAGAAGCGGTTGAGACAAGTCGTTCAAGAGAGACGGCTATTAACACCGATACTGATTTAGACTACTTAGATGTACCAGCTTTTTTGAGACGTCAAGCTGACTGATTAATGATCTAAAAATCAAAAATACAAGCTTAAATTGGGAAGCCTTGAATTATTCAGTGTTATTTGGATTCTAAGGATCGATTTACTCGGCACCTCTTAGGCCAGTATTTGAAGCAGTATTTGTTATTAGTTACAATTCGTGTTTACGCAGAAATTTGGTGGATATTTGTGAGTGTTGACAGTTATTTGTTCCGATAATTTAAAACAATAAGGCTTTGCGAATGCTCAAGCAACGAACGCTCAAAAATATCATACGTGCCACTGGCGTAGGGCTTCATACAGGCGAGCAAGTTTATTTGACTTTACGCCCTGCTCCTGTAGATACAGGAATAGTTTTCACAAGGATTGACCTAGATCCAATTGTAGCCATTGAAGCAAAAGCCTCTAATGTCGGTGATACAACCTTATCAACTACCTTGGTAAAGGATGGAGTTAGAATTTCAACTGTAGAACATCTGATGTCTGCTATGAGCGGTTTAGGAATCGACAATTGTTTTGTTGATGTCAGTGCTTCAGAAGTTCCAATCATGGATGGAAGTGCAGGCCCGTTTGTGTTTCTTATACAGTCAGCTGGGATTGAAGAACAAACTGAATTGAAAAAATTTATAAAGATTAAGCGACCGATAAGTCTAGAACAGTATGGGAAGTCTGTGAGTTTGGATCCGTTTGATGGGTTTAAGGTTACTTACACGCTACTTTATGACCATCCTGTATACAAGAAATATACTAAGAGTGCGACTATTGATTTTTCAAGTACTTCGTTTGTAAAGGAAGTAAGCAGAGCGAGAACTTTTGGATTTATGCACGAATTTGAAGAACTGAGAAATCGAAACTTAGCACTTGGCGCTAGTATGGATAATGCTATAGCAGTAGGTGACTATAAGGTTTTAAACGAGGATGGATTGCGCTACGAAGATGAATTCGTAAAGCATAAAATTTTGGATTCAATTGGGGACTTATATCTTCTGGGCAACAGTCTTATCGGAGAATTTAAAGGATATAAATCTGGACATGCCTTGAATAATGCTTTATTAAGAATGCTGGAAAAAAATAAAGACGCGTGGGAAATTGTGAGCTTCGAAAGAGAGACGAGCGTGCCAATATCCTATATGAAACCAGTTCTGGCGGCTTGATAGAATTTGTCCTTCAACCTCCTGTTTTAATTAAAGATATAACAAGTTAACATACCCTATCGTGTTCCTGTGCATCAAGCCAGGACTAAAACAAAACATAGTTTGGTTATGAAAGTAATTCTGATCGATCAGCATCATGGTCGTACAAAGACAGTTGTATTAAGAGGATGGTTAAAGGGTGTACTCTCCTTTTGCTTTCTTGGAGCACCTTTCGCCTTGGGGTATTTTGGTTTTCAATTATCAATTTCCCATAATGGAGATTATGTGAGCCCCGAAAGTGCTCAAAAATGGGACCGACAACTGAAAAACCAGGAGTTATCATTAGCAGAAATTAAAGAAAAATCTCAGCAACATATTGAGGCCTTGACGATCCGCTTAGCTTCGTTGCAAACCCGACTTTCTAGACTTGATGCTGTGGGGCAGAGGGTGACACATATAGCAGGATTAGATGAGGGCGAATTCGACTTCGAAAACCCTGTTGGAGTTGGTGGTTTAGGAGACGGTCAACAAACCAGTTATTCACTCTTTGAATTAGGGATAGAAATTGAGCGTTTGGAAAGGATATTAGAAGACAGAGAGAGTCAGTTAAAGGTTCTTGGAGATATTGTTTTAGATCGTGAAATAGAATCTGATCTCTTCATTGCGGGGAAACCACTTAAAGACGGATGGATTGTTTCAAGTTTTGGACAACGGCCTGATCCTTTTACGGGGAAACTAGCGTTTCACTCGGGAATCGACTTCACCAACGGACGACCAGGTTCCGAGATCGATACAGTCGCTGCTGGAGTTGTAGTTTGGTCAGGTCCGAAATCGAAATATGGTCTCACTGTTGAAGTTGATCATGGCAAGGGTTTTACAACGAGATATTCACACGCGGAAAAGCTTTTCGTCAGCGTTGGAGACGTCGTCAAAAAAGGACAAAGCATAGCTTTAGTTGGATCAACAGGGCGGTCAACCGGACCTCATGTACATTTTGAAATTTATAAGAATGGCAGGGTAGTTGATCCCGCGTCTTACATAAATCGAACAAATAGATAAATTCTCCAAGTAAAGACCGCAGTTTCAACTGCTTTTTTCAAGCACTCACTGTTTGAATACCCATTTCAGCAAAAAAAAATTTATTTACCAAACAAAAAGCCCATATGAATATATTGAAACGAATTTTTGGTAGCAGCAACGCCAGAAAACTTAAAAAAATGAATCGGAGCGTGAAAGCTATTAATGAGCTCGAGGATTCCCTCTTATCGCTAACGGATGAACAACTTGGAAACAAAACTCAAGAATTTAAAGAACGGTATAAGAAGGGTGAATCACTTAATGATCTCTTGATTGAAGCGTTCGCAGTTGTCAGGGAGGCATCAAAGCGGGCAATCGGGTTAAGGCCTTTTGATGTTCAATTGATAGGAGGAATGGTACTACATGATGGAAACATCTCTGAAATGCGCACAGGAGAGGGGAAGACCTTGGTTGCGACTTTGCCCGCATATCTAAATGGTTTAAGCGGTTTAGGAGTGCATATTGTAACGGTCAATGAATATCTAGCTCAGCGTGATGCAGATTGGATGCGTCCAATATTTGAGCTCCTCGGTTTTACTGTTGGTGTAATAAAATCTGGTCAGTCTGCTGAAGAAAAAAAGCGAGGATATGAGTCTGACATAACCTATGGTACGAACAATGAGTTTGGGTTTGATTATCTCCGAGACAATATGGCTTTCAGGCTAGATCAAAAAATGCAAAGGGATCTAAACTTTGCGATTGTCGATGAGGTTGACTCTATCTTGATTGATGAAGCAAGGACGCCACTAATAATTTCTGGAGCTGCCGAGGACAGCTCAAAGCTCTATGTTGCAATAGATAAGCTTGTTCCTCGTTTAGAAAAAGGTAAAAAGGTAGAAAAATCAAAGATGGAGATGATGGAAAAGGATTATGTTCCAGAGGATACAGGCCACTTTACAGTTGACGAGAAAAGTCGACAAGTTGAACTTACTGAGGCCGGTCACGAATATGTCGAGGATTTATTGATAGAGAAGAAGCTTCTGACAGAAGGAGAGTCGCTTTACGCAGCGACAAACCTCTCTCTTCTACATCATGTTCATGCTGGCTTGAAAGCTCATAATTTATTCAGGAGAGATACAGAGTATATTGTACAGAATAAACAAATAGTTCTCATAGATGAGCATACGGGCCGAACAATGGAAGGCAGGCGATTATCTGAGGGTCTTCATCAAGCCTTGGAAGCTAAAGAAGGCTTGACTATCCAGAGCGAGAGTCAGACTCTCGCGTCAACCACGTTTCAAAACTATTTTCGGATTTACAATAAGCTATCTGGCATGACGGGTACGGCTGATACAGAAGCTTTTGAGTTTAGCCAAATTTATGGCTTAGATGTGGTGGTCATACCAACAAATGTACCCATGGTAAGAAAAGATGCTAATGATTTAATTTATCTTTCAATGGAAGAAAAATTTGAAGCGATCCTGAAGGATATTGTCAGTATTAGGGATCAAGGTGCCCCGATATTAGTCGGTACAGCCTCTATCGACACTTCAGAAACATTATCGAAATATTTATCAGAAAAGAAGATAGACCATAAAGTATTGAATGCTAAATTCCATGAGAAAGAGGCTCAAATAATTGCGCAAGCAGGTCGTCCGGGTGCGGTAACAATCGCAACGAATATGGCGGGTCGCGGAACCGATATTGTCTTAGGTGGGAAGTGGGAGTCGGAGGTGGCAGAATTAAGGGATTCGTCAGAGCAGCGAATTGCTGAAATAAAAGAAGATTGGCAGAAACGACACGATCAAGTCATTAAAGCTGGCGGGCTGCATATAATAGGCACGGAGAGACATGAGTCGCGCCGCATAGATAATCAGTTAAGAGGTCGCTCTGGACGGCAGGGAGACCCTGGTTATTCCCGGTTCTACTTGTCCATGGAAGATAATTTGTTACGTATCTTCGCTAGTGATGGTGTAAAAAATTTCATGAGAAAAATGGGCATGGAGAGGGGAGAGGCGATCGAGGCAGGGATGGTGACGCGATCAATTGAAAAAGCGCAGCGAAAAGTTGAAGGTAGAAACTTTGATATCAGGAAGCAATTACTTGAATATGACAACGTTGCTAATGATCAAAGAACAATAATCTATAGGCAACGTAACGAACTCATGAGAAGTAATGACATTACTGAACTTTTGGACGGTATGCGCGAGGAAGTGGTTGATCTGCTTGTTGACAGCTATATTCCACCGCAGAGCGTTCCCGAGCAGTGGGATATAGCTGGACTATCTAGCGCAATTGAGAAAGATTTTGGTTCCAAGCAACCTATTCAAGAATGGCTTGATGAGAATTCAAGCCTATATGAAGACGAATTAAAGAAAAAAATCACTGAAGTTCTTTGCAATGAATACTTTAAAAAGTGTGACGTGATTGGTGAGCGAATGCGAGAATTTGAAAAGCAAATTACACTACAAATTTTAGACAGACTTTGGAAAGAACACCTAGCCACGATGGATCAGCTAAGGCAGGGTATTTTTCTTCGAAGTTATGGGGGCAAGAATCCCCGACAAGAATACAAGCGAGAGGCGTTTGCTCAATTCACCGAGTTGATGAGTACGCTTCAACAAGAAGTGATCAAAATATTAAGCCATATTCAAATCAAGCAGGAGGACTCGGCAGATGCGATCGATAGACAAAGAGAAGAAGAAAATGCTCGATCTCGTGTAAACTATCAACACCAGTCAGTATCAGCACTATCTGATGATCAAAGAGGTAAGGTTGAACCTTCTGGTAGCGCTAGATCGAAACAAGCTGAGGAAAAACAAAGTCCATTTGTCAGAGATTTGCCAAAAGTTGGAAGAAACGATCCTTGCCCATGTGGGTCTGGCAAAAAATTTAAACTATGCTGTGGGAAGATTGGATAAAAATGGCAGTAGGCAAAGGTCTATGCGGTAAGATCCACAACGTAGCTGGTGTAAGATTATCAGCGGTCAGTGCGGGGATACGTTATCAAGATAGACTTGACCTAGTTCTCATAGAACTCACGGAGGAAAGTAAAAGTACTGGTGTTTTTACAAAGAATGCCTTCTGTGCTGCCCCTATAGTAATCGCCAAGTCGCACCTTTCCTCCAATGATCCTCGAGTATTGATTATTAACACTGGTAACGCCAATGCAGG
>CETM01011987.1_pt1 | contig 28475 bp, 27 predicted proteins | sample 361451 | NCBI WGS metagenome assembly CETM01 (sample SAMEA2622690, study PRJEB7988) | marine metagenome | isolation source: saline water (ENVO:00002010), including
TCATATTAATAATTTAATATATTAAATATATTATATTCAATGGGTAAACTCATAGCAATTAGACATGGACAAAGTACTTGGAATGCTGAGAATCGTTTCACAGGTTGGGTAGATGTTGATCTATCTGAAAAAGGCGTACAAGAAGCTAAAAAATCCGGAAAATTATTACAGGAGCTAAATGTAAATTTTGATATCTGCTTTACCTCCTTTCTCAAGAGAGCAATAAACACACTGGAAATAATATTAAAAGTTCTTGGAAGAGATAATAACTACACCAAAGCTTGGGAGCTTAATGAAAGACATTACGGAGCTTTAACAGGACTTAATAAAGATGAAACGAAAAAAAAATTAGGTGAGGAGCAGTTTAAAAAATATAGAAGGTCTTGGAATATTCCACCGCCACACCTAGATAAAGATTCTAAATATAGTTCGCACAATGACCCTTTGTACAAAAGTTTAAAAAATATTCCCAGCACAGAGTCCTTAAAAGATACTTATGATCGTGTGGTTCCATATTTTGAAAAAAATATAGAAAAATACCTCAGAGAAAATAAAAATATTATTATTTCAGCCCATGGAAATACTATTAGAGCTTTAGGGAAAAAAATTTTTAATGTATCTGATAAAAGTATTAATTTACTTGAAATACCAACTGGAAATCCTTTAATAATTCACTTTGATAATTTGGGAAAAGTTTTAAGTGCAAAATATTTAGATGAGTCTAGAAAAACCGAGATAATCTCTAACCAATAATTTTTTTGCTTATTTTTTTATATATTTTGTAATTATTTATATGAAAAAATTTTTGTCTACTAGCAACACCAATCAGTTCTTTATTCTTTATTAAATCATCCCAAACTTTATTCATTGAAAAAGAATTATTTTTTCTTTTTTTGAAAACTGATCTATTAATAATTTGAGCTCCAGTGAAAATAAATTTGTTATTTTTTTGTCTTAAAATTTCATTTTTAGAATTAAGATTAAAATCACCCTTAAATGATTGATCAAAACTTTTATTTTTTGGTACTAAAAGCATTGCTGGTTTTTTGATTTTAAAATAGAGTTTTTCAAGTTTTCTAAATTCATTTTTATATGCTTTTCTCCAAAGTGTATCTGGATTCAAAACAAAAAATATTTGTTTTTTAAATTTTCTAGATGCATTTAAAATTCCTCCGCCTGTATCTAATATTTTTCTTTTTTCTATAACTACATTTACTTTGGAAGAAAATTTTTTTCTTTTTATAAAATTAACTATATCGTTATGAAGGTAATGAGCATTGACTATAATATGTTTGACGTCCAACGAGATTAAAAATTTAATGCTATTTTCTAATAAAGTTACACCATTAATTTTAACAAGTGGTTTTGGAATTTTTTTTGTAATTGGATGCATTCTTTTTCCAAAACCTGCTCCTAAAATTATAGCTTTTTTTACTCTCATTTAAAATTTATTTTTTTTCTATTTTTTTTATTTACAATTTTTTTAAGTATCATTTTAAGATTCTTAAAAATTTTATTTTTCATTCTTAACTCAATTAAGGACCAGGTGTAAGGTAAATATTTTAAATATTGTGGTTTATTATCTCTTTTAAAAAGCCTATAAAAAATCCCTAAAATTTTTAAATTTCTTTGAATAGATAAAATATCAAAATCATTTTTTAATAAAAAAAGTTGTTTTTTTTTAATAGAACAATTTCTTAAATAATATTTAAATATCTTAACTTTTATTACTGGAGGAACTCTTAATCTAACATCATCTATCAATGATGCAAGATCATACATAGGATTTCCCAAAATAGCATCTTGGGTATCGATAACACCTAGCTTTTTATTATATGGCATAATATTAGATACATGAAAGTCTCTGTGAACAATAAATTGATTTTTAAAAAAAATTTTTTTGTATAGTTTATTTAATTCTATCTTTAATATTTTTCTATACTTTAAAGATTTTTTTTTACCTATAATACCAGGAAGATACCAATCAATAAATAAATTTGACTCTTTGTGTAAGTTTGCCAAATTATAACTGCTTAGATTTAGATATTTATTTGAACTAAATTTAATTTTTCTAACCGGTCTAATTTTTTGTATTTTTAATATTATATCTACGCATCTCTTATAAAGAGCGAATTTATTTTTGGATTTTTTAGCGTAATACAAGAGAGTCTTATCTCCAAAATCCTCTATTTCTATTATGCCCTCCATGAAGTGATGACTGATCAACCTTGGAGTATAAATACCTTTTGTTTTTAAAAACTTATTTATTGCAGAATAAGCTTGGAGATTTTTAAATCTTTCTTTTTTAGCTGTAACAATTATTGATGTTTTTTTTCCTTTGTGAAGTCTAAAAAACTCTCTGAATGAGGCATCACTTCTAATTTTTTTAAGTTTAAATTGCATTTAATTTAAAATTCTTCCATTTTCCAAAACCTTTAAATTTGATTTTTCTGCTCTCTTTGTCGGTTTCATGGTAAAATGTAATTTCTAATCTATTTTCAAATTTTTTTTTTATTTTCTCAGGCCATTCTATAACTGAAATGATATTCATAGAGTCTTCAAATATACCCGATTGTTCAATTTCTTTATTTGATTTTAATCTATACAAATCATAATGCATAACTTTAAGTGATTTAATTTCATATTCATATAAAAGATTAAAGGTTGGACTAGGCACATCTGTTTTAGGAACTTTATTTTTTTCTTGCAATTGATTTATCAACGCCCTGGTGAATGTTGTTTTTCCAGATCCCATTTCTCCAAAAAGAAATATACAATCTGTTTTGGATATATTTAGTAAAATTCTTTTTGCTAAATTGTCTATTTGAAATAAAGTATATTTAAACATTGGCTACTAATTAGTAGCGATAACTATCATTTTTGAATGGCCCCTTGGTATCAACACCAATATAATCTGCTTGATCCTTTGATAGTTTTGTAAGCTTAGCCCCCACTTTATCTAAATGCAGCATTGCAACCTTTTCGTCTAAGTGTTTTGGTAAAACATAAACTTTATTTTCATATTTTTTTGAGTTGTTCCACAGTTCAATTTGAGCCATAACTTGATTTGTAAAAGATGCACTCATTACAAAGCTTGGGTGTCCAGTAGCACATCCTAGATTTACCAATCTTCCTTCTGCTAAAAGAATTATTCTTTTTTTGCTTGGAAGTTCAATTTCATGAACCTGAGGCTTTACTTCTGTCCATTTATAGTTTTTTAAAGCATCAACTTGTATTTCGTTGTCAAAATGACCAATGTTACAAAGAATAGCTCTGTCTTTCATTTTTCTCATATGATCCGCTGTGACAATATCTTTATTTCCTGTAGCTGTGCATACAATATCTGCATCACCAATCGCATCATCCATTAGTACTACTTCGTAACCCTCCATAGCTGCTTGTAAAGCGCATATAGGATCTGCTTCTGTTATCATTACTCTTGCTCCGCTTTGTCTTAAAGAGGCAGCACTGCCTTTTCCTACATCTCCAAAACCTGCAACAATTGCTGTTTTGCCTGACATCATCACATCTGTGGCTCTTTTAATTCCATCTACTAAACTTTCTCTACAACCATACAGGTTATCAAACTTTGACTTAGTGACTGAGTCATTCACATTTATGGCTGGAACAAGTAATTTTTTTTCTGTCTCCATTTTTTTTAAAGCCTTTATCCCAGTTGTTGTTTCCTCTGACAAACCTCTCACAGATTTTAGGAGATTTTTATAGTCCTTGTGCATTAAAGCTGTAAGATCGCCACCATCATCCAAAAGCATATTTGGTTGCCAATCTTTTTTTCCTTCGATTGTTTGTTTAATACACCACCAATATTCCTTTTCAGTTTCTCCTTTCCATGCAAAAACTGGTATACCTGCTTTTGCTATAGCTGCTGCTGCATGGTCTTGTGTTGAAAAAATATTACAAGATGACCATCTTACTTCTGCGCCAAGTTCAACTAAAGTTTCAATAAGAACCGCAGTTTGAATAGTCATATGTAGGCATCCTAAAATTTTTGCACCTTTAAGAGGTTTTTTGTTAAGATATTCTTTTCTTATAGCCATTAAGCCTGGCATTTCAGTTTCTGCTAGAGAAATTTCTTTTCTTCCAAAATCTGACTGCTTAATATCTTTAACTTTAAAATCTTTTTCCATATCAAAATATTTTTTAATTATGACTTTTTAGGTAATGTAACTTTAATCTCTGCTCCTATTTTATTATCTGTTCTATTTGAAGCAGTTATTTTACCTTGGTGCATTTCTATAATATTTTTAACAATATTTAAACCCAATCCTGAGTGTTTTCCAAATTTTTCCGGTCTATTACTATAAAATCTTTTGAAAATTTTTTCAGTATTAGTCTCACTAAAACCGGGACCCTCATCTTTAATAGTAAAAGATACAGCGTCTTTATTGCTATTTAAGCCGATCGTTATGTTGCTTTCATTAGGACTAAAAGACACAGCATTGTCGATTAAGTTTGCCAAAACCTGTTCTAATCTTTCCCTCATACCACTTATATCAGTACCAACCCCATTTGGTTTTTCTCTAGTTACATTGAATTTAATATTTTTTTTAATTACTGATTTGTTATTTTCAAATTCTTCAACTACATCTTTTATTAAAGTCATTAATTCTATTTTTTTCATTTTTTCTCTAGAAAGGGATGCTTCATCTTTAAGCATTTTTGAGTAATCAGTAATTAGTCTATCAATTCTCTCAACATCATGGCTCAGGATTTGAATTAATTTTTTTCTATCATTTTTATCTGTAGTACTATCTAGAAGTTCTGAAGCCCCTTTTAGCGAAGCTAAAGGATTTCTTATTTCATGTGCCAAATCTGCCGAAGAGTCTTCTGCATTTTTTGTTCTATGCTGTAAATCTTTTGTCATTTCATTTAGAGATCTAGATAACAAACCCACTTCGTCACTTCTATATAAGAATTTTTCTATTCTTCCATATGGTTCGTCTTTTGCTTTTATAGATTTTGTGTAATCGACTAATGCCCCAATCGGTTTAAGAATATATCTATTTAAAAAAACTGAAAATATAAAAATTACTATAGCAATAATTAAAACGGTTCTTAAAATAAAATTTTTACGTTCATCTACAGCTGCTAGAATTTGATTTGCTCTCTCTGTAACTATAATATAACCAAAAAACTCACCATTAATTATTACATCATTTAAAGTTTTAACGTAAAAATTACTACTATCTTCAATTTGAATAGTTACTTCTTCTTTTGGATTTTTTGAATTGATTAAATTTTTAATATTATCAATTTTTTTATTCTCATTATTTTCGCTTGGAGATGTAATTTTTTTTTCATCTAATTCTGAATTTTCAATTATATTTTGCTCAAATATTTTTTCAGTTTTTGTAAAAACAGTCTGGTCTAAGTCAAGCATGTTTGTGTCTGCAAGCAAGATACCTTTTAAGTTATAAAATTGAACCCTTTCTAAATTTTGGAAGAGAAACCTTGTAGAAAGAAGGAAGTTCTTTAAACTATTTTCCTCATATTTAATTTGTAATCTCTCTATATGGTTTGATGTATTATTAATAATGATATTATGCTTTTCTGTTATCTTCTTGACTAAGTTTGGTTTAACGCCCTGTAAATAAAATAATGTAAAAAAACCTAATAGAAAAAAAACAAAAAGATTAAAAATTAAAAATTTATTTAGTATTGAAGATAACTTTTTTTTTATTAGCATTAATTAATATTCCATCTATAACCACTGCCATAACGTGTTTCTATAGATGAAAACTTTTCATCAACTTTTTTAAATTTTTTTCTTATTCTTTTGATGTGACTATCGATAGTTCTATCTTCTATATCAGTATTTTCTTTATAAGCAATATCCATAAGATGAGCCCTTTCCTTTATTACACCTGGTCTTTTAGCTAACTCCTTAACTATTAAAAATTCTGTAGTTGTAAGTTTTTCAGGCAAGGCTTGTCCATTCCATTCGCACTCTAATTGATTAGGATCAAGTTTTAATTTTCCATGGGTAATTAGATTTTTATTTTCATCATTTAAGTTATTTTTTCTTCTTAATTGAACTCTGATTCTTTCGATCAATACTTTAATTGAAAAACCTCCAGATTTTCTTATAAAATCTTCCGCACCCAGTTTTAATCCTAATAACTCGTCAAGTTCTTCGTCTTTGGATGTCAAAAAGATAATTGGGATAGACATTTTTTTTCTAATTCTTTTCAACAATTCTTCTCCATCCATTCTTGGCATTTTTATATCTACAACAGCTAGATCTGGAGGATTCCGTGTTAATCCTATTAACGCGCTTTCACCGTCAATGTAAGTTTGAACTTTAAATCCTTCTCTCTCAAGCGCCATACTTATGCCAGTAAGAATATTTCTATCATCGTCAACAAGTGCAATAGTTTTAGACATTTTGATACTCTAATTGTTTAAAATAAATTGTCAAAATTTAGGCATCAGTGTGCCTCATCCCAATTATTACCAGAATTTATGTTTACATCCAATGGAATTGTAAACTTATGAAAATCTGAAGTTTTAACTGACTCCATCGTTTTTTTCACAATTTTTTCGACGGAGGATTTGTTTTTATTTGAGCACTCTAAAACTAGCTCATCATGTATTTGTAGAAGTATTTTTGTATCAAATAATTTTTCATTTTTAATTAAATCATTTATTTTTATCATGGCTATTCTAATAATGTCAGCTGCAGAGCTTTGTATTGGTGCATTTATTGCGGCTCTTTCCTGAAAACTTCTGACATTATAATTTTTATCATTTATACCCTTTATATGAATTCTTCTTCCAAAGATATTGTTTACGTAACCATTTTTCCTGCAGAATTTAATTGTTTTATTCATATATTCTTTTATCTCAGGAAATTTTTTAAAATATGAGTTTATAAATTCTAATGCTTCATTATTTGATACTGATATCTGTTTTGCTAAACCATACTGTGTGATTCCATATATAATCCCAAAATTAATTGTTTTGGCTTTTCTTCTCAAATTTATATCTACTTTTTTAATTGGAACATTAAATACTTCACTTGCTGTTAAACTATGTATATCTTCTTGGTTTATAAATGCTTTTTTTAATTGCTTTACATCTGCTAGGTCTGCAAGGATTTTCATTTCAATTTGATTATAGTCTGCGGAAAGTAAAATATTATTTTTTTCGGCTATAAATGCTTTCCTTATCTCCCTTCCATCCTCAGTTTTAATAGGTATATTTTGCAAATTTGGATCGCTTGATGCTAATCTTCCAGTATTAGTGGCGGCTAAAAGAAATGAGGTATGTACTCTTTTAGTATTTGTATTTACATGTTCCTGTAACGCATCTGTATATGTATTTTTTAATTTTGATAGTTGTCTCCAATCTAAAATTAATCTAGGAAACTTTTGGCCTTTAAAGGCTAAATCTTCTAATATTGCTGCGCTTGTTGCCAAGCTACCTTTTTTCGTTTTTTTCAAATTTGCGATTTTTAAATCGTTATAAATTATTTCTCCCAATTGTTTGGTTGATGCTATATTAAATTTTTTCTTAGCTATTGCGTAAATATCTTTTTCTATTTTGATAATCTTTTCACTAAAATTCTTTGATAATTTTTTTAAATATTGGCTATCAACTTTAATCCCGTTCATTTCCATGTCTGCGAGTATAGCAACCATAGGTTTTTCAAAAAAATCATAGATTCTGTTAAGTTTTTCTTTATCTAATCTTTTCTCAAATAACTGAAAAAGTCTAAAGGTAACATCCGCATCTTCTGCTGCATATTCTGTTGCTTTTTCTAAATCAACATCTGAAAAAAGTAATTTCTTTTTTCCAGACCCCACCAGATCTTTAAAAGAGATAGTTTTATGGGCTAGATGAAGTTCTGAGAGTGTATCAAGATTATGTCGATTTAGGCCTGAGTCTAGAGTGTATGATAAAAGCATTGTATCCTCTAATGATTTTATTTCAATTTTTTTCTTTTTTAAAATTATGTAATCAAATTTAATATTTTGACCAATCTTTTTGATGCTCGGATCCTCTAAAATTTCTTTAATTTTTTTAATAACTATATCCTCATCAATACACTTTCCTTTTGTATGTTTAATAGGTATATAGCACGCTTTATTTGGCTCGAAACAAAACGAAACGCCTACCAATTCTGCCTCTATTGGATTTAGAGAAGTAGTCTCTGTATCGACGGCAATAGAGGATTTTTCTTTAAATTTTGATAACCATCTGTCAAGTTGATTTGGGTCTTTAATTGTCTCATATTTTGAGAGATTTATACTATTAATATTTTTAATATTTTTTTGACTATTTTTTTCCATTGAGGGCTCGCCATATAAATTAATAGCTTGGCTCAATAGTCTGTTGAATTCCATTTCTCTTAAAAATTGATATAATTTTTCTTTTTCTACTTCTTTTATTTTAAAGGTTTCGATTTTGTCTTTTATTGGAACATCATCTTTTAAAGTAACAAGTTTTCTACTTATCAATGCTAAATCTTTATTTTGCATTAATGTTTCCTTCCTTTTTTTTTGAGTAATATCGTTTATTTTTTTTAAAAGGTTATCAAGATTTTTGTATTTATTAATAAGTTCAGCTGCTGTTTTTATACCAATACCAGGTACGCCAGGTATATTATCAGATGAGTCTCCAGCCAAAGACTGAACGTCGATCACTTGTTTAGGTTTTACTCCAAATTTTTTTAAAACATCCTCCTCCCCTATAACTTTACTTTTCATTGGATCAAATAGCCTCACGTCCTTTGAAACTAATTGCATTAAATCTTTATCTGAAGAGATGATTGTTACTTTTGCTCCTGCATTTATTATCTGCTTTGAATAGGTTGCTATTAAATCATCAGCCTCGTAGTTTAGTTGCTCTATAGATGGAACATTAAAGGCACCTACTGCTTTTCTGATATAATCAAATTGTGGTGCAAGATCATCTGGTGGTTCAGATCTGTTTGCCTTATATTCTTTATAAATTTCATTTCTAAAATTTTTTCTAGCTGAATCAAATATAACAGCGAAATGAGTTGGTTTATTTTTAGAGTCGTCTGATCTAGAGTCCTCTAGTAACTTAAAAAGCATATTACTAAAACCACTGACAGCACCTGTAGGCAACCCATCACTTTTTCTTGATAGGGGTGGTAGGGCATAATAAGCCCTAAAAATATATCCAGAACCATCTACCAAATAGAAATGATCACTTTTTTTTATTGTGTTCATAGATAATGATATCTTAATTTCTTTAATGATATAATAATATTAAATAATGAGCAAAATTGCACTATCTTCGGAAAGTCTTACTAAAATTTATTCAAAAAATAATACCTCAACCAAATCTATTTTAGCTTTAAACAAATTAAACCTTGAGGTTAAACAAGGGGAAATTTTTGGATTGTTGGGTCCTAATGGAGCGGGTAAAACAACATTTATAAATATTTTGGGTGGTCTCGTAAATAAAACCTCTGGCAAAGTAAGACTTTGGGGGTTTGATTTAGATACCAATCCAAGGCAAGTCAAAGCATCAATAGGAATAGTTCCTCAAGAAGTTAATTTGGACGCTTTTTTTAGTCCAAAAAAGTTACTTGAACTTCAGGCAGGTTTATACGGAGTTAAAAAAGAGGACAGAATAACCGATTTAATTTTAAAATTAGTATCATTAGAAAAACAAGCAAATTCCTATGCAAGAAGTTTATCTGGGGGAATGAAAAGAAGGTTGCTAATAGCAAAGGCTATGGTACACCAACCACCAATTTTAGTTTTGGATGAACCATCTGCAGGTGTAGATGTTGAATTGAAACAAAATTTATGGAGCAATATTAAAATTTTAAACGAAGTTGGTGTAACTATATTGTTGACAACACATAATTTGGCTGAGGCACAAGAAATGTGCGATAGAATAGCAATTATAAATAAGGGTAATTTAGTTGCTTTAGATACAACAAAAAAATTATTGGAGCGTATTGAAAGTAAGAAAATCAAATTTAAGGTAAGAAACTTAAATAACTTTGAAAAAATCAAGATTAATAATGTGAAATTTTCAAAAAGTGATACCCAAATTATAGCATCTTACGACAAAAATAATATCAAATTTGATGAAATTATAGATATTGTAAAAAAGAATGCTGAAATACTTGATATTTCAACTGATGAAGGAGATTTAGAGGATATATTTTTACAAGTAACAAATAATAAGTAGATTTTCTCGAAAATAAAAGTAAGAATCATTTTATGGAATTAATTAAAAATTTAAGAGAAGCCTCAATAATTAAGAGTTTATTTTTAGCACTTTTGGGAACAATTATTTTAGCATTGTCAGCTAAAGTAAAAATACCGTTTTGGCCAGTGCCGATGACAATGCAGACTTTTGTAGTTCTAATGTTGGGTATTGTTTATGGTTGGAAGTTAGGCTTATTTACCGTTACCTTGTACCTATTTGAAGGTATTTTCGGTCTGCCAGTTTTTGCTGGAACCCCAGAAAAAGGGCTAGGGATAATTTATTTTACTGGTCCAACTATGGGCTATTTATTGGGTTTTTTAATTACAGTTTCACTAACTGGTCTAATAAATTTTAATAATAGTTTTTTTAAAAATATTTTAAAATTGGTTTTTTCAGTAAGTTTCATTTATATTTTAGGAGTCATTTGGCTTGGATACGTAATCGGTTGGGATAAACCACTTTTTAAGCTAGGAGTTCAGCCTTTTTTACTAGCTGAATTATTCAAAATCTCAATTTTAGCATTTTTGATACCTAAAATTAAAAATTTCAGCCTTTAAAGTTATCTAGGGGATCTTTTTGATAGAATTCTTTGCAAAGTTCTTCTATGCATTTTAAGCCTTCTAGCTGTCTCAGAAACATTTCTATTGCACAGTTCAAAGACCCTATGGATATGTTCCCATTTAACCCTATCTGCTGACATCGGATTTTCAGGTGGTTTTGCCTTTGAATCAGGATCAGCCATCAAGGCAGATTCGACATCTTCAGCATCGACAGGCTTCGAAATATAGTCTATCGCTCCAGCTTTGACTGCCGCAACTGCGGTTGGTAAATTCCCGTATCCAGTGAGCATTACTATTCTGCTGTCTTTTCTTTGATTGTTTATCTCTTTAACAACGTCTAATCCGTTACCATCTTCCAGTCTAAGATCTACTAAAGCAAATTTTGGGGGGCTAGATTTGACCATTTTTATTGCATTTTCAACGGTTTTTGAGTCTTTAACCTGGAAACCCTTCTTTTCCATGGCTCTAGACAGCCTCATTCTAAGTGGATCATCATCATCTACTATTAAGAGGGATTTGTCCTCGAAATCAGAAATTTTTAAACCTGAAGGTGTTTGTTTCATGAACCTGATATAGGGTCGACAGCCATGAATTACAAGTGCTTTTTTGTCATAATTAGCTTTACATAAATGCAAAAATCTTTAAAAGCAAAAATTAGAGAGCTTCTTTTATTAAATTTTTGTGAAGCGTTTTGTGTAATTAAATGGGGGACACTTAATTAATGAGAAAATTTGCTAGTGTTGACGAAATGATTAACACTTTAAGCCCTGAGAAACCAATTTACTGTATTAGACCAAGTTCTGTAAAAAAATCCGCTGAATTTTTTAAAAATAATTTCCCAGGGAAAGTTTTGTATGCAGTAAAAACTAATCCTCACGAGAAAATAATAAAAACAATTATAAATAGCGGAATTGACAACTTTGATGTTGCTTCAATAAATGAGATAAAATTAGTAAAAAAAATCAGTAATAGAGTTAAAATTTATTTCATGCATACCGTTAAGAGCACAGAAAGCATTAAGGAATCTTATTTTCAATACAATGTAAGAGATTTTGCTTTAGATAGTAAAGACGAATTATTAAAAATTTTAAACTCTACAAACAATGCAAAAGATTTAAATTTATATGTAAGAGTAGCTGTTTCTAATGAACATGCAGAAATTGATCTATCGAGAAAATTTGGCGCTTCGCCAAGTGAAGCACTTGGGTTATTACGTCTTTGCAAAGAACATGGAAAGAAAGTTGGTTTGAGTTTTCATGTTGGTTCACAATGTATGCATAAAATATCTTTTTCAAAAGGAATCGCTGAGATTGGAAATATTATTAAAAAAACAAAAATAATTCCTGATGTTATAAATGTCGGTGGGGGTTTTCCATCAATATATCCAGATTTAATTCCTGAGCCACTTGGAAATTATATCTCAGAAATAAAAGACGCCCTCAAAAATTTAAAATTAGAAAAAAATCCAGAGATATTTTGTGAGCCAGGACGTGCTCTTGTTGCTGAGTCTGGTTCTACAATAGTAAAAGTATTATTGAAGAAAAAACAAAAACTTTACATCAATGATGGAACTTATGGTTCGCTATTTGATGCAGGAGTGCCTAATTTTATTTTACCTGTGAAAATGATAACAAACGGAAGAGTAATTTCAAAAAAACTCACTTCATTTAATTTTTTCGGCCCAACGTGTGATAGCCTTGACTATATGAAAGGTCCTTTTTTATTACCAAACAATATTAAAGAGGGAGATTATATAGAGATAGGTCAACTTGGTGCGTACGGAACAACATTTAGAACTAAGTTTAATGGTTTTTATTCGGATGCTATCTACCAAGTAGATGACAAACCAATTCTTTCGATGTACGATCGAGAAGATAAGTTTAGATACTTAGTAGCATAATGGATAAAAAAAATAGTCCAAAAATTGGACATAATAAAAAATCATTATTAAAATCAACTGTCGAACATATAGATATAACTTCTTTTGACTCAAGAAAGATAATTGATTCAATGAAAAAAATGTCTTTTACTTCAAGGGATACTGCTAATGCTGCTGAGATTTACAATGAAATGATAAGAGACAAAAACTGCGCGATATTTTTGACAATTGCTGGATCGACTTCAGCTGCTGGTTGTATGAAACTTTACTCAGATTTAGTTAAATACAATATGGTAGATGCAATAGTAGCTACTGGGGCGTCTATAATTGATATGGATTTTTTCGAAGCTTTGGGGTTTAAGCATTACCAGGGAAGTCAGTTCCAAGATGATAAAGTTTTAAGGGAAAATTATATTGATAGAATATATGATACTTATATCGATGAAGAACAATTGCAGACTTGCGATAAAACAATCTGTGATATAGCAAATAAATTAGAACCTAAACCTTACTCATCAAGGGAATTTATTAAAGAAATTGGAAAATATTTAAAGAAAAACTCAAAGAAGAAAAACTCTCTTATAGAATTAGCCTATGATCACAATGTCCCAATATTTTGCCCTGCATTTACTGATAGTTCTGCAGGTTTCGGCCTTGTTATGCATCAAGAGCAAAATCCAGATAATCATATAACAATAGACTCTGTTAGAGAATTTAGAGAACTCACTGAAATTAAATTAAAGTCTAAAACATCAGGTTTATTTATGATTGGAGGTGGTGTCCCAAAAAATTTTGTTCAAGATACTGTTGTTTGCGCAGAGCTTTTAGGTAAAAAAGTTGATATGCATAAATACGCAATACAAATAACTGTTGCTGATACCAGAGACGGTGCTTGTAGCAGCTCTACTTTAAAAGAAGCAAGTTCTTGGGGAAAGGTTGACACTACAAAAGAACAGATGGTTTTTGCAGAGGCAACTAGTGTACTTCCTTTAATTGCTAGTGATGCATATCATCGCGAAAACTGGAAAACTAGAGAAAGAAGAAATTTCCAAAAACTATTTTAGTAAAATGACAAAAACAAAAATAGCTTTAATACAGATGAAAATGTCATCTGACAGACAGAAAAATATGAATTCTGCTATAAAAAAAATTAAAGAAGCATACAAAAAAAAAGCAAAGGTCGTATGTTTGCCAGAATTATTTTTATCAAATTATTTTTGTCAGCATGAGAAGCATTCCAATTTTAATTTGGCAGAAAAGATACCTGGAAAAACAACTAATATTTTTTGCTCATTAGCCAAAGAACTTAAAATAATAATAATTGCACCTATTTTTGAAAAAAAAACATCAGGTATTTATCATAATAGTTGTGTATTAATAAACGAAAAAGGGAAATTGGTTGGCAAATATAGAAAGATGCATATACCAGATGATCCTCAATATTATGAAAAATTCTATTTTACACCTGGCGATCTTGGATTTAAGACCTTCAAAACAAATCAGGGAAAACTTGGTACTTTAATTTGTTGGGATCAATGGTTTCCGGAAGCAGCAAGACTCACATCTTTGCAGGGTGCAGAGATACTTTTTTATCCTACAGCTATCGGATGGCATCCAAAAGAAAAAAGGAAATTTGGAAAGTCACAATTGAACTCTTGGATATCTATTCAAAGATCACATGCAATTGCAAATGGAGTGTATGTGGCTGCAGTAAATAGAGTTGGTACTGAAAAGCAGGGCTCTAAAAAATTGGAGTTTTGGGGCAACACAATTGTTTTTGATCCAAGTGGAAATATAATTGCAGAGGCTAAACTTGGAGAAAAAATTGTTATTTGTGAGATTGATTTTAAAAAAGTAGAAAATGTTAGACGACATTGGCCCTTCTTTAGGGATAGAAGAATTGACTATTATAAAGGTATACTAAATAACCCTAAGGATGCCTAAAATAAGAAATATAGGCACCTATAGAATGCCTGCTGAGTGGGAGACACAAAAGTCTACATGGATAGCCTGGCCTCACAATAAAGATGATTGGCCAGGTAAATTTAGAGAAATACCATTTGTCTTTGGTCAAATAATAACTGAATTATCAAAAATACAAACCGTAAATATTTTGGTAAAGGACAATTCGGAAAAAACAAAAGCAATTTTTTTTTTAAATATTTTAGGAAGTAAATTAAAGAATATTAAATTTATAATTTGTAAAACAAACAGAGCTTGGACAAGAGATTTTTTACCAATATTTATCAAAAATAAAAAAAATAGAAACTTATTGAGTAATTGGGAATTTAATGCTTGGGCAAAATATAAAAATTTTAAAAAAGATAATCAAGCATATATCAAGGTCAAAAAATTTGTAAAAAGTAAATTAATTAATCCAAGATATAAAAATAAAAAGATAGTTCTTGAAGGTGGTTCTATAGATGTTAATGGAGCGGGCTATCTTTTAACAACTCAACAGTGTTTGCTTAGTAAGATACAATGTAGGAATAAAGGCTTAAGAAGGTCTGACTATTACAAAATATTTAATAAATATTTTGGTATTAAAAAAATTATTTGGTTGAATAAAGGTATCTATGGTGATGATACACATGGACATATCGATGATATTGCGAGATTTGTAGAAAAAAATAAAATATTTATTGCAAAAGAAAATAATAAAAAAGATAAAAATTTTAAAAACTTAAAAGAAAATATCCAAATAATTCGAAAATTTAAAAAAGAAGAAAATAAAAAATTTAAGATCGTTTTTTTGCCAATGCCAAAGCCAAAATTTATTGAAGGAATTAGGGTGCCTGCTAGCTATCTAAATTTTTATATAGCAAATAAAATTGTTCTTGTTCCAATTTTTAAAGATCCAAAAGATAAAATTGTATTAAATATATTCAAAAAAAATTTCAAAAATAGAAAGATTGTGCCTATAGATTGTTCAGTTCTTGTTTGGGGCTTTGGAACTATTCATTGTATGACACAACAGCAACCAAAATAATTGATTTAAATTAAATCTTTGTTGTTCCAAGTAATTTCAACGACTGCACCTCCATTACTACCTTTAGTAAAATCAATATTTGCTTTTTTCCTTTCTAATAAAGTTTTTCCAATAAATGTTCCTAGTCCCAAACCTGATTTTGACAAAACTTTTTTTGACTTTGAGGCTATATAAGGTTCACCAATAATTTTAAAAATGTCAGATGGAAATCCTGGTCCATCATCAGATATAATAACGGTTGTTTTTTTATTTTCACTTAACAAATTTATATTTACATTTTTTTTTGAAAATTTGACAGCATTACCAATAAAATTACGTAATCCATAAGTTATTTCTGGAGATCTTGTTAAAGGTATCTTTTTTTTTACATTTTTAGTATTTAATTTTAAGTTCTTATCTGTTATTTGCTCAAAAGACTTAATTATTTCATAAAGCAGGTCTTGAAGCGTTATATTTTTTACATAATCATCATCTACTAATTTATTTTGGGATATTCTTTTTAATATATCTCCACATTTTCTTGCTTGGTCTAAAATCATATTTATATCTTCTTGAAATTCTTTGTTATTACCACTTTCCTTTTTAATTTCTTTGGCTATTACAGTTATTGTTGACAAAGGTGTTCCAAGAGAATGAGCTGCTGCAGCCGCTTGATGTCCAATAGACTCTAGTTCTTGTTCTTTGGCTAGAACAGTTTCAAGTTTATTTAAAGCACTGGCTCTTTTACGTGCTTCATATCCAAAGCGAAATCCAAAATAATTAAGGAAAACTAAAATAATAATTAATGCTACTGGTATGGAATATAAATAATAGTCTGGTACATGAAAGTGTAAATTTCCAGGATGAGGTAATTCATAATAATTAAAGGTTAACAGTAATAGTGAAATTATAGTTATAAAAGATAGGAAAAATGTACTCGCTAAATTTAATAATGTTGATGAAACAATTGCTGGAACCACTAAAAAAATTACAAACGGATTTGTGACTCCTCCTGTCAAATATATTAAAACAGACAATTGTAATACATCGTAAAAAAGTAATATAGTTGACTCAGTATTACTTAATTGATTTTTTTTAAATGTAAATTGAATAAAAATATTTGTTAATCCACCAAAAAAAATAGTTGTTGAACATAAAATTAAAGGAAGTTTAAACTCTAAATAGAAATGAACAATATAAATTGTAATAAGTTGTCCAAATAAAGCTATCCACCTCAAAATAACTACAGTTTTTTTTTGAAGCGTTAAATCCTCGTCATACCTGAGGAAATCAAAAAGTTTCATTTTAATTAGATATCTAAATTTTCGACTTCTAGGGCCTTTTCAGTAATAAAATCTTTTCTAGGCGCAACCTCATCTCCCATTAATATTTTTATAATATTTTGATCCTCTTTAGATTTTTCTTTTGTCCCCTTCGAATATTCAACCCTAAGCAAAATTCTTTTATCTGGGTTAAGAGTTGTATCCCATAATTCTTCGGGATTCATTTCTCCTAATCCTTTAAATCTTTGAATTTTTAATTTTTCTTTTTCCTTATTTATAAAATCTTCTAAATTTGATTTACTAATTTTTTTTGAACCATTTTCACTTGACTTGATTATAAATCTCTCCAGTTCCTTCTCATTTCTTATATAGATACTTTTTGAACCTTTAGTGACCTTAAATAGAGGAGGCTGAGCCAAGTACAAATGTCCTTTTTCTATTAATTGATTAAATGGTTTATTGTTAAAAAATGTTAACAATAGAGTTCTTATATGTGAGCCATCAACGTCAGCATCTGTCATAATTATAATTTTTTCATATCTTAAATTTTCTATATCAAAATCTTTTGATCCAGTTCCCAATGCGTTAATGAGTGTAACAATTTCATTTGAAGACATCATTTTTGAAAGTGTTTTGTTTTCATTATTTCCATTAAGGCCATTTTTTCTCTTATTCTCATTTACATAAGTGTTTAGAATTTTTCCTCTTAGTGGCAGAACAGCTTGGTATTCTCTTTTTCTACCCTGTTTAGCAGAACCTCCTGCTGAATCCCCTTCAACTATAAAGAGCTCTGTACCTTCCATAGATGATATTTGGCAGTCAGCAAGTTTTCCTGGTAACCCTGAAAGCTCAAGAGCCCCTTTTCTTCTTACACTATCTCTAGCCTTTCTAGCTAAATCCCTTGCTATTGCTGCTTGTAGAACTTTATCTAGAACCGCTCTTAAGATAGATGGATTCTGATCAAACCAAGTACTTACTTTGTCACTTACAATTGTTTCTACAATATTTCTTATCTCTGAAGAAACTAATTTATCTTTAGTTTGGGAAGAAAACTTAGGGTCAGGCATTTTGACTGACAAAATTGCTGTTAAACCTTCTTTTATATCCTCTCCTCCAATTGTAACTTTATTTTTTTTATTAAGGTTTTTTTCAGACGCATATTTGTTAATAATTCTTGTTAAACCACTTCTAAAACCAAGCAAATGCGTTCCGCCGTCTTTCTGATGAATATTATTTGTAAAAGCCATAACATCTTCAGAAAATCCAGCATTCCATTGAAAAGAACATTCGATTATTACATCCTTTTTTTCTCCTTTTAAATATAAAGGTTTTTTAAATATAGGTTTTTCATTATTATTAATAAGCGGTGTTTTTTTCTGATCAAGAAAATTTACAAATTCAGATACTCCACCATCATATTTATTTTCATAGATTTTACTTTTAGCAGCTGTTTCATCATTTAAAATAATTTTTAGTCCTTTGTTTAAAAAGGCAAGCTCTCTCATTTTCTTTTGGAGTATATTCGCGCTGAATTTTATTGAAGAAAAAATCTCTTTTGATGGAAGAAAGTTTATTTTAGTACCTGATTTTTTTGTTTTTTTGATATTTTTAATTGCAGATAAAGCTTTACCACTTTTAAAAGAAATAAAGTACTCATTGCCATCTCTAAATATTGTTAAATCTAATTTTTCGGATAAAGCATTTACTACCGATACCCCAACGCCGTGAAGACCTCCGGAAACTTTATATGAACTTTGATCAAATTTACCACCAGCATGGAGTTGAGTCATTATTACCTCAGCAGCAGATTTTTTTTCCCCTTTGTGTGTGTCTACAGGTATTCCTCTACCGTCATCCTCTACTGTTACAGAATTGTTTTTATGTAGTGTAACTATTATATTTTTACAAAATCCAACTATTGCCTCATCAATTGAGTTATCCACTACCTCAAAAACCATATGATGAAGCCCTGAACCATCATCTGTATCACCTATATACATTCCTGGTCTTTTACGTACAGCCTCTAAACCTTTTAATACTTTGATCGAATCAGCTTTATAGCCTTTATTAGTTATATTTTTTTGTGTAGTTGTCATTTTTTAGATATTTAAGTATAACATTTTTTTATTAGGATAGAAAATCAACTGAAAAGGTAGTACCGAATTTGCATTGATCAGTAAGGATAATAGGTGATAAATAAAATTTTTTTTATAAATTTAACAAAATTTCAAATTTTCATCGGCATAATAACAAAATAACTGTCTTTATCTGATTTATCTTGAATTAGAACTGGAGATATAGAGTCATTAAAATTCATTACAATATTTTGATCTTCTATTTCAGAGGCTATATCAAGCAAATATCTCGAATTAAAGCTTACTGTTAATTCATCAGAATTATAGTTTCCTTTTATAGTTTCTTTTCCTTCACCTGAGGAGGAGCTGTTAACAAATAGTAATATATTATCTTTATTTAATGTAACTTTTACACCTTCTTTACGATCTATCGAAACAGTTATCACCCTCTCAATCGATTGTATCAAATCTTTTGCATTAACAATTAGAGTCTTTTGATTATTTTTGGGCACAACCTTTTGGTAGTCAGGAAACTTACCATCTATAATTTTTGATATAATTTTTGAACTGCCTATTTCAAATTGCACTTTAGACTCACTTGAATATAAAAGAATTTTATCGTTGCTTTCCTGAATTAAGTTACACAGTTGAAAAACTGTCTTTTTTGGTAAGATAAATGATTTAAAATTTTTATTTATTTCAACTGGAATGCTGCTTGATGAAAGTCTATGACTATCGGTTGCAACACCGGTTAAGTATGACTTACTATTTGACTCAGTGAGGTGAACAAATATACCGTTTAAATAGTGTCTAGTATCATCATTTGACATTGAAATTTTTGTTTTGTTAAGAAGAGATAAGAAGTTTTTTTTATCCAGACTTATTGATTGCGTATCAAAATCATCTTTAAAATTTGGGAAATTATCAGTAGGTAAACACAAAAGATTAAATTTAGAATTTTCTGCCGAAATATTAAGTTTATTTTTATCTTTTAGATCAAATAAAATTTCCTGATTTGAAGGTAATTTTCTCAAAAGATCGTATAAAACTGTTGCTGATGTAGTAGTCCCACCATCTTTTTGTATCTTTAAATCTTTTATTTGATCAAAGAAAACTAGGTCTAAATCTGTTGCTACAACATTTAATTTTCCTTCTTTTGCCTCTAATAAAACATTTGAGAGTATTGGAAGAGTATTCTTTTTTTCTATTATACTGTGTGCGATAGATAAAGACTTGAGAAGTATATCTCTCTTAATTTGAAATTGCATTTTAGTCGCTTAAAATTATTGATTTTATTTCATCTATATTTTTTTTCATTTCTCCGCTGTTAATTGATAATCTCTCAACAGTTTTTACTGCATGGATTACAGTTGTGTGATCTCTGTTAGCAAATTTTCTACCAATTTCTGGGAGTGATCTGGTAGTCAGTTTTTTAGCTAAATACATTGCTATTTGTCTAGGTCTTGCCAATGGTCGAGATCTTCTTTGAGACAACATTTCTTCTAAATCAATGCTAAAAAAATTTGAGGTTACTTTTTGAATTTTATCAATTGTAACTATTTTGTTGGCTTTATTGATGTCTTTTAAAATTATTTTACAATCAGATATATTTAATTGTTTTTTACTCATTTTGCTAAAAGCCACTATTCTATTAAATACACCGATTAATTCTCTAATATTTGAACTGGAGTCTTTTGCAATATAACTAATTACTTCTTCGCTTAGATTTGGGTATTCTTTAAAAGTATTTTGAAATTCTAATATTTTCTTTTTAAGAATTTTTAATTTTAAATCATAATCTGGAGCCCCAACATCAACAACAAGACCACCAGATAATCTAGACTTTATTCTTTCTTGAACTCTATCAAGTTTGTTAGGAGCACGATCAGAAGAAATAACTATCTGTGAGCTTTTATCGAAAAGGGAATTAAAAGTGTGAAAAAACTCTTCCTGCAGACCTTCTTTCCCTCTAATAAATTGTATATCATCGATTATAAATACATTGGCCTTTCTAAAAAAATCTTTAAAATTTACCATCTCATTTTTTTTTATGGATTTTATAAACTGGTACATAAATCTTTCAGCTGAAATAAACATTACGTTATTATTTTTAGACAATTCAAGTCCGATAGAATTTATTAAATGAGTTTTACCCAGACCAACTCCCCCGTAAATGAAAAGAGGATTGTATCTTGATGAGTCTGTGCATATTTTCTTTGCTGATAAAAAAGCTATTTTGTTACTTTCTCCTACTACAAAATTATCAAAATTAAAGTTTGGATTCAGTCTATTGTAATTTAAAATATTGTCTTTGATGTTTGTAACTTTACTCTCAACAGTTTTAGTAAAAATATTTTTTTCGTCAGATCTTTCTTCCTGGATTTTGAACTCTATTCTTTCTATGCTTATCTTGTGTTTCTTGATTTGATTTAAGATTTTATCTGCATATCTTGATGCAATCCAATCTCTAAAGAATCTAGTCTGAACACCCAGAATAACATAATGATTATATTCTTTTAATAAAGCTATATTTTTAAGCCAACTTGAGTAAATCTCTGTGCCAAAAGAATTTTCTAAATTTTTTTGTATACCGCTCCAATCTAGAACATTTTCTTCAGCAAGATTGTTTTGAATTTTAAAAGATTTTTTATCCATGATTTTTTGTAAAAGAATAAATTTTCTATATCTAATTTTTTTTTAATTCAATATTTATTTATCGAAAAAAAAAATTAAATCACTTTTGGTTGTACATTTATCGTACAGAGTGAAATTAAAAAAATTAATTTTTTTTATAAAAAAATTCAACTCACGAGAAAAAAATTCAACCATGAATGTAATAAATCTAGATTTAGATTCTGAAATTAGAAAAAATTAATAAGTTCTGACAACTAATAATTGATTACAACTAAGCCTTGATATTTTTGATTTTTTTGGAAATTCTTGAAATTTTTCTTGATATATTTTTTCTTTTCACAACTCCTTTTTTTCCAACCCGCATTAATTCTGATTGAAAAGCTGAAAAAAAAGCTTTTGCTCCTTTGGCATCTTTTTTCTCAATCATTTTTTCCATTTTCTTTGTTGCAATTTTATATTTTTTCTTCCAAAATTTATTCAGAACGACCTGTTTTCTGATTTTTTTGACTTTCCTTACAGCTGATTTTGTATTTGGCATGAATGAAACATATATATCTTACAAATATTTGGGTCAATATTTAAATATTTTGGCATAAAGTACAGAAAAATGACGAACGATTTGAAATATATATTTTTTTAATAACACCCGTGCATCCCTTTTTTTTGCATTTTAAACCCTCTCTGTCGTAGACTTTGAATTTTTGCTGAAAATATCCATTTTTTCCAGTTATTCCCTTAAAGTCTTTTATGCTGGACCCTCCATTTTTTATTGAGTCTATTAAAACTGATTTAATATTTTTTACTAAAGTCAAAATAATTTTATTATTTATTTCATTGGCCTTTTTTCTCGGATCAATTGAACTTAAATAAAGAATTTCATTTGCATAAATATTACCTATTCCAGATACATGTTTCTGGTCCATTAAAAAATTTTTAATATTTTTTTTTATATTTGAAAGTTTATTTTTTAGATAATTTTTATTAAAGTTTCTACTAAGAGGATCAAGTCCTAGATTTTTTAAATGGGAACAAGATGCGATTTTATTATTTTTAAAAATTTTTACAAATCCAAATTTTCTTACATCATTGTAGATTATTAGTTTTTTTTTGTTAAATTCAAAAGAGAAATGGTTATGCTTTTTATCAAAATTATTTTTAAAATAGAAACTGGTTCTTTGTGTTTTATTTTTATTCGATATAAAAATTTTCCCAGTCATACCTAAATGCAGTAAAATTGTATGATTATTTTTAAGTTGAATTAATAAATATTTTGATTTTCTTTTTGTAGAGACGACTTTTTGATTTTCAGCGAATTTTTTCAAATTTTTACTGATTTTATACCTAAGGTTTCTATTAAAAATGTGTACTTTCTTAATTTTTTTATCAATAATAAATTTATTTAGTGATTTTCTAACAACTTCAACTTCGGGTAATTCTGGCATATAACTTTATAAAAAATGAAAAATATAAATCAATCAAAAAATTCAAAAGTTAATAATGTATTTAATACAGTTTTTAGCAAATATGACCTTATGAATGACTTGATGTCTTTTGGTGTACATAGAATATGGAAAAAAAAGTTACTTGATTGGATAAAACCATCAAAAGATTTAAATTTTTTAGACATGAGTTCTGGAACTGGAGATGTAGCTAAAGCTTTTCTTGAAAGTGTAAACAATGAAGGAAAAGTAATTTGTGTTGATCCAAATATAAATATGATTAAAACGGCTAAAAAAAAAATGAGTGGTTTTAAAAATGTTGATTGGATATGTGCTGCTGCTGAAAAACTTCCCATAAAAAGCGAAACAGTTGATATTTATGTGGTAAGTTTTGGAATAAGAAACTTTCAAGATATTAATAAATCTTTAAAAGAAGCTTTGAGAGTTTTGAAACCAGGCGGCAGGTTCGTTTGCTTAGAGTTCTCAAAGGTTGAAAATGAATTTGCAAAGAAAATTTATAAATATTATTCAAAAACTATTCCTTTCATCGGTAAACAAATAATTGGAAATTCTGAACCTTATGAATATTTGATTAAGAGTATAGAAAATTTTTACTCTCAAGAAGAATTAAAAAATATAATTATGAAAAATGGATTTTTTGAGGTTGAATATAGAAATTTATCTGGAGGAATAGTCGCAATTCATTCAGGTTGGAAAATATAAAATGATTAAAAAAATTTATAATTTAATAAAAATTTTGAGAAAGTTATCTATATCAGGTGCTGTTGATGTTTTAGATGAGATTAAACCAATGCCTCAAATATTTAAATTTATTTTCTTTATTTTTTCATTAGGAAAAGGAAATAATTTACAAAACCAAAATAAATCTTCGGGAGATAAGCTTTGTGTTGCATTACAAAGTATGGGCACAACATTTATAAAACTTGGGCAATTTTTAGCAACACGTCCAGACATAATCGGGGACGAGGTAGCTAAAAAGTTGGAAAAATTACAAGATAAACTTCCTGCATTTCAAACAGCGCAAGCAAAAGAAATCTTAAGAAATGAAATTGGACAAAAGCCTTTTGAAAAAATTATTGAATTAGGTGATCCTGTAGCAGCAGCTTCTATTGCACAAGTTCACTTTGCTAAAATAAAAATTGATGGTTTAGAAAAAGAAATAGCAATAAAAATTCTACGCCCAAATATTCACAAAATAGTGAATGAAGAACTTGATGCCCTTATGTTTCTAGCGTACATAATTGAAAATATTTTCAAAAAAACGAAAAGATTGAAGTTAGTCGAGGTTATATTTCTTTTAAAAGAAATTACCAATGTTGAGATGGATTTAAGATTCGAGGCTGCAGCAGCCAGTGAACTTTATGAAAACACAAAAAATGATGATTTTATAAAAGTTCCTAAAATTTACTGGGGTTATACATCTAAGAGAACATTGTCCTTAGATAAAGTTGACGCTATCCCCATTAGAGATATAGACCTGTTAAATAAATCTAAAGTAAATCTTCAAAAATTATCAACAAACTTAATTCAACTTTTTTTAAAGCAAGCTGTAAGAGATGGATTTTTTCATGCTGATATGCACCAAGGAAATTTATTCGTAGATAATAATGGAAATATAATTCCAATTGATTTTGGAATTATGGGTAGATTAGACAAAAATAATAAGAAATATCTTGCGGAAATTCTTTTTGGATTTATTCAAAGAGATTATGAAAAAGTAGCGCAGGTACATTTCTTGGCTAATTTAGTACCAAAAAATACTTCAAAGGATGAATTAGCTCAAGCTTTAAGGTCTATTGGCGAACCTATATTTGGACAAGCTGTAAAAGATATATCTGGTGGAAATTTATTAGCTCAATTATTTGATATTACTGAAAAATTTAATATGCAAACACAAACACAGTTACTTCTATTGCAAAAAACAATGGTCTCAGTTGAAGGTGTCGCTAGAAAACTTAATCCAGATGCGAATATTTGGGAAATATCTAAGCCAGTATTAGAAAATTGGATTAAAAGTGAAAAAGGCCCTGAAGCAAAAATTAAAAGGACAATTGATATTTCAAAAGAAGTTTTAGAAAAAATCCCTGATTTACCTAATGTTATGGATAAGGCCAACCTTGCCCTTCAAATGCTTGCTGAAGGTAAACTAAATTTAAGCGCGAGCGGTAATAAAAATATTGAAATTGAAGAACTGAAAATGAAAAATATGAGAAATAATATGATTATAATATTTTTAGGTGTTGTAATAGGATTTTTTGTAGTATTTTGAAATAAAATGAGCTTAGAGAATAAAAAAATATTGTTAATTATTGGAGGAGGTATTTCAGCTTATAAATCTCTTGATTTAATAAGACTTTTAACTAAAAAAAAGTGCAATGTTAAAGTTGTTTTAACTAAAAGCGGAAAAAAATTCGTTACTCCATTGTCAATTTCTGCATTATCTAAAAACAAAGTTTTTGAGGAGACATTTGATGAAAATAATAGGGGCAAAATTGATCATATTTCTCTCTCGAGATGGGCTGACTTAGTGTTAATTTTACCTGCTACAGCAAACTTAATTTCCAAATTAAGTAAAGGGGCAGCGAATGATTTAGCCTCAACTATTGTTTTAGCCTCTAATAAAGAAATCTTTTTGGTGCCTGCGATGAACGTAAGGATGTGGTTGCATAAAGCTACTCAAGCAAATTTAGAAAATCTAATACGTTTTGGATACAAATTTATAGGTCCTGAAGATGGTGATATGGCATGTGGTGAATATGGAAAAGGTAAAATGTCAAGCCCAAGAAAAATTTTATCTTTTTTAGATAGGTTCTTTGAAAAGAAAGATTTATTAAAAAGAAAAAAAATAAGAGCGATAGTAACGACTGGACCAACTAAAGAATATATGGATCCAGTAAGATATATTTCTAATGAATCTAGCGGTAAACAAGGATACGAAATAGCTCTTGAGCTATCACGGCTAGGTGTAAAAACTACTTTAGTTTCTGGACCCACAAAAATAATTTATGATAATGATGTGAAAGTTAAAAGGGTTGTGTCTGCTGATGAAATGTTCCGAGCAGTAAAAAAAATGCTTCCAACACATATTGCGGTTTGTGCAGCTGCAGTATCAGACTTTAAACCATTTTTAATAAAAAAAAATAAGATTAAAAAAGATGAGGATATTAAAGATATAAAAATTGAAAAAAATACTGATATACTAAGTTTCTTAGGAAAAAATAATAGATATAGACCAAAACTTTTAGTAGGTTTTTCTGCAGAAACTGAAAATTTAATTAAAAATTCTACAAAAAAATTACACCAAAAGTTTTGCGATATCATAATAGCGAATGATGTTTCAAAAAAAGATGTTGGTTTTAATAGTGAATTTAACGAGGTATCAATTATTGAAAAAAATGGAAAAATACAAAAAATAAAAAAAAATCCTAAAAAATTTATTGCTGCGATTATAGCAAAAAAAATTGTAGATACATTTTTATTAAATGAGAAAAGCATCAATTAAAAGTGAAGACTTTAAAAAATATTATAAACAATTAACTCTTAAAAAAGTTGGAATTGCTGGTCAAAAAAAAATTTTTCAATCAAAAGTTTTAGTTATTGGAGCTGGAGGATTGGGTTGTCCATTAATTTTATATCTTGCTTACTCTGGTATTGGAAATTTAGGAATTGCAGACCATGATAAAATAGAATTATCAAATTTAAGCAGACAAGTTCTCTTTACAAAAAATGATATTGGAAAATTTAAAATAAGTATAGCAAGCAAGATTATAAAAAAAATAAATAATAAAATTAGAGTTAAGACTTATAAAAGTAAAATTGACAATAATAATATTGACAAAATCGCCAAAAATTATGAGATAATTTGTGACGGTACAGATAATTTTAAATCAAGATTTTTAATCAACGATTATTGTTTAAAAAATAAGAAAATACTTATTTCTTCCGCTATAAACAAATTTGATGGACAATTATTTTCTTTTGACTTTAGAAAAAAAACACCATGTTTTAGATGTTTCATGCCAGAAAGTTTAAATGAGGAAGTAAATTGCGAGACTGATGGAGTAATGACTACGCTTGCTGGAATCGCAGGATCTCTTCAAGCCAATGAAGTAATAAGATCTATTCTAAAAATGAATAATTCATTAGATTGCAATATAATGATATTTAATGCCTTAAATTCAAATTTTAGAAAAGTTAAACTTCAAAAAAATCCTAAGTGTAAAAACAATATTCTGCATGTTTAAAAAATTTATTTTTTTTCTTTTATTTTTTTTAATATATTCTGACTTGTATGCAAAATCAGAATATTATTTAACTTTGAGGGCTGATAAAGTGAATTTGAGAATGGGACCTTCTCTAAAACATCCAATAAAATTAATTTATAAAAAAAAATTTTTGCCTGTTCTAGTTGTTGATAGCTCTTATAATTTCAGAAAAATTATTGATCATGAAAATAATTCAGGATGGATACACGTCTCTAAACTTTCTAAAAAAAAGGCAGCCTTAAACAAAAAAAATAATACCATTATTTATAAGAAACCATCGAAATATTCAAAGCCATTAGCAATTGTAGAAAAAGGTAAGTTGTTTTTAATAAATAAATGTAAAAATAAATGGTGTAAAATTAAATCTGAAAATTTTTCTGGATGGATTGAAAAAGAGAATTTAACGGGTAGATTATGATTTCATTTTGGATGTCCAAATTTTATCCAAAATAAAATACCAAACTGCATTAGCCAATGGCTCTACTATTGCATCTGTTAAAGCTACATTGAAAGATACATCTGCAATTAACATTAATACAGAGATTGCAATTGCAAAGTGACCGATTGTGTAAATAATTGTTCTTAATATTGATCCTTTGTTTGAGGAGTAGATTTTTTTTGATGCGTTAAATATACCTGATGTTAGTTCGGTCATTTCAGTTTAATTTTCTTTTATCCTTTTTGTCTGCACTCATAATTTTTGTCCAGATTTTAACAAAATCCTCTATGAATTTTTCTTTATTATCATCTTGAGCATACACCTCTGTGTAAGATCTTAAAATCGAATTTGAACCTAAAACTAGGTCGACTCTAGAGGCGGTGTATTTAACTTTGTTTGTTTTGCGATCGACTATATCATAAGAGTTTTTGCCAGTCGGTTTCCAAGTATGTTTCATATCTAATAAGTTAATAAAGAAATCATTTGTTAAAGTGCCAACTTTACTTGTAAGCACTCCTTTGTCTTTTGCTGACTCATGATTTGTTCCAAGTACCCTCATGCCTCCGACCAGACAAGTCATTTCTTTTGCGGTCAGTCCCATCAAAGAAGCACGTTCTAACAAAAGTTCTTCGGGCATCACAGAGTAATCCGCTTTTACATAGTTTCTGAAACCGTCATGCAGAGGTTCTAACCACTT
>CETM01080884.1_pt1 | contig 28438 bp, 26 predicted proteins | sample 361451 | NCBI WGS metagenome assembly CETM01 (sample SAMEA2622690, study PRJEB7988) | marine metagenome | isolation source: saline water (ENVO:00002010), including
ATGAGCGGCACCTCAGAGATTGAGCAGTACCAAAGATGGTTACAGGCTCGTTTAGCCATGTCGGAGAATATTGAGGACCCTGCGGAGAGAGATAGAGTCAACATCCAGATTGAATCTGCAATTCAATTAGCTATACAATACCGTCAAATCCTAGAAGAGCAGTCTGAATCAGTTCCTTCTCCTTTTACAGAATTGTCATCCCAAGTTCGCGTTGTAGAGGAATCAAATCTCGAAAAAAATGAAGTATCGGACTCTACTGTTTGTTCCGGGTGTCAGGAGCCAATAAGTGGAGACTTAGACTTCTGTCCAGCTTGCGGAAAATACAGGTAACTATTCTTCTTCATCCCAGTGTACTCGGGCCAATTCATACTCTGGATGATCGTTAGGTATGAGTGAGAGATATTCAGCAGATACTTCGTCGGCCAGATATACAGTAACACCTGCATGCCAGATAGTATCTCCCGAAGCTACCATTCTAGCAGTGTCTACTTCTAGCAACGATGGTAGTTGATGATGAACATGTCCTGCTTCTGCAGCAGATCTGATACTGGCAGAAAGGTGTACATGTGATCTCCCACTAGGCCTTAGTCCGACCTCAAGTAAATTATCCGCTTCATCGGGGTCACAAGGGAAGAAAAGCGACTCTGGAATGTTATCTGTTGGTAGATCTAGCTCAATTTCCACAGTATGGCCATATGTGGCTCTAATCATATTTCCACGAACTTCGTATCTGCCCTTGGGATCAGTCTCAGAAATTGCTCTGAAGTGATGGGGTCGTAGCCAATGATATCTCCTTTTATTCGATCCCTTAAATTGCTTTATGATGTCCTTTAGGTCGATCCACCCATTAATATCCATTTCCAAATCAAACTTCTCAGGAGCGTGCCTCAAAACAAGGGCGAGCCTTCTAGCCAAACCGTCTCTTTCGCCAGTTCGCATGATGAAACGACCTTCTGAGTTGCATGCCGGACACAAGTCATCATCTGCGTAGTATCCATGGTTCGTACATTCTCTAATCATAGTATCAAACCGTCGAGTAGCAAGCATCTCATGAACCCCTCGGTCCCCCAACATCTTCTGTAAATAGGCATAGTCAATGGTTATGAGAGTCCTCTTACTGGTAAAGCCATGGGCGCGGTAATTGTTGATTGGGCAAGATCCCCATTTCACCGTGCTCACAAGGGTGATTTACATTCATTCAGACCCGACGATATTGCTAGCCAAGTTATTTCTGGTTTAGCCAATAGAAACGATATTGATACATCCAATTACGATGATTTAATCCTTGGATGCGCATATCCTGAAGCAGAGCAAGGATACAATCTAGGTCGCCTAGTGACTGCCCTATCTGGTTTCCCAAATACAGTTCCAGGCATGACAATCAACCGTTTATGTGGATCATCTATGCATGCTATTCTATCTGCAGCCTCCTCTATCGAATCAGGTTGGGGCGATTGTTACATGTGCGCAGGAGTAGAATCAATGTCCCGAGTTAAGCGTAGAGGTTTCAATTGGAGTCCAAATCCTAAATTGAGTATAGACTGGCCGCAGGCTTATGTTGAGATGGGCGAGACTGCAGAGAATGTAGCTCAGAAATGGAATATAACAAGACAACAACAAGAGCAGTTTGCTTACGAGTCTCATATCAAATCATCTAAAGCAGTATCTGATGGTAATTTCTCTGACGAATTGATCGAGATAGATTCAGACTCTGCTTCTGTTAGCGCTGATGGATGCATCCGTTTTGAACCATCAATTGAGGCTATGTCCGGACTAAGGCCCGTATTTTCAGATTCTGGTACTGTTACTGCTGCCACATCTTCTCCATTGACTGATGGAGCTACCGCTCTAATTGTTTGTAGTGAAGAGTTTGCATCTTCGCATGGTTTGCAGCCATTGGTGAGAATTGTATCCGGCACAGCAACAGGTTGCAAACCTGAATTGATGGGAATGGGTCCAGTTTCAGCAACGCGAAAAGTTCTTGAAAATGCAAATTGGGAAATTGACTCTGTCGATTTGTTTGAAATTAACGAAGCATTTTCTTCTCAAAGCCTAGCAGTAATCTCCGAATTAGGCATTGACATTGGTCGTGTAAATATCGATGGGGGCGCAATCTCAATTGGTCACCCACTAGGTGCTTCTGGAGCCAGAATCACAGGTAAAGCAGCCTCATTGCTCAACAGAACTGGAGGCAAGCGTGCAATAGCGACCATGTGTATCGGAGGGGGCATGGGTATGGCCATGGCTCTCGAGAAGATCTAACTCATAGTAACCAGTTTACTACCGCAATTAGGACATATATCATCAGTACTCATCCTAGAAGGGACTACTGCTAGAATACTATTACAGTTAGGGCAAGTAGATAGAATTTCAGATTCTCCTCCATCGTATAAATTAGAAGTTATGTGAGAATGATACCATGCAGAATATGCTTCATTACGCATTGTTGAAACTCTTCTCAATGTAGATACACCCAGAAGAGTAAGTGCTACTGGAAGAAGGAAACTTCCATCATTACTATTTGCGTAGGAAATCAAACCTAGCACGCCAAGTATCAGAAACAACGATCCAGTTAGTGAAAAATTAGCAATTCCGACATTTATGCCACCAGCCGATTTTCGATGTAGTAGGATAATGGAAACTACTCCAAGTGGTACAAGAAGTAGTGTAGCTAGTAGGGCAAAGAGTGTAATGGCACTCCCAGAAGCACCAAATCCACCCATTAGAAGGGCCAATAGAAGAATACAATCCATAAGCGAGAATAGAAGTAAATGCCCGTGCAATCTACTCATCGAATCTTTGCCCATGTGGCCCGATTGACACCAAGCAGAAGAATCTTCATCTTGCGACGAACTCATGAATGACGATGTAGTCGGAATGTTGTGTCATCCGATTTAGGTGTAGAGGTCCAAGGCGATTCTCTCGATGGGCGTAATGTGTTATTGGTCGTTTCAGGAGGAATTGCAGCTGTTGAATCTGTTAAATTATCTAGAGAGATTAGACGCCATGGTGCTAATCTCAGCATTATCATGACGAAAGACGCAAACAAGGTCATTACTCCATTAGCACTGTCTTGGGCGTCAGCATCACCAGTCATTACCGAATGGGATTCCGAAATGTCTCAATTATCGGAGTTTGACGGGGTCATTGTAGCTCCAGCGACAAGAAATACAATTTCGAAGCACATTCATGGCGTCATGGACTCTCCCGCAATGATGGCATTATCGGCTGCAAGGGGCAATAAGACTCCTTTGATTTTCGTGCCTTCAATGCATACAGATCTATTCGATGATTCAGTTACTAGTGACTTAATCAATTCTTTAGAGTCTGAAGGAAGCCACATTATTGTCGATCAACCCTCCGAAGGTAAAAGAAAACAACCGAATCACATTCAGATTGTTGCCGAATTGTGCAATTGTATCAATCAAAGACTACCAGATAGAAAGAATGTGGCAATAACTCTTGGAGCGAATCGAGCTCCAATAGACTCTGTTCGCGCCATTCAGAATGCATCATCAGGAGCAACAGGATGGCGAATAGCCGAGCATTTGTATCGCATGGGACACGAAGTAGTATGTATTGCAGGAGTTACTTCTTCTGATCCAAATTTCACACTTCCACATGTTATTCGTGACGGTACACCAACAGGCATGCTAAATGCCTGCCTTGAGGTAGCTTCGGTTGAACCCAAACCTGATGCATGGATACACGCTGCTGCTGTTTTGGATTACTACACCGAACCAATTTCCGGTAAGAAACCAAGCGGTCAATCTAATTGGAATCTCCAATTGACCCCTGGTCCTAAGCACATTGAGGAACTATCACATCTTGCTAAAGATTGTGTGAGAATTGGATTCAAACTCGAAGTTGATGTTCCAGTTAATGTTCTATTAGAAAGAGCCACCGAACAGATTTCTCGACTAGGAACTGATGCGGTGGTTGCCAATTTGAAAGATGAAGTTCACGATCCAAATACACCCAGGGGTAGAATCGTACTTTCTAGTGGAGATGTTCTGGAGATGCGTGATGATGCTGAATTGTGTAGAACTATCGAGTCATTATTGCATATCCGCGACTAGACTTCGGCATTACATTGAAGCACACTGCACCTTCGCCATCATCCGTGAGCAACTCAAAAAAGGCTAAGCGGGGTATCCCTAGCAAGTCAGATTTCAATGCATGGTATCCAGCTATAGTCGAAATTGCTGATTTAGTCGACAAGAGGTATCCAATCAAGGGGATGGATGTTTGGAAACCCTATGGTCTTGAATCTATGAATCTGATAGATGGCCTAGCTCGCCGAGAAATGTACAGAACCGGTCACGAGGAGCACCGATTTCCACTATTGGTTCCCGAGGACTTACTGGAGAAAGAAAATCGCTTGGTCTCTAGACTAAAAGCTGCTAGAGCTGCTGGAGTCGACCCATCAGAACTCAGAATTGACGAAGAGGAATCAGGATTCAAGAAAGAAGTTTACTGGGTCACCAAGGGAGGGGAAAACAAACTGGATATTCCCATGTTCCTAAGGCCCACATCTGAAACACCAATGTACACAATGTTCGCCCTTTGGGTAAGAAGCCACGCAGATTTGCCACTGAAAACTTTTCAGATTGTAAACACTTTTCGATATGAAACAAAACAGACCCGTTCTTTCATTCGAGTCAGAGAGATTCATTTCTTTGAGGCTCATACTGTTCATGCCAACAAAGAAGGGGCAGATGCACAAATCGAAGAGGACGCCGAAATGGTTCAAGCTATCCTACACGATTTATGCCTACCGAGCCTAGTTTCAAAAAGACCTGTTTGGGATACTTTTCCAGGCGCATGGTACACTAAGGCAGCCGATGTCATTATGCCTAACGGTAGAACACTACAGGTTGCAACATATCATCACTACAAAGACCAATGGGCAAGTGCATTCGACCTAACTTACGAAGATTCTGATGGTTCTACGAAGCCTTGCCATCAAACCACATTTGGTATGTCGGAGAGGCTGTTAGGTGCAGTTGTTGGCATGCACGGGGATGATAATGGCCTCATCATGCCCCCAGCAGTTGCACCTATTCAAATCGTATTAATGCCGATTGCTCAGCATATTGATCCCAATGTAATCACGAAAGTTCGTAACTTGTCTATGGACCTGAAATCCGCAGGTTTCAGAGTGCAAGTCGATGAACGTGATATTAGACCAGGGGCCAAACACTTTGATTGGGAAATCAAAGGTGTTCCGCTTAGGGTAGAGATAGGCCCTCGAGATCTAGAATCAAATTCTTGTGTCGTGTCTATTAGGACCGGAGGGAAAGAAAACTATTCACTTGATGGATTTACTAATACGGCTCGTGACTTACTTGATTCTGTTGCAAACGTCTTACGAGGAAATGCCCAAAAGGTTGCAGACAATTTGATTCACCAATTACCAGGCTTCTCGATGGACGACAAGGGCACTTTGTCACTCGATGAGACAGTTAATGACGGAATTGTCTACGAGATTGCATTTGATGGTACTGATTCCGATGCTGAGATTCTAGAGAAGTCCACCGGATTGACTCTTCTGGGTGAGGCTGATGAACCATTCAGCAATCCAGTTCCATGCGCAATCACTGGTAAACTAACTACACGCAGGCAACACATAGCTAGGATGTATTGAATCGCCTTAGTCCAGAGATGAAGATCATACTGAATAGCATGAGTAATGCACCATCAATCAGGTCACCAGAACCGGCTACGGACCATGACTCAGGTGTTTCATACTGTCCTAACTCAGTCCATAGTAGTCTAGGATTATCCTCGCAATCTCCACTTACTGTTTCTGTTTGTGACATTGCTACGAGAATTATCTCACTCTGACAATCGTTAGATGTTGCTATCTGTGTACCGTTTTCGAATAATGCAGATATGTAACACCATGGAGACTGTTGAATAATTGCATTTTCAGAATGTATGTATGTATCTTGAGAATCCCAAATGAAACTATCAGTTTTAACTACAGATTCTGAACCGTTTTCTGAAATTGTCCATTCGACGAAATAAGAATTAACAGGATCTATATTTGCAATAGTCCATCGAATGTGTAAACTATCGTTCTGCATTGACGCAACGGAATTGAATTCAATTGGCAAATCACTTGGAGGGTTTTCACACAAATCTATCACGGAACCTATTCCGGCTATTACATTGAATCCAACTATCATCAATCCTAGTAGTCCTGCCATTAGGCGTAACTTCGGACGCTTCTTCTTTGTAGGCGAGACCGATTCTTCGGGTCCGCTAGGAGCCTCAGGCATCTCTACTTCCAGATTATTGCCATTTGAGTAATCAGGTTCTTCAAAGTTAACAGTAGGAACTACTGGTGCTGCTATCCCCATCTCATCAAGAGCTTCTCTTCCATATATTCGCTCAGCAAGTGAATATAACTCAGGATCATCTTCTAACTCCGATGGATCAACTGTACCATCAAGTAATCCTCGAACTCTTTCCGTGTCACTCACGAACGGTCGCCAATAACAATCATTCATGAATGAAACGCTACAAAATTGAATTGAACACTATTTCCTAGATATTGACCTATGTGCGGCGGATACAATATCATCTGCAGTCATACCCATGGTGCGCATTAAGTCCATTGTCGATCCACTCTGCCCGAATTTGTCTACTACTCCCACCATTTCTAGAGGCGCAGTAGCATTAGTTGAGAGATATTCTGCTACAGCCCCACCAAGACCACCAATAATTGAATGATCTTCTGCGGTAACTAGGCAACCACAATCACTGACACATCGTTCAATTAATTCGGTATCAAGTGGTTTTATTGTGTGCATATCTACAACCAATGCTTCGATGCCTTCCGAGGAAAGTTTCTGAGCAGCAGAAATAGCTTCATTCACCATAACTCCACAAGCAATAATACAAACATCGCCCCCATCTCGAATTTTGGATCCTTTACCAATTTGCAAATTCTTTACTGTATTTTCATTGTATATTCGTGGCGTTTTGTTTCTTGCAGTCCTCATATATGAGGGACTAGAATAATCCAACAGTTGAACAGTCAATTCTTCAGCAGATAAGTCATCAGCAGGATGCATTACTGTCATCCCGGGAATTGTTCTGTATATCCCCAAGTCTTCAATTGATTGAGCACTGCTACCATCGGTTCCAGTATGAATACCGCCATGACTTCCGCAAATATGCACAGTTAGTTCCGGCCTAGCAATGCCATTCCTAACTTGTTCAAACGCTCTCTCAGTAAAAATTGCAAATGTACTAGCAAAAGGAATCTTTCCGGAAGAAGCCATGCCTGCTGCTACTAGCATCATATTTTGTTCCGCAATACCCATAGAGAATGTTCTCGATGGGTATTCTGCCCTGAAATGGCATGACTTGGTAGATTTTCCAAGATCTGCTTCCAATACGACCACTCTGGGGTCAGCAGCCAGCCTCAGTAAACCCTTACCATATCCATCGCGTGAAGCCCCTCCTGTTGAAGGAGCACTCATGATAACTCCTCCAATGCTAAATCTAACTGTTCATCATTCGGAGCCATCCCATGGAATGATGGATTATCTTCCATGAATGATACGCCCTTGCCCTTCACAGTATTGGCAACAATAGCAGCAGGCCCTGTATCGTGTTTACTAGCCCACTCTAGTGCCTCCAGAATATCAATCATGGAATGCCCGTCAATTTCCTTAACTGCCCATCCAAATGAAGCAAGTTTTGCTGCAACATCTCCAACTTCCATCTGTACATTTACAAAATCGTCATTTTGTATCCGGTTTCGATCCACTATGACTTTCAGATTACCTGCAGAATGGAAATCAGCTGCCATGAATGCTTCCCAGACCTCTCCTTCCTGAATTTCTCCGTCGCCTAACATTACCCAAATATTCCTCTCACTATCATCCATTCTAGCGGCCAAAGAACAACCAAGCCCAAATGATAATCCCATGCCTAGACTACCTGCAGAGAAATCTACGCCATCTGTCCATTTCATATCGACATGACCTTGACATACAGAGCCTAATTCCCTAAATGACATCATGTCATCTTCAGTTATGTATCCAATTTCATGAAGTATGGAATATACAGCAGGACTGGCGTGCCCTTTACTCATTATGAATCGATCTCTATCGGGCCATTCTGGATCTTCGGGATCTACTCTCATTTGTGTACCGTATAGGCCCGATAGAATGTCAATGGACGACAATGATCCTCCGGGATGGCCGGATTTAGCTGCATGCGTCATCTTCACAATATTCACTCGACACCTACGTGCCATATCCTCTAGTGCTTCAACATCAAGACCCATGCCTCCGCTGCGCATAACAAGGTGGATACTTGGAATTTGGCTATTCATGGTTTGGGCGAGTATACGGCCTGAAGCGTTACGATAGGCGGGTTCAAATCGCATGACTCGTAGCATTTGTTTGTGAACACATCATGATCGACTATACTGATTGGCGAGTTCGATTATCTTCACTCACAGTTCCGTTGTCAGTCTCTGAAAATCCCTTTCTCTCTGATTGCTTAGAACGGCTAATTAATATCGGTAGATTGACTCATGATGATGGCATTGGGTTGATGAATGAATCTTCACTAATTGGTGTCAAATCACTGGCTAATATGGTCAAAAGAGCTAGGTTTGATAATCAAGTATTCTACAATCGTAATCTACATGTCAACACTACCAACATATGCGTACTTGCATGTAGATTCTGTGCATTCCGCAAGGGCCCCAAGCACAATGATGCCTACGAATTATCACCAGAGCAATTTATGGAAAGAATTGCACCTCATGCTGCAGAAATTGATGAAATACATTCTGTAGGCGGTTTACACCCTAATTGGAGAGTAGAAGATTATGCAACAATATTCTCATCAATCAAACAAAAGTTCCCTCACATTCACATAAAGTCGTTAACTGCAATTGAAATCATACACATATCAAAGAGATCGGGTCTGTCGATTGAAGATACACTGCGTATTCTCAAAGATGCAGGTTTGGACTCTGTTCCAGGAGGTGGTGCTGAAATTCTAGTAGATTCAGTTAGGGATAAAATTTGTAGGGGTAAAGAATCATCTGACGAATACTTAGAAGTCCACTCAGTTGCACATACTCTTGGATTACCAACAAATTGTACAATGTTATTTGGTACTGTAGAATCGATAAATGATCGAATTATCCATTTAGTCAAACTTAGAGAACAACAGGACAAAACTGGTGGTTTCCAATGTTTTGTGCCATATCCTTTCCTTCCCGATTATTCTAGGTTACCAGAAGCTCAACTTGCTACTTCTAGTGAGGTAGTAAGGATGATAGCAGTATCCAGATTGATGTTAGATAATATTCCTCATATCAAGGCATACAGAATGAATCTTGGCGACCATCTTTCCTCTATTTGTCTAAATGCTGGGGCCGATGATATTGATGGAACAGTTGGCCATGAGGAGATAATGCATGATGCAGGTAGCACCACTCGTCTAGATACTCCAGAGGGAGAACTAATCAAACTCATTACTTCCACGGGGTCAAAACCAATCAGAAGGAATTCCATATACAGTGAATATACAGAAGTTGAATTAGATGATTCATCAATCATCCTACCAATTGCGGGGGTGTGAAGATTTGACTTGGACCGAAGTTCTGGGGAGAGTCTCATTTTGCAACTGTGATCCCGTATTCAATGGAATATCAGAAAGATGGAAAGTATTCTCAGCACCGCCTTCATGGCTTTGTGGTCATGTAATCAGAAGAGATTGCATTACTGCACCAATACCAACTGCAGACTATGCCAAGTATAAAGACGAACTAGTTCTTCTTCCCAATCTAGGTATTGTTGCCAGAGGAAGTACTGGATCAGTACTTATTTTTGGCAATAGGCCATTAGAGTCTATGCGTGATATTGCCGTCCCTACAGACTCTTCTTCTTCCAGACTATTACTTGATTGGATCCTGAATCAGAAAGGACACGACCCTAGGAGGGTCGAAATGGCTCCAGATTTGAATCAGATGCTATCTGAATGTGATGGCGCGCTTATCATCGGTGACAGGGCCCTTCTAGAAGCAAAGAACAATCCTAATCAAGTAGTCATGGATTTGGCAACTGAATGGACAGATTTGACCGGATTCCCAATGGTATTTGGTGTGTTTGCAGCAAGGAATGATACAGATATCTCTCATCTAAAATTAGCCCAAAATGACATGTTGACACAATTAGATAGATTTGACACAGATATTGTATGGAGAGCCAGTGTTATTGAGAACGCCTCTAGAGTTACCGGAATATCAGAGACACGTTTAGACAATTACTACTCTACTGAAGTTTGGAACCGCCTAGATTCAGAAGCCGAAGCAGGATTGAATTTCTTCTTGAATAATGTATGTAAAGTTGAAAGCGCTGAATGGGTAAAATTGGATTAATCGTCCAAGTTCAGCCTCTTACTTTCAACCCACTCTAACAAGTCAATAGCCACTTCACAAGATTCTGAGATAACAGGTTCAGGATCATCACGATACTGTCTGAGGGTATCAATTGCAGCCCTATCTCCAATTGCGCCTAAGGCTTCTGCGGCTTCATGCCTTACCATTAGATCCTCATCGTGATCACTCAATCTCTCTATTAAACATGGAACTGCATAGGAATCTTGCATTTGTCCCATGACATATGCAATCTCATGCTTTAGTAAGGCCGAATTAGATGAAAATGCAGCTGCCAATGCATCAATAGAATCCTCTCCCCCTACATTCCTCAATGCAAATAAAGCCCGCATTCTCAAGAACATTCTTTCATCTTCATCGCAAATAACACGTCTCCATTCAGACACTTTTCCATTATTTGATGCAGGCGCAGGGTCTACTGAGCCAAAATCACTAACTTCTGGTTTATCTGACATTTACTCACCAATAAATTCTATCGAATCAACATCAAATAAATCATCCACTAATCCGATCTCCTGCCCTTCTTTGAGAAATCTTCGTACTGCCTCCCTGCCATCAGGGCCATAATCAATTGTCCTGGGGTTGACATACATTCCCACAAATTTCCGATTTGTTTCATCATCAATTCCGCGCCCCCATTGTTTAGCAAATTCTAATGCAGAATCTGGATTATCTAGAGCGTATTCGATGCTACGTCGAATATCATCTGAAATCTTTCTGCATAGTTCCTCACCGAGATCCTTTCTAACTATATTACCGCCTAATGGCAATGGCAATCCTCCAGTTCTATGTTGCCACCATTTTCCTAGATCTAGAATATTGTACATACCTTCCTCAGACCAAGTTAATTGTCCCTCGTGGATAATTACTCCAAAATCATAGTCTCCTCGCTGTAGTGATGGAATGATATCATCAAATGGAATAATCGCAGTCTCAACATCTCCCAATGCTAGGCGTAGAGATAAGTATGCACTGGTACCTAGTCCTGGAATTGCGATAACAGATTCTTTAGCCTCTTCAGTATTCGAATCTCTGTTTGAAATTAGTATTGGACCATAACCCTCGCCCATCGATGCGCCACAATTAGTCAATGAATAATGATGTGAAATTTTAGGAAATGAGTGTATACTAACTGCAGAAACTTCGAACTCTCCCTCCATGGATTTTTGATTAAGCGTTTCAATATCCAATAAACAATGCTCGTACTGGCGATTTTCAGTATCTATTAGGCCTGTAGTCATTGCATGGAACATGAAAGCATCATCCGGATCGGGGGAGTGCCCTATTCGTATTTGCATTCTATTTGGGTCGCGTAATTGCTAGTACTAAACGCCTACTAATCCGATACTTCCTCAAAGTAAGAGTCAATAGCGACACTACTTTCGAAAGTATATGCCCGACCCCTCCAAACTATCTACTGCAACCGGTCAATTGGGGCCAGTTTGTTCCCACACAGGTAAAGCTATGACATTCGCAGAAGCAATCGTTCTGGATGACAAATTTGTCTGCTGGGAAGCATACATCGAATTAACTGGGGCCGAACCTTCTACAGATGGCAGAGAGATTGTAAACCTAGATTTGGATTAGCCAAGTTCATTTGCCGCTGCTCTCCAATAGGCTCATGGCAGAGGGCTGGAGTCGATTCGCCGTCAGGTTCTCAGAGTACTATAACTCAATTTCTGAAGAGTCTCTATGGACACCACCTCGATTCAGATCGAGAGAATGGATGTTCATTCCATGGGGAGATAAGCCCCCAGATAGACACAGAGGATTTAGCAATCGTTCTGAGTTACACCATTATTTGCAAACTAAATCACCTCATTCATGTTTTCACAGTACAGCGTACTATGCAGATCCTTCTCAGAGGAAAATGTTGGATAAAGACTGGAAAGGTGCAGATTTGATTTTTGATCTTGATGGCGACCATTTGCCCGGAGTATCTGATAGAGACTTTCCAAGTATGTTAGAATTAATTCAAGAGCAGGCCTGGAGTCTTTGGTCAGATTTTCTTTCTCCAGAATTTGGCTTTGATGAAAAGTATCTACAAGTTGCATTCTCAGGGCATCGCGGTTTTCACTTACACTTGAGAGATCCTGCATACTTGCATTTAGATTCCAATGCTCGTAGGCAACTTGTCAATTACATTAGAGGAGAGGGCGTTAATATCAGTGCTGTCATCAACAATGGTTCTGGGGGTTGGAGAAATCGAGTATTGTCAGGCACTGAGGGAGTCATAGATAAATTGCAAAAGATTGCCATGAGTAAGGACAATGGAAATCTACTTCTTAATGAACTAGATGCTGTTATGAAACAAAGAATGAGGAGCCCTGAGTGTAGTATCAAGTCATTTAGTAAATCTAAATTACGAACTCTTGCTGATTCTACACTCGATGAATCTAGAATTACTAGGCTGAAAGATGACCCGTCCTTGACGGTCTTTGGAGATAATACTCCAGCTTTCTGGGAATTAGTTAGAGGAGACTCTTCTGTAATCCTTGGTTCTGCAGGAGAAACAGATGAGAATGTTACAGTTGATGTTAAGCGTGTAATCAGATGGATTGGCAGTCTTCATGGAAAGTGTGGACTTAGAGTAACGGAGTTTCCACTGGATAGGCTAGACCCAGACAAAACCCAATCCTTTGATGCTTTGAGTGAAGCAGTTGCTTTAGGATCTTCTAGAATGTTTGAAATTGAGATTATTGAAGATGATGTTCGAGCTAGGATTCTTGATTCAGAGATTGAAGGATCTACTGGAGACATATATACAGTAACTGAGAGTATGGCTACATTCCTCACACTCAAAGGCTGGGCCCGCCTAATGTCTGTATAACCGTGTTATCTTTGACTCTCTTTCAGAGAACTTTCAATAATGTCGGTGTACTAACGAGGTCGTTAGCCATGAGTGATGCAGATGATTTTGACGATTTGCCGTTACCTCCATTGCCTCCAGGTATATCCCTACCTCCGCCCCCTCCTCCTCCTCCAATTGCTGATATTGAGGTTGAAAATGAAGTAGTCGAACAGTCAGAAGATCTTCTTGAAGATGAGATCGATGAATCGACAAAATCAGACTTCAAATCACAGTGGGAAAGTCGTAAAGCCACTGATCCAATTTTATCTTCAGATTCTAAGGATAGTATGTATGGCCATATTGATCGAATTGCTACAGGTGAAGTCGGTACTTTACTGGATAGATTTTCAGACAGATTTGGCTCTGAATTAGATCGTGAGATTATAGTTCTAAGAAAGAAAGAACAGCAGGATATTCGCGCTGTTAAGCCGACTGTAGAACTTATCAGCGCACCGGATGTTGAAGAATACGAGGATAATAACGAATCTGAAGAAATTGATGATACAGATGATGACTTCCCAGCTTTCTTCGATGTCGTAAACAAATTATTAGGAGATATGCCTGATGATTTTATTCAGAAGTTTCTTGCATCTGAATCATTCAAGTTGTTTGAAACAGTAGGCGCCAATCCTAGCACGGCTGATGATGATACTCGGACACAATTCTTCACCATGATAAATGCTGAACTCGGTGAACTACCTGAGGATAAGATAAACGAGTTTGTTGAGTCCCCCGGATTTGAGTTATTCACAAAGATGGGAGAATTGTACGGAGGATGAAGTATGGGATTACTTGAGAAAGCTGAGAAGATTCAGACTGATACACCAGAGCCGGCACCCGCTAAAGTAGAGCCTGTGCTCGAACCAACACCCGTATCAAAATCCGATTCCGCACCCCAAAAGAAGAAGTCTAGAAGATCTCGTAAAAAGGCTAAAACTAAGAAGACAAAAAAAGAAAGAGTCCCCAAGGTAATACCAGAAGGATTCGAAAAAGCAGGTAGAGCTAGATCCGCAGCTAGATATTTGTTCGACTTCACAGTTAACTTTGGACTAATGGCATTCTTAATCGGATTATTCATAATGTTCTATACTGACATCACTTGGCCACTCATAGCCTCCATTTTGCTAGCTTTGGGTAATGTTTTCTACCTACCATCGAAGTTTTCACGATCTGCTGGTAACATCGTTTCTGGGACTCAATTTATCAATACTAGAGGAGAATCTCCTTCATTCTTGTATCACATAGGAAAGAGTCTCAATGTACCACTCGTATTCTTAGGTATGGTCGCTATAATGTACGCTATATCCTCTGGTACTGAATGGACAACTGGTATGAAGGCCTTCGTAGGGATCGCAATTACCCTGATGTTTATTCCTCTAGTTGACAGACTCATGTACAGAATGAGAGATGGAGATCTTGGGTTTTGGGATACCTTGTTTGGTGGCGTATGGTTAGTTGCAGCATCCAAAGAAGCCAGTGACTCTGGTATCATTCAGAGACTACAGTCCATTGGCGAGTACGCTGAACAACGAGGAATGTTATCTGAGGATGACAGTAAGTAAATTACTCAGAATCTGAATCCTCATATCTTTGCTTAGCAAGTTCACGCATGTCTTCATGATGAACACCGTCATCGATTCCTTCTTGATCAGACTCATCAACTATCTCAACACCCAATAGAGTCTCAATTACATCTTCCATTGTAATTAGACCAACTGTGCCACCAAAATCATCCTTCACCATCAACATCTGTATCTTATTTTCTAGTAAGATATCTAGTGCTTTGTCTACCGAATCATCTTGCTTGCATGAGACAATTTCTCGTGACATTTGAGACATTATACTGCTGTATTCATCAACAGCTGCCCTTCTTAGTATCTCACTTCTTAGTACCATTCCCTTGATGTCATCGATACTCTCGCCAGTAACTGGCATCCTGCCATATATCATGATAGGAATCCTATCTAATACATCTTTTACAGTTTCATCAGCCTGGACGGTAGTAATTACAACCCTAGGTGTCATGACATCGCTAACTGAGATTTCTTTCAATCTCAGAACATTCTGGATTACTGTTTCTTCATCTTCCTCTATCTGATCAGATTCTTCTGCTATATCGGCCAGAACTGAAAGTTCTGTTCGAGTTACGGTTTCAGTCTCGACTGCTGGTAGAAGTGATCTGGTAATCTCAATTGGTTTGACTATAACCCACAATAGTACCATGAGATAGTGCATAGCATAGTAAGAAGGAATAGTCAATCTTCTCCAGTAAAGAGCACCAATTGTCTTAGGTAAAATTTCACTAAGCAGCAAGATTGCAATTGTCAGTACTGCTGCGGATCCTGCTATTACATATTCGCCCTCAAACGCCTTCTCTACTTCTGAACCAACACCCAAAGCTCCTACTGTATGTGCAATGGTATTGAGTGTCAAAATTGCTGTTAGTGGGCGTTCAGGATCATCCTTCCAATTATACCAAACCGCACTAATCTTCTCATGAGTATCAGATAGTGATTTGATATGGCCATGAGATGTGGATAGAAGAACCGCCTCTAGTATGCTGCAAAGGAAAGAAGCTCCTAGCGCAATCAATGCGTAGGTAACAATTAACGTATAGTCACTCAAATTCGGCGCCTCGCGGATTTCCCATATTTGGAACAATGGAGTTTGTACATCCCCAACCCTGCGGCGGGCGATTATGACATAAACATGTGGCTTCCCCATTCCGACAGATGGATGCCAACTCCGAGCGCGTTGCAATATTCATGGCATGGCCTTATGCAAACGGGCCACTACATCTTGGGCATGTCGCCGGGAATTGTCTTCCGGCAGATATTCAGTACAAGTATGAACGCGCCCGTGGACGCAAAGTACTGATGTGTAGCGGCTCAGATGAGCACGGTACTCCAATCACTCTCACAGCCGAGCAAGAAGGCGTTTCCCCGCAAGAAGTTGTAGATAGATTTCATGAAATTAACACCAAATCACTTGCCGATTTGGGTTGTTCTTGGGTAGATAATGTCGATTCACGAGGAGTGGAGTTTGGCGGCGCCTTATACAATAGGACATCAGATCCATCACACAAAGAAATTGTCAGAGAAGTTTTCTTGAATCTGCTAGATTCTGGTTTTCTTGAAAAAACAACAATGCAGCAATATTGCTCTATAATAGATGGACAGGCCAGATTCCTTCCTGACAGATATGTTGAGGGCACATGTCCTATTTGCAATGCTGATGGGGCTAGAGGAGATCAGTGCGATGATTGCGGCGGCACATATGAGGCCAATGAATTACTCAATCCCGTATCTAAGTTAGATCCTTCGGCTAAAATAGAAATTCGCGACACAGATCATATGTTTTTTAGATTAGATATTTTCCAAGAACATCTAGCAGAAAGGTATGAAATCCAATCTAAATTCTGGAAACCTAATGTTCGTGCAATGACAAAAAACTGGCTCGATATGGGATTACGACCTAGAGCAGTAACACGAGATATTGACTGGGGTATTTCGTTACCGTTGGATGGAGATGAATGGGTTTCTAAGCGTGTATATGTGTGGTTTGAGGCTGTTCAGGGGTACTATTCCTGTGCAAGAATTTGGGCTAATAGATATGCGTCTCATGCTGGTCATCCTAAAGGCGAAGATGCTTGGGAAAGCTGGTGGAAAGTTTCCTCCGAGGGTAATATTCCAAAGCACATATATTTCATGGGAAAAGACAACATTCCCTTCCACACTATTATTTGGCCATCAATCATAATGGGTATGAATTCTGCTGCTTCTGGTAATCCCCCATCTAGTCAACCTCAACCTGGAGACTTGGCACTAGAGACCAATGTGCCTGCAAATGAGTATCTAATGTTACAAGGAGGGCAATTCAGTAAAAGTAGAAAGCACGGTGTTTGGCTTCCATCATTTCTCGAAAGATATGATCCCGATACATTACGATATTATCTCTCAATCAACATGCCCGAAGGACACGATTCTGACTTTAGATGGGATGAATATGTTGACCGTGTCAACAACGAACTAATTGGAACATATGCGAATTTTGTTCACAGGGTATTGACTTTAGCACACAGGTTGCCAAACGAGTCTACAAATCCATTGCAGAAATACTTTGATCGTTCTCTTCATCTGGATAACATTTCTCAAGTTAATGATTTACTTGAATCTGCAACAACTTCACTAGAAAAACAACGTTTCAAAGAAGCTCTTCGAAGTATAATGTCCATCGCTCAATTAGGTAATTCTATCTTACAAGAATCTGCTCCTTGGAGTCACATAAATCATCCCAATAGTGTAGAAGCTAAATCATCACTCTCATCTCTTGCTTACTGTTGGTTGCTTTGTCGCGGATTAGCAGTTACTCTACGCCCATTTATTCCATTTCAATCAGATAGATTGTGGAATATGCTAGGTTGTACTGACAACATCGATACTGTTGACTGGTTCGAGTCATATAGTACTGACAAGTTTTACTGGAATCCTAGTAAGCCAGAACCATTATTTGAGCGACTTGATTTAGAGTCTATATTGGAGTATGAGAAATCATTAGCCGATAGTAAGGACAATGAATCATCGCCTGATGTGGCCGATATTGGAGATGGTCTAATCGAATTCGAAGATTTTGTTAAAGTTGAAATGAGAACTGGAAAGATTCTGTCTGTTGATGATCATCCCAATGCAGACAAATTATTTGTTGTTCAGATTCAAGATGGCCCTGATTCTACAAGAACTGTATGTGCTGGTTTGAAAGGACACTATACGGCATCCCAATTAGAAGGCCTAGATGTCGTTTTTGTTGCAAATCTAAAACCGCGTAAATTGAGAGGTGTATTATCTGAAGGCATGTTGCTAGCGGCAGATGATGAAGATGGTAATGTTCGGGTATTAACGCCTGAGTCAGAAATTCACCCAGGATCATTGGTCAGATAATTCTGGCTCATCGAAGAACTCCCACTGCATTGCAACTAACTCATCGCTTGTTTTCGCGGCTCTATATGCATCAAGTGGCTGTTTATTTAATGTGAGAAACTCTTTTCCAAATGGTATCTTACTCAGTATATGCTGTGCTTGAATTTCACGACCTAATATCATTAGTGAAGCAGCTATTGCTTCCGCGGTAGATAACCTACCAGGTTTGCCCCATGACACGGGATTGGCGGCCAATAGTACTGGCAATGTCCGCCGTACTAAACTGGAATAATTCGTGATAGATTCTATCGATGGAACGATTTGTTTCCATGAACAATCTAGAGCAACTATAGAACCACCCATATCGATAATCCTTCTATCATCAGGGCCCTGAATTATTCCGCTGGTAGGATCGAGAAGAATGCCTCTTGACGGAGCCCCTGTAGTATCTTCGTGCAAATTGGCTAGACCAGCCCCCGAAATTATTCTAGCAGTACATTTCTTGGGGTCGTCTTGATTTAGATGAATTACATGAATAGGGACATCGTCCATTCAATCACCTTGCTGTAAGAATTCATCTAATGCATCCGCTATTGTCATACCCCTAGATGTTGACCGCGTCACCATTGAATCTCTTACAGTATCAGATGATTCTCTAAGATCCACTCTCAGAACTTTCTCTAATTTGCCAATTAAATTATCAGTGGGTCTAGTGCCTGACTCGGCTTTCTGTATTGCATTAATCCTCACATTCATCCTAATCGCCAATTCTTTCTGACTCCAGCCCTTAGATTCACGGGCCTTTCTTAGCTTCAAATGAAAATCATTTGACAAATCTGATTCCTCTTGAGTCGGTTTTCTAGGACTAATATTTCTTACAGCGTTTTGTCTATTATCGAATGGTGATTTATGGATCTCAATCCCCAATGATTCGGTACATTTGCTGCATACATCTAGAGTTGTATTTGAGACAATTCCCTTGTTAGTATGTACGCCTTCTGCACCGCATAACTCGCATACTGCCATGATGTCCAGATGAGGCTTTATCGGATTACTCTTGGGGAAGAAGCATCAATAAATGATAGACTCTAATCAGATTCATGGCTGAGGCAGAGGATGTGCCGCGTGATGAAAGTAAGCGTACTAAGGCGATGTCGAATTTACGCCGGGAATTCAAGGAACTATCATCGGATGCTCAACAATTATTGACAGAAAAATTGTATCTAGAGAATGAATGTGCTAGACTAAAGAAGAGAGTAAATTCGTTGGACGAAGAAGTCCGAACACTGCGCAAACCACCATTTGTTGTTGGCCATGTACAAGACATATTTGACGATAGAGCCGTTGTACGCAGTTCGAATGGCACCGTATTCATGGTTTCAGTTAACAATAGAATTGATGACGATATTATCAAGCCCGGAACTAGAGTTGCTCTGAATCAAGATTCACTATCAATTATCGAGGTATTGAGTGATGCTTGGGACCCTATAGTTACGAGTGCAGAGATCATTGAAAGACCAGAAAACACATTTGATGACCTAGGTGGTTTGGAAACTCAAATTAAAGAATTGCGTGAATCAATCGAATTACCGCTAAATAATCCAGAGGCATTCAGTAATTTCGGAATTAGTCCCCCTAAGGGAGTCCTAATTACGGGCCCTCCGGGAACTGGAAAAACTGCTATGGCGAAAGCAATTTCAAATTCTACTGATGTCACATTCCTTGGATTAGTTGGTTCAGAATTAGCACAGAAATACATTGGCGAAGGAGGTCGAATTGTTAGAGAACTATTCGACTTGGCCCGTGAACGTGCCCCTGCAATTATTTTCATCGATGAGATCGACTCTATTGGGTCAAAAAGACTCGATGTTGCAACATCAGGTGACCGTGAAGTACAGCGTACTCTAATGCAATTACTAGCAGAATTGGATGGTTTCGATAGCTTAGATAATGTGAAGATTATTGCAGCAACAAATCGACCTGAATTATTAGACCCAGCACTATTAAGACCTGGTCGGTTTGATAGAATAATTAACATTGACTTGCCAAATATTGAAGCACGAGAATGTATCTTTGATGTCTATTGTAACAAACTCCCCAAGAATGAAAAAATTGATGTTAGGAGACTTGCAATTTCTTCTGAGGGATTTAGTGGTGCAGAAATCAAGTCAGTAGTCACAGAAGCTGCAATAATGGCCATTGCCGATGGCAGAGATTCCTGTCGTGAAGATGATTTTACAAATGCCATGAATAAGGTTCGAGATAAGAGAGAATCCGGAATTGATTCCCCTGATGGACTATATGGCTAATCAGCAATCCTCATCAGCCTGCTCTAAGACCAATTGCTATGGATAAGCCATTGGTGGAGTGTGTTCCAAACTTCAGCGAGGGCAGAGACCAAACCGTCATCGATTCAATTGTCCAACCAATTATTGATTCGCCAAATGTTACTCTAATGGATATTGATATGGGTTCCGACTTCAATCGTACAGTTGTAACTATGGTCGGTGATCCTGAAGCAGTATTGCGTACTGTAATCCAGTGTACAGGTATAGCATTGGAACTTATCGATATGCGCAATCATTCTGGAGAGCATGCAAGAATGGGCGCAGTAGATGTTGTACCATTCATCCCAATCAGTAATGTTTCAATGTCCGAGTGTGTAGATTTATCCCGTCGATATGCAATTGCTGTTTCTAAGCAATTTTCACTACCTGTTTACCTCTATGCAAACTCTGCTGTAACTGATCAAAGAATACGGCTGCCTGATATCCGCAAGGGCGAATATGAGGGACTGCAAGAAAAGATATCTTCTAATGAATGGATTCCCGACTATGGCCCTTCTAAGTTTATGCCTACTATGGGTGCAACGGCTTCTGGAGCCAGAAATCTATTGATTGCTTACAATGTTAATCTAAACACTAACGATAAATCACTTGCAAATTCTATTGCATCTAAGATTCGAACTAGTGGTTCGATTGTAAAGGACCCAGAAGGCCAAATTATTCGTGATGAAAATGGAAAACCACTTAGAAAACCTGGTATTTTCGATCACTTACAAGCTGCTGGTTGGATGTACGATGAAGATACTGCACAAGTTTCAATGAATTTACTTGACTACTCTATAACAGGACTCCATCATGTAACTGATTCTATTAGGGCGGAAGCTGCAAAGATTGGTCTGAATGTAGTAGGAAGTGAATTAGTAGGATTAGTTCCTCTAAATGCGATGCTCGATGCTGGGCGCCACTATAGTAATCGTGTTGACGATGAAAAATCATTGGTAGGACATGCAATTAATGGGCTAATGTTAGATGTTTTAGACGAATTCGATCCAAATATTAACATCATTGAATGGGCCATTAAAGGAGAGATAGAATGAATGAAGGTTATCTGAAAATATTGGATTCGATTGCATCAGACTCACCAACTCCGGGCGGGGGTTCGGTTGCAGCCCTGACTCTGGCACATGCACATTCTTTGGCTGCAATGGTAGCCAATCTAACTCTGAAGACTGAAAAATGGTCTGAAGGACATGAAATAGCCAAACAAATACTTGACAATTCACAAGTATGTATAGACGAATCAATAAAACTCGCTAAAAATGATGCTCAAGCATTTGATGCAGTAATCGCTGCATATCGAATTCCCAAGGATGATGCTTCGAATCGTACCAAATCAATTAGAGAGGCCACAATAGGAGCTGCCATTGTGCCATTGGAAACAGTCCAAGCTTCACTAGATCTGCTTGACAAAATATTGCCCTTTTCTAGTGTATGTAATGCTAATGCATTAACCGATCTTGCTGCTGCAGGTGAGCTATCGTTTTCTGCAGCTAAAATAGCCCAACTTAATGTTAGAATAAATATTCAATACATTAGCGGAGATGATGTTGATAGTATTGAAAAAACAACAGATAATGCTATTGTAAAGTGTGAGCAGTCAATACTTGAATTACGCAGCACATGCTCTAAGAGACTGAATTGGTGATATTTTGATTGACTATACAGTTGGTATTCCTACAGAATTACCCCCTACCAAAACATTGGACGAAAATGTCCCACACGCTCCCAGAAGACCATTAGTACTGGATTATGCTGATAAGAGGCTAGCAATCAAGAATGCACTGAGATACTTTCCTACTGAATGGCATGAAGAATTAGCATCAGAATTTCTTGATGAATTAGAACAGTTTGGTCATATCTACATGCACAGATTCAGGCCAAATTACTCCATGCATGCGCGACATATTTCGGATTATGATGCAGAGACTGAATCGGCTGCTGCTATCATGCTAATGATTCAGAACAATCTAGATCCCGATGTAGCTCAATATCCGCATGAATTGGTAACTTACGGTACTAATGGTTCTGTATTCCAGAACTGGGCACAATACCTGCTAACAATGAAATATCTATCTTCTATCAAGGACGATCAAACTTTAGTCATGTATTCTGGACATCCGTTAGGTGTATTTCCATCGTCTAAGGATGCCCCTATGGCTGTAGTAACAAATGGCATGGTGATACCAAACTACTCCTCGCAAGATGATTATGAGCGCATGAATGCTTTAGGAGTGTCTCAATATGGTCAGATGACTGCTGGTTCATACATGTATATCGGCCCACAAGGTATTGTACATGGAACCACAATAACAATCCTGAATGCTGCTAGAAAGTATCTTGATTTACCCAATCAAGATGATTTAGGGGGCGTCTTGTATGTTACTTCAGGTCTAGGGGGCATGTCAGGCGCCCAGGCTAAGGCGTCCGTTATTGCCGGTGCAGTCTGTATTATTGCCGAGATTGACCCTATCGCAGCAAAAAAAAGACATTCACAGGGCTGGTTGACAGAACTCTATCATGATTTAGACAAAATAGCATCGCGTGCAATAGACGCCGTTGCTAACAAAGAAGCTGTCTCGATCGGATATGTAGGGAATGTTGTTGACTTACTGGAGTATCTGGTTCAGTCCAATATTACGCCAGACCTGGCTAGCGATCAAACAAGTCTCCATAATCCGTGGCTTGGTGGCTATATGCCGGCCGGGATCGGATTTGAAGAAGCTAGAGAGCTTCTCAGAACCGACCCTTCTCTATTCAAAATAGAAGTTCAGAATAGTTTGCGCAGACATGTATCAAGTATCAATGAATTATGTAATCGAGGAACAATTTTCTGGGATTATGGAAATGCATTTTTGCTTGAATCTAGTAGGGCAGGGGCGGATGTATTAGAAGACGATGGGACCTTTCGATATCCTTCATATGTCGAGAATATTATGGGTCCAATGTGCTTTGATTATGGCTTTGGTCCATTTCGATGGGTATGTACATCTGGGTCTGTTGAAGATTTGAAAGTCACTGATCAAATTTCTATAGATATATTGCGTAAATTGGCTAGTTATTGTGACGATGAAATCAAGACTCAATATGAAGATAATATTCGTTGGATTGTAGAGGCAGATAAACACGAATTAGTTGTAGGAAGTAAAGCCAGAATTCTCTATGCTGATGAAGTAGGACGTAGAATGATTGCACTAGAATTTAACAGGGCAATAGCCGATGGGAGAATTTCGGCACCTATAGTCTTGGGAAGGGACCATCATGATGTCGGCGGTACCGATAGCCCATATCGAGAGACGGCCAATATCAGAGACGGTTCTATGTTCACTGCTGATATGTCAATACACAATTTTGTTGGCGATTCATTCCGCGGTGCAACATGGACCAGTCTCCACAATGGGGGCGGAGTTGGTTGGGGCGAAGTCATTAATGGTGGATTTGGATTATTTATAGATGGATCCGATGACTCTTCACGCCGTATTACATCTATGATTTCTTGGGATGTAATCAATGGTCTCGCAAGACGTTCATGGGCTAGAAATCCTGGAGCCATCGGTACAGTAAAAAATGCAGTAAATACAGATGAAAATCTAAATGTTACAATGCCCAATATAGTCGATGATGAAGTATTAGATGCAATTTTCAAGTCTCGATGACTCTATTTGGACAATACTCGTCGCTATTTCGTGCGCGATGTCGTGATAGATGGGAATCATCTGAATATTGAAGATGCTGTTGCTTTGTCAAAGGGCCTTGCAAGAGCAACAATCTCTGACAAGTCTATGAAAGCGATGTCTGCATCTCGTCAAGCTATCGAGAAAATCATTCAGTCTGATGAGGTAGTCTATGGAATAAATACTGGATTTGGGGCTATGTCGTCAGTTAGGATATCTGGAAGTGACCTGGTTGATCTACAGAGTAATCTCATTCGTAGTCATGCCTGTGGAATCGGCGAAAATATGGATCCTGAACATGTCCTGCTGATGATGGTTTTTCGAGCAAATTCACTCGCCAAAGGAGTTTCTGGTATACGACCCGAGGTTGTTGAAATGCTCATTGACATGCTGAACTTTGGAATTGCCCCTTTGGTGCCAAGAATCGGTTCTTTAGGTGCTTCAGGTGACTTAGCCCCCCTCTCGCATATGTCATTAGCAATCATGGGCGAAGGCGATTGTATGGTTAGATCAGAATCAGGTTGGAAAACTATGTCGGCAAAATCCGCCCTAACTCAATTTGAATTGAGTCCAATACAATTGCAAGCAAAAGAAGGTCTTTCTTTGATAAATGGAACCAGTCAGATGTGCGCGTACCTCGGCCTTACCTTGTTATACATGGAAAAATTGCTAATGGCAGCAGATGCAAGTGCTGCGTGTTCAGTAGAAGCAATCAAAGGATCACATGCACCTTTTGACAATAGAATTCACCAGAGTAGACCTCAGAGAGGCCAGTCTATTTCTGCAGCTAGAATTGCACAATTCGTGTCAAATTCACAAATACATGAATCTCATACTGATTGCGATCGAGTTCAAGATGCGTACTGTTTCAGATGCGCCCCTCAGGTTCATGGCCCAGTAATCGATTTAATTTCTGAGACAAGGAGGATGCTAGAGATTGAAATTAATAGTGCTACAGATAATCCGTTGGTATTTGTTAAAGATGAATCTTTTGATGTCATTAGTGGGGGTAATTTTCATGGCCAAAACCTCGCTCTCGCTAGTGATTCTATCGCAATAGCATGTCATGAACTGGCTAGCATATCTGAGAGAAGAATCAATCAGGTTCTAGATCCTAATTGGAGTGGACAGAAAGCATTCCTAGCGCAGTCAGAAGGGCTGGAAAGCGGATTTATGATAATACAGTATGTTGCAGCTGCATGTGTAGCAGAGATGCATTTACTAGCAAACTCAACCACTATCTGCAATATACCAGTTAGCATGGGTAAAGAAGACCATGTTTCAATGGGTGCAACTGGAACTTATCGCTCACTTAAATCGTGCCAATTACTATCACAAGTACTGGCTAATGAACTCATATGTTCTGCAGAAGCACTAGATAGGATACCCGAGAACTCGGGAGCAGGGGTTACGAAAATTATTCGATGGGTAAGAACTCATGTGGACTCATTCGACGGTGACCGAGTGATGTCTTCTGAATGTGAATCATTAAGTTTTGATTTATTGAATGGTGGACTTCAATCCATATTTGAGTGATAATATGCAAGACAAATTGCACATGAATTTACACCCGGGAATAGATCCGCCATCTTTCAAGACATCTATTGAGGGATTCGATGGAAACAATGTGCTACTGGAATCTACATACTTCTACCCGCGTGGAGGGGGTCAGCCAGGTGATACAGGTACTATTGCTACAGAAAACGCCGAATCTCCAATCAATGAAGTATTGTCGGGAAAGATGATTTTACACCCTGTTGATGCCCCTGATTTTTTTGAAGTGGGCGACCAAGTTACTTGCCAAATTGATTCCGATCGTAGAAACGCGCATACAATGATGCATACAGCACAGCATATAGTATCAGCACAAGCTGAAAATTTGTGGGGCGCTGAAACTGTTGGTAACCAACTAAATGTAGAAAATTCTAGAGTAGATTTACTATTCGAAGATAAGGAGCTTTTTGATCCAGATGCACTAGTTGAAGCTACTAATTCGGTAATTTCTTCTGATATTGATGTTAATATTCACGAATGGGATAGAAATCGAATACTGGATCATGAACAGATGAGGCATACCAAATTCATGCACAGGATTCCAGAAACGATTACGATGCTAAGAGTCGTTGAGATTGAAGGGGTGGACCTGTGTCCTTGTGCAGGAACTCATGTATCTAATACATCGATGATACCTCGAATAAAGTTCCAAACGAGAAAGAACAAGGGCAAGGGAAGAATTCGATTTTCGTATTCTTTTGAATAATCATAAAAGATAATTCAAATCTAATGGTGGGCTCGGCAGGAATTGAACCTGCGATCTTCGCCATGTCAAGGCGACGTCATAACCCCTAGACCACGAGCCCTAGCGTCAGGACGAGGAGGGTGCAAATGAAACATTCTATCAAGAAACTATTTTCGATATAGTACAATCACATCCGATGTTAGAACAATTCCCAGCTAATCTCTTCCTACCATTACTCATGGTGATTATTCTAGATGAGTTTACGCGGACAGTTTCTTTGCATCTCATGCAAAATCCTGTTTCACTCATGTTAATTTGATCGGGTGTGTATATTCAACACATTTGGTAGGGGGTATAATTGAGAATAAGCATGTTTTTTGAAAAATCGAGGCACTGCAAAGCATCTTCACAAATATTCTATAATTTGTTTTCTGATAACTATTGTTATCGGAAACATACCATTCGGAAATATTGTATAAATAGATGCAATACTGTAGATACTAGAATAGATAACTAAATTTTTCATGTGCACAGTGGTATATTGATTGTCAATAAAAATTGGTTACAAACTAATTCTAAGATTTTACAATATTGCCTGAGATGATGCAATGGGAAAATGGATTTTCACCTGGTGTCTGGCACCAACCATCAATATCTCTTGACCATACAATATTCAGATTAGCTGAATGGCCCTCAGCAATTTTCCCAGTAATTGAATCATCGTCCAATGTTGTTGCAGGATTAACTGTGCTTGCAATAAGTGATGCGAGTGGATCTAACCCCATTCGAGTACAGCACAAATTAGAAACAAATGGTAGAGAGAGGATTCTACAATTAGGGTTGAAATCTGTAGCCAGAGAAAATGGCCAACCATTCTCGATACAATCACTAAACGGTAAATCAAGCCCGCTCCCTAGAACATATGGTGTTCCAGGCAAAAATGTCTGCATTGTACCAGCATCGGATGCCTTCTGTCTAGAATCGTAATTAGATTTTGCAACATGATCTGCACTAACGGAGCCAAGCTCTGCCGCAAGAGACAAACCCCCGGAGTCTACAAACTCGTCAACATGTAATCTTGATTCTAAACCAAAATCCTTAGCTTGATTTACGATTAATTCAGTCTCTTCATTTGTATACCAGCCTTCTTCACAAAAAACATCACACCAATTTGCAATTCCCTGCTTGGCCACTTTTGGTAATTGATTGGTTACCAAATCATCAATGTAATCAGATCTATCTAATTCATGCGGGAAGTCATGTGCACCTAGCCAGGTGGGAAAAATAGAAACATCCGAATTATTAGAAACAAGTGATGCAGATTCCAAGAGTCTTAGTTCAGTTTCTAAATCGAGACCGTAGCCACTCTTAGCCTCCATAGCGCAGGTACCATACCTTGCGGCCTCTTTAGCTCTGGATAGCCCGATAGAAAACATATCTTCAATCGAAAGTGCTCTAGTGCTTGAGACGGTATGTCGTATCCCTCCTCCCCTATCTGATATCTGACGATATGTCATTCCAGATTGTCGTAATCTCATCTCTGATGACCTATCTCCGCTCCAAATTAAGTGAGTATGCGAATCAATTAGGCCTGGAATAATTGCGCAAGATTTAGCATCAATAATTGTATGATCGTATGATGTTTCATTACCATCCCAATCTGGTGCGAATTCATCTTGAAGTGATTGAGAATCAGAGATAATTCTAAATTTCCCATTTTCTATTAGAATGCCTAAACCACTTGGTGAAACATTAGATTCTCTATCAATCATATCTGAACCAGAAATAGCCGTATTTGGTACTGAGGAATCTAGATGGGCAATCTCACCAGCATTCAAAATCAGTAATCCCATGACTCGCGGGGAGCGGGATGCTTGAAAGCAGTGTCTGCTACGTACGGACTAATGACGATGATACTGGGCATTGAGAGTACTGCCCATACGCTATCATTTGGATTAGTTTCTGAGGAAGGTGAAGTATT
>CETM01009688.1_pt1 | contig 28250 bp, 27 predicted proteins | sample 361451 | NCBI WGS metagenome assembly CETM01 (sample SAMEA2622690, study PRJEB7988) | marine metagenome | isolation source: saline water (ENVO:00002010), including
TTTCAAATCAGCTTTTAATCCTTTTGAATAATCCGGTATATCTACCTTTAACGAAGTAGAATCTCTCGAGTCATATCCGGCCATAGCTGATAAGACTATCGCAGAATCTTTAACATTATTCGTAATAGGACCTATTTGATCCAATGAACTAGCAAATGCAATCAACCCAAATCTACTAACTAATCCATAGGTTGGTTTCATCCCAACAACGCCACAAAATGAAGCGGGCTGTCTAATACTTCCACCTGTGTCTGAACCAATAGAAAACAATACCTCACTCGCAGCTACAGAAGCAGCTGGGCCACCACTACTTCCACCAGGGACACGTGTTATATCCCAAGGATTCTTAGTTATTTTAAAAGAAGAATTTTCAGTAGAAGAACCCATAGCAAATTCATCTAGATTACCTTTACCTAATAAAATTGCACCAGCTTCGTTGAGTTTTTCAACAATATGTGCGTTATAAGGTGGAACAAAATCTTCTAGCATATTAGAGGCACATGTTGTCCGAATTCCTTTTGTGCAAATATTATCTTTGATCTGCATAGGAATTCCTGTAAGAATATCTGAATCCCCCTTAGCAATCAGTGAATCAGCGTTATCAGCTTGCTTTATCGCATTCTCATAGTTGACACTCAAAAAAGATGCGATATTTGCATCTAAATCATCAATTCTATCTAGGTAAAGTTTAGTCAGTTCTAAAGCGGATAACTCTCTTGAATCAAGCAGTAGTCTTGCTTTATCAATCGTCAAATCAGTTAAATTTATCATATTTATTCACAAATTATTCAAGTACAGCTCGGATACGAATAAAATCTTTTTCTGTATTAGGTGCATTCAACAATGCATCTTCAGTAGTAATTGAATCTCTACTTACATCTTCTCTCATAACAGATTCAACATTGGATGAATGTGCTGTGATTTCTACTTCTTCAGTATCAATCTGATTCAAAATATCTATATTACGAAGGATGTCTGACATTTGATCCCTCATTAATTCAATTTCTTCATCCGACATATGAATTCTTGTAAGAACAGATAAATGTTTAATTTCTTCAACAGTTATTTTATGACTTTCACTCATATTCTCTAAAATAACCCTTCTTCCTCAAAAACATTAGCTAATATTTCAATCCCTTTTTCTATATCTTCAGGAGAATTATGACTATATGTTAATCTCAATTTATTACCACCTTTTCGATCAGCTCTAAAAATAGATCCTGGATTATATTTAACACCTTTAGACACTGCTTTATCAAGAGCTTTCCAAGTATCTGCATGTCCCGGTAATTCAACCCAAATTAACATACCTCCCTTAGGTTCTGTCCATGTGCATGTCGGAGGAAAAAATTCTCCCAAAGCACGCACCATAGAATCTCTCTTAGAACCTAATGATCGGGCAACTCCTTCAACATATGAAGTCTTATGGCCTTTAAGATATTCATAAACAGACATTGAAGCTAAATGGCTAGGAGAACGACCTAATGATACTTTCTGTATAGATTCTTTAGCACTATCTGGGAAAACCCCAAATCCTAATCTAAGTCCACATCCTAATAATTTTGTAAATGCAGATATATACATCACTCCTTCGGCTTTATCAATTGACATCATAGATGGAGGCAAATCAGGGCCATCAATTCTAAAATCTGCATACGACTCGTTTTCAACAATAGGAATTGAATATTTGTTAGATAATTCAACTATAGCCTTTCTTCTTTCTAGAGTAGTGGTTACACCCGTCGGATTATGATAAACAGGAATAGTATAAATCATTTTAGGAGTATGCCCATCTTTAATAAAAGATTTTATTGAAGATTCTAATTCACTAGGTATCATTCCTTGATCATCCATTTTTACATGAATAGGATTAGCTCCCTTACGAAGAAACATATTTAAACTACCGTGGTAACAGTATTCGTCCATCAAGACAACATCATCTGAGTCTATAAAAGCATCAATCATAATCTGAACAGCACCACCTGCCCCACTAGATAAAAATATATTGTCTGGTGAAACTTTTATATCTCTATTTTCAAATAACTCACTCGCAATAAATTCCCTAAGGCCTTCATGTCCAAATGGTGGTGGATAGGTTGATAATGATTCCCCTTCTCTAGTTATAATTCTAGAAGTAGCATCTGCTAATGCCTTTATATCCATAGCATCTGGATCAGTAAACGTGACTGAAAACACATATTCACAATCTTCCATAAGGCCAGGCGGCATATCTATAGCAGAAGGTATACTTTTTGCCTCTATATCTGTGAAATCAAACATAAATTACTCCTTAACTCACTTAGAAAGGCAAATATACTTTCTCTCCCAAATTAGCGCTCGTTGACACTGCCTCTATAAACTCCATGTAGCGAACCCCATCTTCAAATGAAGTATGGGTGACTTTTTCTTTACCTCTTATCGCATTTATGAATTCGTCTTCCACCCTCCAGTCTCCTTCAAATTCTTTTTTGATAGGAATTTCAACTAATTTAGCATCAGATTTTTGAGCCCCATATATCCTTTTTTCTGTTCCATCAATCTTCAAGGTACCCTTAGTCCCATAAAGCCAAATAGTATCTTCAGGAGTATGACCTAATACATCACTAAATCTTATATGCATCGTAGGACCTGAGTATGTATCACATAAAATCTCTACATGGTCTGGTATGGATATAACATGAGAATGACCCTCATCGTCATTTCTTCTTGGAACTAATATTTTTGTAATAGCCTGAACCGAAGATGCCGGCCCAATCCATCTCATAATTGCTTCATACCAAATACCTAAGCCCATAATATTGCTTCCGCTAAAATCTCTACTTTGACGCCAGTGGAAGGGCTTCTCATGGTCAACGAATCCTCCCTGTGAAATAGCCACGTCTACAGAAATGATATCGCCCAAGTAATCATTCTTAATTAAATCTATGATAGTTTTATCAAGATTAAGAGTGTGAGGTGCCGGGACAATCTGAGCAATTTGATTAGGGTATTGTTTTGAAGCTTCAAGCATAGCATGGGCTTCGGCCCCATCCATCGCCATGCGAGCTTCTGTGATAACATGTTTCCCGTATTCAAGACTGGCAATCACCAAAGTACAATGCATGTAAGGCCAAGTACCTATACATATAGCATCAATATTAGGATCCTCTAGCATATCCACCCAATTTTCGTACACATTTGGAATATTAAACTCATCTGCAACTTTTTTACTAGAATCAAATGTCCTATTTGTAACACCAAGAATTTCTACGCCATCAATAGCCTGAAATCCAGGAATATGTCTTAATTTCGTGTTTCCCCCAGCTCCAATTAAACCAATTTTTATTTGCTCAACACTCATTCATAAATCTCCTAAATGGTAAATATTATATTAATTAAAAAATTTAACGCCCGAAAAAGCACATCAAAACCTGTAGATTTTGAATATAGTGCTACTATGAATTATAGTAGCTTAATAGGTCATCTGTGGTAATGGTAAAAGTAAAATACCTAGCAGTATTATGTCCTCACTGCAATAGAAAAATGGATTTTTATACTTTAGCCAAAGATCCTAATTTCTTTGCAACTTTAGCTTTAATATCTTTTGCTTCCATAATATCAGGGGATTTCCCTTGTATTTTTTTATCCCACAAAACTTCGTCATCAACTGTGATTTTAAATGCACCAGCCGCCCCAGGCTTCAAAGATATTGCTAATGCAGTGCCCGCTGCTTGAAATAATTCACTAGTCATCCATGCAGCTAAGTTGGCATATCCACAAGGAACACAATATTCAATTTCTGCTTCCATTTTCCAATCTGCCATAATAATCTCCTTTAATCATTTTAGGCTATTAAATATAAACTCAACTTTACCATATATATTAAATTACATTACTACTTCCAAAGCATATATAGGTTCAAGAATAAAATGATTCTGTTATATTAGAGTTTTATCGTATTTGTACCATAATATTTTGAGGTGATGTGTGAGTAATGTAGCACAAAGAGGAAAAGTCCAAACAGTACTAGGAGCGATCGACCCTTCTGAATTAGGGTCTGTTATGACTCATGAACATCTATTAATAGATTTTGAATTAATGTTTGATTTTGATTCTAGAATAAAAAAAGACTCTAGGATCAAAGATTTATCCACCAAACCAGTATCTATAGAAAATTTAGGGTTAATTAGGCAATATGTTTACAGTAATTTGGATAACTTAACGTTGGCAGATAAAGAAGTTGCCGTAAAAGAAGCAGAGCAATATAAATCTTCAGGTGGAGGGACTATAGTCGATGCGACAACCATTGGGATAGGACGCGACCCCAAAGGTTTAGAATATATATCTGAAAAATCCGGAGTTAACATAGTAATGGGGGCAGGGTATTACGTAGAAGCTTCCCATTCTAAAGAGACTTCTAATCTTTCAGAAAATGAAATATCAAATCAAATAATAAAAGATATCCAAGTAGGGGTAGATGACACTTCTATAAAAGCAGGAATAATTGGCGAAATAGGGTGTACATGGCCATTAACAAAAAATGAGAAGAAAATCCTTAACGGTGCAGGGAAAGCCCAGATAGAAACAGGAGCAGCAATATTAATTCATCCTGGCCGTAATGAAAATGCACCAATAGAAATATTAAATATCCTCAAAAATGCCGGAGCAGATCTTACTAGAGTTATTATTGGACATTTAGACAGAGTAACTTTTGATATCAGAAAATTAAAAGAAATAGCATCATCAGGATGTTTTTTAGAATGGGATCTGTTTGGTACAGAAGTTTCTTTTTATCAATTATCTGATTTTGAAATGCCCAATGACACCATGCGAATGGACATCATAAAGTCGATGATTGATGAAGGGTTTGGAGAAAAAATCGTAATTTCACATGATATATGTACAAAACACCGTTTATTAAAATATGGCGGACATGGATATGGATACATATTAAATGAAATTGTCCCAAGAATGTACAAAAAAGATTTTTCTGCAATGGAAATCAAGAATATAATCGAAAATAATGCATCGGCTATTTTGCCTATTCAATAAAAGTTTAATGTGAAAAAATAAGGAATCTGATAATATTACGAATCTCAACTCAATCAATATTTAGGAGAACATTATGAGTAATTTTGAAAAACGTATTGAAGAATTAGGGATAATGTTACCCGAACCCGCAACACCCCTTGCCAATTATGTCCCAGTGGTAAGAACAGGTAATCTTATATATCTTTCAGGGCTTGCCCCTACACCCAAAGCTGATGGCTCGAGTTATATCGGAAGACTTGGTGAAAATATGTCAATTGAAGAAGGATATGAAGCAGCTCGAGCTACTGGCATAAATATTGTTGCACGTCTAAAAGCTTATCTCGGAGATTTAGACAGGGTTGTTCAAATAGTAAAACTATTATCTATGGTTAATTCAACACCAGATTTTTCTGATCACCCTGCAGTGGCAAATGGATGTTCTGATTTGATGGTCGAAATATTTGGGGATGTTGGAAGACACGCTAGGTCAGCAGTTGGGCTTACCGCTTTACCAGGGGGTATTCCAGTAGAAATAGAGCTGATTGCAGAAATTAAAGATTAAGACTTTAAATTAACTTTAATCTCTTCATTAACTAAATGTTCTACCTTGTTTCCATTAACCAAATGTTCTTCAACGAACAAGTCAATGTCATCAGAGTTGAGTCTATACCATGTACCTTCATTATTTGAGCTATAAACAATCATTGAACATTGATCGGTAGCGCAAGGCTTATGTTGACTGGTACAGCCAACACTAGTAACTTTGACATCTGAGTTTAATCCTCTATCGGCCAAAGTTTTAATAAGTTGTTTCTTAACTTCTATTCCACCTTTATTACCACAATGAATACCATCATCTCTGACAACATCACAAACTAACACATGAGCATTAAATCCTGACATAATATCTCCTAACACACACTATTTACCATAGTATATATCAACTTATTTATTAAAAATAAAATTACTGCTATGATTCATTTCACATGTGAAATAGGGGGTTATTTATGGCTTCGGGCAAACTTTCAGGAAAAACGGCACTCATAACAGGAGCAAATTCTGGAATCGGAAAGGCATGCGTTGATCGGTTTATAAAAGAGGGGGCAAAAGTAATAGCTTCCGATATTACTTCGCCCGAAATTAAAGTACCTGATATTTCTTATCAAATATGTGATGTCACAGAAACAGTTTCTGTGACAAATGTTATCAAATATATTGAAGAGGAATACGGTGAACTTCACATTATTGTTAACAGTGCTGGAATTGCTCCAAGGCATGCAGCAGTCCATACATCTGACCCAGAAGAAATATGGGATCGTGTAATAGAAGTAAATTTAAAAGGGACATACCTGGTTTCCTATCATGCCATTCCACTAATGCACTCCTCAGGAGGAGGATCAATTATAAACATAGCATCAATTATGGGAATGATTGGTTATCCAGAAGGTTGGGAAGGGGGAGCCCTAAAAGATCAAGTCCAAAGTGGCTATAATGCATATCCCCCATCAAAAGGTGCAGTAATCCAATTTACTAAAAATTTAGGCATTGCTCAAGCTCAAAATGGGATCCGGGTAAATTGTATATGCCCTGGATATATTGAAACCAATTTAATAAAAGCTCTGACAAGTGACACAGAAAGAAACGAATGGCTAAAAAAATTGCACCCAATGGGAAGAATAGGAAAAGCATCGGAGATAGCCAACGGAGCATTATTTTTAGCATCTGACGAATCTTCTTTTATGACAGGATCTTCATTAGTAATAGACGGAGGATACACTGCTCAATAATTAACTTTAAATCAGTTCATATGTTATTAATTTACTAGAATAAACTTGTCTAGCTATAGAATTTATAGTTTTTTGATTTGGTATATTCACATCTAATACTCTGGTCATCATTTTTTGATCATACTTATTAATAAATGAGCACCGTTTCTTGAACCCATTTAATGTGTGGGCTTCTCCACCTAAAAAAATATGGTCAATATTTTTAATATGTCGCTCAAATACTTTCTCAACTTGTTCGCAAGATTTATCGTAAAATTCCCTGATAAGTCGTTCTCTGCTCCGTTCAAATCTCCGTTGTGAAGACCCCCCTGCTTTATGCCTATTTTTAACGTACCTCCCTTCAGTTTTTGATGCAATTATTTTTTCATCATCCAGTATAGCCAAAGCAAATCTTCCTAATCGCAATAAAATGACGCCTACCATACGTGGTTTGCTAAAAATGTTTTTTAAAGGTCCTAAATCATATGAAGTGTGAATTGAATTCTCTGTAACCTCAAATGAAGGAATCACAATATCCAATATTTTTTCTTTCAAAAAAAATATAACCCCCGTTGAAGAATTTTTTATGTCTGGCATAACTGGAGTTAAATCAATATCATTTTCACCCATAAATTTTATAAGAGTGTCGGAATTCAGATTATCAGAAGCGATATATTGTGAGAGTATGTATTGAGAAAAATCAGCATCCAAATATTTATAAATAGAGTTTCTATAAATATTTCTTTCATCCAGTTTGATAATATTCATCCACAATTTTCCTCAAATGCTATGATTGATATATTATAGATTTTCTATTTACTAAGTTAAACTCAGGTAACCATATAATGAAAATAGCTCTTGCTGCTGACCACAATGGCTTTGAACTAAAAGCTATCATATCGGAGGTTTTGAAAAAAGCTGGCCATACTGTATTAGATGTTGGCCCTCACAGCTTCGATCCTCTAGATGATTATCCAGATTATGCAAAAATATTAGCAAAAAGTGTGTCAGAAAAAGTAAGTGATAGAGGAATAATGATATGTGGAAGTGGGGTAGGAGCATCTGTCGCAGCAAATAAAGTCAAAGGTGTTCGAGCTGCTATGTGCCATGACTTATATTCTGCTCATCAGGGCGTAGAACATGATGATCTAAATGTACTGTGCTTAGGTTCCAGAATAATAGGAAGTGAAGTCGCCAGAGAATTAGTATTAACATTTGTTAATGCAGAATACACTCATGAAGAAAGACATCAAAGGCGACTAGAAAAGGTTCTAGATATGGAAGACGAATTCTAATTCACAATTACTTGCTTCTATATAATTCAGCATTGTCCGACGGAGCATAACCGATTTCTTCCTGCGAATTACTAATATCCCAAATTCTCCACTTGTTATTAGAAACCCCATAATATATACCAAACCTAATATCTTCAGAAGCATTTATAGAAGATTTAACTAATTTAACTAAATCAGAATGGGTTAAAAGTGTTGCAAATTGACGTATATTCAAAGGTTTGTCCTCAGCATTTACAGTCCCAATCCTAAGACACATAATTGACATATTGTACTCTTCAGAATAAAACCTTCCTAAAGATTCCCCAAAAGACTTACCAACACCATAATACCCATCAGGCCGTATGGGCATATCTGTTGTTATTCGAGAATAGGATTTTATATTAGAGTAATTACCAGAAATAATATCTGAATATGGGGTGTCTAATTCATACATTCCAGTAACATGATTCGAACTTGCGTATATATATCTTTTAACACCGTGCAAACGTGCCAATTCCAAAGAATTATAAGTACACAGTATATTGTTGTCGTATATCACATTCCAAGGACTAAATTGGCTTGGAACACTTGCTAAATCAATAACAAGATCAACATCTTTATATGCTTTTTCTATTGAAATAATATTGGTAGAGTCAGCAACTAAAGTAGGAGCATCTAAAAAAGAGTTCACATCAACGCCAGTTATATAGAATTCTTTACTAAGCCCTTTATATAATACGTTCCCCACAAGACCTGAAATTCCTGTTATCAAAATTTTCTTATACATATAATTTCCCAGTATTCATATTTGATAGTTAATTTAATATTATCAATTTTTAACTTTTTTTTAACATTAAGGTTGTTTAGCAAGGTAATGTGTATATATAATGCCTGCACTCGATATTTAATAGATCCTTTTACGATCCCCAAATGGAGTATATAATGGAAGCATATTGTCTAAAGTGTAAAGGCCCTAGAGAAATAGTAGATCCTGTGGAGAAAATTCTGAAAAATGGACGTGCTGCAACACAAGGGCTTTGTGTCTCGTGCGGAGAAAAGGTATTTCGCATAGGAAAAGCATCTTGAGGATATATTCATGTTAAATGGAGGAACAATATGACACAGCTAATTCCGCAAAAGAACTTGTCAGGTGATCAAATCGAAGAATTGAAACAAAAAGCTTCAGAAAATTTTTGGCCTCATGCACGACATACGAAAGATATGTTTAATGAGGTCGGTTTACAATTTGTTTCTTCCGCAAAAGGGGTATGGGTAGATGACGTATCTGGCAATAGATGGTTCGACACTTTAGCAGGTATGTTTTTGGTTAACATAGGGCATGGTAGAAAAGAAATTGCAGAAGCAGTTTACTCTCAAATGTCACAAATATCTTACTCTCCTGGAGGAACTGTAACACCAGTGACTGCAGAATTAACTCATAGAGTAGCTCAACTATCTCCTGACAAAAAATCACGTGTTTATCTTGTCAGTGGAGGCTCGGAGGCAGTTGAAAGTGCACTCAAAATGGCAAAAAACTATCAATTAAATGTCGGTGAGCCTAGAAGATGGAAGGTAATAAGTCGAAGAAGGTCCTATCACGGAACAACTCATGCAGCCATGAGTCTAGGAGGAGGAGGAATAAATGCTCTCCAAAATTATGGGCCACTAATGCCTGGTAACATACACATCGAACAAACTGATTCATACAGGGGGGTATGTTGTTCAAAGCCGGGGGGATGTACACTTGATTGTGCTAGAGATCTTGAAAGAGCAATTTTGCATGAAGACCCTTCTACTATAGCTGCTTTCATTGCAGAACCTATATCTCAATCAGCGGGTATTCATATCCCTCATCCTGAATATTGGCCAACTATACGAGAGATATGTGACAAATACGGTATCGTACTAATATGTGACGAAGTAATTAACGCTTGGGGTCGGACAGGAACAATGTTCGCTACTGAACACTGGGGAATTAAACCTGATATAACAACTTCTGCAAAAGGGTTAACAAGTGGATATTTACCTATAGGAGTAGCTATCGCAAGTCCGAAAATCACTTCTGCTTTCGATAAAGATGAATCTTCTACTTTCAGTCACCTTATAACATTTGGAGGCAACCCTGCAGCTTGTGCAGCAGCAATGGCTAACTTAGATATTATGGAAAATGAAAATATGCTAGAAAATTCTACTACCATGGGGACATACTTATATGACCAACTAAAAACTTTAACTACCCATCAAATAGTAGGTGATGTGAGAGGCGGACTAGGATTATTAGCATCTATAGAGTTAGTGAAAAATAAAGAAACTAAAGAAAGGCTTGATAAAAATACTATCCGACGAGCAAATGAAATAGCTATAAAACACAACATATTAGGCAGGGTGACAGATTTTATACCTATCTCACCTCCATTATGTATAAATAAAGATGAAATCGATTATTTCATATCTCAAATGGATTCAATCCTTACTGAAGTAGAGTCTACAATTTAATTATGATATGAATAATTCTACTGTTTGTGTAGTAGGCGGTGGCATTGTTGGGTTGTCTACGGCATATTTCTTAGCCAAAGAAAAAATACAAGTTTTATTAATAGAAAGAGATTCTTTCGGTAGTCATGCTTCTGGATTTGCTTATGGCTCATTAAGCCCACTAGGCGAAGCTGGCATTTATAAAGATATTTCATCGGAAATAGAATTAGCTCTATTCGGAATGGATTTACACAAACAATTTTCCCACAAACTACCTGAAATGACTGGTATTGATATTCAACATAGATTCAGACCTGCATTAGATATAGCTTTCTCTGACCAAGAAGTTATTGAATGTAAATCTCAGGTAGAATGGCGTAAACAATACAAAGGATATAAGTCAGAATGGCTTGATCTAGCTCAAGTAAAAAAAATTGTCCCTGAAATTTCCTCAGAAATTATTGGCGCAGCATACACAGAAGGTGTCGCAGACCTAGATCCCTATAGATTAATATTGGCTTTAGTCCAAGCGTGTGAAAAAATGGGAGTAGTTATACAACACGGAGAAGTAACTGGGATAAATACTAAAGGCGATACAGTAACTTCACTAAATACGAAAACGAAAGAAATACCTTGTTCCGATCTGGTCTTAGCAATGGGTCCATGGATGAAAAACATCTCTAGTTGGATAAATATAGAAATTCCAATCAAACCATTAAAAGGTCAAATAATCAAATTAAATGTCCCTAATACATCTATAGACTGTTCCGTAGGATGGAATGGTAATTACGCCTGTACCAAATTAGACGATCTGCTATGGCTCGGAACTACTGAAGAAGATGTTGGATTTGACAGCAACATCACCAGTGATGGTCGAGATCATTTGATTTCCAACCTATTAAAAATGTTTCCTAACTTAGATAATGCAGAGCTCGTACATCAAACAGCATGTCTGCGACCACTTGCCAAGGATGGTATAGCTATAATTGACAAACTCGAACAATACTCTAATGTGACTTTAGCTTCAGGTGCGGGCAGGAAAGGGATATTGCTAGGCCCGGCAATGGGTAAGCTAACCTCTGAATTAGTAACAGATCAAAAAACAAGTATTAATATAAATGAATTTAGCATTGGTAGATTCCAAAAGTAATTTAATCTGAATAAGATATTTATGTTAAATTACATAAATATCTTATTCAGATTAAAGAGGAACAGAAATTGAAAATATTAGTTACTGGTGGAGCCGGTTATATTGGTAGTACAGTTTGTTCTGCCTTAGAAGACAAAGGCCACACACCTATAATAATTGACTCTTTAATTACTGGGAAAAAAAATTATATTTCTAACAGGATATTCTATAAAGGGGATATTTCTGAGAAAGAAATACTTACTGAAATATTCAGAGATCATCCTGAAATACACACAACTATCCACTGTGCTGGATTAATTATAGTTCCAGAATCTAGTAAAGATCCATACAAATATTATAACGAGAACCTAATAAAATCGATTCAATTATTTAATAACTTATTAACTTTAGGGCAAACAAGACTAATATTTAGCTCGACTGCCTCATTATACAAATCTTCCGATGGAACAATGGTCACTGAAAAATCAGAACTTTTGCCGCAAAGTCCTTACGCAAGAACAAAAATGTCTATAGAAATGGTGTTAAAAGATTTTTCAAATTCCTACAATTTCAAGGCTATATCACTTAGATATTTTAATCCTATTGGAGCAGACCCTAAAATGAGAACTGGACCTCATACTCAAAACCCTTCACATGTAGTAGGCAAATTAATCGAATCCATAAATTCTGAAAGTAATATCTTTACAATAACAGGAACAAATTGGAACACTCGTGACGGGACGGGGATTAGAGACTATGTTCATGTATGGGATTTGGCACAAGCTCACGTATCAGCAATCGAATATTTTGATAATATCGTCACGCAAGACACTCCTTACAATGTTATAAACTTAGGCACAGGAGAAGGGACTACAGTATTAGAATTAGTAACCGCTTTTGAAGAAATAAACGGAACCAAAATTATAAAAGTATCCTCTCCTCCCCGACAGGGTGATGTCGCCGGCGGATATACAAATAGAGATAAAGCGTTGAACCTTTTGAAGTGGACACCACGAATGTCCATAGAACAAGGTTTAGCAGATGCTTTAAAATGGTTCAATAAAAACAACGTGCAGTCTTCTTAAGGAGAAAAATTGGTAACTTTAGCTAACATACTTGAAAATGCTACATCTTCTGATAAAGCAATTATTATCCCTGATGGCCCACAATTATCGTATGCTGAACTGAACGATGAACTAGACAGAATTGCTTCAATCCTATCTAGTATTGGGTTAAGTAAAGGAGTAACAGCTTCAATCGTATTTGAAAACGGGCTAGAATTCATTAATATGTTCTTAGCTGTTGCAAAAACTGGTGCCACTGTTGCTCCCCTAAACCCAGAATATACAATAGACGAGTTTAAATTTTATATGAATGATACTGATTCACAATTTTTGATCTTATCTTCAAAAACAAATTATTCAATAAACGCCGCAAATCAATTAGGGGTAAGCATAATTGAAGTATCCATGAATGACTCAGGCCAATTATCACTATATAAAAACAATTCAGAATTAACTAACAAAGCAGATATTAATTACCCTAAACCTACGGATATAGCACTATTCCTTCACACGTCAGGAACAACGAGCCAACCTAAAGGAGTTCCCTTAACCCATAGCAACTTAATGGCCTCCTTATCCAATATTTCTTCTAGCTATCATTTAATGAACGAAGACGTTGCCCTTTTAGTAATGCCTTTATTCCATGTCCATGGATTAATAGGGGTATCTTTATCTACATTATTTTCAGGAGGTACATTAGTTATACCCCCTAAATTTAGTGCTAGCACATTCTGGAAACATCAAAATGACCATAAAGCAACTTGGTATTCAGCAGTTCCAACTATTCATCAAATATTATTGATGCGGGCAGAAAAAGATAATGCTCCTAAAAAATCTTTCAGATTTATAAGATCTTGCTCCGCAGCTTTAGCTCCATCTGTATTTGAAGATTTAGAGACTCGATTCGGAGCCCCTGTACTAGAAGCATACGGAATGACCGAAGCGTCACACCAAATGTCATCTAATTTACTGCCACCATTTGACAGATCTCCCGGAACTGTAGGGCAAGGCACAGGAGTTGAGATATCAATTATGAATGAGTTTGGAACTCTACTGAATCCTAATAATCCAGGAGAGGTTGTTATAAAAGGAGAAAACGTAACATTGGGGTACCACAATAATCCATCAGCAAACGCTGAAGCATTCACAAATGGGTGGTTCAGAACAGGTGATCAAGGAGAAATCTCTAACTCAGGAATATTAACTTTAACAGGCAGGCTTAAAGAACTTATAAATAGAGGTGGTGAAAAAATATCTCCACTCGAAGTAGATGCAACATTAATTAAACATCCAAATATAGTAGAAGCGGTTTGCTTTGGAGCTTCTGATATTAAATATGGCGAGGTCGTTCACGCAGCAATTGTAACTTCAGAATCAATATCCGCATCAGAAATACAAAGTTTTTGTAGCGACCACATTGCTGATTTTAAGATACCAAGCAAAATCTATATTGTAGATCAGCTACCAAGAACAGCTACTGGGAAAATACAGCGTAGAAATATAGCTAAACAATTTAATAATAGTTGAGATAAGTATGTCCAAATTTAAAAATATAAAAGCGTTAACATTCGATGTTTTTGGAACTGTAGTTGATTGGAGATCTAGTGTTGCTAGAGAAATATCTATGATAGGTACTAAAAATGATTTTACTTTAGATTGGGCCAAATTTGCAGATGATTGGAGATCCGGATATGTGCCATCTATGAATCGCGTAAAAAATGGGGAAATTGAATGGACAAATTTAGATCACCTGCATCGAATGGTATTGGATGAATTACTGATTAAACATGAGATATCATTCATTAGTGATGAGGATAAGGAACATTTAAATAAAGCTTGGCATAGATTAGATCCATGGCAAGATTCAGTAGCAGGATTAAAAAAATTAAAGGGGCAATTTATCATTACAACCTTATCCAATGGAAATGTTTCCTTACTTCTAAATATGGCAAAATACGCCAATTTACCATGGGATATGGTCCTGTCAGCAGAGTTAGTGCATAAGTATAAACCAGATCCTGAAACTTATTTGTCCGCATCAAGACTTCTTGATATACCCATGAACCAAGTTATGATGGTGGCAGCTCATAAAAAAGATCTATTTAACGCCAAATCTTTAGGTATGAAAACCGCTTATATACCTAGGCCATTAGAGAATGGGCCCGACACACAAATTGACACAGCACCTGAAGATTATATAGATCTAATTGCAATTGATTTTTTAGATCTTCATAACAAATTAACAATCTAATGGATATTAATAAGAGTTAAGTATATGAGTCAAAAAAATGTATTAATTCTTCAATCTGGTGGAGTAACTTCTGTAATAAACAGGAGTCTATTAGGAATAATAAAAGAAACCAAAAAGGAATTGTCTAATAGTCGCATATATGCTTCAGATCATGGCATTGAAGGATTGATTAAAGGGAAAACACCTGATATCACCGACATATCTGAAGATCAATTGCACTCTTTAAAGATATCCCCCGGAGCAGCTCTAGGATCCTCTAGGCATAAGATTAAATTATCAGAGATACAACAGATTTCTGATAATTTAAATCGTCATAAAATCAAAACCATATACATGATCGGAGGCAATGATTCCGCCGAAACAGGATTATTACTAAATGATCATTTAGATATACAAATTATCCATATACCAAAAACAATAGATAACGATCTCGAAGAAACAGATCACTGCCCTGGATATGGCTCTACAGCAAGATTTATAGCCCAAGCTTCACTAGGATCAGGGAAAGATGCTTGGAGTATGGGAGACTCATCACCAATAACTATTATAGAAGTTATGGGCCGCGATACAGGTTGGTTAGCGTTAGCATCTACTTTATACAAGAAAGATGATTTTGACCCCCCTCATTTTATTGGAATCCCTGAACAATCATTTGATGAAGATTTTTTCTTATTTAAAATTGAAGAATCATATCGTAAATTTGGATATGCCGTAGCAGTAATTGCAGAAAATATAAAAACAAATAATATGCCCATAGGGGATACGGCAAAACCTTGGTTTACAGATGATTTTGGACACGAATACTACAATAGCCCTTCAAAATATCTTTCAAAACAGGTTAGCAAAAGATTAAATCTAAGATGCAGACACGAAAGTCCAGGAACTATTCAAAGATCTTTAATAGATTCTGTTTCTACAATTGATGGAGATGAAGCTGAATTAGTCGGAAAATCTGCAGTCACGGAATCTCTAAAGGGTAACAGTAACATAATGATAACTCTTATTCGTGAATCAAACGATCCATACAGTGTAACTACAAGTACAACTAGTTTGGATACAGTAGCAGGAAAGGTCCGTAAACTTCCTAGAGATTTTTATCCTTCTGACGATTTTCTTCCAAGTACCAAATTTATCGAATATTTGAACCCTCTAATTGGCACGCCAATAGATAGAATAAATCGTTTATTATAATGATTAATTATGGTTCAATAGTACCTTAGACATTATTTAGGAGTATAGATGCCGTACAACATAGAAGGAGAACCTTATACTAGAATAACCGTAGATGAAGCTTCTGAATTACATGATAATGAAAACTACGTTTTTGTTGATGTTCGCAGGCCTGACGAATACATAGAAGGCCATGTAAAGGGTGCGCTTTTTATCACGGTAGACCAATTAATCAGCAGAATTGATGAATTACCTGATGCTAAGAATTTACTTTTCATATGCGCAGCAGGAGTACGCAGCGCTTTAGCTTGTGAAATGTCAGCATCAATGGGAATAAATCAAGAAAGGATATACAACATAGAAGAAGGAACCCCTTCTTGGATCGCCAAAGGATATCCAACAAGCACAGGAATGGATACATAATGACATTACTAGTTGTAGGGTCTGTTGCATATGATTCTGTATCCACTGCTGCAGGAACACGAGACGATGCGCTAGGTGGGTCTGCAACGTATTTCTCAGTTTCATCTAGTTTTTTCACCAAAGTTAATGTGGTTGCAGTGATAGGAGATGACTTCTTAGAATCTGATAAAAAGAAACTCCTTGATTATAAAATTGATATATCAAATTTATCTACAGAATCTGGAAATACATTTAGATGGAAAGGAGTTTATGATACTTCAGACGTGAATATAAGAGAAACTTTAGATACTCAGCTTAATGTGTTTGAAAACTTCAACCCTATTTTAAGTAATAGTAATAAACAAAGTGATTATTTGTTTTTAGCAAACATTGCACCTGATTTACAAATGAAAACTTTAACTCAGATGTCAAAAAGACCTAAAATTGTGGCTTTAGATACTATGAATTTCTGGATAGATGATCATAAAAAAGATCTTACAAGCATAATTGAAAAAGTTGATATATTATTTATGGATAATAAGGAAATATCCTCATTTACAGGAGAAACTAATTTAATAGCAGCAGCAAGAAGAATTGAAGAAATTGGACCTAGCACAATTGTCATAAAGAAAGGCGAACATGGGGTTATCATGTTCAATAAAGGAGATGTTTTTACCGCGCCAGCTCTTCCAATAGCAAATGTGATTGACCCAACTGGAGCAGGTGACAGTTTTGCCGGTGGATTCATGGGATACATTGCCAAAACAAACGACACTTCAAATGAAAATTTAAGGAGAGCCATAATTGCCGGCTCCGTTATGGGGTCTTTAGCAATTGAAGGTTTCAGCATAGAAAGATTTAATAAACTGACAAAAAACGAGATAGAAGATCGATTTTCAAGATTTATTGATATAACATCTTTTAAAACCACAGGTATAACATAAATTTTTAAAGAATATACTAAATAGGAGATACCATTGACAAAAAAAACAGATCCTGGAGATATAAAAGACCCAAGGCTATCTGCTGAGGGAGTTAAAAGGATAACTTGGGCGGAAAGAGAGATGCCTGTCTTAAGGCAAATAAAAGAAAGGTTTTCTAAAGATAAACCTCTACGAGGCTTAAAAGTCGCAGCATGTTTACATGTCACAACCGAGACAGCAAACCTAGCGATAACGCTAAAAGAAGGTGGTGCTGACGTTTACTTATGCGCTAGTAATCCCTTAAGTACCCAAGATGATGTAGCCGCTGCTCTTGTTACTCAATACGGGATACCTACTTTTGCAATCAAAGGTGAAGATAGAGATACTTATTATGAACATATTATGTCAGTTTTAAAACCTAAGCCTCATATGACAATGGATGATGGGGCAGACTTAGTTGCAATGTTACATGGTGAAAGGCCTGATTTAGCTGAAAATATTATTGGGGGCACCGAAGAAACAACAACTGGGGTTATTAGGCTAAAAAGCTTAGCAAAAGATGGAAAATTACAATATCCTGTTGTAGCTGTGAACGACGCCGATACAAAACATTTCTTTGACAATAGATATGGAACAGGGCAAAGTACTCTTGACGGTATCACCCGGGCAACTAATATGCTTTGGGCTGGAAAGACGGTTGTAGTTATAGGTTACGGATGGTGTGGAAAAGGTGTAGCGTTGCGGGCCAGTGGTATGGGAGCGAAAACTATCGTATGTGAAGTCGATCCTATCCGAGGTTTAGAAGCAGCTATGGATGGTCATCGAGTAATGAAGGCTGAGGAAGCTGCAGAAATCGGAGATGTATTCATTTCTATAACTGGAGGTATGAAAGCTATAGACAGAAAACATGTAGCCTTAATGAAAGATGGTGTTCTATTAGCAAATAGCGGACACTTTAATGTAGAAATTGATATCAACGGAATAGAAGAAGATGCCGACAGCAAAACAGAGGTCCGTCAATACGTAGAACAATACACAATGCACGATGGTAGAAAAATAAACATACTCGGTGAGGGAAGACTCATTAACTTAGCTGCAGCAGAAGGCCATCCTTCGGCTGTTATGGATATGAGTTTTGCTAATCAGGCACTTTCAGCAGAATATATGGCATCTGAGTACAGAAACCTTAAAAATCAAGTATATACTGTCCCTCAAGACATTGATGCTGAAATAGGTAGACTAAAATTATTGTCAATGGGTATTCAAATTGACGAGTTAACTGAAGAACAAGAAAAATACCTACAAAGTTGGGATGTAGGCACATAACTTTGAATCAAATTTAAATAACTAGGGAGAAATACAGAATGAGTTCTACTTTTATGGAATCATCTTCATATCTATTCACTTCAGAATCAGTGACAGAAGGTCATCCTGACAAGATAAGTGATCAAATATCTGATGGAGTTCTAGATGCAATGCTACGCCTCGACCCAAATGCTCGAGTAGCATGTGAAGTATCATGCACTACTGGGCTAGTAGTGGTAATGGGAGAAATATCGATAAAGAGTGGATCTGTTGATATCCCTGCTCTTGTAAGAGAAACTATAAAATCTATCGGATACACTGATCCTGCATATGGATTTGATTACAAATCTTGCGGGGTCATGGTTGCAGTAGACGAGCAATCTCAGGATATTTCTAAAGGTGTCAGCACATCTTTGGAAGCACGAAATGACCACATAGACCACGAAATCGAGAATCTAGGTGCCGGAGATCAAGGTATGATGATGGGATTTGCATGTAATGAGACTCCTGAATACATGCCTTTACCCATTCATTTAGCTCATAAATTGACTCAAAAGTTAGCGTCAGTACGTAAATCAGGTGAAGTGCCTTATTTAAGACCTGATGGAAAGTCACAAGTCACCGTTGAATATTCAAAAGGATCTCCGGTAAGGGTTCATACTGTTTTACTAAGTAACCAACATTCTGCAGAGATAGACAATGAGACGATTTTCAATGATTTAATTGAAAAAGTTGCAAAACCAACCATACCTGCGGAATTGTTAAAAGACACTAAATTTATTGTTAACCCATCCGGAAGGTTCGTCATAGGCGGCCCAGTTGGTGACACAGGTTTAACAGGAAGAAAAATAATTGTTGACACTTACGGAGGTATGTCAAGACATGGTGGAGGTGCTTTATCAGGAAAAGATCCTACAAAAGTAGACAGATCAGCAGCATATGCATCTCGTTGGGTAGCAAAAAATTTAGTTGCTTCTGGAGTGGCTGATAGAGTAGAAGTATTAGTATCTTATGCAATAGGCATAGCTGCTCCTACTTCAATAGCAGTCGAGACTTTTGGTACCAACAAAATACCAAATGAAAAAATTGAAGAGCTTATAAATACTCATTTTGACTTAAGACCAGGAGCTATTATAAGGGACTTGGAACTAAGAAACCCTATATATCAGCAAACTGCTGCATACGGGCATTTTGGTAGAAATGACATAGATTTACCATGGGAAAGACTTAATAAATCTGAAGCAATAAGAAAAGATGCAAACTTATAAAATCCATAATTAAAGGAAATTAAGTGGCAATAAAATTCGGCACTGATGGATGGCGAGCAATAATTGGTGAAGATTATACATTTGAGAATGTAAGAATATGTGCTCAAGGTGTTGCAAATTATTTAAAATCTAATAACTATGATTATTCAGGGTTAATAATAGGATATGACACCAGGTTAAACTCTGAAGAATTTGCTCAATCTGTCGCCGAAGTGATAGCCGGAAATAATATTCCTGTAATATTATGTGATAGACCAGCCCCTACGCCTGTTGTAAGTTATAACCTTGTACAACGTGAATGTGCGGCAGGAATCGTAATCACAGCAAGCCATAACCCTCCAAACTGGAATGGATTCAAATTCAAGCCTGGGTATGGGGGAAGTGCTTCTCCTGATATCGTATCCAAGTTAGAAGACTTTATATCTGATGTAGAAATTTCACAAGAAATTTCATCTATATCAATTAAAAAAGGATTAGATATGGGGTTAATCGAAAAAATAAATCCCGAACCTTCGTATATGAATCATATAGCAGGAATGGTCAACTTAAAATTAATTAGAGACTCTGGATTAAATGTTGTAATAGATTCAATGCATGGAGCCGGAGCTAATTATATTTCAAAGTTGCTCGAAGGTGGTTCTACAAAAACATTTGAAATCAGATCTGAAATCAATACTGACTTCCCGGGCATGTCACAACCAGAACCTATAGAATCAAATTTAACCCCATTAAAAGATAAAATAATTGAGTTGAATGGAGATGTAGGATTAGCAACAGACGGAGATGCTGACCGTCTTGGGCTTATGGATGAAGAAGGAACTTACATATCAACACTACATACATTTGCCCTAATATGTAATCATTTGATTAGAGATTTGAAAATGTCAGGTCCAATCGTCAAGTCTATAACGATGACTTCAATGATAGAAAAATTAGGTGACATAAACAAAATTCCAGTTATAAATACCCCTGTTGGATTTAAATATTTAGGACCTGTAATGATGGAGGAAAATGCTATTGCTGCAGGTGAAGAAAGTGGCGGCTACGGCTTTCAAGGTCATATACCAGAAAGAGACGGAATATTATCAGGATTGATGATTTTAAATATGATGGCATTAACAGAAAAGAACCCGTCAGAATTAATCATTGATTTAGAAGAAATAGTCGGACCACATTATTACTCAAGAATAGATACTGAATTTGATCCTAAAAACAAGGTACAAATAATAAAAAAAGTTTCCTCAACACATCCGAAATCAATAGCTGGAATACCTGTAGTCAAAATAGATGATCAAGATGGTTATAAATTCATCTTACAAGATAATTACTGGGGATTAATAAGATTCTCCGGAACAGAGCCTTTAATGCGAATATACGCTGAAGGTAAAGATTCAAAAATGGTGACCGGAATACTTTCTGAATGCCAAGCATATACCAGAATATAAGGTTATAGATGTATAATCTGTAACAAGATGGCAAAAACTGATACTCCTAAAAATCTTTTGATTCTTATAGATGGACATGCAATTGTTCATAGATCTTTCCATGCAATTCAACGCCCTTTGACAGTCTCAAATACAGGTGAGGATGTAAGAGGAGTCTATGGTTTTACAAATGCTTTCATCAAATCAATAAATGATTGGAACCCAAGTCATGTTGCCATCACATTTGATCTACCAAAACCAACTTTTCGACATAAAATGTTTGATGAGTACAAAGCCCATAGGCCCCCAACTCCACCGGAATTAAGAGGTCAATTTGATAAAGTACGTGATTTGATGAGGGCATTTAATGTGCCTATTTATGAATTAGAAGGATTTGAAGCAGACGATTTATTAGGCACATTATCCAAACAAGCTGAATCAAAAAATTTGGATACACTAATTTTGACAGGAGATTCCGATACTCTTCAGTTAGTTGCAGAAACAATTCATGTATATATGAGTGGATCAAATCAAAAAAAATCTTTATATGACATAGATGCAGTACGAGAAAGATTCGATGGATTAGGGCCAGAATATGTGCCCGAAATAAAGGCTTTACAAGGTGATTCTTCAGATAATATCCCCGGAGTGCCAGGAATAGGCATAAAAACTGCAATAAAACTTCTTAAACAATTTGGATCAATAGAAAATATATATTCGAATATTGACTCAATAACTCCTCCAAAAGCCCAGAAGTCCCTGATAGAAAATAAAGATCTTTTATCAAGAAGTATTAATTTAACCAAAATTGTTACAGACGTTCCAATTCAATTAGATTTAGAAACGACTAAATTCGGAGACTTCAATTCGGATGACGTAATTAAATTCTTAAAAGAATTAGAATTTAATTCAATTATCCCTAAACTATCAAATATAGATCCCGCACAAGATTCTCTTAAAGAAATTCAAACCAGTTTGATTCCTAAATCTACATCCATCAAATATACTTTGGTGACATCACAGAATGAGTTAACAAACCTAACGAACGAAATATCTACAAAAGATGGGTTTTCTTTTGATACTGAAACAACAGGATTAAATCCCATGACTTGTGATTTAGTAGGTATATCAATTTCAATACCAAATGGGAATACTTGGTACATTCCTGTAGGACATAATGAACCCGGTCAATTAAGTAAAAATATTATTATTGAAAATATTAAACCAATATTTGAAAATCCTAAAATCCCAATCCGAGCCCATAATGCCAATTATGATATAAGTGTCCTGAAGCAAAATGGTATCACGGTATCAAATCTTCAATTTGACACTATGATTGCAGCCCATCTTAGTGGCAGGAGAAATTATGGATTAAAACAACTAACTTTAGAATGTTTTGGCGAAGAAATGACTCCTATTACTAATTTAATCGGTAAAGGACGAAGTCAAATAACAATGGACGAAGTCCCTATAAAGGATGCAGCACCATATGCAGCAGCTGATGCGTACTATACAGAAAAATTATATCCTTTATTAAAAACTGAACTTAGCGAAAAAAATATCACAAAACTATACGATGAAGTAGAAGTCCCCCTAATTCAGATACTAATAAAAATGCAACAAAATGGAGTTTCTTTAAATGTTCCACTACTGCATGAAATGTCCAAAACTTTAGGGGATCAATTGAAAAATATTGAATCTGAGATGTTTACTCTAATAGGCCATGAATTTAATTTGAATTCACCAAAGCAATTAAGCGACATATTATTTTCTGAATTAAATTTACCTCCAACACGAAAAATACAAAGTGGTCACTCTACAGATGCTCAATCACTAGATGAATTAAAGTCAAAATTAGACCGTGGAGAAGCCGAAACCGCAGACCCAAGATCATATGATGTATTGAATAGCATACTTGAATACAGAGAAATGTCTAAAATTAAATCTACTTATGTAGACTCTTTACCAGAACTATTAAATACAGAAACAAACAGAGTTCACACTTCATATAGACAAACTGGAACAACGACAGGAAGAATATCAAGTAATGATCCAAATGTACAAAACATACCCGTAAGATCAGAATTAGGACGAAGAGTTCGTGAGTCCTTTATATCAAAGGACACGACTACATGGTCATTAATATCTGCTGACTATTCTCAAATAGAACTACGCGTACTGGCACATTTCTCTAAAGATTCAGGACTTATTAACGCATTTCAAAATGGTGAAGATATACACAGTGCGACTAGTGCATTGGTATATAACATTCCTATAAGTGAAGTAACTTCTGATATGCGAAGAATAGCTAAAATTTTGAATTTCGGAGTCATATATGGATTAAGTGCCCATGGAATTACCCGTCAAACAGATCTGACGCAAAAACAAGGCAAAAAATTCATTGAAATATATTTTGAAAAATATCCTGGAATAAAAAAATATCTAGACGACGTAAAAGAAAAATGCAGGAATAATGGCTACGTTGAAACACTGTTAGGAAGACGTCGATATTTAAATGACATTAATTCATCTAACCATAGAATACGTAGCCAAGCAGAAAGAGCAGCTATTAATATGCCTATTCAAGGTACTGCAGCAGACATTATAAAAATAGCTATGATTAACATACAACAAAGAATAGATACATTGAATCTAAAATCTTTGATGACATTACAAGTTCATGATGAATTGATATTCGATGTTCCAAATAATGAAATAGAACAGATGAAATCAATAATTACAGAATTAATGCCACATGCTGTCTCTTTATCAGTACCACTAACTGTAGAAATGAATATAGGCGTGAATTGGGGAGAATTAAAGTAACATTACGTATGAATTCTAATCATCAAAAAATTGAAGAAACTTTATATAGAAGTTTAGATAACTCAACTATCACAAAAGATGACGCTATATCCCTATCAAAGGATATAGCTGAAAACATCGATGCTCTGTGTTCGTCAGCGTCAATTATCAGAGATAAAGGTAAAGGAAATAAAATAACTTTTTCTCCAAAAGTATTCATCCCATTGACCCAATTATGTAGAGATTATTGTGGCTATTGTACATTTAGAAAAGATCCTGACGATGTAAAAAATCTTTACATGAGTCCTGAAGAAATATTAGAAGTGGTGAAAAAAGGTGAAAAAGCAGGTTGTACAGAAGCTTTATTCACTTTAGGAGAAAGACCAGAATTAAGGTTTGAAGAAGCAAAAATATGGTTACAGGAAAGAGGATACAAAACAACTCTTGAATACGTAACAGATATGTGTAAATTAGTCATTGAAAACTCAACTTTATTACCTCACGCCAATCCAGGCACAATGAGTAAAAACGAATTAAGTGAACTTAAAAAATACAATGCTTCTGTAGGACTAATGCTTGAAAGTACTAGTGAGTTACTCTATCAGCCCGGAGGGCCTCATGAATTTGCTCCTAGCAAAAGACCTATTGCTAGAATAAAAACCATACAAAATGCCGGAAAATTAAACATACCGTTTACAACAGGTTTATTAATTGGAATTGGAGAAACACTTGAAGACAGAATAGAATCACTATTTGAAATACAGAATTTACATAACCTGTATGGCAATATACAAGAAGTCATAATTCAAAACTTCAGATCTAAACCAAATACACCAATGTCTAATAAAAATGATGCCGAAACGATTGATATGTTATGGACAATATCTATGGCGAGACTAATCTTAGGACCAGATATGAATATCCAAGCTCCTCCAAATTTATCTTCCCATAATTTTGAAATCTATTTAGATGCCGGTATTAATGACTGGGGTGGAGTTTCTCCCATAACAATAGATTACGTTAACCCTGAGTCACCATGGCCAACTTTAACCTCATTAAAAGGCAAAACAGAATCAAAAGGATTCAAATTAATCCCACGTTTACCAATATATCCTGAATATTTTATAGATACCAAAAAATATCTCCCTGAAGATATAATAGAAAATATAACAAAAATATCTGATAATTCTGGATACGTAAAAGAAGGAATCAACAAGTATGTATCGAATTGAAAATTTAGAATTAAATAAGCTTATTTCCAATATAGATAAATCGATTGCCCAAATATTAGATATTGCATTGTCAGGAAAAGATATAACCCCTAATCAAGCTTTTGAATTATTAGAATCAAAAGGCCTCGAATACCAAGCTACATTGATGGTTGCCGATGAACTAAGGAAAAGAACTGTCGGCGATATTGTTACATATGTTGTAAATAGAAATATAAATTTTACAAATGTCTGCGTAAAACGTTGTGGTTTCTGTGCCTTTAGTCGTGATCACAGAGAAGAACAGGGTTATTTTTTACCTACTGAAATGATAGTAGAAAAAGCTAAGCAAGCACATAAATACGGAGCAACCGAAGTATGTGTGCAAGCTGGCTTACCTCCTAAAATGGAAGGGAATTTATATGTCAAAATATGTGAAGCCATTAAGAAAGAGTTGCCTGACATGCATGTACATGGATTTTCCCCTGAGGAAGTTCTTTATGGTTCCATTAGATCAAAATCAAGTATAGAGTCTTATTTAAATGATCTAAAAAACGCTGGGGTAGGAAGTTTGCCCGGAACTTCAGCGGAAATATTAAATCAAGAAATAAGGGACAAAATATCTCTTGGAAGAATTACAAAAGATCAATGGATCGAAGTAATTAAAACAGCCCATAAACTAGGAATCCCAACGACTTCAACGATTATGTTTGGACATGTAGAAAACAGTATGCACATTGCTAACCATATTGACATTATAAGAAATATACAACGTGAAACTCATGGGTTTACTGAATTTGTACCTTTAAGTTTTGTAAGTTCTGAAGCCCCTATGTCTGTACAAAAATCTATCCCAGATATCAGAATGGGGGCGACTGGAACAGAAGTTATGAAAGTTCATGCTGTATCAAGAATAATGTTAAATAACCATATCCCCAATATACAAGCGTCTTGGGTTAAAGAAGGCGACAAAATGTCTCAATTACTATTAAATGCTGGGGTTAATGACTTAGGTGGAACATTGATTAACGAAAGTATATCCACATCTGCTGGAGCAATGCATGGCCAATTAATGAAGCCTTCAACCTTCAGGGACATGATCAGGAGTATAGGAAGGATTCCAGCTGAAAGATATACTGACTATAAGATTAGAAGAATATATGACAACGATGATTCTCCTAAAGAACCATTAGACCTTATAGAAGGTAACGTTGAAGAAATATTCGGATCATACGAACAACTAGCTAACATGAAAGCCCACAGATTCGTACACCCTTCATTGAAGTCTATAAGCGGTAAGGTGTAACTAATTCAAATCAATACCCGTTATTTCTACCGATATATCCCATAACTTTTGTCTCAATTCTTTATCAAATACCAATTCATTCGGGGTAACAATAGCTGGGTTTCCTTTATATTGTTTTCGAGTGTCTAATCCAACAAAGTCACCACCGTGAATATTAGAATTTAAAGAAGCTACAAGAGCAGGTTTTGAAGCTTTATCTGGGGGTTGAAACAAGAACCTATTTAGCAACTTTACCATTATAGGATTACTAATAAATTTAGGAAGATTCCTTACGATATTAGTTATAGAAACCCCAGGATGGCATGCTAAAGAAACAATACTAGAATTAGAGTTACTCAATCGTTTGTTTAATTCAATCGTAAACATTATTCTAAATAAGTTAGTCAAGGCATATATTTTATTTTTGTTATAGGTTTTATCTGAATTTATATTATCCCAGTTAATATACTTTACGCTATATTGAGAAATACTAGACATATTAATTACTCGGGACCCTAAAACATTCTTCATTAACGGAATCATTAATAACGACAATGAGTAATAACCAATATAGTTAACAGCAAAAGTTAATTCTAAACCTGATTTTGTTCGCGTAAAAGGCGGTCTCAATACCCCTGCATTGTTAATCAATATATCAATATTTCCATATCTAGTATGTACTTCATCAACAAATTTATATATCGCATCAACGTCAGTTAGATCTAAATAAATAAATTCTGAATTTAATCCTATATATTCTTTAGCTTCCGAAGCAGATTGCTCATTCCTACAAGCAATAATAACTTTAGCTCCATAATCAACAAAAGATTTGGCTATTTCTTTACCAATACCACTATTAGAACCTGTGACAACTACAAGCTTATTTTTTGCAGATTCAATATCATAAGGCAATAAATTTATAGGCACTGTCATAACAGATTTATTAAAATATTATTTAATGAAGATAAAAGATTTAATTTCATAGTATAATTTTAGCATTATATGCGGGAGTAACTCAGCGGTAGAGTTCCTGCCTTCCAAGCAGGCTGTCGCCGGTTCGAATCCGGTCTCCCGCTCCACATTTTATGTAAAACGTAATTAATAGTGGAGTATTAAAACATAGCTATAAAATAATGTGCTCAAATTTTAAAATAGATCTAACTAAAAAAATAAAAAACATCGATAGTAATAACTTATAAATAAATGCTTATTATAAATAAATCGAAAATCAAGATATTCAGTATAGTACTAATACTATTATTATTTATATCTTGTTCAGATAGCTCTCAAACTGGTGCTCCTTCTGTTCAATCAGGGCAACCTATGCAGCCTGGCCAACAAGAATTACCTCCTTTACCCGGACAACCTCCAATGCAACCAGGAGAATCCTTAGAACCAGGACAGCAAAAATTACCTCCTCTTCCTGGACAACCTATGCCCCCTAGCCAACCAGGACAACCTCCTATGCAACCTGGCCAACCAGGACAACCT
>CETM01009274.1_pt1 | contig 28079 bp, 28 predicted proteins | sample 361451 | NCBI WGS metagenome assembly CETM01 (sample SAMEA2622690, study PRJEB7988) | marine metagenome | isolation source: saline water (ENVO:00002010), including
CGCGTCAGCGCCTCCAGCCCCCAGCCGCGACGGCCCTTGTTGAACAGGAACTTGGGGTGGCCATCGAGGAGGCGCTGGCGCTCGGGCTCGGCCAGTCGAATGGCGTCGTCGGCACTCAGTTCGCGGCGGGCTTCGCGTAGCCGGCAGTCGGCTCGCAGGGTGGCGAAGAGGTCTTCCAGGTGTTCGGCCACCTGGGCGTCGCTCATGCCCAGCACCGGGGCCAACTGAAGCAGGAAATCGGCGGCCTCGAGGCCGGCATCGGGCGTGGGACTGAGGCTGTCCGGGAGTACCTGCAGTTGACCCCACAAGTTGGGGGTGGCCCGAAAGCGCCAGGCGGTGCTGCCAAGGTCGAGACGCCAGCCCTCCCTGTCGGTGTCTGGGGCGGGGGTGATGACCTGCTCGTAGCTCAGTTCGCCGATCATCTTGGCGATCAGTGCGCGGTTGGCCGCTGCCCAGTGGGGCGTCAGGCTGTGGTCGAGATGCGCCATTACATCACCTCTGCAAAGAAGCGTTCACGAAGGCCCATCACCAGGCTGGAGCGCTTGTGAGGGAAGTCGAAGTCGCGCAGCCGCAACAGGCCCAGCCGCGCCAGGTGCCGGAAGAGACGCTGGTTGTCGTGACGCGGCTCCAGCACCAGGCGCCGGGTGCGTGGCTCGGCCAGGTAGGCATAGTGGGATAGCCCGCCTAGCCAGGCGTCGACGAAGGCGGGACCGCGTACGTCTTCCTCGCCCACCAGCAGATGCAGGCCGCGATCGAAGGGAGCCCAGGGGTAATGGGGGGCCAGGCGATCCTCTGCGGCCCAGTAGACCTCGAAGTAGCCGAAGGGCTGGCCGTCGAACTCGCCGATCAGTGGCAGGGTGTGCGGGTCGGCGAGCCGTTCAGCGATGAAGGCGGCGAGCTCGGCCTCGGGCCAGGCCTGCTCCCAGAACTCGGCGACCCGCGGCTGGTGCATCCAGCGCACGAAACGCGCCAGGTCCCGTTCGGGCTCGATGAGCCGCAGCGAGAAGGTGCGTCCCAGGCGGGGGTCGAAGCGCCGGTAGAGGGTCCCCTTTGGTTGCGCAGGACGCTGCGGGTGGCCGGCCTCGGCATCGAAGGGAGTGTCCTGCGGGGCCGCCGGTGGGTGCTGGAGCCAGTGCCAGGGCTGCTGATAGAAGGCACAGCGCAGGATACGCCCGCCGCCGAGCGTGTCGCACAGGCGGGACCAGTCGGGGTGAGAGCGCCAAGCGTCGTCCAGTACCAGCAGCGATAGTCCCGGATGGAGGGCGAAGACGCCGTCGAGCCGATCGATCAGGGTGTTCGGCTGATCACCGTCGACATCGCGACGCGCCAGGCGGGCGGCGTCGTCCGGCAGCGGCGACAGGGCGATTTCCGGGGCTTGGGCGGGAGTGTCCAGGGTGAGGGTCATGCGGGGACTCCTGTGTCGCGGTGTAGCGAGGTGAGGTTGGTGGCCGCCAGGGGATTATCCAGCGGCAGGTAGAGGCGGGCCGGTTCGGCCAGGGTTGCCTCGTTGACGCCGCTTAAGTAGCAGAAGAAGTTGCCCTTTGCGTCGAGGCGTGGCGCGTTCAGGGCGTGATCCAGGCAATCCAGGTCGCCCTCCAGGCGTTCGCGCAGCGCTGCCAAGTGAGCGCGCAGGTCGCCGAGCAGCAGGTCTTCCTCAATCAGGCCATCGGCGGCCAGGGCGCTAGTGACGGCGAAGGTCGAGTTGATCAGCAGGTAATAGTGGAAGTAGCGGCGCACGGTGGCCGGTGGCCAGTGGTTCTCGGGCGTCGTCGTCAGGGCGGGGTGCTGGGTGAGGAAACGGTCGCTGACGCCGCTGCCTTGGCAGTCGCGGTAGAACATACCGACCGGCCAGCCGTCGTCGAGGCGCACCACGATGTTCTGCTGATGGGCCAGCAGCACGATGCCGTCTTCTACCGCCAGCCCCAGCAGCGGGGTCAGCACGCGCTCGCAGAAGGCGGCGAACCAGCGACGAGTCAGCTCGGCCGGCGACTCGTTACGGGCCTCGGTGATGGCGCGAAGGCGGGCGGCGAGCAGGGTCTGGCCGTTGGGCGTCAGGGGTTGCTGGGTCAGGGTGGCGAGGACCACGGTCTCGCTGTCCAGGGCCTCGGCGAGCGGGTTCTCGCGCAGGGTGACCAGGCTTTCCGGGTCCACCTCGCCGTCATCACCGCGCCAGCCCAGCCAGGCCGGTTCCTGCATCACGGCGAACCCCGGGAAGCGGCGTTCCACCGCTAGGTCGCGCATCCAGGTATCCAGGTTCAGGCCGCGCTGGACCTCCTTGACGCTGAGCAGGCGCAGCGAATTGGTCAGCCTGGCCGACAGCGAGCCCTTGATCATCCAGGGGGCACCGGGGGCGTAGAGTGAGCGGTGTGATGAGGTCGGCAGCCACTGGGCGTCACTGAGGCCCAGCCATTGCAGGCGGCCTTGCCGTTCCTGCTCCGCCACCCAGGGCCGTTGGCGCAGTCGCTGAGCCTGCCAGGGGTGCATTGGCAGGGCCATGAAGTCGCTCGGCAGGTGCTCGGTGAGGGCGTCCGGCAGCAGCTCGCGGGCCAGCTCGTCGGCCCCGGCGGGACGGCTGGAGTCGCCTGCCGCCAGTTCCGGGGCCACGGCCCACCAGGCCAGCCCGAAGCGGGCGCGATGCTCGGGGCAGAACTCCCTGGCCTCGGCCTCGCTGAAGGGCGCCCGTGACTTGGGTGCCGGGTGGAAGGCGTGTCCCGCCAGCAGGCCTTGTTCTGCCTCGGCGAAGGTCAGGGGACCTCGCTGCAAGTGCTCGATGTCGTCGCGTTCCGCCAGACTGGCTCGGGTGTTGGCCCGGCTCTCCAGCACACGCGCCTGGAAGAGCGCGCGGCTTTCGGCGTCGAGTTCGCCGACCAGGGCGGGTGTGGCCAGGATTCGGCACAGGGCCTGGTCGAAATCGACAGGGCGTGCCTGGCCCTGATGATGCCAGAGAATGGGCCAGGCGAAGCGGCACTCGTTGCTGGCGCTGCGATGCAGCAGGCTCAGGTGCAGCTCGCCGGCATCGACGGTCAGGCGGATGTATTCGCCTTGCCGCGTGGTAGCGAGCCGCCAGGTAACGGTCTCGCGCAGCAGGGCATTGAAGAAGCAGCTAGCAGCCGGGTCGGTCTCGGCGGCGGAGCAGGGGGTGGGTGTCGTCATCGAGCAACCTCGTAAATCTTAATCTAAAAGCGAATGATAATAATGCACATTTAATTTTAAGGGCGGAGTCTCTTCCAGTGAGGCACCTCGGGTCAGTCGTTCGACGCAGTGGGAGATGTGGCCGTGATCGGCCGTGCGAAGCGTGCCCTGGCCGCGGGGACGAGCAGCAGCAAGAGTAGGGCCGCGATCAGGGTCAGGAGGAGCAGGTGTGGGGGGGCTACCAGGCTGACCACCAGGGTGGCCGCCCCATAGCCCAGGGTATGGGACATGGCAAGCATGCCGGCGCTGGCGCCCGACGCGCCGCCGCGGGTGGCGGCATCGGTATAGCCGGGAACGGCCAGTGCGGCGCCGATGCTGGCAACCAGCACACCCGCGGCGAAGCCCGGTGCGCCATCCGCCTTAACCAGAACGGCGTAGCCGGCCACCAGGCACAGGGCGCCGAGCAGCAGCAGAGCGTACCCGCCAAGCCGCTGATGGCGCGTTACGCCGAGCTGGATGGCCAGGGCGCCCAGGGCACCGATCGACAGCAGCCCACCCATCAGGTGGCCGGCGCGGGTGGCCCCGATGTCGAGCCGGGTCTGTAAGGCATCGGGAAGTCCCAACTGCATCAGGGAGACCGACATCGCCAGCAACAGGGCCATGACCAGGCAAGGCAGACGCTCGAGAAAGCGTTGGGTAGGCAGCGTCGGCTGGTGGTCGGGGGCCGGCACCTGGGGGCAGGGTACGCCGCTCACCAGCCACAGAGCCAGCAGGCCGCCGCCCAGCATGACGCCGAAGGGGGCATAGGCGGAGAGGCTCAGGCTGGCGGCAGCGAGTAGCGGGCCCAGCAGGCGACCGCCGCTGAGACCGGCGCTGATGGCCGCCAGAGCGCGCAGGCGCTCCTCCCCGCCGTGCAGTGTCAGGGACCATTGCTGGCAAGCCGGCACCATGCCCGACACGGTCAAGCCGTAGAGGATCCGGGCAACGACCAGCAATGGCAGCAACATGCCCTCGGCGAGCGCGCCCCGAGTCTCTGCCCAGAGGGCAATGGCGATCAGGGTGAAGCTGGCCAGGTAGCCCGAGAGGGCCTGGATGACCACCAGGCGCGGTCCGTGACGATCGGTGACGCGCCCCCAGAAGGGGCTGCCGACCAGAAACAGCATCGAGCCCAGCAGAATCAGGCCGGCCCACTGTGACAGCGGCAGGCCGAAGCGCTCCACCAGTACCGGCAGCGCGACCAGCAGGCCGTTCTGGCCGAGCCCGAGCAATGCCGTGCAGGCACTGATTCGCCACAGGGAGGGGAAGCGCATAGCTGATCTCTTGTTTAATGATATTGAGAATTATTCTCACAAAGGTGGGCGTTGTCAATATCCGTCGATATCGACTCGCGGTGTGCTCGCCCCTTGGTGAGCGGTCTGGGGCAGCCGTCTAGCAGGAGCGCTTGGGCTAAATGGGCGTGGCGGCGCTAAGAGGCGCATAAAAAAACGCCCACCGGGATGGTGGGCGTAAAACGATCTAAGCCTTTGTGAAGCTTATGCGTCGGTCGATCAGCCGTTCATAGACCAATCGTCCATAGATCAGTAACTCATCGACCAGTTCATGGTGTAGGTGCGACCGCGGCCCTGATAGTCATAGAGGTATTCCGGCCCATAGTAGGGAGAATAGAACATCGCTGCGCGCTGGCCCCAGACGGTGGAATATTGCTCGTTCAGCAGGTTGGCAACACCGAGGCTGAGCTCCCCGACCGGCAGGGCCTGGCTGACGTTCAGGTCCAGAGTGGTGAAGCCGTCGATCTGGCGGTCGTCGTCGTCTTTCAGGTCGAAGTTGTGGTTGGCCTGCAGGCGCGCCGAGCGCTCGCCGCTGGGGTCCTTCCAGCCAAGGAAGGCGGTGGCGGAGGACAGCGAGGCGTAACGGGCGTCGCGTTTCTCCCATTCGCCGTCGTCGTTCTTCTGTTCGGAGCGCACCAGGTGCAGAGTCGTGCCGGCCTCGAGTCCGCTGTCGAAGTAGCGGGTCACGGCGCCTTCGAAGCCGTAGTCGCGCTTCTTCTCATCGACGACGGTGACGCTAAGATCCTCGGCGTTCTCCACGGCCTTGTCGGACCAAGCGTAATAGAGCGCTGCCTGAGTCATCCAGGCGCCGCTGTTGTAGCGCCAGCCGAGCTCGACCTGGTCGGTCTTGATGGCGGACAGTGGGTTCTGATCGACGCTGACCTGGGCGCTCTTGCCATAGTACTTGGCCGGGTCAGGTAGCTCGAACCCCTGGCTGAACTGCAGCCAGTTCTGGTGGCCATTGCCGTAGTCGTAGAGGGCGCCGGCGTTGAGCAGGGTGGCGTCATAGTCGTTCTCGCCGCCGGGAATACCCTTGAAATCCTCGACCTCGACGTCCATGTGCTGGCGGCGCACGCCGGTGGACAGGCGCAGCCCCTCGGTGGCCTGCCATTCCCCTTGGGCGAAGGCCGAGATGCCGTCGACCTGATAGCTGGGATAGCGCGGCTCGATGCTTGCCGTTTCCTGGACCAGGCCACCGGTGGCATCCGAAACGGCCTTGTCGAAGATCATCTGATTGGCGTCGAAGGACTCGCGATCCAGGTCCAGGCCGTAAGTCAACGACAGGGTGTCGGTGAGGTCGGCATCGAACAGGGCCTTGAGACCCGAGAGGTCGGTGTTCTGCTGAGAAGCGCGGAACTCCGAGCCGCCGGATACCGGATAGGGGAAGGCCTGAAAGTTGGCTTCCTCCTCGCGGTGGAAGGCCTGCAGATAGAAGTCCTGGCCGAGCAGGTCAGCGTGGTGATACTGCAGGTTGACCATCTTGCGGTCGGTGGCCGGGTCGCGGTCGGAGTCATAGCCGTCGCTGACCTCGGCGTCGTCCAGGTCCGGGGTTGAGGCATCGAGGTTCGGGAAGTAGACGCCGCGCTCACCCTCGTAGCCGGAGCGGTACAGCTGAGCGCCAAGCTGCAGACTCTGTTGCCCGGTCAGCTGGATATCCAGGCTGCCCATGACGTCGATGCTGCGGTTGTCCTGCAGATCGGTCTGGGCAATGTCGGGGAATATCTCATCACCATTGGCGTCGAAATGGCGGCCGTTGTCCTGGTAGGCCACGGCGAGCCGCCCCTTGACGAACTCATTGCCGCCGCTCACCGACTGGGCCAGACGATAGTCCAGGTCATCACCATCACTGAAGCCGGTGGTCATCCCGACCTCGCTGGAAAACGCAAGGTCGCTCCCTTCGGGCCGCTTGGTGATGATGTTGATGAGGCCGCCGGTGGCGCCACCGCCATACAGGCTAGTGGCGCCTGAGAGTACCTCGACGCGCTCGATGTTGAAGGGATCGATGGCATCGAACTGGCGAGAGAGGCCGCGAGAGCTGTTCAGGGAGACGCCATCAATGAGCACCTGGACACTGCGCCCACGCATGTTCTGACCGTAGTTGGTGCGTCCCTGGGGCGCCAGATCCAGCGAGGGGACCAGCTTGCCCAGCGCGGTCTTCAGGTCGGCACCGGTACGGATCTGCTCTTGCAACTGCTCGCGATCGATGACCCAGACCGCGCCGGGAATCTGGCTGATCTCGGTGGGGGTCCGGGAGCCGACCACCACCATGGTGTCCTGGGTCTCCGGCGCCTGGGTTTCCTGGGCGAGCGCCGGACCGGCGAGGGCGCCGGCCAGCACCGAGAAGCTGACGGTAAGATAGCGTGAGTGCATGAGTTCCCTCTATGAATGATGCGTTATTGAGTGTGTTGTGTTGTCAGCGACCGATTATAGTGAATGATGAAGATAATGAGAAGTATTGTTATTTAGAATTGTATTGTCGTGTCGGTTGGATAATTGGCCTGCCCCGGCCGCCATCTGGGGCGGTGATGTGGATGTCAGGCGGCCGGGGTGAGGCGCGGCCGGGTTAGAAGTCGTAGCTGACGGTGGCTTTCACGCTGCGCTCGGCTCCGAAGTAGCAGTACTGCAGCGAGTTGCAGGACGCCACGTACTCCTTGTCGAGCAGGTTGTTGACGTTGAGCCGGCCGGTGACGCCATTCATGCCGAGCTGGCCGAAGTCGTAGCTCAGAGCGGCATCGACCAGGGTGTAGTCCGGTACCTGTTCGGTGTTGGCCCGGTCTGCCTGGATGTCGGCGTTATAGCGCACGCCAAGTCCGGCGCCGACGCCTGCCAGGGCGCCGTCTCTTAGCGCATAGGAACCCCACACCGATGCCATGTGGCGTGGCGCATAAATGGCGCGGTTGCCTTCTTCGCTGCTGTCGTCGCTCTTGGCGTAGGTGATATCCGTGAAGCTGTAGCTGGCCTGCAGGCGCAGGTTGTCGGTCAGTTGGGTACGAGCCTCGAGCTCGACGCCTTGCGACTCGATCTCGCCGATCGCCCGGTAAGGGTCGGTGGGTTGCTCCTTGGTGGCGACGTTAGTCTGCTCGATGTGGTAAAGCGCCAGGCTGTAGCGATCCTGAGTGCCGTTCGGCTGGTATTTCAGCCCGGTCTCGATCTGCTCGCCCTCCATCGGTTCGAGCAGGTCGCCGTTGGCGTCGACGAAGCTGGTCGGCGTGAAGGCCGTGGAGTAGCTGACATAGGGGGCCAGGCCGTTGTCGAACAGGTAGAGGGCGCCGGCGCGACCGCTGAACTGGGTATCGTTCAGCTCGCTCGAGCTGCCGGTGCCTTCATTGGTGTTCTCGATATCGACCCAGTCGTAGCGCCCGCCGAGGGAGAGACGCCACCTGCCCAGTGCCAGCTGATCCTGGGCGTAGACGCCGGTCTGGTGAATGTCATGTTGCTCTTCGGTGGCCGCGTACATCGCGGTGGGCTCGGCGCCATATTCGGGGTCGAAGGCATCGATGTTCGGGAAGGCGCCTGAAGGCCAGCTGACCTCGTTCTCGCGGCGCTGATAGTCGGCGCCGAACAGCAGGGTATGGTCCACCTCGCCGGTGCTCAGCTGCGCCTCGAGCTGGTTGTCGACGGTCCAGGCCTGCATGGACTCTTCGCCACCTGAGTAGTAGCGATTGAGCTCGGTATCGTTGGCCCAGCCATAGCCGTAAACCTGGTTGAGGGTCACGTCGGTGTCGAGATAGAGCAGCTTCTGACGTGCCGTCCAGGCGTCGTTGAAGCGGTGCTCGAGGTCGTAGCCGACCAGGCGTTGAGTGCGCTCGAACTTGTCGTAGTCGTCTTCGCCATCGAAGAAGGTATTGTCGATTTTGCGGCCATTATGGCGTTCGACGGCACCTTCATAAGGAACGCCGGAGTGGTAGCCGCCCTCCGGGTCCTTCTGCAGGTAGGCATGCAGCGTCAGGCTGGTGTCATCCGTCATGTCCCAGGTCAGTTGTGGCGCGAAGGCATAGCGCTTGTCCTCGACGGGGCCAAACTGGGTATCGGCGCTCTCGGCCAGGCCGGTCACGCGGTAGGCCAGGCGGCGTTCGTCATCCAGCGGCCCGGTCAGGTCGAAGGCGGCGCTGCGCTGGGCGTTGTTGCCGACGCCGAGGCGGACCTGGCCCGACTGCTCGAACTCGGGACGCTTGCTGGTCAGCGATACCAGACCGCCCGGCGAGGCGCGGCCATAGAGCACCGAGGCGGGCCCCTTGACCACTTCGATGCTCTCGAGGAAGTAAGGGTCGATGACCAGCGAGCTGTAGGAGTTGGCATCGCCCATCAGCTTCAGGCCATCGAGGAAGGTGTTGCTCAGGCTGCCGTCCGAGAAGCCGCGCAACACGATGTAGTCGTAGCGGTTGGAGGCACCGACCTGGTTGGTGTAGGCACCTGCCGAATAGTTGAGGGCCCGCTGCACTGACTCTGCGCCTTTTTCTTCCCACTCATCGCGTTCGACCCGCGTGGTCGCCTGGGGCGTTTCGTTGAACGGCGTCTCGGTCTTGGTGGCGGCGCTGGTGACGGTGAGCGTATCGAGTGTGCTGGCGTTACCGGACGAGGCAGCGTCTTGTGCCCAGGCCGGGGACAGAGCGGCGGCGCTGGCGATAGCAACGGCGAGGGTGAGGGGGTGTCGAGCAGTCATGGCAGTCTTTCCTTGAATAGGAGATCAACTCTCTTTCGGTAATGAGAATTATTCCATTTCAGGCCCCGGCGGATGTATGCGCAACGCCAGCACTGCTTTGCCCAGTGACAGAACAATGGAGAAAAGTGCCATGACGGCTAGGCAAAGCGCTCAAGCGGTGAACTTGTGGTACAGCGGATTGTCGCAGGCGGTTTTTTTGGGGTGGCTTTGGCAGAACGGGGTCAGGCGGCGTTGCGATACGCGCGAGGACTCATGCCGAAGTGGCGGCGGAAAGCCGTGGTGAAGTTGCTGGCGTGGCCGTAGCCCACGGCGTGGGCCGTCTGCTGGACATCCAGGCCCTGCTCGAGTAGCCGGGCGGCCTTCGTCAGGCGGCATCCGCGCAGATAGGCGAATACCGACTGGCCATGGGCGGCGGCGAACTTGGCACGCAGGCTGCTGGGGCTCATCGCCGCCAGGCGAGCCAGGTCGGCCAGCCGGTGGTCGGCCTCGGGATGCATATCCAGCACCTTGCGCACTCGTGCGAGGCGCTCGCGCTCGCTGTTGGAGAGGCCGGGAATCGTGGCGGTGGGCGGGTGATACCTGTCGTCGGATGTCGCCTCATCCGCGTTCGTCAGCACCCGGGCCAGTAGCTGCAGCATCACCGCATCGAGCAGCAGTCGCGGGTCGCCACAGCCGCTGTCTGACGCCAACGCTTCCTCAAGGGTATCGAGCAGGTGGGGCGGCAGTGTTTGCCGGCGCAGGACGGGTGGGCCGTCTTGCAGGGCCTTGAGCGGTGGGTACTGGTGCGCCAGTGCGGCGAGGGCATCGGCCCGAAAGGCCAGGTTCAAGGTGCGCAGGCGCTGGCCGGCATCCTGCCAGGCGTCTAACGCTTGGCGGTCATCGAAGCGCGAGCACAGGGCCTGCCCCGGGGATAGCCACAGGGATTTCTCGCCCAGGCGCAGGCGTACCCTGCCGTCCAGTATCACGGTGATGAACAGCGGCGCGGCGGCCAGCGAGCGAGAGGCGTAGGGCTCGAGCACCGTCAGGTCCGAACGGGTCAGGTAGATGCCGCGGCGCAGCTCGAGCTCATCGACGCGACCGCGCAGAATCGGCGTCTGGGCGCCCTGTGCACGATCGGCAAGAGCGGGGAAGCGATAGGCGATGCCGCAGCGGGCGCCGAGCCGTTCAAGGTCACCGGCCGAGAGCTGGCGTGGCAGCCTTGTGCTGACGGAGGTGGCCATCGGCTAACCGGCCGCCCTGTTCGACAGCGGACAGTTGCCGCAGTAGCCAAGCTCGGGCAGCAAGTAGCGCAGGCAGCAAAGCCGGCGCACGCGTTTGGTGGCAGACACGTTCGCCTCCTCGCCTTGGCATTCAGGCTGGAAATAGCGCACCGGTTGGTACAGCGGGTTGCGCTGGCCGTTGACGGTGGTGCGGCTGGTAAGCAGGCGATGGCCTTCTTCGGCGACGCCCGGGGCCGCCATCGGATGCGCCTCGAAAGCGCTCAGGAAGTGTTCGAAGGTGTTGCCGGCATTGCTCCAGAATACCTTCGCCGAGGCCCCGGATAAGGCCGCCAGTCGGCCAATCAGCGGTGTCAGGTGGTCATCGATCAGGGTCGAGAAGCGCGCAAAGGCATCCAATGAGGTCAGGGGACGGCCGGCATGGGCAATTTGCAGGCGTTCGGTGCGCCCCTCGGTCGTCAGGCATACCCCCATTTCATCGAGGCCCACCGGCAGGTCGCGCTCGAGCAGCAGGTTGGCGGCCAGGTAGGGGACGAGCAGGGCCCCGAAATGCCATTTCGACCATAGTGACACCAGGGCGCGACGATCCCCTTGCTCCGACTGATAGCCATAGCCTGCCTTGAAGCGCACAAGCTCGGCCTCGAATCGCGCCGGTGTCAGCAGGTCACGCATCGGCACCGCCGGGGGTCGGATAGGCCCGACCTGGGGTGGCGTCAGGCCGTCCATCGGGCCTGTGTAGAGCGCATCGAGCAGCAGAGGCATGGCAGTGGTCTCATCATTCGGCGATGTGTCTGACGAGAATAATATGGTAAATGAGATTCATTAACAAACAGGGTTTTGATTCATGCCGAGTCAAGTCTGATGAAGTAACCTGTTGGTTCACTAGCAGGTCTTCAGCCAGTTGGCAGGCCTGCACCTAGGCTTTCTGGCAGCCCAAAGCGTCTCAGCGGTCGATCAGGGTGGCATCCAGGGTGATCGGTACCTCATCGCCGATCTGCTCATAACCGAGCAGCAGGATCACGGTACGCAGGGTGGGGTTGGCCATCAGCTCGCGGCCATCCACTGCGACCCGCTCGGCGGTAGCGATCCGGATGCGGGATTGGCTCTCGCGGGTGAAGCGTAGCGCCAGGGACTCCTGCTGATCCACGCCCTCGGCATCGACACGGAAGTTCAGGGTCTCGGTGAGAGAATCGCCCACTGCCAGACTGCTCAATCGCTCCGGCGGCAGGCGGGTCACCAGGGTGGCCAACGGCAGATCGGCCATGCCCTGGAGCCACACCGGCAGGCCGCCCAATCGGTCCGGGATATCGGTCTGGCTCAGGCGCAGCGGCAGGCGCAGGGTGCCATCGTCACCGATGTTGCCCGAGAGCCCACGCACCCGGTGCTGATGCGGCACCGGGCCCGAGGGCGTGATCTCGACCAACGTGGCCTCAATGGCCGAGCGGGCAGGGTCCAACTGCCAGGCCGCCTGGGCGGGCAGCGCGGTGAGCGCGACCAGAACGACAGCGGCGAGCTGTGAAAGGGCTCTTGTGGCCGCCATTGGCCTGCGGCGGTGGGAATGTGAAGCTGGTGTGAACACTGGCGGTGTCTCCCGGCAGGCGTGTTAGCTTGGTGGTATTGAGAGTAATCCACTGCAAAGGACATCGCGATGACCCGAGCCAGTATCCTGCAACAAGGCACCATTCATTGTTTCCCCGCCGGCCTGCGCGATGCCAAGGGCGAGCTGGTCAATGCCGAAGTCTCGGCGGTGGCCTTCGATGGCGAACGGCTGCTGATGGCAAGCGACAAGCCGATTCCCGGCGAGGAGCGCTCGGCCTGCTTCGCCCTGCCGATGACCGATGCCGGGCCGGATGACAGCCGGCTTGCCTACTACACCCAGCCACTGATCAAGCAGGCCGTGAAGTACGAAGACTTCGCCCTGAGCGCCGATGGCCGCCATGTGTTGGCCACCACCGGCTTCGACCGGCTCGACGCCGACAGTCACGCCCTCAACGACTACAACCACCTGCTGATCTGGCCGCTCGGCAAGCCCGACGAGGTGCAGGTGGTCGACCCCGACCCCCGCGACGGCGTCGAAGGCTCGCTAGAGCTGCGCGGCAAGCTCAACGGCGCCATCGGCTTTCCTTACTACAAGATCGAGGGGCTGGCGGCGATTCCCGGCGAGCGCGGCGACGGCCTGCTGCTGTTCGGCGTGCGTGAACAGGGCCAGGACCACGACGACTTCGAGTATGTCAGCCGGGTAGTTGGCGCCCATTATCAGATCACCGCGAACGGCAACCTCGAGTTCCTCGACGAGATGCGCGAGTTTTACGCCTTCGACCCGGATAGCTTCGCTGGCGTGCGCTTCGCATGTGGCCTCTCGAGCCTCGAGTACGACCCCTACCACGCCAGGCTCTACCTGCTGACCAGTTTCGAGAACGAAGTGGATGGCGAGGAGCATATCGGCGGCTACCTGTGGCAGATGAGCCTCGAGGACTTCCGCGCCCGCCGCGCGCCCGAGCTGGTAACCAACCCAGAAGGCCAGCCGCTGGAGTTCGAGCACAAGGCCGAAGGCCTAGCCGTGCTGGACCACGACCGCCTGTTCGTCGCCTACGACAACGACCGCAACCTGGAGCTTGGCAGCGTCGACGAGCGGGACGAGCGCCACGCCTGCGAAGCGCCCTACACGATATTGGAGATTAGCGCGTCTCCTGCCTCTTGAGCTGCTTGGTCCAGCGCTGGCGGGCGTACTTGCGTAGGTTGGCCACGTTGTCGGTCTCGTCGACGATGTCCTGACCCAGAATCGTCTCGATGATGTCTTCCAGGGTGATGAGGCCGACCCAGGTGCCGAGGTCGTCGTAAACCACGCACAGGTGCTGACGGCCCAATACCATCATGGTGAACACCTGCTCTACGTTGTCCTCGGCCTGAATGGTCTGCACCGAGTGCATCAGCGTCTTGAGGTCGGCATCGTCGTCAGCATGGTAGGTATCGGCCTTGTGGATGTAGCCCAGCGCCTGCTCGCCGCCATCCATCACCGGGAAGCGCGTGAAGGGCGAGCGGCCGAGTTGATCGTCAAACTCTTTTACCGTCATGCCTGGCATCACCGTCACCGAAACAGTGCGCGGCGTCATTACGCCCTTCACCTGGATATCGTGCAGGTTGAGGATGTTGGTGATGACGCGCGTCTCATCTGGATCGAGCGCCTTCTCCTCCTGACCGATCTGGGCCAGTGCCTTGATCTCACCGCGCATATCGGTATCCACGGCGTCCTTGCCGATACGCTTGGTGATCTGCTCGGACATCCAGATGAATGGCTTGAGGCACCAGATCATCGCATCGAGCGTGGTGGCCAGCATGCCGGCGAGCTGCCGCCAATAAGTGGCGCCGATGGTCTTGGGAATGATCTCGGAGACGAACAGGATCAACAGTGTCATCAGCGCCGAGGCAATACCCAGCCACGCCTCGCCGAACACCACCGTGACCTGAGCGCCGACGCCGGTGGCGCCCACCGTATGGGCGATGGTGTTCAGGGTGAGGATGGCGGCCAGCGGCTGATCGATGTTCCGCTTCAGACGATTGAGCCGCTCGTGCAGCTTGGGATTCGTCTCGCGTAGCTGGGCCACGTAGCTCGGGGTCATCGAGAGCAGCGCCGCCTCGAGCAACGAGCAGAGGAAGGAAATGCCGATGGATAGCACTGCAAAGCCGATCAGTAGGAACATGGGGTCTCTTCTAGTGGCCAGGGGAGGTCGGGCCTATGCATCCTCTTCTAAGCGATCGGTCCGTTGCAAGGCCAGTAGCTATGGCCTTGCCTCTCGGCATTCGCTATCATACGCCCGCGTTGATAAGGGCCTATAGCTCAGTTGGTTAGAGCAGGGGACTCATAATCCCTTGGTCGTAGGTTCAAGTCCTACTGGGCCCACCAATGAAATCAGGTGGTTATGTAACCAAGGCTCGCTTTCCATCAATGTGTGGTTGCTGATTGGTTGCTGATCCGCGGCAACTTCGCTGTAGCGCGCCGCATAAATTGCGACGCTGAGCCACTAGGTATGAGATAGACGGATTCAAGCGCCGCTAGGCCATAGCGTCAACACCTGGCAGAAGACTTCGAGTAGGCGAGCGGCAAGCTCAAGCAGAGTAATCACTAGGTCGATTCGGTTCATGGCGGCACCCCTGAGTTGGCGAAATCGGTATCGCGTCCATGGTGTCGTCACGACATGGGCGGGGCCACTAGGTAGCGTTGTGGAAGTGCTATGCCACAACTGAAAACAGCCGGGTTAACCGGCTGTTAAACAGTGTTTGCTGGGCCTAGCGCTAGGCACTGTCAGGAGCTAGGTCCTCGAGGTAGCCGATGTAGTCCTCGATATCGGCTGTGTGATCGCATGTTGGGCAGATGTACGCGTAGCTCTCCTCTTGAAGGATCGAGAGCCGGCCGTTCTCTCGACACTTGACGCATATCGCGTGGGCCACCTCATCCTCTGAGACGTGCTCCTCCTTGAGCTTATAGATGAAGTGCCCCATTGGGGTCTTGCAGAGGCGGTAGCGCTCGAACCGGCAATCCCTCAAGCGGCGATTTTCCTCGGCTAGCTCTTGCTGATGCGCAATTACAGACACTAGATCCGATTGCGCGATGGCTAGCTTCTCCATGACCTCGCTCATCGCCGCGTTGATCTCTGCTGGGTCGTTGACATCTTTGGCTGATTTGGCGGCCTCGATGGCAGCTCTGACGGAGACTACGGCCGTTCCGACTTCCATGGTGATCTCCTGGTATATGTGCCGTGGATGGCCATCCTAACGAAAACGGCCGGTGTTAACCGGCCGTCATGGGATGCCTACGGGGTAGCGCTACACCAGTGGCTTCAGGTAGTGGCCGCTGATATCGACCTTGTGGGCCGGGCTGTCTTTGACGTTGCCAGAGAGCTCGAAGCTCCGATCGCTGGTGGGGCCGCTGACCTCAAGCTCGAAGCTTTCAGCAGGGCCAAAAATGGACTCGGTCTTCGGGTTATACCTTGCGACGGTCAAGGTGCTCTTAACTCCTTGGCCAGTTTCAGTTAGCTGCCCCTGGTAGGAGTAACCGGCATCCCCACCATTGACCGAGCCGTTGACCACTGAGACCACGCCCGTTCCTTCGTTACCTGCCGTCCTGAAGTGCACGGCGTACAGTCCATCGATCATTCATTCATCTCCATCCAAGGATTGTGAGCACCACCTGTATCACGGAACCAAGGGGACTCAACACCCTTGGCGGTCGCTCCTCTTCTTTCTAGCCCGGTTTCCTACCAGTCGACGGCCTCAATCGCCGCTCGCTTGTCCGCATCGCTTAGAGCCTCGTCCTCGAGGGCAGCGTCGATCTGGTCCTTGCGGTCCCAACTCTGGGCATAGACTTGCTTGATATAGCCCAGCGCGGCGCTGGTCAGGTCGATCATCTGCTGCGGGGTCATGTTATGCGTCACGTTAGACTCGCCGCGAAACTCCATGACAGCGTCCGTCTCGCCGGCAGCCTTTTGGTCGCGGGCCTCCACCGCCAGGCCCAGCAAGTTGGTCTTGTCCTCTGGACGGGTCTGCACCACGTCATCGCTACCATCAGGCAGGGTGTAGGGCATGCCGGCGGCGAAAGTAGCGTCTCTAGCGGTGTCGATGGCGGCGCGCTGCTGGGTAGCCAGGTCTTCGATGGTCACTGGCGGCGGGTCGGCGAGAACTGGATAACCATCACCACCGGCGACAATAACGTAACCGCTGGAGAGTCCAGACAATAAATTTTGGTACTCTTCCTCTTTTACCTCGACTACGTCGGATGGGGTGTTGTTTCCATGTATGTCACTGTTATAAAAACAGGATTTTTCATAGCTATATAAAAACATGTTAACCTCATTTTCCGGCGCAAAAGTAAAAGAACTTCACGCTATTGCTTGCTGTGTTTTTTACTGAGAAACCAGTGGTCGAGTAACTGTCCTGATCAACGGATACGGTTATTCCGGTAGTCGTGGAGCTATGCTCCTGGCCAACCACTGCGTAAAGCTGTGTGGTTAGTGCCATAGGCAAGGTCGCCTGCACTGTCGAGCCAGAGGCGATAATAATACCTGACCATTGGAATATGATACCGCCCAACCAGCCAGGCAGCGCGACATATCCGTTTTCTCCTCTGCTGTACGAAACACCCCACCGCAGCTTTTTCGGCGTTACAGCAGTGGTATCATCGTCGCCTGTTTCAGTCTGCAGAAGGGTGGCGACCCTCATCATCCCAAGAACTGACTCGGTGGCTTGCTTTACCCATGCCTGCAGTTTCTTCGGAGTAATGAACTTTTGATCGTTATTACCTGCGTCTGTCTCTTGTTGTGTGGCAATTTTATTGCTGATCTGCTCAGCCACCCACGCCCTGTCCGCAAACTCGAACCACGCAGTGCCCGCGATGTTGCTTTGGTTGAACGCGATACGATAGAAAAGACGTTTTTCCTGTTTTGCGACCAGCACTTGCAGCACACCGCCATTGCCACCATCGACGATCAATACGCCCCTATCTGCCAGGCCCGATGGAACATCGGTCATTGTGTCCAACAGTGGCGTGATGTAGGTGCCCGCCGGATAATAGGCCTCGGCGCCGGCATCAATTTCTGTCGCAACCACTTGGTTGCCGAGGCCAAACTGTGAAAACGCTTGAAACACCCGTAGTGCGGTCATCGCATCTTTGTTGTCCTCGCCAGCCAGTGCCTTGGCTTCGCTGGCCCGCTTGATCGTACCCGGCAGTGACTCGGTAGGAGACAAACCCCGGATCGCGGCGAGCAGCTGATCCTCAGTGGCCACATCCGGGTCCATTCCGGCATCGGCCAGCACGGCGAGCAGCTCGCGCTGCAGCATGTTGAACCACCCCGATGCCAGGGGGGTGGCTTTCTGGCCGATGGCGGGGTCGCCGGGGCGCCATTCGCCATCGGCGGTGACGCGGTCGGCGTCTACAAAGGCTCCAATCTTCTCCACGGTTTATTCCTCCAGGTAGCCCACTTGTAAGATCAGCCATGCGGGGCGGGCGCCACGCAGGACACATTCAATGAGTTCGTCGCCCCAACTGCGCAGGGGATCGCCGATCACGGCTTCGTCGATGACGGATTCACGCACCACGCCGCCGGGGATCAGGGCGCGCCAGGTCGACTCCCAGGCTTGGCCGTTGAGGTCGTCGCCGATCACGGCGCCGGTGTGGCCGGTGGCGGTATTGACCTCGACGGTGGCTTCGCGCGGCTCGACGATCTGGGTGCCGGGGTAGCCCAGGCCCTCGGCCAGGGCGATGTAGTCGGCGGCTCGCATACCGCCCTGGCCGACGATGCGGCCGATCAGGGCGATAACGCGGTCGGCCTGGCTTTGATCTGCCGGGGCGCAGTCGCTGGGCAGGCCGTAGCTCGCCTCCCATTCGTCGAACAGGTAGATGGCGCGGCGCGGGTCGGCCTCGGCGAGCAGGTCGTCGGCGCGGGCATCGACCCGGGCGAACTCCTGGCCGAGCCCGGACAGCAGGCGCTGCCAGCGGCTGTCGAGGTCGTCGGGCAGCGCCAGGCCTGGCGGCGCCAGGGCCGCCAGCGAGGCGCGATAGCCGTCTGCGCTTAGGTAGGCCATTGCACACCTCCCCAGGTTGGCAGCTGGCCGGCGGTGTAGGTCACATTGGCGGCTGGGTCGCTCAGGTCGTAATCATCGATGCCGCCTGCCGAGCTGATCGCGGCCCGAATGCGCGAAATCAGCAGGGTGCCGCCTGGCTCGCCTTCGCGCTCGACAAGATCTTGCAGGCTCGCCGAGGCGGCAGCGCGGGTCTCGACGGTATCCGGGGTGACCGAGAGCACCGGCGAGAAAGGCACGGCGATCGGCGCCACGACATAGAGATGGGCAGTGACGTTCTTCTTGGTGGTGATGTAGTCGAAGACGGCATCGAGCAGCTGCTGGCTCGGCAGCGGCCCGTCCGGGGCGTCGTCGGCCATGATGTAGACCACGACCGTGCCGGGCCCCATGCCCAGCGGCACTTCCCAGGCGCGGGTGACGCCCGGCACCTCGAGCGCCCAGCCTTCCCAGTCGCCGATGGCGCCGCCGCGCGGCACGCGGGCGCGGCGGCTCAGGATGCGGTCACGCCAACTGGCATGGGTCTCCAGGTCGGCGCCGCCGGCCAGGCCATCGGTGTCGACGACGGCGGTGCTATCGACCCCGGCAATCGGTGAGACCAGGGAGAGCTCGGCACCAGCCGGTTGATCACCGGCCACGCCGGCTTCTACAGCCGCTAGAGGCAGGCTGGCGGTGCCGGCGGTGATGCTGACTTCGGCGGTAGTGGCGTACTCGCGGCCATCCTTCTGGAAGCGGGTGTCCTCGATGATCACCGCGCCGTCGGTGCCGGTGGCATCGGCGCTGCCAGTGGCCTTGGCCGGCTGGCGGCGCGGCACGCCGGCGCTGTGCAGGTGCAGGTTTTCGTCATCGCAGGTCTCGGGGAACAACTGCCGCTCGAGCCATTGCAGATAGCCGTAGAGGCCATGGGTGACGCCCGCCTGGCTGGCGGTGATTGCCCGGGTCAGGCGGGTTTGCAGGGCCGCCTGGGTGCCCGGCAAACGCGACAGCACGTCCTGGTCGATGCGCCCTAGCAGCTCGGGCAGTGTGGGCCGTTTAAACGCCATGTGTGGCTCCTATAAATCCGGGTTAAGCGGCGTTGCGCCACACGTACTCGTATTGCTGCTCGACCCGCTCGCCATCGGCGCGCTGGATCAGCACGCGCAGGCCCAGGGTGTCGCGACGCAGCTGCTCGGCCTCGACCACCACCTCGGCGGCGATGCCGTCCTCGATCAGCCAGGCCAACGCTTCATCGGCGTAGGTCTTGGCCCGGCGCAGCACGTCTTCCTCGGTCTTCTCGCGGCTGAGCAGCCAGAGGCGCGAGCCATGCGGGCGCTCGTTGTAGGCGTCCGCCCACCAGCCGCGCTGGTCGTCGCGGCCATCGGGCAGGCGGTCGTCATCGTCGGCCAGGCGATCGGTGAACAGCGACAGGATCACCGCCGTTTGCAGGCCCTCATCGGCAGCCAACTCGCCGTCATCGAGGGCGAGGTCAAACACCTGGCTTTCCGGGTCATAACGCAGCGCGATGTCCATCAGCTCATCCCCTGGTTAGGCGTATCCGTCGGGCCGCCGCTGTCGTTCTCGTCATGATCGTGGCCGTTATAGGTGTCGCGCATGCCCTGCATCGAGCCCACGCCATCACGTACCTGGCCGGCGGCCTCGATGTCACCGGTGGCGATGACCTTGGGGGTGTCCAGCGTCACGCTAGTGCTGGCGGTGACCGTGACCTTGGGCGCAGTGACCTGGAGCTCGCTGCCAGCGGTGACGCCGATGATCCTGCCGCGCTTGAAACGGATCTCGTCGCCCTCGTCGGTGTAGAGGCAGACCTCGCCGGCCTTCAGGCCCTTGGGCCGGTACCGGCGATCATCGACGGCAAGCGCCACCAGGTGCGCCCGGGCACCACCCACGGCGGCCACGATGGCCTCGGCACCGGGGTGCGGGTGGCTGGTGTAGCCGTACTCCTGGAAGCGTTCGGCCCGCGCTGGCTCTCCACCCAGCAGCGTGACCTGCACGCCCTGGAGCTTGAGGCTGTCGTCGACCAGGGTGAGCACGCCACGGCTGACCAGCAGGCGAATGCGGCGCCAAACCGGCCCCAGCAGGCGCTGTGCCATACGCTGATTCATTCCCACCCCCAGCCGGCAGGCACGCCGGTAGCGCCGCCGGTGCTTTCAGGCTGAGGCTCGGGGATGGGTACCGGCTCGAACGCCGCCGGCGGTGCTACTCGCAGCTCGGCACGGCGGCCCTGGTCGTCCTCGATCAGCTGCACATCGCTGATCAGCAGCAGCTCATCGAGGCCCAGATAGGCATCGCGCACCGGCACCAGGTCGCCCGGGCGCCAGACGCCCTGCTCGTGCCGCCAGCCACCAACCGTGTAGGTCACGCCACGCCCCTTGGCCCAGCGCATGCGTGCCTCGAGCTCGGCGCGGGCCGCGCAGTCGGCGCCGTCGGCCGGGGTGTCGCAGACGATCAGGGTGGTGCGTGGCTTGCGCACCCGGGGGTCCATGGCGCTGCCGCGCGGGCTCGCCGCCTGCTCGCCATTCCAGTTGTCGTCGCCGGGCGTTTGCCCCTCGACGATGTATTCATTGAAGCGGTCGCGGTCGCTGAACACGCCCGACCCCTTACGGATATTGACGCCCAGCGCCAGGGGCGTGCGGATCTCGCGCTGCACGGCATGGACGATCACCAGCCGGCCCTGGGCATCGCTGACGATGCGGGCGCCCCGGATCTGCGCGGCACGCTCCAGCGCCTCGGCGATCGGCTGGCCGTCCTCGAGGGCGAAGGCACGAAACGGCTTGGTCGCGTTCACGGTGTCGATCACCTCGATGCCATAGGGCGCCGCCAACGCTGTGGCGATCTGCACCAGGGTCTGGCCGTCGAAGCGCTTATCGGTACCGCTGCAATCGATCAAGTCGGCGGCCTGGCTGCGGCCCCGGGCGACGATGGTGTGGCTCTCGGCGTCGTAGTCCGGCAGCACCTCATCCAGGTAGCCGGTCACCACCAGGTCATCGCCCACACTTACTGTGCATGCCTCGCCCGGGGTCACCGGGCGCACCGGGCCGGCCTCGCTCCAGCGCTCGGTCAGGGTCAGCTCGAACGAGTCGGCGATCTGCTCGAGGCTCAAACGGATGCGCACTTCTTGCCAGCCCTGGTGGCGCTGGCTGCCAATTTGCAGCGTCACTGGATCAATCACTGAGCACCTCCAGCGCCATGCCGCCGCGCAGGGCGCCGGGGTGGGCCACGTTATTGCGCACGGCGATCTCGTCTGCGCGCGTAGCGTCCTGATACAGGCGGTGGGCCACCACCAGCGCCGGCAGCGTGGCCTGTGGCGTGTAGGTCGTAATGCCCGGCAGCGCGATGGCGCGGGTGCGCAGGTCGCTGGTAAGCGCCGAGCGCAGCGTGACCAGGTCGGCATAGACCGCATCGCTGATCGGCTCGTCGGTGGTCATCTGGCTATCGATCAACGCCAGCGCGTCGCTGCCGGCGGCCTCGGCATCCTGGCGGTTGGGCCAATCGGTCTCGGCGACCAGCCGGGCGGCACTGATGGCCGCCGAACGGCCATTGAGGCGCTGGGCGGCCACGGTATTGCCGGCGCGCTGGGTGCGCTCCGGGGTATCGGCGACCGGCGGGGTCACGCCGTCGCCGCTGGTACCGGTATCGCGCAGCAGGCGAGCCGCCCGCACCGGGGTGCCCGGGGTCAGGCGCACCCGGCCACCGCCGCCGCTATCGTTGTTGGCCAGCACGCTGTTACCGCTGTAGAGATCCAGCGCCTTCACCGGGCGCAGCACCGCATTGCGCAGCCGGTTGTAGCCCCCCAGCACGATGCCGGCGATGTTGTTCGGAAAACGGATCACGCTGGCGATCTCGTCGGCGATGCCGCCGACGGTCTCATCCAGGCCATCCATCACCGCGCGCAGGTCGCGCTCCACGGCGGTCAGCGAGACGCCAAGCAGCCCCTCGACGCTCCACTTATCGGCGAAGTCGGCGATGGCCGATTGCTCCAGGGCATCGGCGGCCTTTCTCACCTCGCGCTGGGTGTCGATCGCAGTGGCCGGGTAGGTCTCCTGGCCCGCTTCAACGAAGGTCACCTGGAAGTTGCAGACGCCGCCCTCGCGGGTGCTTTCGCTCCAGCGCGGGTCGGTGGCCACCACCGAGAAGGTGCCCAGATAGGGGTGCACCAGGGTGGCCGCCCCCGGCGCGTCCAGCGCCTTGATCAGCGCGTCACGCTCGCGGTCGTAGTCATCGCCGGCGACAAAGAACGCCAGGCGCCATTCCTTGGCCTTGCGGCCCATGTCTTCGGCATTGGGGCGATCCCGGCGCGGGTACTCGTGGATCAGCCAACGACGGCCGCCGGTGGTGTCGGCACGCTCGACGTGAAAGGGCACGCCGCGAAATTCGCCGGTAAGCTCGGGGTCGATACGCTCACGCCAGCTCATTGTGCTAGGCTCCTTGAGGTACGCATGGACGAAACCAGAGGTTGCTCATGAAAATGCTTAAGCGCTTCCGCTTCGGGGCTCGCGATTACGTCAGCCTGGCTGTAGGCCTCATTGCTGGCATCGGTATCTATGTTGGTCTTGATGGTGCGCATTGGAGCGTTCCTGTCATCGGCGGGGTATTCATGACCGCCTGCATCAACATGGCCATGCTCCAGAACAAGGCCCTCAAGAGGCAGGCAGGCGAGTAACGCCCCTTCATCACGGGTTCATCCCCAGCACGCCGGCATCTACATCGAAATCCAGGGCCCCATCGCGACGCACCTCGGCGACCCGGGGCCTGCCTTCCGAATCGATCACAATCCGCAGCTCGCCACCGACCTCGGTGCGGCGATCCTGCACGCCCAGCACATTGCCACCCGACTGTGATACCGGCGCGCCCAGGGCCGCAGCGGGCGAACCGCCGGTTGCCGGCGCCCCCATGCCCTTCAGGCCCAGGCCGTCTTGCGCCCAATCGGGCAGCCAGCCGGTGAGATCCTGCATCTTGCGGTCGAGCCAGGCGGTCAGCTGGTCCCAGCGCGCCTCGATGCCGTCCCATAGGCCGCTGATCAGGTCACGCCCGGTGTCCACCAGCGAGAAATTGGCGTAGGCCGTTTGCAGACGCACCAGGCTGTCATCGACCCAGGCGGTGGTAGACGCCCACGTCTCCTGGATGCCGTCCCATAGCCCGCCGATCCACTCGCGCCCGGTGTCGATCAGCGAGGTGCCGGTGAAGGCCTCGATGACGGCATCGATGCCGCGCAGGAAGAGCCCCGCCGGGGTCCAGGAGAGGATCGCCAGGGTGATGTCGAGAATGCCCTGGTCAAAGAAGGCGGTGATCGAGTCCCACATATCGCCGATCCAGGCGCTGATGCCGTCCCAGTTCTTGTAGATCAGATAGGCGGCACCGGCGATCAATCCGACAGCCAGCAGAAACCACCCTGCGGGGGTTGTCAGGAGGGCTACGGACAAACTGCTCAGCGCAAGAAGGGCCTGGCCAATGGCAGCAACGAAGGTCAGCGATAACAGGCCAGCCAGCACGAGAAGTAGATTGCCAAATCCTCCAACCTTCTCTGCCGCCCAGCCAACGATTTCGCCTATGCGCTTAATTCCACCCCAGATATCGCGGATGCCGTCGACGATTTCGGTGGCCACCGCTTCGCGATTGGCGGTGGCCAGCTCGCGCATGCGGTCCAGCCAGTCGTTGATGGCGGGCAGCAGGTCGCCGACGACCGTGCGCTGAATGCCGAACAGCGAGTCGCGGAAGCTGCCCATCTCGCGGTTGTATTCCCGTGAGTTCTCGATCTCTTCGGGGCTCATGATGGAGCCGCGCTCGCGCGCGGCCCGCATGATGGCCTCGATCTCTTCGCGGGTGGCGCCGAGCATCTCGACCATCTGCTCGGCGCCCTGGCCACCGAAGATCTCATCCATGACCCGCTGGCGGGCGGCATCGTTCTCCAGCCCGCCCAGGCGCGAACGCACCAGGTCGAACATGGCGGCGGTATCGCCGCCGGTCTTGCGCAGCTCGTCGACGCCGATCCCCAGCCGCCCGAAGGCCTCGGCGGCGGGGCCGCCGGCGGTCATCACGAACTCGTCGGCGCGCATGGCGAGCTCTTTCAGGCCGTCGACCAGGGCATCGTTCCCCACCCCGAATTTCTTGCCGACCGCCATCCATTCCTGGAGCCAGGTGGTACCCACGCTCAGCCGCTCGGCGCTTTCCTTCACCGAGGTACCGACATCGGTAACGCCGGACACCAGGCGTTCCACACCCCACACTGCCCCGGCCGCCAGCCCGCCCATGATCACCATGCGCTCGCCCAGGGCGCGGGCTTTGCCCACGGCGCCACTCATGGCGTTGCCGACCCGGCGCACGGCCCCTGTCAGGCGGTCGAGCCCCGCCCGACGAGCGAGGCCCGACAGCGACTGCTGGATGCGACGAACCGGGCTCGTCACCCGGTCGACCAGCTCCATCACTATCGAGGTCGTCATGTTAGCCATGGTTCGCCTTCATCTCGTCTGCCAGGGTCTCGGCCTGTCGGTACCACCAGGTGAGGTCGTCAAGATCCATCTCCAGCAGCTCCACCGGGTTGATGCCGGTGAAGCTGACTGCCACTGCGCGTATCAGCGCCGCCCAGTCTTGCGGCGCTTGGGCAAAAAAGGCTCGATTGCCACCAGGCACAGGTCCATGTCGCGGGCGTCGAGCTCGTCCATGGCGCTGGCCGGCACCCCGGCCAGGGCGGCGACCAGCGCCAGGCCCTTGCCGATCTCGCCAGACGCCTGGTCCATCTTCTTCAGGTGCTTGCCCTTGACCTTCTTGGGCAGGCGCAGGGTCTCGACGGTGCGCTCGCCATCGAACTTGTTGGCAACGAAGGTCAGCGGCTCGACCAGGGTGATGACCAGGGCGTCGCCCTGGTCATCCATGCGGGCCTGCTCGTCGTCGGTCAGCTCGATGTTGTCGATCTGGTCTTGCAGGGAATCGTCCATGGGTTAAATCCTCTCGCAGGTGCGTGCAGCCATGTTCAGGGGGAAGGTGCCTTCACTGCTGTTGAGCTCGGCCGGGGCGGTCACGAAGGCGCCTGTCAGCATGTAGTCCTGGCCGTTATCGGCCTCGAACAGCACGCTGGCGTTGCGGATCTTGTTGATCTCGATCAGATCCATGTCCGCGGTGTGCAGCACGGTGGCCTGTAGCGTCGGCGCGACCGGCTCTTCGCTGTAAAACACCCGCTTGCCGGCCATCTTGGTGTTGCGATTGACGCCGCCAGGGTTCAGCGTGGCGCCGCGCTCGCTGGGGTACTCCTGGCCATCGACGCGGATGGTGGCGATCCCGGTAATCTGTCCGCTCATGGGGCTTAGCCTCCTGTTAACGGGGGGTTATATGGCGCTTATCGACGAAAGCGCGTCTGCTGGGCGTGGACGCGGTACTGGCCGATCAGCATCGGGCTATCGACGATGTTCAGCCGGTCAGGGTCGTCGGGGTCGATGTTGGCGGACAGGCTTTCGGCATAGCCCGGGTAGTCGCGCACCCAGCCGCGCTCGCCCATGAATGTGATGCGGTACAGGTTGAGCAGCTCGGTGCGCGCAACCTTGGGCGTCATGATCGGCAGGCTGGGGTCGTAGAACTCCCGGTCCTCGTCGGCGGCCAGCTTGTGGCGCGGGTACTTCTGGGCAAAGGTGCTGATCTGCTCGAAGCGCAGCCGCTCGAGCGTCTCGGGCACGTTGATGTCCAGGTAGCTATCGTCGGCGATGCCGGCGGCGTTTTCCTGGTAAGTGGTGATCTGGCGCTCGATCTGCACGGTGCCGTCGGTGGCCACCGTGTAGGTCGCGATGCCGTCGAACAGCAACAAATTGCGCTCGGGATCGGACCAGCGCGTGCTCTCGGTGGGCCCCATCAGCCCCGGCAAGGCCAGGCGCTGCAACGGCCGCGCCGGGTCGATGGCCAGCGCCTGCGCGCCGACGATGGCGTTGGTCGCACACCAGAGCCAGGTCGGACTCGGCACCAGGTTGGTCCCCATGATGGTGACGTGCGGCGCGTTGCGGCCGTTGCCCAGGGTGGCGGTATCGGCGTGATTGCCCCGGAACGCGGCAAAGGCGCGACCGCCGATCTGGCGCATCGGGCCGTAGCGGTCGGCGAGCTCGCCTTCCATCGCCTCGAGGCTGGTGGTGTCGGTGTAGGGCAGCGCGATCCAGTTCCACCACTCGCCACCCATCGCGGCGATGGCCACGGTCAGGTCCGGGTTGGCGGCCCCGCCGGTCGGCTGGGTGAACGTCAGCGCGAGGCCCTGGGGGCGCTGCTCGCCCTTGGCGGCCATGCGCAGGTCGATGTCATTGCCTGTCGCACCGCCCCAGCGGCAGGTCAGATTGACCTGGCTGGTGGTGGTGCCATCGATGCTTGCCGTCACCGGCAGGCGGCTCTCGGCATTCACGGCATCGACGATGGCCTGGGCGATCTCGTCGACGCTGTCGCCGGCGGCGATGCTCACCCATACCCGGTAGCCAGCAATATAGAGCGGCAGCGGCCGGGTCTCGCTTGAGGCCTGGGTGACCTCGATGCTGCCTTCGGCTTTCACGGCGGCGTCATCGTCATCCAGGGCGATGGCCCAGGTCTCGGTGTAGAGGTCGACATCCTTGATGGCGCGCAGCATCTCGGCAAGCATCGAGCCGCGCCCGAACAGCTCATCGGCCTGCTCGGGGTTGGTCACGCGCACGGCCTCGCCGGCGGCTTGGCTGCCGGTATCGAGGCGCTGGCCGATCACCAGCAGCTTGCCCTGGAAGACGGCATTGCCGGCCAGGCGGTTGTCGAACTCGATGAACCAGCCGGGCAGGCGCAGCGCGGCGGGAATGTCGTTGAAAACGGTAGAGCTGATAGCCATCGGTTAGCCCTCTTGGTCAGTGGCCGGGGTCTTCGCCGGGGCCTTGGGTTGCTTGGGCGGGGTCGCCTTGACGACCGAGCCATCTGCCATGCGGCGCATCCAGTAGGCGCTCCAGTCGACAAAGGCGCCCTCGGCGGGCAGCGGCTGGCCATTGCTGGGTTGGCGCACGACCAGGCCCGTGCGGGCCGGCTTGAGGTAGCGCTTGTTTTTCTGAGCGGTCACGGTGATTCCTCCGTGGGTAGTTCGAGGTGGCTCTCGGTGTCCGGGCCATCGCCGACCTGGTGGGTGGCGTGGAAGGTGGCGAAGTCCGCGAGCTCGGCGGCGTCGCTTCTTGCGCTCAAGTTGATCTCTTGTCGCCAGCTGACGGCCCACATGGCGATACCCAGGCTGTCTATCTCGCCGCTGTAGAGGTTCTCGGCGTTGAGCCGCTCGGGCCGCCGAGCACTCGCCAGGCCCCAGCTATTGCCCGTGATATGGCGCACCAGCGCCTCAGCCAGAATCAGCGCCTGGGTGTCGCGCCGCTCCAAGGGGGCGTCGCGGCAAACCACGAAGGCGGCAAATTGCACCTTGGCGCGCCCAGGGCGCGGCTGGTCGAGTATTTCCGGCATGCTCATCGCGGCAACCAATACCGCCGGGGCGCGCTTGCTGTAGCGGGCGAGTTCCGCTCGACCGAAGCGCCCGCCATGGGCCTCGACCAGCACCGGGTTACCCAAGGCGTTGCCGAGGCTAGTCACGATCGCCTGGCGCACGGTTTCGATATCGCCGCTCATAGCTCTTCCTCAATTTGGCGCTCGATCCAGTCATCGACGATGCCCTGGATGTCAGACTCGTTGTCGTCGGAAAGCCCGAGCATCTGGCGCTGAGGAATGCCGGCCGGGCCGGGGGCCATGTCCTCGGTACCGCCGAAGTTGTGGATGGCGAAATACACCAGGTTCGAGCCCCACTCGGCGAAGTCCTCGCCCGCGTCGCTGACAACGGAGTCGACCAGGTCGCCACTCCCTTCCAGCAGCGCCTTACCGGCACCCCGGGTGGCGGCATAGGCCGGTGACCAGTCGGGCCATGGCGTGCCATCGGGCGCCGCCTTCTCGACGGTGATGCGCCGACGGGTCTGGTTTTCGCCCTCAAAGGCGATGGCTTCCATCAGCTCGCGGCGATTGCCGAGCGAATTACCTAGCGCACGGATGCGCGCGGCCAGGCGACTGACGCCAGCGTCATCGATATTGAGCGAAAGGCTCATGTCAGCCTCCGGCCGCGCCAACGCCGTGGGGCGCTATCGATGCTGGGCTTGATGCGCGAGGTCGGCGCCTGGGGCATGCCCAGGGTGATCTCGCGCTTGGCCAGCTTCTTGAGCA